>Ga0075421_100001204_pt1 | contig 29737 bp, 25 predicted proteins | sample SoiMetdeltSBSDD5_FD_75292 | JGI IMG/M metagenome (GOLD analysis project Ga0075421, IMG submission 75292) | Bulk soil microbial communities from a Populus tree surrounding site in Tennessee, USA - Soil MetaG P. deltoides SBSDD5 | ecosystem: Environmental > Terrestrial > Soil > Tree plantation... | reverse complement strand
GGAACCTTCTTGATCTCCTCCTGCACCTCGTCGAACCGCCGTCCCATGAACCGCTTGATCGAGAAGATCGTATTCTCTGGATTTGTGATCGCCTGCCGCTTCGCCACCTGCCCCACGAGGATCTCGCCGTCCTTCGTGAACGCCACCACCGACGGCGTCAGCCGGCTCCCCTCCTGGTTCGGAATCACCACCGGGTTGCCGCCCTCCATCCCCGCCACGACCGAGTTCGTCGTCCCCAGGTCGATGCCGATCACCTTGGCCATGAGATCCTCCGCGTGTTCAGTATCGGACGCGGTCGGTCACCGCCGGTCCGGATCAGGTGTCCGTGGGTCCGCGCGGCGGGCCGCCCGGCGCGCGGACCGTGACGGGGCCGCGCGGAGCGCGCGACCCGCCTCGACGAGCCGCTGGCGGAGATACTCGCGGGCGAGCTCCAGCACGTGCTCGACCTCGTCGCTCGACTTGCCGGCGACGCGCGCGAGCTCGGCACCGCTCAGGCCCTCGACGTGGTGCAGGAGCACGATCTCCCGCCACTCACGGGGCAGGCCCGCCAGGGCCGCGTCGACGCTCCAGCGCAGCTCGTCGCTCTCCGCCTGCTGGTCGGGGCCGACGAGGTCGAGGTCCGGCACGACGTCCTCGACCCTCAGATCCTGGTCGGGCTCGTAGAACTCCAGGATCTCCTCGCCGAGCCGGGAGACGGCTTCCTCGGGCGGCGTCTCGGCGACGTCGTCCTCCGTGTGCACCGGCGCGCGCGAGTCCCACGACTTTTGGCGCCGGGTCTCGCGCGCGACCTCTTCGCGCGCGAGGCCGACCAGCCACCGCTTGAGCGGCCGCTGGGGCGACTGCCGTACGAACCCCCGATAGGCGCGGACCACCACGGCGTCGACGACCTCCTCGGACGCGACCTCTCCGGGCCGCAGGTCGCCCGTCGCCTCGTGATACCGGAGCAGGTGGCGCACGACGTGAGAGAGCCGTGTCAGATGGGGGCCGACCAGCTCGAAGAACAGCTCGCGGCTACGTTGCTCACGCGGCGCCGGTGAGGCGGCCATCCCGTGTCCCTACAGCGTCAGGTCGAGAACCCGGCCCGCCCGCTCCAGCTCCCAGCGCGTCGGCCCGGTGGGGTCGTGGCGGAGCAGACGGTCGAGGCGCTCGGTCGTGCTCATGTCGCTGGGCTCGAGGATCGCGATGACGCGACCGGCGAGCAGGAGCAACGCGGCCATCAGACGGGGGATGTCGTCGTGCACGCGCGCATCGATCGGCGCGGCCACCCCGGCGTCGGCGAGAAAGCGCAGCAACGGACGCAGGGTCACCTCGCTCGCCAGCGCCTCCGCCTCGCCGAGGCGTGCGTGCAGACCCTTCGTCAGGGGTAGATCGTGCCGCAGGATCACCGAGCGCCCGTTGGCGAGGGCCGTCCGCTCGGCGACGTCGAAGAGCCCCAGCAGGGCCCGCTCGGCCAGCCGCGAGACCTCCGCGGCCTGTTCCTCGTCGAAGAGGAGACCGCTCCCGCGCTGGAGGAACGCCTGCAGCCAGGCCATTCCGTAGCCGACCCCGGGGAGTGGCGGCGTCCGGGTGCCCCGATCTGCGCCGCTGAACTCCATGCTGCTCCTCCGGTCAGGCGCTCACGCGTGCCGCGCCCGGCCGGGCGTCGCCGCAAGTCCGCGTCGTGGCGTTCTTCATGACGCGAGTGTCCTCCCCGGCCCGTGTCCCGTCGTCCGCAAGACGTCGCCGCGCGTCCGAGCGCTCGGGGCGCGGCGTCGTCACGGCTCGCGGCGTCCCGGCGCCTCGCGACGGCCGACGCCGGCGCCGAGGGGGCCCGACCACGGCGACGTCGTCGGCTCACGGGCGGCGGCACGAAACGCCATCGGCCCCACGCCGTGGCAGGCCGCGAACGCCCGGGTGAAGGAGCTCCGGCTCGAGTACCCCACGCGCGTGGCGACGCTCTTCACCGGAAGATCGGTGGCCAGCAGGAGGCGGGTCGCCCGGGCCAGTCGGAGGGCTTTCAAGAATTCGATCGGAGACTGGCCGAGCACGTCCGCGAAGCGAGCGGCGAACACCGAGCGGCTCATACCGGCCACCTCGGCGAGCGCCGGCAGCGTGAACGAGTGCTCGGGGCGGTCCTGCATCGCGCTGACGGCGCGGCCCAGCCGGGCGTCCTCCAGCGGCGCCAGCCACGAGAGCCGCTGCGCGTCGCGATCGTGCTGACGCCGCAGGATGAGGATCAGGCAGCGCCGCAGCAGCGCCTCCGCCATCGTCCGGTAGCCGGGGCGTTGCCCGCCGATCTCGTCGACGAGCTCCTGGAAGCCGCGCCAGAGCGGATCGTCGGTCAGGAGCCGCTCCACCAGCGGCTCGCGCAGGAGATCGAACAGTCCCATCGAGCCGAGGTAGGTCACGCGGATGGTGCCGCGGGCCGTGCGGACGTCGGGATCGCTGGCCGTGGGCGCGGGGGGCCGCCACACCCGAGCGGCGCGGGCACGCGCGCTCATCGGCGCGAGCCCATCGTCGGGGAGGCCCCGGCCGGCCGCGTGCGCGGGGACGATCACGACACGGTGACGGGAGACGCGCAGGGAGACACCACCGACGACGTGGAACACGGCGCCGCCACCCGTCGTCCATCGCACGCTCGGCGGATCGTCACGGCGATGGCCAGGTGGACAGCCGGGCGAGCCGTCCGAGACCACGAGCGGCTCGAACGCGACGTCGAGCCCATCCAGCAAACGCTCGAGGAAAATCCCGCGCCTCCCTGCGAATCTCGACATTCGCTGCAACGGCGGTGCCCTCGACGGTCGACACACGCGCCCCGAGACAGCGGGGTGTGTCACCGCGCGCGTGGCACCTTCGACATCACCGTGTAAGAGGTGCGGGCTGCGACGAAGGTCGCAGTCGCGCTATCCAGCGGTCGATCGGACTCGCAGTGACGTCGAGGTCACCGAATTCACGCGCGATCCCTGGCGCACGAGTTGCACCGCCCGGAGCCCTCGAACGGCGCTGGTCCGAGACTCACACCAGGAGGCAGGCAACATGGAAATGACCGCGCTGGCTCGAAACTGGTGGGCGCTCGCGATTCGTGGGGTGGCCGCAATCGTCTTCGGCCTCCTCGCCTTCTTCATGCCGGGTGTGACGCTGGCGGCGCTCATTCTGTTGTTCGGTGCCTACGCCATCGTCGACGGCATCTTCAGCCTCGTCGCCGCCTTTCGCGGACGGACCGAGGACCAGCCGCGATGGCTGCTCGCGATCGAGGGCCTCGTGAGCATCGCGGCGGGCGTCGTCGCCTTCGCCATGCCGGGCGTGACAGCCCTCGTGCTCCTGTACCTGATCGGGGCGTGGGCCATCGTCACGGGAGTGCTGGAGATCGTGGCCGCCATCCGTCTACGCGACGAGATTCCGAACGAGTGGTGGATGGTCGCGAGCGGCGTGCTGTCGGTCGTCTTCGGCGTACTGCTCTTCCTGGCGCCCGGCGCCGGTGCGCTCGCGCTGGTGTGGTGGATCGGCGCCTACGCCGTGGTGTTCGGCGCGCTGCTGGTCGGGCTGGCCTTCCGCCTCCGTCGCGAGCAGGCCGAGGTGCGGCCGGACGTGGCCCGTCGCGCGGCGTGATGATGGACGTGGGGGGCCCCGACATGGCCCCCCACACCCCCCAATCGCTCGGCAGCGCCCCGGCGGAGCCGGGGCGCTCCTCGATGTCGCGATTCACGCCGCGCGGGGAACGTCCACCGCCGGCGTGAGGGCGTGGCGCAGCACCTCCGCGGCGTCCTCCACGAACAGGAACTGTACGTCCCGGCGGACCTCCGCCGGGACGTCCTCGACGTCGCGCTCGTTGCGGTGGGGCAGGATCACCGTGCGCACTCCCGCCCGGTGCGCGGCGAGCACCTTCTCCTTGATGCCGCCGACGGGGAGCACCCGCCCCCGGAGCGTAATCTCGCCGGTCATCGCCACGTCGCTGCGGACCGGACGTCCGCTGACCAGGGAGGCGAGCGCGGTCGTGATCGTCACGCCCGCCGACGGCCCGTCCTTCGGGATGGCCCCGGCCGGCACGTGCACGTGGATGGTCTTGCCCTCGAAGGCCTTGGGATCGATGTCGAGCGCGGCCGCGTTGGACCACACGTAGGACACCGCGGCCTGCGCGCTCTCCCGCATGACGTCGCCGAGCATCCCGGTCAGCAGCAGCCGCTCCTCGGAGCTCGGCATCATGGTGACCTCGACGAAGAGGACGTCGCCGCCGGTCGGCGTCCACGCCAGCCCCGTCGCCACGCCGGGCCGGCTGGTGCGCTCGGCCACCTCGTCGAAGAAGCGCGGCCGCCCCAGGAAGTCGACGAGGGCCTCCGCCGTGACCCGGAACGGTCCCCCCTCGCCCTCGGCCAGTCTCCGGGCGACCTTGCGCGCCACCGTGGCGATCTCGCGCTCGAGGTTCCGCACGCCGGCCTCCCGCGTGTAGCCCCGGACGATGCGGCGCAGCGCGTCGGGCTCGAAGACGAGCTCGGCGGCGGCGAGCCCGTGGGCGGCGAGCTGCTTGGGGATCAGGTAGTGCTGGGCAATCCCGACCTTCTCCTCGTCGGTGTAGCCGGCCAGCGAGAGGATCTCCATGCGGTCACGCAGGGGCCCCGGGATGGTGTCGAGCGTGTTGGCCGTCGCGATGAAGAACACGCGGGAGAGGTCGAACGGCACGCCGAGGTAGTTGTCGACGAACGTGTGGTTCTGGGCCGGGTCGAGGACCTCGAGCAGCGCGGCGGACGGATCGCCCCGCCAGTCGGCGCCGATCTTGTCGATCTCGTCCAGCATGAAGACCGGGTCACGCCGCTCCGCCCGGCGTAGCCCCTGGATGATGCGGCCCGGCAGCGCCCCGATGTAGGTCCGGCGGTGCCCGCGGATCTCCGCCTCGTCCCGCACGCCCCCGAGCGACATGCGCACGAACTTGCGCCCCAGCGCCCGGGCAATGCTCTGGCCGAGGCTGGTCTTGCCCACGCCCGGCGGTCCGACGAAGCACAGGATGGGCTCCCGCGCCGGCGGATCGCCGGTCACGGGCGGCGGGGTGGCGACCTGGCCGGCGCGCTCCTCCCGGAGCTTCTTGACGGCCAGGTACTCGAGGATCCGATCCTTGATCTTGTCGAGGTCGTAGTGGTCCTCGTCGAGCACCTGCCGGGCCCTCGCCATCTCGATGGCGCCGCCGTCGAGCTTGTTCCACGGCAGGTTCACGAGCCACTCGAGATAGGTGCGGATCATCCCGTACTCGGGCGAGGCCTGCGAGAGGTTGGCGAGCCGGCCGAGCTCGCGGTCCGCCTCGCGCCGGGCCTCCTCCGGCAGCCCCGCCTCGTCGAGCGTGCGGCGCAGCTCCGCGAGCTCGCGGCCGCCGCCCTCCTCGTCACCGAGCTCGCGCTGGATCGAGCGCACCTGCTCACGGAGGTAGTGCTCGCGCTGGGCCTTGGTGAGCCGCTCCTCGGTCTCGGTCGTGATCTTGCGACCGAGCTCCCGCACGGCCAGCTCCCGCTGGAGCAGGTCCACGAGGCGCCGGAGCTTGGCGGTGATGGGGTCGAGCTCGAGCAGCTCCTGGCGCGGGGCCGCGCCGAGCGGCACCACCGAGGCGACGAAGTACACGAGCTGCCGGGCGTCGCCGACGTTCGGCGCGTTCGCGGCCAGCTCGTCCGGCAGCTCGGGTGACACCGCCACCAGACGCCCGAAGATCTCGGCGACCGCCCGGCGCAGCGCGTCCGTCTCGGGCGAGACAACCGCCTGGTCGGGAGACACCTCGACGCGGCCGACGAGGTAGGGGTCGGCGCTGAGCAGATCGAGCACGCGGATACGCTCGAGCCCCTGCACCACGAGCCGCACGCTGCCGTCGGGTGCGCGCGCGAGCTGATGGATCATGCCGGCGGTGCCGACCCGGTGGAGGTCGTCGAGGCCGCTCGCCTCCGCTTGCGCCTCGCGCTGCGCGACCAGCGCCACCAACCGGTTGCCCCGCATCACGTCGTCGATGAGTCGCACCGACCGCGGCGTGGCCACCGCGAGCGGTACCGCCGTCAGGGGAAAGACGACGCCGTCCCGCAGCGGCAGGATCGGGAGGGCGTCCGGGATCGTCACGTCACCGGGGCCTGACGGCTCGGCCATCACACGGTCTCCGCGCGCTTGGGGAGGATTACTCGCAGGATGCCCCGCTCGTAGTGGGTCTCGACGCGATCGGAATCGATCGCCGCGGGCAGCGGCAGCACGAGCTGGAACGCGCCCTGACGGATGGCGGCCGCGTGGTACAGCGCTCCCGACGTCGGCGGCGGCAGGCGCCGGTGCCCGGCGACGACGACGACGTCCTCGAAGAGCTGGATGTCGAGGTCGTCCTCGTGCGCGCCGGCGAGGTCGACCACGATCTCGATCGTCCGTGACGTCTCGTAGAGGTCGGCGTCCGGCCGCCAGGCGCCCTGCACCAGAATGCGGAGCCGATCGGACGGGCTGGCCTCGCCGAACGGCCACGCCGGGCCGGACGGCGCGAGCCACGCATAGCGGACGTGCAGGTGTCGATATCGCATGCGGGCGGTCGGCGACCGCACTCCCATGCTCTCACCACCGCGACGACAGTCAATCGCGCGCTGGAGCCTGGCTCAGCTCGCCGCGCGCTCCGCGCGCTCCCGCGCCAGCAACCAGGCGGGCACGTACCGCACCAGCACCGCGTTGATGAGGATCGTCAGCAGCGAGGCGGCCAGCGCGGCGTTGTAGACGTCGTCGCCGACCAGGCCGGCGTTGCGCGCGACCTGGACGAGGATGAACGAGAACTCGCCGATCTGCGTCAGGCCCACCCCGACCAGCACGGCAGTCGTCATCGGGTAGGCGAAGGCCCGGACCACGCCCATCCAGATCAGGAACTTCCCGACCACGATCATCCCCACCATCACGGTGAGCAGCTGTGGGTTCCCCACGACGGCGGCGGGGTTGATCAGCGTACCGATCGTCACGAAGAAGAGCGCGACGAAGGCGTCGCGCACCGGGAGCAGCCGGGCCAGCGCGTCGTGGGCGTGATCGGACTGGCTGATGATCAGCCCGCCCAGGAAGGCGCCCAGCGCCAGCGACAGCCCGGCCGCCTGGGTGACCGCCGCCGTCCCCAGCGCGATCGCCAGGGCTACCAGCAGGAACAGATCCTCGCTCCCGGTGTTGGCCACCCGTTGCATCACCCGCGGTACAACCTTGAAGGCCAGGTACGTGAACGGCACCAGGATCACGGCGGCGATCAGCATCGCCCGGCCCACCGCGAGCAGCCGGCTCGTCTCGAGCGAGCCGAAGGAGGGCAGCAGCACGGTGAGCACGACGACCGCGAGATCCTCGACCAGGGTGATGCCGATCATCACGCGGCCGTGCTCCGACTGCAGCTCGCCCCGGTCGATGAGCAGCCGCGCGAGCACCATCGTGCTCGCGACGGAGATCACGGCGCCGACGACCAGCCCCTGCCCGACCGTCCAGCCGACGAACCAGCCGACGCCGACCCCGAGCAGCATCGACAGCACGATGCCGAGCGGGCCGCCGACGAGGGCCACCCACTTCACGCGCAGGAGGTCGCGGAGCGAGAACTCGATGCCGATCGAGAACATGAGCAGGATGACGCCGATCTCGGCGAGCAGCTCGAACGTGTGCACGTCGGAAACGGTCGGCCCGGGGGTGAAGGGCCCGACGAGGATCCCGCCGACGACGTAACCCAGGATGAGCGGCTGGCGCGCCGCGTGGGCCACGATGCCGCCGAGCAGCGCGGCGCCGAAGACGTACGCGAGGTCGCGGAAGAGCAACGCCTCGGTCGCAGCCATGCACGGAGGGTACACGGCCGTCGTCGCCACGGCCAGGCTCCGCGGCCGACGGTTACGACGCGGGAGCCTCGACGCGCTCGCCGGTACGCGCGCGCGGCAGGCGGACGTGCAGCGTCAGCCCGCGGTCGGCGTTGCGGGTGGCCCAGATGCGACCGCCGTGCGCCTCGACGATGGAGCGCGTGATCCACAGCCCCATCCCGAGTCCCGTGGCCTTGCTCGAGGTGAACAGCTCGAACATGCGCTCCAGCTCCGGCTCGGGCGCGCCGGCGCCGGTATCCTCGACCGTGATCGTCACGGCGCCCGCCTCGGCCGCCGACGTCTCGACGCCGAGCAGGCGCGGTCGCTGCCCATGGTCGGCCATGGCCTGGCACGCGTTCAGGAGGAGGTTGAGCACCACCTGCTGGAGCTGGACGGCGTCCCCCATCACCGGGGGCAGGTCGGCGTCGAGGCGGAGCTGGAGGGAGACCTCGGCCAGCCCGAGGTCTCGGTGCAGGATCCCCATCACTTCGGTGATGGCGGCGTTGACGTCGACGGGCCGTCGCTCTCCCGGCTGCTTGCGGACCAGGGCACGCAGCCGGCGCACGATCGCCCCGGCCCGCGTGGCGTCGCGGGCGATGTCCCCGAGCGTCTCGGTCAGCTCATCGCCCTCTGTCGGCACCGAGGCGAGCAGTCGACTCGCAGCCTGGGCGTTCGCGGTGATCGCGGTCAGCGGTTGGTTGATCTCGTGAGCGAGCGAGGCCGACAGCTGGCCGACGGTGGCCACGCGCTGCGCGTGGGCCAGCGCCTCTCGGCGCGCCCGGGCCTCGTCCTCCGCGCGCCGGCGCCGTCCCCGCTGCACCAGGAGGGCCGCAATGAGTGCGCTCTGCGTGGCGATCACGAGCGCCGTCGCGATGATGTAGCCCTTGTAGAGGTCCCAGACCGACGGCTCGCGGAACCGCACGCCGCTGCCCGCCGGCAGGCGGCGCTCGTCGATGCCCCACCGCCGAAGCTGACGCCAGTCGAACAGGTACGGGTTGTCCGCCTCCACGACGTCGCCGGGCCCGAGCCGCTCACCGCCGAGGATCCGCAGGGCGAGCTTCGCCGCCGCCACGCCCTGGGAGGTGAAGTCGAGGAAGCGACCGCCGACGATGCCCTGCCCGAGCAAGGTCTCGGTCACCGCGTAGACCGGCACGCGGGCCGTCTTCACCAGGAGCGCCAGCGCTTCGCGCGGCAGGTACCGGCGGCCGGCGCCGTCTTGAAGGACCGTGCCGTACAGGACGACGGTATCCGGTGACAGCGCGGCGATGGTCTCCAGGAGCTGGGGCATCGGCTGCCGCGCCAGGTGGGTCAGCATCACACCGCCGCGGTAGTCGGCGAAGGCGCGACGCGCCTCGCCCTCCCATCGCAGATCCACCGCGCCCGCTCCCGTGACGATGGCGACCTCCCGGGTCCCGGGGTGCAGACGCTGGATCAGCTCGAGCGACGCGGTCCAGTCGATGCGCCGGGAGACGCCCGTGACCGCCGACCGCGCATCGAGTGGAGGGAGCAGCCCCGGGTCGACCGCGCAGAAGACGATCGGCACGCCGTCGAACAGGCGCGCGCGGTGGCGGAGGGCGAAGTCGAGGGCGCCCGTCCCCCAGGCGATGACGACGTCCGGGCGTCTCGTCGCGTAGGTCGCCTGCAGCAGGTCGCGGAGCGCGAGCTCGCGCGCCTCCTCAGGGAACCACGTGAGGCCGAGGTACTCCGTGTAGAGCCGGATGGACGACGTCGAGCCGGCGTAGAGCGTCGCGCGAATCGCATCGTCCGTCTCGGCCACCGCCGGCAGGAGCCGGGTCTCCTCGAAGAGCGCCAGCACCGTCTTCGACGCCCCGGTGTCGGCCTCGAGCGCGGACGATGAAAGGAGGAGCCGCAGCAGGAGGGCGCCGGCGATCACCCAGCGGCGCCGCGTCGCGACCATCCTCACGAAACCGACGGCGATGTCATCGCTTCAACCCGGCTGAAGACCGAGGAAGCCCCTCACTTCCTGACGATCATCACGCTCGATAGTGCCAGCCGGGCCGTCCGTGTCAACGGCCGCGGCCCTCCATCCGTGCGACGGCCCGCGCGGCGTCGGGCTGCTCGGGCGCCAGCGCCAGCACCTCGCGGAACTCGCGGTAGGCGTCGGTCGGCTGGCCGACGCGCTCGTAGGCGCGGGCGAGCGCCAGGCGCGTGTCGACGTCGCCCGGCTGCTGCTCCTTGAGCGCGCGCCACTCGTTGATCGCCTGGAAGAACTGCTCGCTCTGCCAGAGCCGCTCGGCCAGGCGGCGTCGATAGCGCGGCGCGCGTGGGTCGAGCGTGACGGCCGCGCGAAAGTCGTCCAGCGCCTCACCGGCCGCGCCGGTCGCCTCCAGGACGAGGCCGCGGCCGAACCGCGCCTCCGCGTCGCGCGGCTCCGTCGCGAGCAGCGTGCGCCACTGTTCGAGCGCCGGCTCCCACAGCCTCCGCTCAGTGAGATAGGTGGCCAGGGCGCGCTGGTAACGCCGGGGGCGGTCGAGGTCGCCCGCCAGTCCCTCGACGAGGCGGGCCAGCCGCGGCGAGGCGACCGGGAACGGCCGACGGTCGGCAGTGGTCGCGAGCCGCTCGGCGCCGGCGACCGCCGCGCGCAGGTGGTCGAGCGCCTCGGGGTCGCCGCGGCGCGCGAGGGCCGCTCCCAGCGCGCGCGCGAGCTCGACGCTGCCGGCGTCGGCGGCGCGCGCGGCGCGCAGGACCTCCACCGCCTCGTCCGCGGCGCCCGCCCGGCCGAGCGCCTCAGCGAGGGCCCAGCGATACACGCCGCCCTCCTCGGCCGGCGCGGACGCGACGGCGGCGCGGAACGCGTGGAGGCCGGCCCGACGGAGCCCGCTTCCCTCGAGCAGGATCGCGAGCTCGAGCTGGTCGACCGCCGTCGGCGGGACGACCGTCAGCCACTCTGCCTCGGTGAGGCCGAGTGGCCGATAGAGCTCGATCATCTCCGGCATGAGCGAGGCACGTCGCGCGACACCCTCGCGCGCCGCATGCAGGCTCAGCTCGGGCACCGAGTAGGCGAGTCGCGCCATGCCCGCGTAGAAGAGCGGGCTGTTGCGTCCGAGCGTCACGGCGCGGGCGCCGTGCGCGAGCGCCGTCGAGAGCCCCTCGGCGCCGCCCCGCCCCTGTACCACCGCGTCGCTCGCCTCCACCCAGGCCAGGTCGAGGTGCAGCCAGGGGTTGCTCGGCGTAGCCGCGATGGCCACGTGCAGATCGTGGCGGGCCTGCGCCAGCAGCGCCCGGGCGTGGCGCTCCCGATCGACGCCCGGCACCGGCGGCGACGCCCACCCGCGCAGCGCCTCGGCCTGCCGGGCCCGCGCGCGCGACAGCCGCGCCTGGGGACTGCGAGCGTCGAACGCAAGCAGTGCCGCCGCGCGCGTCGGCGCCTCCGCCGGCGGCGCGGCGAGCAGCGCGGCCTCGGCCGCGTGCACGCGCCCGTGGTGCACCCATATCCACGTCCAGCCGCCGACGAGGACGAGAGCGAGCGCGCCGAGCGCGACGCCCCGACGGGGACGCCCGAGGTCGAGCGTGGCCGTGCCGCTCAGGAGCTGCTCGTGGCCGGGATGCAGGCGCGTGTGGAGCGCGACGGTGGCGAGACCGAGCAGCGTCGCCGCGAGGATCCCGACGGCCGGGATGCGCGCCGAGAAGTCGAGCGCGCTGTGGGCGACGAGGCCGGCCACGCCGGCCAGCGCGCCGATCGCGATCCCGAGACTGGTGCGATCGCTGCGCATGGCCTCGGGCCCCGCGCCGCCATCCACGGGGCACGCGCCCCGTCCGAGCAGGTGCACGCCGACGAGGTCGGCCACCAGCCGCCAGGCGACGAAGACGCCGAGCAGGATGCCGATCGGGCCCAGCTCGAGAGCGAGCTGGAGCAGGTCGTTGTGCGCGTAGGGGAAGTAGAGCGTCTCGGGCTGGTGCGCCAGCGGCTGGTGGCGGAAGTAGATCTCGCGGTAGGCGCCGAGCCCCACGCCGAGCACCGGGAACTCGCGGAGCATCGGCAGCGAGGCGACATACTGGCCGAGCCGGTACGCCGTGCCCTCGGGGGTCACGGCGAGGCGGGCCAGCACGGGGCCGAAGCCGATCCAGCCGCCGTAGCCGAGGACGGCGATCAGCAGCACCCCGGTGACGACGAGGCTGCGCCGCACGCGCCCCACCATCCGCAGCAGGGCCAGCAGCGTGAGCAGGCCGGCGACGACGTTGACCAGGCCGCCGCGGCTCAGCGTGAAGACGAGCGCGATCGTCATGATCACGATGGCGACCAGCGGGAGCTGCCGGCGCACGGCCTGCTCGCGCAGCTCGCGGACGGAGAGGAGCGCCCCGAGCCCGGGGGCCCGGCGCGACGCCCGGGCACGCGAGGCCATCCACCCGAGGCCGAGGACGATGAGCATGGCCAGCCACGCCGCGAAGTGATCCGGGTTCACGAACGTCCCCGACAGGCGCGCGGGAAACGCGTGGCCGCGCAGCCGCGTCAGCGCCGCCTCGCCGGTGAGGTAGTCCACCAGGCCCGCGAACGCGACGACCCCGCCCACGACCAGCAGCGTCCGCACGAGGCGACCAACCTGCCGCCGCGTGCGCACCGTCTGGACGACGAGGGCATAGACCGCCGCGTAGCCGACGAAGGTCAGTGCCGCGGTCGCCGTGTGGCGCGGCGACACCGTGCCGATCGCCAGGAACGGCGCCGGAAAGTCGGCCGCGACCTCGGTGACCGCCGTCGCCGGTGCGAGGGCCCAGGCGACGAGCGCCCGGTTGCCGATCGCGAGCTGGACGGCGACGAGGACGAGGAGGAGCGCGACGGGCAGGTCGAGCGGCGTGCGCCGCCACTCGAGACGGCCGGCGCCGACGGCCGCGGCGACCCAGGCCGCCACGCCCAGCCCCACGAGCAGGAACGTCACCGCCAGCGGCCAGCCGTGATACGCCCCCGAGGCCAGCGTCGCCCACACCAGCACGGCATATAGCACCGCGCGGCTCACGCCTACGAGGCGAGCCATCGCCGGAACCGTCGCAGGCTGCTCAAAAAGGTCCAGATGCTAGGCGCCGACGAGCGACGACTGAGGCGTGGGCCGCCCACGCCGCAGGGAGGAGCGAGGAGGCAACGACGCAGATGGGCCTTTTTCAGCAGCCTGCGGTCACGGGAACATGTAGCGGCTGATGTGCAGGTGGACGCCGTGGCTGACGGCCGGCTCGATCGTGACCTCGCCGGTGCCGTCGAGGCGCGGCGTCCCCGCCCGGCTGAGCGCGGCGGTGAGCGCGAAGAAGTCCTCGGCCACGAACGACAGCGCCACCATGCCGGAGGTGCCGCCGACCTCGCGCGCCGGTACCACGAGCAGCGCGCCGCGCCCGACCGCCAGCATCGTGCGGGGCCCACCGTTCATCGCCACCTCGCCGAAGCCGAAGAGCGACTGGAACGTGCCGGCCGTGGCTCGCACGTCATCGCTGCCGATGACGAGGCGTTTGAGGCGCAGCGGCGAGGCCGGCAGCTCCCCGTGCGACGGCGGCGGCGTGGCGAGCTCGACGAGCACGCCGGAGCACGCGGTGGGATGTAGGAAGCCGATCTGGCCGGCGAGGCCGGCGCGCGGCTTCGCGTCGATCATTGGCACGCCGCGGGCCTGGAGGTCGGCCAGCGAGCGCGCGACGTCCGGCGTCTCGAAGCAGAGATGGTGCAGCCCCTCCCCGCGCTTGGCGAGGAAGCGTCCGACCGGCGTGGCCGCACCCAGCGGCTCGAGCAGCTCGATCTCGCTGTCGCCGGCCGCCAGCAGCGCGGCCCGCACGCCCTGGTCGGCGATCGCCGCCTCGCGGACGAGCGGCAGGCCGAGCACGTCACGATAGAACGCGTAGGCTTCGGTGAGACGCTCCACCACGATTCCGACGTGATGAATCCGCCGCATCACCTGGGCATCCTCCTAGCGCACGAAGGCCGCGGCCCGCCGGCTACACGCGTCGCGGATTCGAATGCGGTGATTGGGGAGCAGGGGGGCCGGCAGCCGGGTCGGCGCGACGTAGGCGAGGGCGAGCGTCTCGTCGCAGGTCGTGAGCTCCCCGCCCTGCACCGCGCACTCGAAGCACACGCTGACGTAGTGCCACACGTTGCCGTCCGGGTATCGCACGACCTGCAGCCGCGGCTCCGAGTACACACCGATCAGGCGCCGCACGCGCACGCGCAGCCCCGTCTCCTCGCGCACCTCGCGGATCACCGCCGCGCGGACCGACTCGCCGATCTCGACGGAGCCGCCCGGCAGGCCCCACTGCCCGCCGTCCGAGCGCTGCTGCAGCAGCAGCCGCCCCCGGCGGTCGAAGATCACCGCGGAGACACTCGGTCGCACGCCCAGCGCCCGATCCGGGTCTCGCTCGAGCGACAGCCCGGCGGCGGCCACACTACGCGACGCCCGTGGGGTCCGCAACTGGACTCAGGCCTCGTTGAACAGCCGCTTGAATTGCTCCCAGGGCATGGGGACCGCCGCCGCCACGCCGACGTTGTCCTCGACGTGCGCAAGGGTCTTCATACCGACCAGGGCCGTGCCGATGCCGGGCGTCGAGCGCACGAACTGGATGGCCCGCTGCGCGTCGGAGCTGAAGCCAGGCAGGTACTCGGTCACGACCGGGGGCAGGCCGCGCGTGAGCTGCCCCTGGTAGACCGACGCCGAGGCCATGACGTAGATCCCCAGCCGGCGCGCGGCCTCCAGCGTGCTGACGAACACGCCGTCGACCTTCTGGTTGGCGCGCGTGAAGGCCTCGGGCATGGCCAGGTTGTACGGCAGCTGCACGACGCGGAACCGGTGGTCCTCCCCGCCCACCTCCCGGGCGACGTCCACGAGCTCGGCGAGCGAGAGATACCCCGCCTCGCCCGGATCGATGCGGAAACCGGTCCACGTCGCCACGCCGTAGAGTCGCAGCCGGCCCTCGCGGCCGGCCTCCTCGAGCGCGGCGAAGGCCTCGCGAAGCCGCTTGAGGAACTCCGGCCGCGGGATCTCGTCGAGCTGGGTCTCGGGGTTGTGCACGTAGTAGACGTCGACCGTCTCCAGCCCCAGGTTGGCGCGGCTGCGATCGAGCTGGTGGCGCAGGTAGCGCGGCGTCATGCAGTGCGAGCGCACCACGTCACCCGGCTGGATGATGCCCGGGCGCACGTAGGTCGCCTGGAAGTACGCGGACGGATCGCTCGGGACCTCCGCGTCGAAGGGCAGGAACCCGCCCTTGGTGGCGACGACGATCTCCTCGCGGGTCAGGCCACCGCCCAGGGCCGCCGCCAGGGCGGCGCCGATCGTGCGCTCGCTGCGCTGGTGACGATAGTTGATGGCGCTGTCGAGCACGTTCACGCCCCGCTCGAGGGCGCGGCCGATCGCCCGCTGATAGAGGGCGTCCGTGGCCGCGTCCTCCCGACCGAGATAGGTGCCGAGGCCGATGGACGAGGCGCGGACGCCGCCGGCGAGGTCGCGGAAGTGCTCGGCCGGGATGCGGCCCGCGAGGCGCTCGAGATAGCGGGCGGTGCCCGCGGGCGTGGCGTGTCCGCCGATCATGGGGCCATTATGCTATCGTCCCGGCGCTCAGGCCTCGCGATAGACGACGAGGATCAGCCCCACCGCGATCAGGCACGCCGTCCAGAGCCATCCGGGCCCGCGGCCCGCGCCGGGCAGCCGGAGCTCGAGCCAGCGCCCCCACCCCACGAACGCGCCCAGCAGCCCGATCGGCGCGTGCGTCACCTCGGTCAGGAATTCGTCCTTGAGGTTGAACATCGCGTGCGAGTGCGTGAGCAGGAGCCCGCCGCCGATCGCGCACAGCAGCGGGAACACGTAACCCCACGGCCGGGCCGGCAGGCGCCCCGTCCGCACCATCCACTCGAAGACGGCGAAGGCGACGATGAGCACGACGAACGCGCGGTGCTGCAGCACGTCGGGCAGCGCGAAGCTCTCCCAGAACCCGGCCGGGCCGAGCGGCCACGCACGCGGGTCGTTGCGCAGGAACAGGAACACGGCCAGCCCGAGCAGCACGAGCGGCCAGTGCCGGGCGGCCCGCACCCCGAGCCGCTCGAGCCCGGCCAGCAGCCCCATCGTCAGCACGAAGAACCCGGCCCAGTGATGGTTGTACTCCGACCACGCGCGCTCGATGTCCTCGCGACGCGTGACGGGCGACATCAGCGGCTCGGCGCGCTCGATGAGCTCCGCCACGGGCGGGCTCGTGAGCCGTGGCGGCGTGGGCCGGAAGCGGTCGGCCACCTCGGCCACCGTCGCCCGATCGGTCGTGACGTCGATCGCCGGCGGCAGCGAGGTCAGCGATGCCGCCGCGAAGAGCACCGTGACGCCGAGCCCCAGCTCGACCTCGACGAGCCGCGGCACCCGCGCCGTGCCGGCCTCGCTCGCCCGCCGCACCGCGCGGAAGTTCAACGCCGCCAGCGCCAGGATCCCCACCAGCAGGACGACCTTGCTCAGCACCATCACGCCGTACGCTGTCCCCACCAGCCCCGCCCAGTCCCCCACGTACTGCCACGTGAGGACGACGCCGGCCACGATCAAGACCATCACCGAGCAGAACGCCAGGTTCGAGAACCGCCGGATGATTCGATCATCGTCGGACCCGGAGCCGTCGAACCTCGTCCGCTCTCGGAGGTGATGATCGGGCGCGTCGGAGCCGAGAGCCTCCTCGAACAGGCCACCCACGCTCGTCCCCGTGCGAGCGGCCCCCGCTCCAACGGATCTCGGCCGTCGCACCTCGCGCGCCCTGAACGCCGCGTAGAACGTCAGCTGGCCGAGGCCGCCGATCCACACGGCGGCAGCCACCTGATGGGCGGCGTCGAGGACGAGCAGCAGCGTCCGGCTCTCGACCCGGGCGACCGCGTGGCTCAGCACCGCCGAGCTGACGACGAGCAGGAGGGCGCCGCCGCCGAGCGCGTGCCAGGCCAGGGGCCCGGCCGGGCGGCGTGCCAGGGCGAGCGCGAGGAAGCCGAGCGCGAGGGCGAGCACGATCCGCACGACGGCCGTGCGGGCGAACGTGGTCCCGAAGAACTCGGCGAGCGGCCAGCCCGCGGCGGTCTGCAGCGCGGTGAGCGCGACGAGCAGCGTGGACACCTGCGCCAGCGCCAGCAGGCCAGCCGCAGCGGCGACCACGCGGAGCGCGAGCACGATCGGCGCCGACGGCGCCACTCCGGGCCGCGCGTGCAAGATCAGGCGCGTCCACACGACGCCGCCCAGCACGAGGCTGGCGAGCACGAGGATGGCCCCCCGCAACAGCACATCGACGAACCCGGTCATGCGCGAGCGACGGTCACTGGGGGGCCAGGCGGAACTCGAAGCGGCCGGTGACGACGTGGCCGTCCATCGAGAGGACTTGCCACTCGACGCGCCAGCGGCCTGGCGGCAGGGACGGGACTGCGGCGGTGAGGCGGTCCGCGGTGCCGTCGTCGAGCGTGATGGCGAGGGAGCGGGCGGCGCCCTGGTCGTCGAGGAGTCGGATGCGCGATAGCGACTTCTCGATGCGGTTGTTGAAGCGCAGCGTCAGCTCGCGGGGGGCCGCGGTCAGCGTGGCGCCGGCGGCGGGCGCGGACTCCAGGAGGAGCGAGTGGGCGGCGGCGGGCCCCGCGACCGCCAGCGCCAGGCCGGCCGCCAGGAGCCAGCGCCGCGGCGTGGTCAACGCCAGTCGTCGAGCAGCAGGTCGGCGGAGTCCTCGTAGTCCTCCGGTTTGCCCTTCTGCATGCGCACCATGGTGAAGTCGACCTGGTAGCCGCACTTCACCAGAGTGCTGTACGCGAGCCAGTATCGCAAGTAGACCGGCGCGATCACCCGCGCCACCCCGTGCTCCTGGGCGAGGTCCTCGAGGCTGGAGAGGAACTGCTCGAGGTGCTCGGGCTTGCGGTGCCGCGGGTCGATGGCCAGGTACTTCACGTAGAGCGCGCCCGAGGGCGCCTCGCTGACCCCCGGCGTGTGATAGACGGCGAAGCCGACGAGGTCGTTGCCCCGCTCGAGCAGCACGGTGTCGCCGAGGGCCAGGCCGTCGACGATCTCGACCTCCTTGGACAGGTCCATCCCGCGGAAGATCGCGTTGGTGATCCGGTGGAACCGGCCGAGCGCCGCCTTCTTCTTCGTCTCCTCGAGACCCGAGAAGCGCCGCACGGTCAGACTGCCCTTGGGAGCCTTGGGCAGCACGGGTCGGCTCCCCGGCCGGTCGAGGGTGCGGCTCATGATCGCCGTGAGCGACTTGGGGCGATAGCCGAACTTGTGGAACAGCGCCAGGTGCTTCGCGCTGTGCGGATACGTCACGACGCCGTGCAGCGTGGCCTTGTTCTCGTCGAAGAATTCCTGCACGGCCCGGATGAGCTGCTGGGCGATCGTCTGGTTGTGGTAGTGCGTGAGCACCGCGACCGGGCCGAGCAGGCCCACGGTGCCCCAGGTGACGGCCAGGGCGGCGCCGACGATCTTGGCGTTGTCCTCCTCGGCGACGAAGCAGCCCCACGGCTCCATGAGCCAGCGGTGGTGGACATACTGAGCGCCGTTGAACGCCTGTCGCGGCCGCGTTCCGAGCTGGCGCTCGAGGAAGTCGCCGAAGCTCTGCTCGAACACGTCGCGCACCTTCGACAGGTCGCCCTTGCGGACCCGCCGGACCTGGACCTTGGGCAGACGTCCCTGCGGGTCGAGGCCCGCCCGGTCGACGGTGGCCCTCACGAGACGCCCGCGAGGTCTTCCAGCAGGGTGATGACCCCCGAGTGGTCGAGGCCGCCACGCCCCTTCACGCGGAGCGCGCTGAAGAGCTCCTGCACGATGGCCGTCGCCGGCAGCGGCACGCCGAGCGCCCGCGCCGACTCCATGATGAGCCCCAGGTCTTTGTAGTGCAGATCGATCTTGAAGCCCGGGTTGTACGTGTTCGACACGTAGTTCGGCTTCTTCTGGTCCAGGCACTTGGAGCCCGCCAGCCCGCCGGCGAGCGCCGTCAGCAGGAGCTCGCGGTCGAGCCCGGCCTTCTTGCCGAGCGTGAGCGCCTCGGCCAGCGCGGTGAGGTTCACGGCCACGATGATCTGGTTCGCGAGCTTGGTGAAGCCGCCGAAGCCGAGGGGACCGAGCAGCGTGATGGTCTTGCCCATCGCCTGGAAGATCGGCAGCACGCGCTCGAAGACGCCCTTGTCGCCGCCAACCATGATCGACAGCGCGCCGTCGATGGCGCCCTTCTCGCCGCCCGACACCGGCGCGTCGAGCATCGCGACGCCCTTGGCCTCGAGCGCCTTGCCGATCTTCTGCGAGACGATCGGCGAGATCGTCGACATGTCGGCGAGGATCATGCCCCGCCGGGCGCCCTCGATGACGCCGTTGGGGCCGAGCACCACCTGCTCCACCTCGGGGGAGTTCGGGAGCATCGTGATCAGCACGTCGCACTGGGCGGCGACGTCCTTGGGCGAGGCGGCGGCGGTCGCGCCGGCCTTGACGATCTCGTCGACGGGGCCCTGGCTTCGACTGTGGACGACCAGCGAGTACCCGGCCTTGAGGAGGTTTCGCGCCATGGGTCGCCCCATGATCCCCAGGCCAATGAATCCAATCACTTGGGCCATAACACTCCTCACTCTCGTCCGCGTCGGGTAAGCGCCGACAAGTAACACATAGTTGTCCGAGGGGTCAAGGTCGAACCATAATTGGCACCCCCTGGACCCAGGTCTGGAGCACCTGGATGTCCTTGATCGCCTCGGGCGGACACTCGAGCGGATTGTCCGACAGCACCAGGAAATCCGCACGCTTACCGGCCATGAGGGCGCCTCGGTCGGCGTCGAGGCCGGCCGCCCTGGCGGCGTCCAGCGTGTAGGCCCTGAGGGCCATCTCGGCGGAGACCGCCTCCTCCGGCCCCGAGGGCTCCCCGAGACGCGTCCGGCGAGTGACGGCGGCCTGGATGCCGAGCAGTGGGGCGTTCTCGCCACACGGATAGTCCGAGGAAAAGGCCTGTGGCAGGCCGGCGGCGTGCGCCGTCGCGAACGGACGCAGCAGCACGCCCGGCGCCGGGGCCCGGCCACCGTGGTCCCAGATGAACGAGGGCTGGACCACGACCCAGACGCCGAGGTCGACCAGCCGCCCCAGCAGCGCGGCGTCGAGGAACATCGCGTGGTCGATGCGCACACGGCCGCGGCCGGCCGGGTCGCGCGCGAGCGCGTCCTCGATGGCGCCGACGGCGGTCTCCACGCCGAGGTTGCCGAGCGCGTGGCACACGACGCTCCGGCCGCTCCGCCAGGCGGCGAGCACACGCGCCGCCAGCGCGTCGCGCTCGTAGAACAGGAAGCCACTCACCCGGTCGCCGACGCGCATCGCGCACCGATAGCCGCCGTCGGCGAAGAGCTTGACCGGCGCCCCCGGTGCTGCGTCGTCGGGCGGGTCGAACCAGCCGGTCGAGCCCACGCGCACCTCGCCGACGTCGATGGCCAGCGCCCCGGCCGCCCGTGCCTCGGCGTAGCGACGCGCCATGGCCGGCGTGACGGCGGCGTCCTGGATGGTGGTGAGGCCGAGCGCGGCGTAGCGCAGCGTGGCCGCGCGCGCGACGTCGACGAACCGTGCCTCCCACCCCGCCCGCGACGCCGTCTCCACGGCGCCGATGGCCCGCTCGAACAGGAGGCCGGTCGGCTCGCCGGCCTTGTCGCGCGCGATCTCGCCGCCGGGCGGGTCGGGGGTGGCGCGGGTGATCCCGGCGGCGGCGAGCGCCATGGAGTTGGCGACGGCCTGGTGGTGCGAGTAGTGCACGAGCAGCACGGGACGGTCGGGAACGGCGGCGTCCAGGTCGGCGCGCGTCGGGTGGCGCCGCCCCGCGAGGCGGGTGTGGTCGTACCCGACGCCTCGGATCCACTCGCCGGCCGGCGCGTCCCCGGCGGCGAGCGCGAGACGACGCTGCAACTCCTCGACGCAGTCGGCCGTCCGGCAGTCGGGCCAGAACACCTCGAGCGCGGCGATCGAGAAGTGGTTGTGGGGGTCCACGAAGCCGGGCACGACCGTCCGCCCGGCGAGGTCGATCACCTCGTACTCGTCCTCGCGCAGCCAGAGGATCTCGTCGGTGCCGCCGACCTCGACGATCCGCCCGTCCTTCACCGCCAGCGCCTGGGCGACCGGCAGGGAGTCGTCCATGGTGAGGACGGTCGCGTTGACGAGGAGGTGGATCACCGTCGCGTGGACGCCAGGGCGATCAGCTCGCGCTTGCGCAGCCTGGCGATCCGCGTCTGGCCGACGCGGGCGCCGAGGGATCGATAGAAGCGGAGCGCGCGCGTGTTGCTGCTCCGCACGCCCCACTCGAGGTTGGGAAAGCCGCGCCGGATCGCCTCGCGGGCCACGGCCGCCACCAGGGCCCGCCCGACGCCGCGGCTGCGCCACGCCGGGCGCACGAACAGGTCGAGCATGAACGTGTCACGCGCCGCGAAGTCCGTGTTGTACCCCGACAGGAACCCGGCGTAGCCGACGATGGCCCCGCCCTCGGCCTCGGCCACGATGACGCGGAAGGCGCGGCGCGGCCCGAACGCGTCCCGCCGGACGATGGCGGGCGTGAACGGTTGGGGAAGGCGCTCGTGACGGTTGAGCGCGTTGGCCAGCCGGGCGATGACCGCCGCATCGCCCGGCTGGGCGCGTCGGATCCGGACGCGGGCTACGCCTTGCTGCCCCAGAGGTCTTTCGCCAGCCAGTCGAGACCGAGCGCCTTCAGCGTCTTGGGCAGCGGCTTGCCGCTCCGGCGGTCGTAGCCGACCTCGGCGTACCAGGTGTCGACCATCGTCTCCCACTGCACGCTGATCGCCTGGCCCTTGGCGGGGCCGTCGTGCGGGGTGGAGCCGTAGCGCTTGGACGGCACCTCGAGCTCCGGCGTGAGGCCGCACCGCAGCGCGACGGCCCGGTTGATCGCCGCCGTCCGGCGGCCCATGCGCATCGCCTCCTCGACCGTGTAGGCCCAGCCGGTCGCGGCCGACAGCGCGCGGCAGACGTTCTCCAGCCGCGTGCGCGTGGTGAAGATGCAGATGCCGAGCGAGTCCTCGAAGTTGCGCCGGCCGCGGCAGCCGGCCACCAGCTTGGCGACCTCGACCCCGTCGAACGGGTTGATGCGCGCCGGCAGCCCGAGCTCGGTCTGGTGCACGGGGTTGCCGGTCTCCATCGTCGCCGTCGACGACGTCGTGGTGTCGAGCATCTCCTCCCAGCGCGCGCGGTGGTCGTGGCCGCGCGGCGAGGCCCCCTTGCCCGTGTAGATGGCGGCGTCGGCGGCCTCGCCGCCCAGCCGCTCGGAGGCGCGCTTGACGCCCTCGGCGAGCAGGTCGCCGAAGCCCTCGCGCTTGGAGATCATCTGGATGAGTCGGTTCGCGCCCTGAATATCGCCCCACTTGAGCTCGAAGCCGAGCTGCTCGGTGGTGATCCAGCCCTTCTCCTGGCCTTCCATGACCCAACCACACAACCATCCAAACTCATTCACGTCCAAGCACGCTCGATCCAGTTGCGTGTTGAGCCACGCCACGCCGTCCTTGTCGGCCGTCACGCCGATGGTCCAGCCCGCGCCCGACCAGCCCTCGTACTCGGGCTCGTCGACGATCTTGCCCTTGTACACGCCCTGGCGGATCACCGACATGTGGCAGTGGTGCATGCCGCACGAGTTGCACTGGTGCCCGCGGTGGTCGAAGCCCTCGCGCAGCTTCGGCGCCTCCCACGGCGACATGTCCGCGCCGGTGACGCTGGTCGTGTAGTTGCGGATCGGCAGCGCGCCGAGCTTGGAGAGGTTCACCACGCCGGGCAGCGTGCCGTACTCGTAGAGCGACCGCGCCGAGGGGTCGGTCTGCAGATCGTGAGCGATCTCGTCGGCGGCGGCGACGAGCCCGCGCGGGTCGGCGGCCCGCAGCGCCTTCGTGCCCTTGACGATCGCGACCGCCTTCACCTTCTTCTTGCCCATGACCGCGCCGACGCCGTTCTTCGACGCGACGTGGCCGTAGTCGCCCTGGATCGCCGCGAACCGCGCGAGGGTCTCGCCGGCCGGCCCGATGGAATAGACCGAGAGCTGGTGGCCGCGCAGGCCGAGGTCCTCTGAGAGGGCGTCCTGCGTCTCCCACGTGTCCTTGCCGAGGTACGGCCGGGCGTCACGCAGCTCGATCCGGTCGTCGTCGATGTAGAGGTAGACCCAGTCGCGCGACTGCCCCTGGAAGACGATCGCGTCGTAGCCGCAGTACTTGAGGTTCGTGCCGAAGAACCCGTTGGCCTGGGTCGACGTGGGCCCGTTGGTGCCGGCGCCGATGGTGACGACCGTGAGCCCGCCGGTGCCCCACACCGGCAGCCCGGCCAGCGGCCCCGTGGCCAGGATGAGCCGGTTGTCGGGGTGATCCCAGCTCACGTTGCCCTTTCCCTTGCGCGTCTCCTTGTAGAGGATGCGCGAGCCGAGGCCGATGCCGCCGAGCTGGTCGCGCATCTCTGCGGGGCTGCCCCACGGCTCGGGCCAGCAGCGACGCTTGGTCAGGTCCACGCGGAGGATCTGGCCGGCGAATCCGCCGGGCATCGCCGGGGCGGTCGTGGCGGACTTCTTCTTGGGCGCGCTCGCGATCACAGGCGTCATACGGCCACCGGGCTGTCACCGGGCGCCAGCGACGGACGCCCCAGGACGGTTTGGGGGAGCAGCGCGCTCGTCGTCTTGGCCGCGATGAACGCGGTCTTCACGTCGAACGGGTTGCGCCGCAGGTGTTCTTTGTACCGGCCGAGCGGTTGCCCGCTCTGCACCAGTCCCTTGAGCATGCCGACGTCGTTGGTCGTCCAGATGTCGTTCGAGCGCCCGATGATGATGGCGCCCGTCAACCGCTCGCCCGTGAACAGGAGCTTCCGGTAGGCGTTGCGGTCCTTCTTCAGGCCGGCCATCACCTCGGCCTTCGTGTCGTCCCAGGCGCCGAACGAGGCGGCGTCGAGGTGGCAGACCTCGACGATGTTGATGATGAGCGAGCCCCGGTAGCGGACGTCCTTGCCCGCCATGTTCGCGCCCACCACCCGGCCGTGCTCCTGCGCGGTCGGCTCGATGGCGTGCACCGCGGCCTGGCCCGAGATCAGGTCGCGGCCCTGGGCCACGTCGCCCGCCGCGTAGACGTTGGGGACGCTGGCGCGCAGGTAGTCGTCGACGACGATGCCCTGCTTCACGTCGACGCCCGAGCCCTTGAGCCAGTCGAGGTTGGTCCGGATGCCGGTCGCCATGATGACCACGTCGGCCGTGAGGTCCGGGCCCGCGGAGAACTTCAGCCGCTTGCGGTCCTTCACGGCCTCGATCGCGGTGAGCCTGACGTCGGTCCGCACGGTCACGCCGTGGGCCCTCAGCCAGCCCTCGACCAGCTCGGCGCCGGTGTCGTCGACCATCCGCGGCAGGATGCGCGGGGCCAGCTCGACGACGGTGAGTTTGGCCCCCAGCGAGAGGATCGAGTTCAGGATCGTGAAGGAGATGAAGCCCGCCCCGACCATGACCACATGGCTGCCGGGCGTCACGGCGTCCAGCACGCGCCGGGCCTCGTCGAGGGTCCAGAACGAGTGCACGCCCGGGCCGTCCGCGCCGGGCACGGGGGCGCGGGCCGCGGAGGAGCCCGTGGCGATCAGGCAGTCGTCGTACTCGACCTTCGTGCCGTCGTCGAGGGTGCACACGTTGGCCTTCGGGTCGAGCGCGGTCGCCCGCCGGCCGATCAGCGCCTTGACCTTCCACTTGGCGAGGTTGGCGGCGGTGGCCGTGAACACGTGCGACTCCGCGATGGAGCGGTCGAGGTAGTACGGCAGCACCATGCGCGCGTAGGGCCGCTCGGCGGTGACCAGTGTGATCTCCGAGGGCTCGCGCTCCTCCTCGCGAATCGTGCGCATGGCGTTCATGCCGGCGGTGCCGCCGCCGATGATCAGGTGGCGCGTCGGCATCAGCGGGCTCCTTCCAGCGCCAGCACGTAGCTCACGCGCTCGCGGGCGAAGTCGCCGATCCAGTCGCTCATCGCGGTGTCCTCGTACTCGATCGCCGCCGTCGGGCACGCGTGGGCGCAGGCGGGATCGCCGCCGCAGAGGTTGCACTTGAACGCCTTGCGGGTGGACGTGTCGTAGAACATCGTGCCGTACGGGCAGGCGATCGTGCAGAGCTTGCAGCCCACGCACGTGTCGTCGACGACGTCCTTGGCCCCGGCGCCGTTGATGGTGATCGCGCCCACCGGGCAGGCCGTCATGCACCAGCCCTCCGCGCACTGGGTGCACGTGTAGGGCGCGTAGGAGGTGTGCCCCTCGAAGGGCGCCACCCGGATCACGGACTTGGCCGGCTGGTAGGCCCCCGTCTGCATGTACGAGCACGCGATCTCGCAGCGGAGACAGCCGGTGCAGCGCTCTGGCGTCAGCTTGAGCACTTTCATGCGCGCTTCTTCTTCCCCTGACGGCGCGGGCCACTGCCCTCGAGCCGCTCGATGAACTCGTCGAGCGGGATGGCGGCCATCGTCATGCCGGCCACGCCGCCGCGCGCGCCCAGCTCGACCGACACCCGCGAGATCGTGGCATTGTCCGGCGCCTCGATGATGGTGACGAAATCATAGGGGCCGAGCACGGCGTACTGGGCGACGACGCGCGCCCCCATGCGCCGCACGTCGGCGTTGACCTTGCGGATCCAGCCGGGGCGCCCCCGCAGCACCTTGCGGCCGGACTCCGACAGCGTACTCAGCATCACGTACAGGCTCACGGCGGGGCCTCCTTGGCGCGCACCTGGCGCGCGACGACGGGCGGTAGTATATCGCCCTCACCCGGCGGCACGAACCCCGCGTCGCACCTCGTCCGCCGCCCGCTACACGGGAGCCTGGTCGCTCGACGGCTTCAGGAACGCGTAGACGGAGGTGAAGTCCTTGCGGCCGAGGCCGTGGGAGGACGCCAGGCGCAGCACCTGCTGCGCCGCGGCCGCCACGATGGCGGGCACCCGCAGCTCGCGCGCGGCGTTCACGGCCAGGCCCAGGTCCTTGGCCATCAGGTCGGTCATGAAGCCCGGCGCGTAGTCGCGGCTGGAGGCCGCGCGCGGGACGAGGCCCGGCACGGGGTGCGCCTGCTGCATCACCCACGTGTTGCCCGAGGACTTGGAGATCACGTCGGTGAGGACCTTGGGATCGACCCCGAAGCCCTCTGCGATCCGGAACGCCTCGCTGACGGCCACCGCCGCCACGCCCGCGATCAGGTTGTTGCAGAGCTTGGCCGCCTCGCCGCTGCCGACGGCGCCGACGTGGATGATGTTGGCGCCCATCGCCGCCAGCGCCGGCCGCGCCTCCTCGAGGTCGCGCGCGTCGCCGCCGACCATGATGGCCAGCGTGCCGTCGGTCGCGCCGGGCACGCCGCCCGAGACGGGCGCGTCGAGGAAGCGCACCTGACGCTGGCCGAGCGCGGCCGCGACCCGGCGCGAGACGCTCGGATCGATCGTGGACATGTCGACGCACACCCGCCCCGACGCGACCCCCTCCAGCACGCCGTCGGGGCCGAGGTAGCACCGCTCGACGTGCGACGAGGACGGCAGCATCGTGACGACCAGATCGCCGCGCTTGGCGGCCTCGGCCGCCGAGCCCACCGCGGTCGCCCCGAGCTTGACCGCCGCCGTCAGCGCGTCCGGCACGACGTCGTAGGCGACGACCGCGAAGCCCTTCCGAAGCAGGTTGGCGACCATCGGCTGGCCCATGGTGCCGGTCCCGATGAATCCGATATTCATGGCCTGGATCTCCTTTGGAGCGACATCCGCTTACACGGGTAAATGCGTGGGTGGGCTGGTAAAGACGGTGTGGCTCCGACCTGCGCGACTGAGCGCGGGGACTCGATTCGACGGTGCTGTGTGGGTCTCACGGCGCGCGTTATCATCACGGGCGGTGTCGGCTCCGTCAAGTCCGGCGCGGGTTCGGGGGCTCGTGCTGATCGGTCTTGCCGCCGTGTCGTGGGGCACGACGGGATCTGTCACGGCGGTGCTGGTGGCCACGGCGGGCACGAACGCGCTCGTCATCGGCGCCGTGCGGATGCTCATCGCCGCCGCCCTCCTCGTCGTCCTCGCCCGGTGGCTGTCCGGGCCCCTCCGCGTCGATCCCGCCGATCGGTGGCGCTGCGTGGTGCTGGGGCTGTGCATGGCGGCGTTCCAGGCGACCTACTTCAGCGCCGTCACGTTGACCGGTGTCGCCATCGCCGCGCTGATCGCCATCTGCTGCGCTCCGCTGCTCATCGCCGGCCTGGCGGCGGTGATCCTGGGCGAGCGCCTCACCGCCCGCGTGGGCTGGGCGCTCGCCCTCGGCATCGCCGGCACCGCGCTGCTGATCGTCGGCCCCCGCACGGCGGCCGACCTCTCGACGCGCTTCGTCGCCGGCGTGCTCCTCGCCCTCGGCGCCAGCCTCGCCTACGCGCTGTACGTCGTCCTCGCCAAGGTGACGCTGGCGCGGTCGGCTCCCCTGCCGCTGGCGGCCGCGGCCTTCGGCGTCGCCGCCGTCGTGCTGCTCCCGGTGCTGCTGACGCCCGGCGTCGGACGCCAGGTGGCGCTCGGCTGGCCGTGGATGCTCTACCTCGGCGCCGTCACCACCGCGTTCGCCTACGCCATCTACACGATCGGCCTGCGCGACGTGCCGGCCTCCAGCGCCGGCGTGGCGGCGCTGCTGGAGCCGCTCACCGCGACCCTGCTCGGCGTCTTCCTCTTCGACGAGCGGCTCGGTGTCGCCGGCGTGGCCGGCGCGGTCCTGCTCTTCGCGGCCCTGGGCCTGCTGCTCACGCGGGACGCGGCGTGACCCCGCGGGTCATCCTGCCCACGTACGAGGAACGCGACACCATCGGCGATCTGCTGGCCGAGCTGCGCGCGCACCTCGGCCCGGCGGCGCGGGTGCTCGTCGTCGACGACGCGTCGCCGGACGGGACCGCCGCCGTCGTGCGCGACGTCGCCGCCCGCGACGAGCGGGTGGAGCTGCTCACAAGGCCCGCCAAGCTGGGCCTGGCCTCCGCCTACCAGACGGCGCTCCGGCGCGTCCTGGACGAGGGCCTCGACGACTGCGTCGTGACGATGGACGCCGACTTCTCGCACCACCCGCGCTTCGTGCCGCCGCTGGTCGCCGCCGCCGAGCGTCACGACCTCGTCGTGGGCTCGCGCTACGTCACCGGCGGTGGCATCGACAACTGGGGCGCACGGCGTCGCGTGCTCTCCCTCGCCGGCAACTGGTACGCGCGGGCGGTCACCGGCACGCCGGTGCGCGACCTGACCGCCGGCCTCACCTGCATGCGCACCGACTTCCTCCGCACCGTGCCCTTCGAGCGCATCGAGGCTCACGGGTACGCCTGGCTCATCGCGCTCAAGACGCTCTGCCACCGGCACGGCGCGCGCATCCGCGAGCTCCCCATCCGCTTCGTCGAGCGCCGCTTCGGGCATTCGAAGCTCTCGACCAACATCGTCTACGAGGGCCTCGTGGAGCCCTGGCGCATCCGCCGTCGGCCGCACCTCTGATCGGCGCGGCTACGGCGAGGGCGCGGACCCGGCGCGCTGGGCGAGCGTCCGCTCGGCGCTCTCCACGAGGAGCCGGATCCGGGGGACGTCCGCGTCGTCGCGCGGAGCCACGGCCAGGTAGCGGCGCCAGTGACGGACCATCGGCGCCAGTGCGTCGGGGCGCGTCTGCGCCAGGAACTGGTAGGCGACACCGAGGTTGCGGAGGACCGCGGGCGCGACCGTCGGGCGGGCGGCCAGCGTCTCGAGGGCGCGCACGGTCGTCTCCTGGACGCCGGCGTCGTCGCGGCGCGGCGCGGCCAGGCGGACGAGGGCGAGGCCGTAGCGCTCGTACTGCTTCCAGTAGAGAACGCCGAGCCCGCGCTCCCAGCTCGACGGCGGAAACGGCTCGGTCCGCGCGGGATCGAAGCGGGCGAAGGAGGCCTCGTTGTCGCGCGCCCACGCGGCGAACTCGGGCTCGCGCTCGCGGGGCAGGACCTGCTCGACGAGGCCGAGCGGCCACAGCGCGTACGCCGCCTCGAGCGTGCGTAGCCACGGCGTGCGGTTGCAGACGACGACGGGGCGGCGACCCAGGTTGGCGTCGAGGAACGCCTTGAAGGTGAACGCGCCGGGCGGCAGCACGACGTCCGGCATGGTGCGGGCCGCCACCGTCCGGAACCACGGCGCCGTCACGACTCCGGTCGGGAGCACGCGCACGTCCGGCCGCACGCCCTCGACCGACTGCACGTAGCGCACGCTGCCGATCGCGTCGTCGCTCGAGACGAGCAGGATGCCGTCCTCCGGCACGGACCTCAAGAGCGCCTCCCCGTAGTCCCGGACCACCGTGTTGGCGTGCGCCCGCACCTCGGCGCCGTGTGCTACGACCAGTCCCAGCGGCAGGGCGACGGCCACCGGCCACCGGAGCCACGGCCCGGCCCGCGGGCCGAACGCGCGCCCGACCTCGGCCAGCCCCACGCCGAGCAGCGCCGCCACGACGACGAGCCCCTGCTGCCAGAAGCGCTGCTGCATGAACACGTGGAGCGGATCGTCGAGCCGCACGTTGGCCAGCGAGCAGAAGACGATCAGGTAGACGAGCAGCGCGCCGAGCCAGAAGCCGGTGAAGCGCCGCCCGAGACCGGGCCGGCGCAGCGCCGTCAGCGCGGCGAGGCCGAGCGGGATCACCGCGAAGAAGGTCGACCGCGCGGCGTCCTGCCAGAAGAGCGCGAGGCGGGGCAGCGGCGAGCCGGCGCTGCCGACGGTCGCGTCGGCCAGGCGGAAGGTGCCGTACTCCCGCCGCAGGAAGTGCGTCACGAAGCCCGACCACGTCGTCGGATCGCCCCACGTCACCGGCGCCGGTCGGGCGGCGGCCAGCGGCAGGTAGAGGTACGGCAGAAGGCCGATCATCGTCGCCGCCGCGAGGCCCGCCAGGACGCGGCCCTCGCGCAGCCGGCGACCGGCCAGCGCGAGGACGAGGAGACCCACCGGCACGCTGAAGAAGACGAGCGTGTGGTGATTGGCCAGCCCCAGGGTCAGCCAGAGCGCGGACAGGGAGAGCGTCCACGGCGCCGTCC
>Ga0075421_100001203_pt1 | contig 29739 bp, 28 predicted proteins | sample SoiMetdeltSBSDD5_FD_75292 | JGI IMG/M metagenome (GOLD analysis project Ga0075421, IMG submission 75292) | Bulk soil microbial communities from a Populus tree surrounding site in Tennessee, USA - Soil MetaG P. deltoides SBSDD5 | ecosystem: Environmental > Terrestrial > Soil > Tree plantation... | reverse complement strand
CCGTCAGCGCGACGGCGCGTTGTAGTCTAGCGTGGCAGCGGCGGCAATCAAGCGAAAGGACTATCGAAGGCGCATCAACAGAGTGCAGTCCCACGGATTTGAGTGACGAACCATACGAAAAAAAACCGTGGTGTCGGAACTTCAACAACAGATCCACGGTTCTTCCACATGTTTTCCACACGCGTGGCGAGTACGAGGGTCCTGCCGCTTGACGCCGCTGGACGCGAACAATAACCTGTGAACCTGCAATGATCTACCGCCTGCGAACAGCGAAAAAGGTGGCTGGCACCTTTCCCGGAAAGGTGCCAGCCACCTTTTTCGTGCTGTCGGTGGTGGTCGTTGCGCTGATCTTCGGCAGTCGCATCGGTCACGCGGCCGATTCCGTGCTCTATCGGCTGTTCCTGCAGGACGGCACCAGCATCATCAGCTACGGCGAGTTCGCGCGAGTCGCGGGACGTGTGGTGTTGTCGATTCCGCTTGGCGATCCGTCGCAATCCCCGGCGCTGCAATTGATCAGCATTCCCGAAACTTCTGTCGATTGGCTTCGCACTGATCGTTACTCGGAGGCCGTGCGCGCGAAGCGGTACGGCGAGACGCGTGGCGAGTCCGACTTTGCCCTGCTGAGCGCGCGGGTCACCGAAGCGCTCAATCAGATCGCGATGACGCCCGATCCCGAACGGCGATTGGCGATGGCAGTGGAAGCGCGCGGCAATCTGGCGCGCTGGCCGTCTCAGAACTTCGGCTATCGCGGCGCCGACGTTGCGCAGCTTGTCGGCATGTTGGACGAAGTCATTTCGGAACTGCGCGTTGCAGCTGGGCAGTCCAGCTTCGATGTCAGCCTTGTCGCCAACGTGATGCCGTCGGCCCCGGAAGAGCTCCTGCCCGCCCCCAGCTTTCGCGACAGCATGGAACAGGCGGTCGCGGCTGCGGCCGCGGTTGCCGACCCCTCGGAACGAATTTCACTTCTCGACGCCGTCACAGCAGCACTTCAAGAACCCGCGCGTGCGGGCGGGTGGGCGACGGCGCTCCGTCTGCGCGCGATGACCGATCTCGCGGCGGAACGGCGGATCGACAAGGCGTACAGCGATCTCTCGTCCGCGATGATGTCCTCGGCGGCGGCGCGCGCGCAGCGGGGGGACGTTCCGGGGGTCCACGCACTTGTACAATCGGTGCTGAAGGCCGACGATCGTCTCGGGCGGCGACGCCCGCAGCAAACGTCGGCCCTCCTGCAGCTGCTGGATCTCCGCCTCGACGAGGCGCGGCGCACACGGCTCGCGCGTGATGCCTGGATTGTTCGATCCGATTCGTATCGGGATTACCGCGCCGCGATCGCTCCGGCGCTCGCGGAATTCCGCGCGTCGAGCACACTTTTGGAAAGCATCCGCCTGCTCGCCGGGCCGGAGCCGAGAGCGCTGCCGCGTCTGGAGCAGCGGTTGATCATGGCCCGGCTGCAGCTGGCCGCGATCACGCCGCCGCCGGATCTTCAACCTGTTCACGCGCTCTTCATCTCCACGTTTCAAATGGCAAAGCGCGCCGCCTCGGCGCGCCGGAACGCGATATCATCGGGAGAGATGTCGCTCGCGTGGGAAGCGTCTTCGGCTGCGGCCGGCGCCGTCATGATGTTTCAAAACGCAGGTGACGAACTCAATCGGCTGACCACACCACCTCCAAACCGGTGATCACCCCACGTATCACCCGCCTTGTGCGGGTGCCGGACCTGCAAGCGATGCAGGGCTATATCTGTCGTTGTGTCGATCCCGAGCGACGGGAGTCTGAGGGCGACGCCCTTGGCTCAAAAAAGCTGGCGATCATCGTGCCGAGCCGCGGCGCGGCCGAAGCGCTGCGCGCGACGATCGAAACGCGATGTCGTGGTGATCGGCAGGCGCTGCTGATCCCCGATCTTGTGACGCGCGATGAGCTGTACGATCGACTCCACGCCGGGTGGCCCGATGCACCTCGCCGACTCGCCGGATTCGAGCGCGAGGTCATGTTCCGCCGGTCGGCGATCGATATCGCCGGGCAGGGAAATCCCGCGCCGTTTTCGCTCCGCGCCGGGTTAATCCTTCAAATCCTCTCGTTCTACGACCAGTTGCGCCGGCGCAATCGATCTGTCGCCGCGTTCGAGCGGCTCGTCACCAGCACGCTCGAACCGAGTGCCGACACGGATCGCGGAGCCGAACGGCTGCTGAAGCTGACGCGGTTTCTCACCGCCGCTTTCACCGCCTTTGAAGAGCGAATCGCCGCAACAGGAGGCACAGACGAGCACGGGCTTCGTGCACTGCTTGTCGATGGCGGCACCTTAGAAACACCTGCGGTGTACCGTCACGTCATCGTGACGGTGCCCGATCAGGCAGCCGATCCTCGCGGACTGTGGCCGTGCGACTACGACTTGCTCGCTCGTGTTCCTCGTCTTGAACGTCTGGAGATCGTCGCAACCGAGAACGTGCTCGAGACTGGATACCATCAACGCATCCATGATGCGCTTCCCGAGATTGAAGAGGAACACTTCGGACGCCCCGCATCACTTCCGGTACTCGCGGCACCGCCTCCTCACGTCTCGGCCGAAGCGTCGCACTGGATCGTGTGTCGCGATCGGGAAGAGGAACTCGTCGATGTCGCGCGGTCGCTGAAAGCGGGCGTCCGCTCCCGTCTGGATCGCACCGCCATTGTTTTCCAGCGCCCGTTGCCCTACCTCTATCTTGCGCGTGAAGTGTTTGCCGACGCGGAGATTCCTTATCAGGCATTCGATGCGCTTCCTCTTGCCGCCGAACCGTTCGCGGCAGCGCTCGACCTCATATTTTCGTTCGTGATCTCAGAGGCGACGCGAGCCTCGATTGTCGAACTTCTCGGGTCGCCGCACTGGTCGTTCGATGTCGATGGCCGCCCGCTGACGCGTGCCGACGTCGCCGCTCTCGACGAACACCTCAAAGATCTGAAATACGCCGGCGGATGGAGTCGGCTTCGCGATCTCGCTGGCGCCTCAGTCGCGGACACGAGGGTCAGCAGACGCCGTGGTTCCACCTCTGCCCGTCTTGCCGACGCATTGCGGGCGGCCGTGGACGCTGCCAGAGAACTCGAACCGCTTCGCGACGCCGAGTCTGCTTCGCTCCAGTTATCGTTGCTCATCGCATTCATCGCTGCGCATGAGCGATTGCCTGACGCGAACACGCCGGCTCGCGACGCCCACTTTCGGGCGCGCGCCGCAGTGCTCGGCATCCTGGAGTCGCTCCGTGAAGCTCATCGCCTTCACGATGACGCGCCTCTGCCGCTCAGCGACCTCCTGACAACGATTCGCAGGTGGATCGAAGGGCAGACGTTTGCGCCTCGTGCAGGCAGCAGTGGAGTGCTGTTAATGGACGCGACCGCGGCACCCTATGCCGAGATTGATGACCTCCGACTGGTTGGCCTGGTCGAATCGGACTGGCCGGAAAAGAGCACTCGCAGCATTTTTTATCCGGCGCCGTTGCTGGCGCAGCTGGGATGGCCGGCCGATGGCGATCGGCTCTCGGCGGCGCGCGCACGTTTTCACGATCTGCTCCGTCTTCCTCGGGTTCGAACCACGGTCTCAACCTTCACGCTTGAAGACGACGCCATCGTTGCCGCGTCCGTTTTTCTTGAAGAGCTCGATCGCGCCGGTCTGCCCGTGCAGCAGCTCGCTCCACCGGAACGTGCGCGTGTGCTGATTCACGAGGCGATCGCAGAGGAGCCCGTCTTGCCGTCGGCGCTCGAAGGAGAGCCGCTCGAATGGTTGGCGCTGAGAATGTCACGAACCCCTGGTTCAGCGGACGCGTACCATGGCACGACCGGCGCTCGTGATCCGGCCGCGTACTCGGTGAGCAGTCTCGAACGCTATCTCGAGTGTCCGTTCAAATACTTCGCGTCGCATGTCATGCGGTTGCCCGAGGAGCGAGCGGACGAATGGGGGCTGACGCCACAGGAACGTGGACAATTCGTGCACGCGGTGTTCGAGACGTTCTTCCGTGAATGGCAGGCAGCGGGGCACGGAAGTGTCACGACGGCGAACCTGCCGGAGGCCGTCGCGCTCTTTCAATCCATCGCCGAACGTCAGCTCGAGGTGCTTCCCGAGTCCGATCGCGCGCTCGAGCGTACGCACCTGTTGGGATCGGCGGCCGCGCCGGGTTTGGCGGAGCGGGCCTTCGCTTTCGAGATCGAGCAGGGCGGCCAGGTCATCGAGCGACTCCTCGAGCACGAGCTCGAAGGAGACTTCGAGTTTCGCGGTGCGTCCGGGGTGCGATCGGTCCGCCTGCGCGCGAAGGCCGATCGAATCGACCTGATGGCCGACGGCACGATCCGGATTGTCGATTACAAATTGAGCAAGGCGCCGAAGCCCTCCCGGGCGCTGCAACTTCCCGTCTATGGAATCTGTGCGCAACAGGCGCTGGAAGGACGGCATCAGCGATCCTGGGCGCTCTGGCGTGCCGGCTACGTCGCGTTCCGCGAGAAGAATGCATTTGTCTCGCTGCATGGGTCGTCATCGACGCTGGACGAAGCGCTCGCAGCGGGACAGGAGCGATTGCTCGCCGCCGTCGATGGAATCGAGCGTGGCGAGTTCCCGCCAGACCCCGAGGAGCCGTTCCTTTGCACCCGCTGCGCCTACTCCACGGTGTGCCGCAAGGACTACGTCGGCGATGAGTAGCGGCACCACTCGTCATCACGGGTCATCGCAGCTCTCGCTCTTTGCGGCCAGCGATACTGAAATCAGCACCGCCGTAGTCGCGCCGCCAACGGCGGATCCTGACGCACGTGCGCGGCAAGCCGCCGTCGATCCAGGCCAGAACATCGTCCTCGAAGCGTCGGCCGGGACTGGGAAGACGTCGGTCCTGGTGTGGCGCTACATCAATCTCCTCAAGGCGGGTGTCGATCCCGCCAACATCCTCGCGATGACGTTCACGCGCAAGGCAGCCGCTGAAATGCGCGAACGGATCATTCGCGAACTGAAAGCGGCGGCGGCGCGCTCGGAATTCGACCGCGCCCGTTGGAACGATGTCCGCGACCGCCTCGCGGATATCTCGATCGGGACGATCGACGCCTTCTGCCTGTCGCTGCTGCGCGAGTTTCCACTGGAAGCCGATCTCGATCCGGGCTTTGAAATGGCCGACGAGACCGAAGTACCGCGGCTCATCGACGAGGCGCTCGATCGATCGATGCGGATTTTTGCCGCCGAAGCTCGCCGCGATCCCGACATCGCACTGGTGCTGGCGCAATTGGGCGTCTCGCGGACGCGTCTTGGGCTCGCCCTTCTTCTCGATCGGCGCCTCGTCGCATGGAAGGCTCTCAACCGATTCCTCGCCCGCGGCCCGAAGGATTTGACGGCGGAATCCGTCTGCCGCGCCGCCGCGGCCGCGTTGCAGGATGTCCTGGCGAGTGCGCCAGGCGGGCTTGCGGCCTTTTTAACGCAGGGCCCGGTGGACCATCCGCGTTACCAGCTGCTCGTCGCCGATCTTCGTCGCGTTGCGGGCGCGGGATGCAGTAACGCCGAGATCCGCGCGGTGCTCGATCGTGCTGGTGCGCATTTTCTTACCGCCGAAGGCACGCCTCGCCGGACGGGCGGCATTCCTCCTTACCGAGGGGACCGCGACTACCGTTCGATCGCGCACGCGAAGCAGCACCGCAGCACCGTCTTTGAGATCGCGCCCCAGATCGAGCGCGTCCTCGAGGTGTTCACTCGAGATCTCAATGCCGTGCTCGCCCGCGGTGTCAGGCAGATGTTTGCGATTGCGCTCGATCAGTATCGCCGCGCCCTGAACGAGCGCTCGGTCCTGGATTTCAGCGACGTGTTACAGCGGGCGCTTGATTTGCTTCGCCAGATGGACGAGTTCTCGCAAAGCCGGTTTCGCCTGGAGTCCCGGTACCATCACGTCCTCGTTGACGAATTCCAGGACACCAGTCGCGCGCAATGGGAACTCGTCTCGCTTCTCATCCAATCCTGGGGAGAAGGCCTGGGGCTGGCGACCGAGCCTTCAATCTTCATCGTCGGCGATCGAAAGCAGTCGATCTACAGGTTCCGCGATGCGGAAGTCGCGGTCATGCAGGACGCCGCGCGTTATATCGAAGGCCTTCGTCCGACTGGCAATCCGCGGCAATCGATTCGCCGGAGTTTTCGCGCGGTTCCAGAACTGCTCGAGTTCGTGAACGATCTGTTCGCCGAAATCTCGCAGCCGAGTACTCGGGCTGACGACTTTACATATACCGACGCGGATCGATTTCCCATCGATGCCGCCTACGAGCGACGGAGGGCGGTTCTCGGAATTGCTGTTGCCGAAGACATCGAACAGTGTGCCGCGGCGGTTGGCAACGAGATCGCACGAATCATCAGCGAGGAAACGGTCCGGGATCGCGAGTCCGGGGTCGCCCGCGCCGCCACGCCCGGCGACGTCGCGATTCTCTTCCGATCGCGCACGAGCCACCGGGAATTCCAGCAGGCGCTCGAGGCACGCGGGATCCCGGCATACGTCTACAAGGGACTTGGTTTCTTCGATGCCGATGAGATCAAGGATGTGTCCGCCCTGATTCGATACCTCGCCGAACCGAACTCGGATCTGCGAGCGGCTGCGTTCCTTCGTTCCCGCTTCGTGCGACTTTCCGACGCGGCCCTTGCGCGTCTCGCCCCCCGGCTGGCGTCGGCGATCGTCGATCCAGCTCCTCCTTTGATGCTCGACGTCCTTGAACCCGAGGATCAGAAAGTCCTGCAGCACCTCCGAGCGCGAGTGGGTGCGTGGCTGGCCTGCGTCGATCGGCTGCCGCCCGCAGATCTCATCGAGCGAATTCTTCGCGATTCTGCGTACGCGTACGAGCTCGGCGGACCCCGCCGTCAGCAGGCGTGGGAAAACCTCAAGAAGATGCGCGGACTCGTCCGGCGTATTCAGAATCGTGGATACGCGACGCTGAAGCGGATTGCCGATCACATCGACGCGCTTACCCCGGGCGACGAGTCCAACGCCGTGATCGAAGCGCTCGACGCTGTGAACCTGATGACGGTTCACGCCGCCAAGGGTCTCGAGTTTCCAATCGTGTTCGTCGTCAATCTGGCCCGCGGCGCAACCGGTCCGCCCGATCCCGTCCGCATCATTGTCGACGGCCAGGGAGACACGCCGTCGGTTTCGATCGGGCCATTCGTCTCCGAAACAGACGAGGCCGAACGCGATCGTGAGAAGCACGAGACGCGGCGACTCCTATACGTGGCGGTTACACGGGCCCGGGATCGGTTGTATTTGTCGTCGCCATTGAAGGAGGGGCTTTTCGCCCCAGGCCGGGGCAGCCTGGCGGAGGTTCTGCCGGATTCGATCAGGGAGTTGTTCAATCGCGCCCCAATGACGCAGTCGGAAGCCCCCGACCTCATGTGGACCGCCACAAGCGGACGAAGCTATCTGTGGCGAGTCTGCAGAGCGTCGAATCCGGGCGAAGCAATGGTACGGGACACCACTCCCCAAGCTACAGATCGAGAAAAAAGCAGCGATGCATGAGGTTTCGATCTCGTTGCGGACGCGGCGCGAGAACGAATCGGTCGTCGGCGCTCGCACAGCGTTGGCCGGTTGATTTACGCCGATTGAAGAACGGTCAACTGCAAGCTTCCGCGCCGATTCGCACCGTTACCCACTTATTCACACGGGAACGACCTTCCCACTGACCCCGTTTCCGCGTGTTCGCTCTCACTTCTGTAATTGCGTGTTTCGTCAGAGCACGTTCGGCCGTCAAGTGCCTCACACAGACGCTTTTCGTATGCTGTGTGATGGATCGGCACACCAAAACGCTGGAGCCCTTAAGCCGCCATTGCAGAGAGAGTTCGCACCAAAAAACCCCGGGTTGCACTCCGAACCGGAGTTTCATTGTCGCCCACTGATGTCAGCCACTGCCGACTGGACCGCGGTGAAAGTTCTCGTGAAAGTCACGTTTCATCAGTGAGTTACGGGTCAGAGGGAACCAAATAGGCAAGGCAACGGTCTAAATGGATAACTGGCGCCGGGATTGCATTCCTCCCCGGCGTCAGGGAGGTGCGGAATGTCAGTTCCTGCGAGTGCGCTGAACCACGGAAGGCCCACGACGACGACCATCTTCGAGCTCGAAGCGCTCGAGGGGCTGCCGTGCGGCTGCGTGGCGGCGGCGTATCGTGCTCGTCCCTGGGACGTGGCGGTTGTGTCGCTCGAAGCGAAGGGACCGCACTGCATTCTGGCAGGGCATGCCAGCGGTCAGATTCTGCGTCTTGGGGAGCCCGACGAGTTCGACGAAGACGACAACTCCGAGGAATAGTCTGTTAACTCGTCGACTGCAAGTCTCCCCAGCGTCTCGCCCGCTCAACTGCTTCTTCCCGGCTTCTCCCGACAAGAATTACTGAATCTAACGGCTTGCCGGAGGCATCCGCAATCCAGGCGACCCAGTGTGGTCCGCGCTCCTCGGACTTCACCTCACGCAACGAATTCCGTTCCGACATACGAGCATCGTATACCCGTCGAGGAGCGCCGTCGCGGAAGTGAAAAAAATCGTGGAAGATCTTGATTGCGTATGGGAAAGGCGTTCTCGTACAATTCGAAGGTTTGTGAGCGGCCCAAGAACGGCCGAGAGGAGAGCGATCTAGATGGCCCTGACCTGTCCGAGCTGCGGGAACGACCAGAACTTTCTGGTCAAGACCCTGCAGATGCATATCGTCCAGTTGCGCGACTCGCGTGTGGAAGCCAACGAGGAAGGTCGCCCCGCGGTGATTGAGGTGCTCTGCGACGAATGCGAGACGGCGTTGAACTTTGCGGATTTTGAAGAGGAGATCCGCAACGAAGTGTTGTTGACGCTTGGCGCCCGCTGATTATCCTTCCACTTCGGCTTCTTCGAAGTAGTCACACTCGGGGCAGATCCACTCGCGCACGTGCCTCATCGTCCCGTTCCTTTCCTGGACTTCACGTTCGCTGAGGCGCATCGATTCGCCGCAGAGCGGGCACTCGCGCATCTCGTAATTGTAACAGGACGGAGGGGCGCCCGCCCCTGCCTCGCCGAAGCTCGAAAAATTACAGAATCGAGCGAAGGCGGGTTGACTTGTGGTGATTCGGCTCCTATCGTAGCCTCAGGTACTGATTCTGCAAGGTTCGAACGAGGGGATGCGCGACTATTACGACGTCTTGGGCGTGTCGCCGGACGCAGGAGCGGCTGAAATCAAGCGCGCCTACCGGCAATTGGCGCGGCGGTATCATCCGGATATTTCCGGGGAGGATCGCGGCGGCGCCTTCCTGGAAGTGTCCCGTGCCTACCAGGTGCTCCGAGACCCGGATCGACGGCGGTCGTACGACGCGCGCCTGCTGGCCAAGGGGCGGACGGAGTGGCTTGACGACGAGGTCGCCATCGACTTTCCGTCGGTGAGCAGTCTTCTCGATCGCATGCGCGACTCGTTTTTTGGCGACGCGCACGAGTCTTTTCTTTCAGCCGAAATCGTCGTGACTCCGAAGGAAGCCTTTTGGGGGGTGCTTGTGCCGCTGCACGTGCCGCTTCGCAGGACGTGTGCGCGGTGTGGCGGCCGCGGCGAAGTGTGGGCAGAATGGTGCGCGTCGTGTCGGGGAGCCGGAGAGGTTCGAGACACCCACGAAATGCGTCTTCGCGTACCGGCCGGGGTCCATGAAGGCGCGACGTTTCGCTTCACCATTGCTCCGCCAGGAGCGCCCCAGACGTCGGTCGAAGTCCGGATTACAATCCGTTAGTCCCCACCTTCGCTCGCCAGATGACTGTGCGAAGCTCCGGCGGGGCAAGTTTTGCGCGCGCATCTTCATTTGCTCGGCATCCTGCAGCTCCTGTGGGGCGCGATTGGCCTGCTGCTCGGTGTGTCGATGCTCCTGCTCGCCATGGGAGCGATCGCCATCGGCGTCGGCGCGGGCTCCGATCGGATGGCGGCGGGAATCACCGCGGCGGCGTTCACAACGTTCGCTGTCGCACTGCTGCTGGGCGGAGGCGCGAACCTGTGGGCCGGGCGGCAACTGCGACGGAACCATCCGCGCGGCCGGCTGGCCGTCCTCTGGCTTGGCGCGTTCAATCTCTTCATCTTGCCGTTTGGAACGGCACTTGGCATCTACGCGTTCTGGGTCCTGCTGCACAATCGAACGCGCGCCCTGTTTGTCGCGCAGCCGTAGCGCTTCACGCGTCGCGTCTACGAGGGCCAAGGGACGCCGCATGAGGAAATGATGGGCTTATCACGAAAGACGGCGAGTGGCTTTGACGAGAATCTCGCCGGCGCTCTTTGTTACGGACTTGGGTGGGTCACCGGACTGATCTTCTTTGCCACAGAGCCGGAAAACAGTTTCGTCAGATTTCACGCGATGCAGTCAATCCTCGTATTCGGCACGGCCTGTATCGCGTTGATGGTTTGCCTGTCAATTCCGTTTCTCGGCTGGATTCTGTCAATTTTCGTTTTCTATGGCTCTGCTGCGTTGTGGCTGATTCTGATGTTCAAGGCCTATCAAGGAGAGCGGTTCAAGCTTCCTGTCGCGGGGGAAATCGCGGAACAGCGAATTTGATGCTGAAAATGCTGATTGCTGAATTCTGATGGCTGATTGGCAAAAAGGGCCGAACGCGAAGCCGTCCGGCACTTCAGCATTCAACAATCAACATTCAGCAATTTCAGGTTCACCACTCCGGATCACGGTACAATTCATAGATAAATGAGTACCCCTGTTTCCGAAACCGCAGTTCTGGACGCCCTTCGAGCTGTCCGCGACCCTGACCTCAATCGCGACATCGTCACGCTGAAGTTCATCAAGAACCTCCGTATCGATCAGCGCGGAGCCGTTGCATTTTCGATTGAGCTGACGACGCCGGCGTGTCCGGTCAAAGATCAGATGCGCGAACAGGCCCGTCAGGTCGTGTCGGCGATACCGGGGGTCACCTCCGTCGATATCGAAATGACCGCCCAGGTGCGTTCGACGTCGAATGTGGACACGGCGAAGACACCGGTCGCTGGTGTCAAAAACATCATTGCTGTCGGTGCCGGGAAAGGAGGCGTCGGCAAAACGACCGTCGCCGTGAATCTTGCGGTCGCCTTGACCCAGTTGGGAAGCCGGGTCGCGATGATCGATGGCGATGTCTACGGACCCAATGTGCCGATCATGCTCGGGATCACTGCCCAGCTGACGGGCGACGAACGCGGCCAGATTATTCCCGCGAATCAATATGGCATTCAGCTCGTGTCGATGGCGTTTCTCGCGAGCGACGATTCACCGGTTATTTGGCGCGGACCGATGCTGCATGGAGTGATCCAGCAGTTCTTTCGCAGCACGCGTTGGGAAAACGTCGACTACCTGATCATCGACATGCCGCCGGGGACGGGCGACGTCGCGCTGACGGTCAGCCAAACCGTACCCGTCGCCGGCAGCGTGGTCGTCACGACACCGCAGACGGTCTCGGTTGCTGACACGCGACGCGCCGTGCGCATGTATCAGAAGCTGAACGTGCCGACGCTTGGCGTCGTCGAGAACATGAGTCACTTCGTCTGCCCCGAGTGCCGTCACGAAAGCGATATCTTCGGCAAGGGTGGTGGAGAAAAGCTCGCCGTGGATCTGGGAATTCCATTCCTCGGGCGCGTGCCTCTCTACGAACCGATTCGAACCGGGGGCGATACCGGCGTGCCGATTACGATCGCGGAACCACAATCGCCTGCGGCGGATGCATTCCGGGCCGCGGCACGACAACTTGCCGCGCAGCTCTCGATCGCCAGCTACAAAAAAACCGCCATCCCGCTCATTCCGATCAAAGCTTGAGAATCGCGACTCATTCGTCCCTCAATCCGCGAATCTCGAATCATCGATGAACATTCCATATTCGCGGCACACACTCGATAACGGACTCGACGTTCTGGTCCACGAAGATCATGCGTGCCCGATCGTGGCGGTGAACCTCTGGTATCACGTCGGATCGAAGAACGAAACACGGGGCCGGACCGGATTCGCCCACCTGTTCGAACACCTGATGTTCGAAGGCTCGCAGCACTACGACCAGGGCTACTTCCAGCCGCTGCAGGAAGCCGGCGCCTTGTTGAACGGATCGACCAATGCCGACCGGACGAATTACTGGGAGGTCGTACCGACCAATGCACTCGAACTCGCCTTGTGGATGGAATCGGACCGCATGGGATTCCTGCTGCCTGCGCTGACCGATGCGAAGTTTGAAAATCAGCGCGAGGTGGTGCTGAACGAGCGGCGGCAGAACTACGAGAATCGTCCGTATGGGTTTGCGGGCATGGCGATGATGGCGGCGCTTTATCCGACGGAGCATCCCTACAGCTGGATGACGATTGGGGCCGCGGAAGACATTCGCGCCGCCCGGCTCGACGACGTGCGCGCATTCTTTCAGACCTATTACCGCCCGCGGAACGCCTCGCTCTCGTTGGCAGGCGACGTCGACACCGAGCTCGCGATCGATCTCGCGACGCGGTATTTCGGTGAGCTCGAGGCCGGCGACACCCCTCCTGGTGTGCAGGTGACGGCGCTACCGCCCCAGACGGTGGAACGGCGCCTGCTGCTCGAGGATCGGATTGAACTCCCGCGCCTCTACATTGTGTGGCATTCGCCGTCGATCTTCGCCGAAGACGATGCGGAATTGGATCTCGTCGCGGAGGTGCTGGCGAGTGGCAAGACGTCCCGCCTGTATCGGTCCCTCGTGTACGACGAGCGGATGGCCACTGAGATCGCGGCCTCACAGAACTCCCGGGAGCTGGGCGGCTACTTTCAAGCCGTCGCCACGGCTGCACCGGGACGCACGCTCACCGAACTCGCAGGCGCGATTAGCCAGGCGATTGTGAATTTTGTCGACCAGGGACCGAACGCGCACGAGATCGAGCGGTGCCAGGCGCAGGCCGAGGCCAATTTCGTCTACCGTTTGCAGACCGTCGGCGGTTTCGGCGGAAAATCCGATCAGCTGAATGCCTATAACGTCTTCGTTGGCGATCCCGGGTTCTTCGAACGCGATCTCGATCGATACCGTCGTGTGACGGCGGCGTCGATGCAGCGTGTGGCGCGCGACTGGCTGGCGCCGGAACGGCGTGTGCTGTTGAGCGTGGTGCCGAGAGGACGGCGTGATCTGGCGCTTGCCGGCTCCGAGCCCGTCGCGGTGTCGTGATGCGCATCGATCGCGGCAGGCTTCCCGCGCTCGGCGCCGACCCCCTGCTGCGCTTTCCTGAAATCCAGCGGCGGACGCTGGACAATGGACTCCGGGTCTGGACCATCGAGCACGATGCGGTTCCGCTCGTCAGCTTCCTGGTGATGTTGTCGGTCGGTGCGTCGGCCGACCCAGACGATCGGCCCGGGCTCGCCGCAATCACGAGCGATATGCTCGACGAGGGATGCGGCGATCTCGATGCGATGGAGCTGCACGATGCGCTCGGACGTATCGGCGGCCACCTCGATTCGGAGATTGGATCCGACGCGACAATCCTGACGCTCTCGAGCCTCGCGCGCCACCGAGAGCGTGCGAGCGCGCTGGTGGCTGACATGATCGTCCGCCCGCGGCTCGATGCGACGGACTTTCACCGGGTCCGCGAGCTTCGCCTGAACCGCCTGATTCAGCTGCGCGACCTGGCCCCCGCCCTCGCCGATCGCGCGTTCGTCCGCCTGTTGTACGGCCAGCACCCGTATGGACACATGCCGCTCGGCACAGAAGCCTCGCTGCAGGAGCTCACGCTCGACGAGGTGAGCAGATTTCATCGCACCATGTTCGTGCCGTCTCGAATGATCGTGATCGCCGCGGGCGACGCGACGCACGATGCGCTGGCGGCTGCTGTCGAGGGGGCCTTCGGAAACTGGCGGCCGCTCGCCGAGGCGCGTCAGATCGATCGGTCGACGTGGCCCTCGCCCCCGGTCGTGCATGAGCGGCTCGCCATTCTCCACCGTCCCGGCGCGGCGCAGTCCGAGCTGCGAATCGGTCACGTCGGCGCCCCGCGGCAGACCCCCGACTATCACGCGCTCGTCGTGCTGAACATCATCCTTGGTGGGCAGTTCGTCAGCCGGATCAACATGAACCTGCGGGAGGACAAGGGATATACCTATGGTGCCCGAACATCGTTCGACTTTCGGCTCGGGCCGGGCCCGTTCGTATTGAATGCGAGTGTGCAATCGGAAGTGACAGTCGACGCGATCCGCGAGGCGCTCGACGAGCTGTGCGCGATCCGTGGCCCGCGTCCCGTCACCGCCGAGGAGCTTCGCGCCGGCCGTGCGGCGCTGACTCGAGGCTATCCGCGCAATTTCGAGACTGCCGACCAAATCAGCAGGGGCGCAGCGCAACTCGCGCTGTACGATCTGCCAGACGACTATTTCTCGACGTTCACACCCAAAGTGCTCGCCGTCGACGAAACCGCAGTGACGCGCGTGGCAGAACAGTACATCGATCCATCACAGCTACTGACCCTGATCGTGGGCGACCGTGAAAAAGTGGCGCCCGCGCTGCCGCGGTTGAATCTGGGTGCGGCATCGGAATTAGTACCTCTGTGACCCCGAGTGAACCGTTAGTCGGGTAGTTCCGTCCAACTGACAGTTATGAGGGGTCGATGTCGATGTACACTGTATCGATTCCTATGGGCCTAGCTCAACGCAGCCTCAGCCTGGCGGGGATCATCGGGATCCTCACGGCCGCGTTTGCCGGCGGGTTGATTTACCTCCTCGTTACACAGCCAGTCAGCACCGCGGAGAACATTGCCAACGGTGAAGTGTCTCCAATCGTTCGCGCCGTTGCCGGGGTGCTTTACGATGCACTCAGAGGAATTCTGAAGTTTCTGTGAAATTGCTGATTGTTCCGCGGTCTAAAGACCGCGGACTACATTCGTCAATCTGCAATCTCAATCGTCAATCCGCAATCGCTCCAATCCGCAATCAGCATTCAGCATTTTCACAAGCTCCTATTCAGGAACCTGCACAGAATAAGTCCATCAATCCACTTGAACGGTGTGACCCCCGTGCTGTAGTGGCCGCACGGCAGCACCGCGACTTCGTGGTGGACGGCGCGACGACGAAACTCGTCGACCAGCATCTTCGACAACGCGACCGGGAACGTGAGATCGTACCTCGCATAGACAAGCAGGACGTGCTTTCCCTGAACGCGTTCGAGATACGGGAACGGGGAGATCGGCATCCATATCTGCCGTAGCGTGTCGAGCGGAATCTGTCCGTCGAGACTGGCTCGCACATGTTCGGTTGAAAGCCCTTCCCAAATGACGTCGGCGAAGTACGGCGAGATGTGATTGAGCGCAGCGGCCTTCAGGAGCGGCTCGTGGGCGGCGGCGAGCATCGCGAGGCAGGAACCGAGGCTCGTACCGAGGATGCCGATTGACTCGTAGCCTTGCCGTGCGAGCCAGGCTACGGCGCGGCGGGTATCGAGGACGGCCTGTCGGCAAACTTGTGCGGTGCGGCCGACGTTTGAACTCACGATGTAATCAGCGCGCCTGAGTTCAGGAGGCATGCGCGCGTCGTGATAGGGAAGACTCAATCTGAGCGCGCTGATCCCAAACCGGTTCAGCAAACGGCACAAACCGACGTGTCCTTCGGCGTCGGCGTTCCATTGCGGCAGAACGACGACCGCCCGCCTTCGTCCGCGTTCCGAGAGGTCGGGGAAATAGCGTGCGTGCACGAGATTGTTTTCCGGATGCGGCGTTGTCACCGCGCTGGGAAACCGGAGGCGATCGCCACTCAGCGTGTATTCATCCGACTCCGGCAGAGAAAAAAAAGCATCGCTTGCCGCGACCGTTTGCGATCCCCACGCCGCGAAACGGTCCGCGACGTCGTTGTCCTGACCGTCGACTCCTTCTATCCATTCCAAGCCCCATTCAAACGGCCGGACGACGCGGTGTTCCGCGGCGGCGGCCAGCTTGCGTTCCCAGTTATGGAAGACCCGAGAAATCAATCGTGAACCCCTTTACGGCAATCATGTTGCAAGTCCGTACCTGCATGATTGAACAACCACCTGTCCCTGATACGCCGCACCCGCCGGACGCGATCAACCAGTTGCCGCCACCTAAAGTCCCGGTTCCGCCTGGTGATCCTGCGGCGGAAGATAAGCCCGACATTCATCCGGTTCCGCCGCCGACCGATCCGTCGCCGCCTGTGCTGTAGCGTTCCACAGTCGCCGCGACCTGAACGAGCTGACTCGTCGTCCCCGACTGCCCAACGAGCTGAATGCCCACAGGCCAACCGTCGTTGGTCGTGCCAGCTGGCAGCGCGATCGCAGGATGCCCCGTAATATTGAAGAGCTGAGTAAGACGCAGCATCGCGGCGCGAACGGGCTCCCGAGAGCCGTCGACCTCGACCGTCGTCGCCCCGAGCTCTGGCGCCGGAATCGGTTGCGCGGGTAGCAGGAGGACGTCGCAATTCTGCATCGCCTCGTTGACGGCGAGACGCAACACGTTTCTCAGATGCATCGCGCGCACGTAGTCCTCCGCCAGCACATATCTGCCCATCTCCAAGCGCACACGAACGCCTGGTGAATAACGATCCGGGTCGGACGAGAGCATTGGTGCGTGATACCACGACGCTTCCGGCAAGACGATGTGCAGATAGACGTCTGCGGTACGGGCGGCGTGTTCGATGACAACACGCCGCACTTCGTGACCCGCCGCAACGAGCGCGTGCCGAGTCCGGTCCAGCGCCAGCCTCACCTCGGGGTGCAACCGATCGCAGAAATACGGTTCTGGCACCCCAAAGATGTACTGCCGCTCCTGTCCGACCACGCGGAGCGGGTGGCTCTGACCGCTCATCGCTTCGAACATCAGCGCCACGTCAGCGACGCTTCTCGCCATCGGTCCAACATGATCGAGCGTGGTGCTCAACGGAACGATGCCGTCACACGGCAGTTCGGCGTAGGTTGGTTTCAAGCCGACCGTCCCACAGACGGCCGACGGGATCCGGATCGATCCGCCGGTATCCGTTCCGACCGAGCCGAAGCACATACCTTCGATGAGCGCCACGGCAGCGCCGCCACTCGAGCCGCCGGGCGATCGTGACGGATCCTTGGGGTGATGAACGGGACCGAACGCCGATTCTTCACTCGTGGTGCCGAATGCGAACTCGTGGAGGTTGGTTTTGCCGATAATGATGGCGCCGGCGTCGCGAAGTCGCGCGACAATTGGCGCGTCCTCGGCCGGGAGGCGAGGCGCCACCGCCGACCCTGAGGTCGTCGGCGTCCCGGCGACATCGACGAGATCCTTCACGGAAATCGGGATGCCGTGCAGCGGACCACGATAGTGCCCGGCCGCGATTTCGCGTTCTGCGGCCTCTGCGGCGCTGACCGCGCTGTCGGCCATCACCGTGATGAACGCATTCAATTCCAGTCGCGATTCGATGCGGTCCAGGCAGCCGTGCACCAGTTCTACAGGTGAGATCGCTCGCGACCGTACCCGTGCCGCGACCTCCTCGATCGACAGCGTCAGGCTCATGACTTGCCATAGCCGCGATCGATTAATCGATCGGCCTCGCGAAGGCCGGCGAGCGATCGCGCGAGACCCTCCAATAGCGGCTTCAACTCAGGGAGTCCGCGCCGTTCGGCATCTTCGCAAGCGGCTTTCAACCAATCTTCGATGGTCATATTTCAACACTCGGTGAAGTGGTGAGTTGGTGAATTCGATGGTCGTCGAAGCTGGAATTCGCCAATTCGCCAATTCACCAATTCACCATTTAGAACGTGAGCGTCGCTCGAATCGTTATTGGGACCGTAAAGAATTTGTGGTCGATCGGTTCGTTGAGATGATTCCACGCGAACTTGACGGCGAGCTCGACACCGAGCGGGCCTGAGTTGAGTCCGCCGCCGCCTTCGGCGAAGTAGCGACTCCCGTCGCTCAATTCGCTGTTGATCCGGCCAGCGCCTCCTCCCACGAACGCGTGACTGCCCAGTCCCCAGCCAGGCGAGTGATCCGCGATGAAGAGTGACGCCCCCAGATCGTACGCGCGCGCGCTCTGAAGGGTGTAGTTCGGTGGTGCGCCGGTTCCCGCGAAGCCGATACGAATTGTCGGGAGGTCCTCGCGACTGAGCCGGATGGCGAATGCCGGGCCGACGCTGAGTCCGAGGGGATACACGGTGATCCCGGCGCCGCGACCGTGCCTGCTGAATTCCTGAACGTCGATCTGAATGGCTTCGTCGCGCGTTCGATATTCATAGTCCTGAAACTGCGCCGTGGCGACCGCGCGGCCGACGAGATCCTCGAGTGGGTGCTCGAGAAAGTGCAGGGGCTGAGTGCTGAGCCAATCGGTACTCACGCTGACAAACTGCCGCCTGGGTTTGCGCGGGGTATATGTCTGAGCCTCGGCTGTTGCAGCGTAGCCGATGGCCGACAACAGGGTCCATGTGATTACAAGACGAGAAACCATTCTCAACAACAATATCCGTTTTGGGTTTTGAGTTTTTCGTTCTTGGTTTTTGGTTCGTGGTTTTGGTTGTGGGTTTTGGGTTTGCGGTTTGGTTTGCGGTTTTTGGTTCACGCTTTAGTTCACGGTTTTAGTTGCACTCCAGCTTGCCGTTAGAATGGAGCCGAGGCAATAACCCCAAACCGAGAACCAAAACGTAAAACCAAAAACCCAAAACCAAGACAAAAAACGCAAAACTAAGAACCAAAAACCAAAAAACCCAAAACCATTAAGAAGTTCTCTTCATTCAAGGTTAACGTACGCCGTGAGTGATCGCATCCTCGCCGCCGTCATGCCTGCGCCAAAGCGGCCGATCGAGATTCGCGAGTACCCGCGGCCGGATCTTCCGACCGGTGCTGCGCTGCTGCGCACGGCACGATCTGAAGTATGTGGCACCGACGTCCACCTCTGGCACGGCCGCTTGGCCGGAGTGCCATATCCGATCATCCCCGGACACGTTTCGACCGGCGTCCTTGAGGCTCTTCGCGGGAAGGTCCGCGGTCTCGACGGTGCTGAGCTCCGCGAGGGCGATCGTGCCGTGTTTTTCGACGTTCATCGGACGTGCGGCCGTTGTCGCCCGTGTGCAGTTCATCGTACGCCGACGCGCTGCGCCGAACGACGTGTCTACGGCATCACCGACCCCGCCGAGGAAGGATTACTCGGTGGATGGTCGCAGGCGATCTATCTCGAACCCGGCGTTCACCTTGCCCGACTTCCGGATTGCGTCACGTTCGATCAGTACATCGGCGGCGGCTGCGGGCTGCTCACAGCGGTGCACATCATCGAGCGTGCCGCGGTTCGTGCGGGCGAAACCGTGCTCGTGCAGGGGACCGGCGCCGTCGGCTTGAGCACGATTGCGCTCGCGCGTCTGAGCGGCGCGGCGCTGATTCTCGCCATTGGTGCTCCCGCGAATCGTCTGGATCTCGCGCGGCGGATGGGAGCAGATCGCGTGTTTGACTTGACTGGGGCGTCTGCGGACGAGCGCCTCGAACAGGTGCGCCAGCTGACCCACGGTGAAGGAGTGGACGTCGTCGTTGAAGCCGCCGGGTCCGCGCGCGCGTTCGAAGAAGGGCCCTATCTCGCGCGCGATGGCGGCCGCTACATTGTCGCCGGTCACTATACCGATGCTGGACTGAGTTCGCTGAACGTGCATACGGCGATCAATCGCAAGCACCTCGACATCCGGGGCTGCTGGGGAAGCGAACCCGCGCATTTTCTTCGCGCCTTGACCCTGCTCGAGCGGGTCGGCTCCAGCGTTCCGTTCGATGCCATTGGCGAGCGCCTGTATCGCCTCGATCAATTGAATGACGCGCTGGCCGATACCGAATCGATGCGGATTACCAAAGCGCTTGTCGATCCGTGGCCCTGCCTTCGCCACGTCTGAAGTGACCGTTGGTCTGGTGAGGCAGACTGTGCGGAAGAAGATGCGAGCGAGCGCAGCGAAGCGGCTCGCGAGAGAGCGTGTGGGGGGTCCGCGGCGCGAAGCCCCCGGATCAAAAATGAGTAGACATACGAAGATCGTGGCGACCGTCGGCCCGGCATCGAACAGTCCGGAGATGATCGAGGCGCTGCTGGTCGCTGGCGTCAATCTGTTCCGCCTGAATTTTTCGCACGGCACGCACGAGTCGCACAGAGCCGCGTATCGCACGATTCGCGACGCGTCGGCTCGCACCGGTCGGATCGCCGGCGTGATGCAGGATCTCAGCGGACCGAAGATCCGGACGGGTTTGCTGGCTGGCGGTTCGGCGATCACGCTTCAGCAAGGCGGCGAGCTCACGATTGTTGGTGGCGACGAGGTCGGCGAGGCGGGACGCGTTTCGACGACGTTCGTCGAGCTGATTCGATCCGCGCGTCCGGGCGACCGGCTTCTGCTCGACGACGGGAAGATCGAGTTGCGGGTCGTAGGCGCGTCACCGAACGAGTTGAAGACGGTGGTGGTGACCGGCGGCCCGCTCGGCGAGCACAAGGGCATCAACGCTCCCGGCGTCCGCCTTCCGGCTTCCTGCATCACCGACAAGGACGCATCCGATTTGCGGTTCGGCCTCGAACTTGGCATCGACTTCGTGGCACTCAGCTTTGTGCAGACCGCCGACGATGTGATGCGAGCGAAGGGTTTGATGCGCGACGCCGGTCGAAGTGTTCCAATTGTTGCAAAGATTGAACGGCCGGCGGCAGTAGAAAACCTGACGGCGATTCTGTCCGAGGCACACGGCGTGATGGTCGCCCGGGGTGATCTGGGGCTGGAAATGCCACTCGAGCAGGTGCCTCGAGTCCAGAAGCAGATCATTCGCTCGGCGCGCACCGTTGGCCGGCCGGTGATCGTCGCGACCCAGGTGCTCGAATCGATGCGCGAATCCCCGCGTCCGACGAGGGCCGAGGTGAGCGATGCGGCCAATTCGGTCGAAGAAGGCGCTGACGCCGTCATGTTGTCGGGTGAGACAGCCGCAGGAAAGTATCCAATCGAATCAGTGCAGACACTGAGCAGAGTCATCGAAGACGCCGAACGCATTCCGTCTGAAAGGGTCGCGCTTTCAACCAGCTCCATCGAGAGCCGGCATGGCCTCGCGTTGTGTGAGGCCGCGGTGACGCTCTCCACAACCGGACAGGCGTCGGCGATCATCGCGGTGACGCGCGAAGGAAAGACGGCGTGGCTCCTCTCGGCACTTCGTCCTGCCGCTACCATCTACGCGGCGACAGAAAATGAAGAACTGGCGCGCATGCTGACACTCCTGAAGGGGGTCGTACCGATCGTTTCCACAGAGCGCAACGAGGAACGTCTGGCGCACATCCTGGTCGAGCGGCGGATTCTGCCGGCAGGCGCGGTGGTCGTGTTCATCAACGTCAGCGACGAGCTGGGGCGTATTGATTCGAATTTTATCAATGTGCAGAGGATCGGATGAGTGGTGCCGGGGTCTGAAGACCCCGGCCTACGTTGTTTCTTACGTGATCGTGTAGGGCCACGGTCTTTAGACCGTGGCCTAGACGGCGGCCTCGACATACTGTTTCAGCGCCACCATCGACTTCAACCAGCCAACCTCGATGACGCCGTAGTAACGTCGCCACCGCGGCGTGTCGTCGAAGCCGGTCTGTCTTACGTGCAGCCGGCAGGCGGGTCCGTCCATCGCGCAGTTCACTTGCAGCGACATCGGGCCGATCGGTCCGCTGTCGGGTGGCAACCACCATGCGTCGGCAATGACGAGTTCACGCCCCGGCTGGTACTCCATGACGCTCCCGTAGAACACCCCGCCAAGCCGGCCGAGCAGATCGTCGACTTCGATCGTCGGTTCCCATTCCACGGCATAGATGCCGAGCGGCCGCGCCGTGGTGACCGAACGAACTGTCTGCCACCACGCTCGAAGTGCGAGCGGATCGAAGAATGCCGCGAGGACCCGCGTCGGGGCCGCAGTGATCAGGATCGAGTGATCGAAGGCGGGCTCGTCTGTCTCGGCAGCCACGGCGGCATGGTATCGGCTGGCACGCGAGTGAGTAAAGCGGCTATGCTGATCCGATGGAGACGAGCGCGCCGCCTCAGCCGGAAAGCTCGGCATCCGAACCGCCCCAGGCGGATTCCTCGTGGGACGAGCATTATCGCGACGAACGCGATGCCGCCTATCTCTACCGCGCATTAGCCGCCGTCGAACGCGATCACGATCGAAAGCAACTCTTCGAAAAGCTTGCCGTCGTCGAGGATCGTCACGCCGAGCGCTGGCGAGAATTGTTCGCGCAGAGCGGCCGGCCCTTGCCCGCGTATGCGACGGCACGGCGCACGCGCATGCTCGCATGGGTCGCAAAGCATTTCGGCACGACGGTGATTCTGCCGCTGATGCTCGCTGAAGAGGGGCGTGAAGTGCAGGCGTATCTCGGCATGGCGCGGCACTCAAAACATCGCCAGACGCACAAGGCCGCCATCGACATCGCATCCGACTCCGCCGTGCACGCGCGCGAGCTGTCGGAGATGATGGGCCGCGAAGGGGAGCCGTGGCACGTTGGCGGTTCCGGCGGGTATCTCCGAAGCATCGTGTACGGTTTCAATGACGGCCTGACGGCAAACTTCGGACTCGTCGCTGGTGTGCTCGGCGCCGACGTGGCGCCTCATATCGTCATTATCAGCGGCGTCGCGGGCGCCCTGGCCGACGCGCTGTCAATGGGCTCGAGTGGATACCTTGCGGCGAAGAGCGAAGCGGAAGTCCAGGCCCACCAAATCGATCTCGAACGGCATGAAATGCGTCTCATGCCAGACCTCGAAGAAGAGGAGCTGGCGATTATCTACGAGTCAAAAGGACTCTCTCCCGAGCGGGCGCGCGAGACGGCCCGCGCGATGATGCAGGATCCGTCACTGGCGCTCGACGCGATGGTGCGCGAGGAGCTCAACATTCATCCAGCGGAGCTTGCGCCCATCAAGGACGGCGTTGTCACCGGTTCCGCTACCGCCATCGGAGCGCTGATCCCAATTGCCCCGTTCTTCGTCTTCGAGCACGGCGTCGCGATCTGGACGTCGCTCGCCGTCAGCATGCTCGCGCACTTCGCCATCGGCGCCGCACGCAGCATCTTCACGGGCCGCAGCCTGTGGGCGAGCGGCCGCGACATGTTCCTTGTGGGGTTTGGTGTCGCGGCTCTCGGCTATCTGATTGGGGAATGGATTACGCGAGTGCTCTAACTACGGCGTGGTCGTCTTGCGCAGCGTTTGCACGTATGAGACGACGGCCCAGATCTGCTCCTTCGTCAACTCGTCTTTCTGCGCCGGCATCTTCGGCTTCTTGCGACCGTTGAAGACCTTGTAGAACATCACGCCCTCAGGGTTCTTCGAGGCGCGATCGGCGCGCGTCAGATCCATGTCTTCCTGCGCATCCGGATCGGCGTCGGGCCCGTCGCCTTTGCCGCTCGCGCCGTGGCACTTCTGGCATTTGTCCTTGAAGATCGCTTTTCCAGTGGCCAGCAGCTTGGCGTCCACTGTAAGCGGATTCTTCGTGGTCTGCGCCTCCGGGGGAAGTATCCATCCACTGGCAGATGCTGCCGGCGGTTTGGCACCGCCCTGGCGCGCGGCAAGTGCCGAGATTGTCATCAATGAAAAGAGAAACACAACCGCAATCCACCGCCGACTCATGAATGTCCTCTCCTGTCCTACCCTCGATGCAACGATATCGCTTTTGAAATGATACAGTTTTTTGGTGATGAACGATCATCCACTCGCGTACGACGACGCCGAGTTCATGGAGAGCCAGGATGCCCGGCCCATCCGCATTCTCGCGGAGTATTTGGATCCGCTTCGCCGTTTCAAAGCGCACAACATCCAGGATACGGTCGTGTTCTTCGGGTCGGCGCGCGTCCTCAGCCGGCATCTTGCCCAGCGAAATCTATTACGCCTCCAGAGGACGACAGGGCGTGACCGCGCGGACTACAAGGCCGCGCTCAAACGCAGCCGCAAAGCACTCGAGTGGTCCCGCTACTACGAGGACGCGCGAACACTGGCGAAGCAGCTGACGAAGTGGAGCATGTCGCTCGAAGCCCAGCGCCACCGCTTTGTCGTCTGTTCCGGCGGCGGGCCCGGCATCATGGAGGCGGCCAACCGCGGCGCAAAGGAGGCGGGCGGCAAATCGGTCGGCCTGAACATCGCCCTGCCGTTCGAGCAGGCGCCGAATCGATACATCACGAAAGATCTCGTCTTCAACTTCCACTACTTCTTCATGCGGAAGTTCTGGTTCGCCTATCTCGCCAAGGCGCTCGTGATTTTTCCCGGCGGCTTCGGCACCATCGACGAGATGTTCGAAATCCTGACGCTCGCGCAGACGCGCAAGTTGTCCAAGAAACTGCTCGTCATTCTCTATGGCAGCGAATACTGGAACGATGTGTTCCGACTCGAGCCGCTGGCTGAATGGGGCGCGATCAACGAGGAAGATCTGAATCTGCTGTGCCGCGTGGACTCGGTCGAGGATGCGTTCGACCAGTTGCAGCGCCATCTGATGAAGCATCACATGGTGCCGCAAACCGCGCAGGAGACGAAGGCGCCGGGCATCGCGAAGACGCGTGGTTAGGAGGCTTTGTGCAGGCTGAAGAACGGAAGAAACTCATCGAGCTGTATAGCGGTGGCTACGCCGCGGTTGCCGAGGCGTTGCTCAAAATCACGCCCGAGGAGCTCGACTTCAAGCCGGATCAGAAACGCTGGTCGGTTCGCGAAATTGTTCATCACCTCGCGGACAGCGAGATGACCGCCGCCGTCAGGCTACGGCTGCTGGTGGCGCAGGATCGTCCGACTCTCCACGGCTACGACCAGGACGAGTTTGCACGGCGTCTGTACTACGATCGGCCGCACGAAGCCTCGCTGGAGCTTTTCCGGCTTGCAAGGCAGACAACGACGGAGATCCTGGAGCGGCTCACGCCAGCCGAATGGGTTCGCGAGGGGACGCACACCGAAGTCGGACCCTACGGCGTGGAATCGTGGTTGAAGACCTACTCCGAGCACGCCCACAAACATGCGCGACAGATTCGAGTGGTCAGAGACGCTGCGGCAAAAGGGAAAACGGCGACTCAACCCTAGTAAAAGAGGTATTTTTCTCGCAGTTGCCCAAAGCCGTCTTCGTCCGCTCGCCAAGAGTCTACGAACTTCGTGACGTCTCCGCCCGAGTCGATCGTCGTTCGCAATCGATCGGATCCGAACAGGATGTCGATCGGCTGCTTTTCGTGTTCGTATTCGTACGGGGGTTCCCGCCAGGCGAAGCGGGCTGGATTCTGTGCGCGGAATTCAGCAAGCAACTCGACGGTCGTGCGAATCGGGCGGAAGATTCGACGATCGAGCACGTGCACCTGGCACCCTCCGCACGTCTGTTTCGCGTGCTTCTGGAACGTCGGCTCGAAAAAGACAGCGCGGAAGTGCACGCCCGGGAGCCGTTTCGCGTTCATGGCGTCGGCGAGGCGCTCCCCGTCGATCCACGGTGCGCCAATCAGCTCGAACGGCCGCGTCGTCCCTCGACCTTCTGACAACAGCGTGCCCTCAATCAGGACAGCGCCCGGGTAGACGATGGTGCTGTCGAGCGTCGGGATGTTCGGCGACGGCATCACCCAGGGAAGGCCGGTTTCGTCGAAATACATCGATCGTCGCCAGCCAACGAGCGGAACCACCTCGAGCGAACAATTGAGCTTGAACTCGTCGTTGAAGAGCCGCGCCAGTTCACCGATCGTCATGCCGTGCCGCAGCGGGATCGGAAACTGTCCGACAAACGACGCGTAAGCGGGTTCGAGCCGGCTGCCTTCGATGTCGTCGCCGCCCACTGGATTCGGTCGATCGCAGACCACGACCAGCACACCATTCTTCGACGCGGCGCGCATGCAGTTTGCCATGGTGTAGATGTAGGTATAGACGCGTGTCCCGACATCCTGCAGATCGATGACGAGGACGTCGAGGTTCTTCAACATCTGCGCCGTCGGCTCACGTGTTTCGCTGTACAGGGAATACACCGGGATCGCGCGGCGGGTGTCCTGCGCGTGCGGCGTTTCGATCATGTTGTCCTGAAGATCGGAGCGGAAGCCGTGCTGTGGACCGAAGAGTGCGACGACCTTCATGTCGCGATCGTCGGTGAAGCGAGAGGATGCGTGTCGTAGCTTGCTGTCTATTGACGCCGGATTGCAGACGAGGCCGATGCGGCGGCCGGCGACGAGCGAGCGGTCAGTTTCGAGAAGGCGATCGATCCCGAGTTCGACCACGGGTGAGGCGGTGATAGTCGATGGCATGCCGAGCAATTATAAGCCACGGAAAAACACCGATTAGATCTGCCACGGAAGAACACGGAAAACACGGGTTAGATCCGCCACGGAACAACACGGAGGAACACGGAAAAAGAGATCCCTGTTGTTCCGTATTCATCCGTGGCGGATTTGATCCGTGTCGTTCCGTGGCTGCCGTTTGGTGAGCAGCTGCTGGGCAATGAAGGCGGCTCGGAGCGCGTCGCCGTAGGTGTTGCATCGAAAACGGTACGCTTGCTCGCGTCCGTTCTTCACGAGTACGAGGTCGCGCTCCGCATACAGCGCCACGGAGATTGTGTGCCACGCCGAGGCGACGGTCTTGCCGCTGCCGACAAAGAGCGCGCGATTCATGGTGAGCAGCAGACGCCCGGACGGCTGCCCTGGTTCCTCGGGCATCGATGCCGGTTCGGAATAATGGCAGGGCTCGCCACGAACCACCCGGTGGCCGGTCTCGACCCGGGGCAGGCCTGATTCGCGAATCGAAGCAGCGAGCGTTTCGCGCTCAATCAACGCGTGCAGCATCTCCCGTTCGATTTCTATCTCCTCTTCCGGATACGCCAGGGCGTCGAGGTCGTGATTGAGGCGCGCGGTTTCCGCGTGATCCCCAGCAGCCGCCGCTCGTGACCACTGCTCCCGCCACCGCCGCAGCCGCGAATCTACGTGGGCCGCTCCGCCTCTGTTGAACCATCGCCATAGTCCCATCACACCTGCGCGCCCTCGTCCGATTGTCGGGAATCCAAACTCAATCAGCCGTTGTCGAGTTTCCTTGGCAGTCAACCCCGCTGTCAACAGCCGATGCGCGTGTCTGGCGCTCACATTGCAGTGTGACGCTGCTCGCGCCGCAGCACGTGCAGCGCGGACGGGTTTGACGGCAGCCCGGCCTCCTTGGACGGAAGGCCGCCGCGGGGCGCCGGACACAGCGGGATTTGTGGATAGAATGATGGACAAATCTCAAGTGGTGATCGCGGTCGTCAACAACAAGGGGGGCGTCGGCAAGACCACCGTGGCGGTGAACCTCGCCGCGGCGCTGGCCGGTGCGCGGCGACGGGTGCTGCTCGTCGATCTCGACAGCCAGGCGTCCGCGTCGTTGTGGCTCGGCGTCCCGCGCAGTCACCTGCGACCCTCCTCGGCGAACTGCCTCCTCCAGGAATTGCCGGCGCAGCACGCGATTCGCGCCACCGGCGTCACGCATCTGGATCTGATCACCGGAAGCGTGGAGCTTGCCAACGCCGACCTGGCGCTCGCCGATGTTCGCGGCAGGGAGCTGACGCTGAAAGTCTCGCTGCAACGCATTCGCTCGCAGTACGACCTCATCATCCTGGATTGCTCTCCGAACCTGTCCCTGCTCGGCGTCAACGCGCTGGTCGCCGCCGATGCGTTGATCGTTCCGGTGACGCCGCAGCCGCTGGCACTCGACGGACTCGTCAGCCTGCTCGCCTCCATGGAAACCGTGCGCTTACGACTCAATACGCGCACGCACCTGCTCGGCATCCTGCTCTCGATCGTCGATCCGGCCGCTCGCAAGGCACCGGCGTTGATGAAGCAGCTCAGGGAGCGACACGGCAGCGATGTGTTTCGTACTGAGATCATCGCGAGCCGGGCACTGGAGGAGGCGCCGTCGACCGCCAGGACCGTCTTCCAGTTCGCGCCGCGGTCGAAAGCCGCCGACGGCTTCCGCCGATTGGCCACTGAAGTCCTCGAACGCATCCGTGCCCGGCGATCGGCGACTGCCTGACTTCCGTCAATCCACCAGAATTACTAGGTTCGGGGTGGAATAATCTTGGCGGGAAAGTCAGCGTGGTGCGGCAGAGCTTGAAGTAAACTGCGCTGCCAGTGTTAAATAGCCTGTTCACGAAATCATAGTCAATGCGCGTAATTAGGGATGGAAATAATTACGCCACGTCGTCCCGAACGAGCACGGAAGCGGGGGCAATTGGATGGCGCGACGTCGCAGGACCAAACGGCTTAAACCATCACCTGACATCTTTGCGCCCACTCGGCGCACCACCACTGGCAAACGAAAGCCCGGGCGCCCTCCGGTTCACGATGAGGCGTGGACCAAGGTCACCGTCGTCCTGTTCAACCGGCAGATCGTTTTTCTCGATCGGTTGGCCGCCAACATCCGCGCCCAGAGCGGCGCCGCGATCAGCCGCGCGCAACTCATTCGCGCGCTGCTCGACGCCGTCGCCGATGCTGATGTCGATCTCACGATGTCGACGTCGGAAACGGATTTGAAGGCGACGATGCTCGCCCGACTCGGCAAGTATCGAATGTAGCTGCCGACTCTCAGCTACCATTGACGTGTGCCAGAGTGCGTGATCTTCGTCGGCCTTCCTGCGTCGGGGAAGACCACGTTCTACCAGCGGCGCTTCGCCGCGACCCACCAGCACATCAGCAAGGATCTCTGGCCGAAAACCTCGAACAAAGACAGACGCCAGGCTGAACTCATGCGACTGGCGCTGTCGCAAGGCCAGTCGGTCGTCATCGACAACACGAATCCCGCGCTTGCCGATCGTGCGCCGGTGATCGCGCTCGCGCGCCAGTTCGGCGCGCGCGTCATTGGCTACTACTTCACCGCGACGACGCGAGAGGCCGTCGGCCGTAATCGCGGGCGTGAAGGACAGGCGCGGGTTCCCGACGTCGCGATCTTCACGCGGGCGAAGCGCATGGCGAAGCCTCTACTCGAAGAAGGCTTCGATGAGTTGTATGCGGTATCGATCGATCCCAGCGGTGATTTCAGCGTACAGCCGATGACCGTGCCGTCGGCGGAGGCTTGAGCGCGGACGCGCGCGCCGACGCTACGGACGCGAACGCCGTGTCGTTGGTCTCGTGCGCGACTCGGAACAAAAGGGGTGCCGTCCGGCGAAACGCGTCGATGACCGCCGGATCGAAGTGAGTACCCTCGCCGTCGACGATGAGTTCGACGGCGCGCTCGTGGGGCATTGGTCCGCGGTAGCAACGAGCGGTGGTCAGCGCATCATAAGCATCCACGACCGCCATCACCCGTCCGGGAATCGGGATCTGTTCTCCCTTGAGACCGCGTGGATACCCTCCTCCATCCCATCGTTCATGATGCGTATAGACGATGTCTTTCGCCATCGCGAGCGTGTCGTCGTCGCCGGCACCGGCGCGTTTCTGCGCCGTCGTGATCACCTTCAGACCGTAGCTGGGATGGTTTTTCATCTCGCGATATTCGTCGTCGGTCAACGCCCCTGGTTTGTTCAGTAGCTGATCGGGGATGCCGACCTTGCCGATGTCGTGCAGCGGCGCAAGCGTCGACAGCATCTCGATGTGCGGCGGCGTGAGAAAGTCGCGAAACCGCGGGTGATCGCTGAGCTGCATCGCGAGCAGACGACTGTACTGCTGCGTGCGCCGCGAGTGGCTGCCGGTCTCGGCATCGCGAATCTCCGTCAACGACAGCAGCGACTGCACCATCATTCGCTGCGCGGCTTCACTTTCGTCGGTGGCAGACTCCGCGCGGTCTCGCTCCTGCGCGAGCCTCGCGAGCGTCGCCGCCAGCATTGAGGTGAGCAGTCCGATCGCCGGCAAGACTGGAGACAAATAGATTCCGCTCGCCATCATCAGCCATCCGGAACCGCGCCATGCACCGGCGAGCAACATCAATCCCGCAGCG
>Ga0075421_100001199_pt1 | contig 29834 bp, 29 predicted proteins | sample SoiMetdeltSBSDD5_FD_75292 | JGI IMG/M metagenome (GOLD analysis project Ga0075421, IMG submission 75292) | Bulk soil microbial communities from a Populus tree surrounding site in Tennessee, USA - Soil MetaG P. deltoides SBSDD5 | ecosystem: Environmental > Terrestrial > Soil > Tree plantation... | reverse complement strand
TACCTTCCACGACTCCCTCCTTACGGCGCGCGCTTACGCTTCCCATGGTCGTTTTATATGGGCTAGGGAACTATTGGGGCGGGCATCTATGTACTCGTCGGTGAAGCGGCCGGCAGCGCAGGGATGTTTGCCCCTCTCTCCTTCATCATAGCGGGGCTTGTCATGATCCTGCCCCGCTGCTTCTTTCGCCGAGCTCGCGGGTCGCCTGCCTTATGCAGCGGGTGAGGCGCGCTTCGTGGAGGAGGCATTCGGCAGGCGGTGGCTTACCTTTTGCGTCGGCCTCGCCGTGGCCTTCTTCGGTAGTCGCTCTCGACCTCGGGCGCGGTAATATGGCGGGTAAGTAATAGGTCGAACCCCAAGCGAAGATTTGGGTGAAGCCAAGCGTATCAACGGTAACCCTCGGGACCTGCAGTTCGGCCGCGAATCCCGACTGCGGGCCGTCATTGGACGAGCTTCTCACCTAAGGTTAGTGCCGAACCAGCCATGGATGGCTTGAGCGCACAGTCTTTTTCTTCCCGTGTTCGTGAGTATGTGAATGACCAGCGTGGTTATGTTGATGCTGATGACCAAGATGGCGTGCTGCTGCCAAGTCTCTATGTGCATCATGCTGCGGGATGGTATCCCCTTTTCGGCGCCTTATTACCCGCGGCTCGTACGCACTTTTCTCGCTTGCGCCAATTGCATGGCTGAGTTTCTGGTTCATCCCTAGATAGGCGGATGAAACACTGCGTCGTGCCGGCTTACCACAGAGCGGGCAAGGCGTCGGCCGGTCAAAGTCGCTTAACGCAGCCCAATCGGTGAATTCCCCATGTCGGCGGCATTGGTAATTGTATAGTGGCATTTCCGTCCAAATAGGCTGGGGTGGACCGAGCCAGGGGCCCGGTCCACCCATCATACGTTAACGTGCTCGCGCAAGGTCGATTTTTGAAGCGTCGACCTGTTTTTTCGGCCCGCCGGCGTTAGGATGGATGTCGAACTCGAACATGTCAGTGGGCAATGCCACGGATACGCAGGCGTTGGGTATGTCGACCACTCCACCAATGCGCCCCTCCACCGGGGCACAGCCCAAGATCACATAGGCCTGTTCTTTGGAGTAGCCGAACTTCGACAGATATTCGATTGCATTGAGACAGGCCCTGCGCATCGCCATGGTCGCGTCATTATAGAGCTGCTTGCCGGTCTTGTCGTCGACGCCGATGCCTTCGAAAACGAGGAAATCGCCGTAATGTGGATCGACCGGACTCACCTTGAACAGCGGATTGGTCAAGCCATACATATTGACGCCGCCTTTAATGAGATCGACATGCAAGTGGATCCACCCCGCCATCTCGATTGCGCCGCAGAAGGTGATCTCGCCATCACCTTGAGAGAAATGATAATCTCCCATCGACAGCCTCGCGCCTCGCACATAGACAGGGAAATAGATTCGCGATCCGCGCGAAATGTTCTTGATGTCGCAATTTCCTCCATGTTCGCGCGGAGGTATGGTTCGCGCCGCCTCCTTCGCAGCCTTTTCTAGCTCTCCGCCTTTTAGCCCCCCGAGCAATACGCCTTCGGGTTCCGGCGGCAAGGCAAGGGGCGGCACGCGGTTGGGGTTGGTGGCGATAAGCTCACGCTCCCGTTTGTTCCACTTTGCTAGAAGTTCATGACTCGGGGCGCAGCCGATTAGTCCAGGGTGGGTGATTGCAGCGAAGCGCACCTTTGGAATATGCCGCGAGCTGGCGTAAATGCCCTTGCAATCCCAGATCGCCTTGCGAGGTTCGGGAAAGAGATCAGTCAGAAATCCGCCGCCGTTGGCAGTTGCGAATATTCCGGTGTAGCCCCACTCATTATTTTTCAGCGGCCCAATATCGAGTATGTCAACAACGAGGATATCGCCTGGCTCTGCGCCGCTAACCTCGATCGGTCCTACAAGATGGTGGCACGGCGGAAGATAACAGTCGCGTATGTCGGAGGCGTTATCGTCATTCTTGATTTGACCGCCGGTCCAGTCCAGTGCTTCGACGATGAAATCTTCCCCGGGTTTTACCGTTACCACGGGAGGAATGTCCGGATGCCATCTGTTGTGTAGCGGCGTCGGTTGATTCGTGGGCGGCTTGTTGATGTCGACCGAAATGACGGTTTTGGCCATTGGTTCCTCCTCTTAAACCTGTAGGTGTTTTCTAATGACGGTGTCGGTAAGCTGCTTGATTGGGGCGTGGATCACAATTCGCCCGGTATCGAGAATTACAAAACGCTGCGTGATCTCCCGCACAAAATCCAACCGCTGCTCAACAAGCAGGATGGAGCACATGCGCTTGCCAAGAATTCGTTTGATGATCTCCTGTATTTCCTCCACGACTGATGGCTGTAGCCCCTCGGTAGGTTCGTCTAGCAACAAAAGCTTCGGCTCCTGCACAAGCGCCCGGGCGATCGCCAGCTGTTGTTGTTGGCCGCCTGACAGTACGCCTCCCTTGCGGCCGGCGAGCGGCTTTAGCGCAGGGAAATAATCATAGGCAACTTCAAGTAGGCCATTTGCTTTGCGGCCCTTGCCAAGGAGGGCGAGGCGGATGTTTTCCTCCACAGTAACATCGGGGATGATCTGCCGTCCCTGAGGGACGTAGCTGATGCCGATACGTGCTCGCTTATGCGACTTGAGTTGGGTAATGTCGGTGCCTTCAAGCTCTATCGTGCCCGATTTGGGCGGATTGACTCCGGTTATGCTGCGCAACAGCGTCGTCTTGCCCGCACCGTTACGGCCCAGAACCGATACGAGTTCTCCATCCCCGATCTCCAACGACACGCCGTGAATAATATGGCTCGTACCGTAGAAGGTATTTATGTTGGTGATGCGCAACATCAATGCTGACCGCTCTTGCCCAGATAGACCTCGCGCACCAGTTCATTCTCTACCACTTCAGTGAGCGGGCCTTCGGCGAGGACCTGCCCCTGATGCATGACCGTCACCCTCTTGGCGATCTGGCGCACCAGGTGCATATCGTGCTCAACCAAGAGCACGGTGTGATTTTTAGCAATGCGCAGAATCAAGTCTGCGGTCCGGTGCTTGCCCTCTTGAGTCATGCCGGTAGTTGGCTCATCAAGCAGCAAGAGTTTTGGGCGTGATGCCACAAGCATTGCCATTTCGAGCCATTGCCGCTCGCCGTGCGACAGCGTGTCGACCGGATCGTTCGCCCGGTCGGCAAGCTCAACGAATTCTAAAATTTCCCAAATGCGTTCGTTCTCCTGGGGTGTTATCGGCTTGAAGAGGTATTTGAAAACCTTGCGAGGGCCCGCCAGGGAAACCATGACGTTGTCGTAGACAGACAACGTCTCATACATGTTGGGTACCTGAAATTTGCGGCTGATGCCCGCTAGGAAAATATCATCTGGTGGTAGGTTGGTGATATTCTTTCCGTTGAAAGTGATTTTTCCTGCCGTCGGTTTGAACTGGCCCGTGATCATGGCGATAAGCGTCGTCTTGCCGGCGCCGTTCGGCCCGAGCAGAACGCGCAACTCGTTCTCATCAACGCTGAAATCAAGATTGTTGAGGATGGTGTACCCTGACACCACCGTTTTCAGTTTTTCTACCTCGAGCAGCGGCATGACTTTGACCCTTCACACCAACTCGTCGCCGGGTTTCGGCGCACCCGCCGGTTCCCAATCGCGCTGTCGGTCACGGGCAATTTGGTCCTGCTCTTCGCGAATTTGGGCATACGATGCTTTTGGTCTTCGGCGCAGCCAATTGCCGATTGTGCCGACGAGTCCATCGGGAATCCACAGCACTACCGCAATGAAAAGAATGCCCATAAAGAACTGCCAGTAATTGGCGAACCAGCTGCCGCTCAACAGGAATTCTAGACCTCTGACCAGGAATGCGCCGATGAATGGTCCAATGAGCGTGGCGCGCCCCCCAACAGCGGTCCAGATGACTCCTTCGACCGACTGCAGCGGGCCTGCATCAAGGAACGACACAATTCCAACCCAGGCGGCATACATTGCGCCAGCGGCGGCGGCCATGAAGGCGGAGAGGCAGAACACGAAAATTCGGTAGTTGGCGACGTTGTAGCCCATGAATTCGGCACGCACATCATTGTCGCGGATCGATTTCAACACGGTGCCAATGCGCGAGTGTGTAACAAATCGTGCGATGAGAAAGAACGCCACGGTGATTGCCAAAATAACCCATAGGAAAGGGGCGCCGACGTAGTTTCCGTAATCGGTGATACCGTTGAAACCACCGGTATAGGCTTGGTATTCGATGATGAATTCCTGGAGGATCAGCGCTTCGGCGAGCGTTATAACGGCGCAATAGACGCCATAAATGTGCCGCTTGAAGGTAATCACGCCGAAAATGAAGGCAAGCACCGTTGGGATGATCAGTGCGGCAGCCACGGCAAGCGGCGTGATGATGAGTGGTTCCATGAAGGTCGGCAGCGCCGTGAGCCCGTTCCATTCCATGAAGTCGGGAAATTTGCTGCCATAGCGGGTGGGATGCTCGATGGCGTAGTTGATCTTCAGCGACAGGGCGACGATATAGGCGCCAATGCCGAAATAAACGGCCTGGCCAAGACTAAGAATCCCGGCAAACCCCCAAATCAGATCGATGCTCAGCGCGAATATGGCAAAGCAGAGAAACTTGCCCAGTAGCAGCAGCACGTAACTGTTGGTCCCGGAAATATAGGGGAAAGTACCGATGAGAAGAACGACGGCCGCGCCGAGGAGCATCGCCCACATCGGCAGCAAAGGCGCTCGTTGTGCCTTTCTGATGGTGACGTGTTGTGCCGCTTGCTTTGCCATATGCCGTTTCCGTTAAACCACTCCTCGCCTACTGCCTCGAATTACTATCGCCTCTCGTGGTAACCGAATATGCCGCGTGGGAACACGCGAATGGCGATTACGATCGCGACAAATACAAGCAGTTGGCCGATAACAGAGTTGTATTTAAAGGCAAGCAACGTTTCGCCTTCGCCGATCAGGAAAGCGCCGGTCGGAACGCCCAGAAGATTGCCCACCCCCCCGAGCACGATGACCATGTAGGATCCCACTGCGTAGCTGAAGCCCATCGTGGTGGACACCGACTTTATCGGCGCCAGGACCGCTCCGGCCACACCGGCTAAGCCCGACCCATACATGAAGATCAGCATGTCGATCTTTGCCGTATCGATCCCAAGGCAACCGGACATCGCGCGGTTGCGCCTGACGGCACGCACCTTCAGCCCAAAATCGGTTCGGAAGATGATCCAGAACGTGAGGGCTACCATTACGATGGCTACGGCGATCAGGAACAGGCGGTAGTAGGGGAATGGCAGGCGCCCAATCAACCGCAGTCCTCCGTCCAGTACCTTAGGTGCGCCCACATAAAGGAGCTCAGGCCCGAAGATTACCTTCATGAGCACTTCGAGGATGATGCCGACGCCCCAGGTGGCAAGGAGCGTTTCTAGCGGCCGGTCGTAAATCCATTGAATGATGCCGCGTTCGACAACAAGGCCAAGCAGTGCCACGACGATGAAGGCGATTGGAATGGCTATGAAGGTATTTCCCCCAAGCTGCCCCACCACGGCAGCAGTGTAAGCGCCCACCATAATAAATTGGCCGTGCGCCATATTGATTACCCCTGCCACACCGAAAATAATGGCAAGTCCGATGGCTGCTATCGCCAGAATCGCAGCGACACTGAAACCGATCATGATCTGGGAAATAAGTGCTTGTGACATTTAAGTGGTATAGTTGCAGTCTTAATAGATCTGATCGGGCGCGCAGCGACCTAATTTGCTGCGCGCCCCTTTTTTGAATTATAGGTCCATGGTCCCTGAGCGGTTTTTCTCCTCGGACCATGGCTTCTTCAGCCGCTCGAGTACGGACGAATTGGTGAAATCACAGTCCTTGTTGGGATAGAGGTAGTCTACCCATGGATCAGGACGGATCCGGTCTTGCGAAGTCCACACAATGTCGAACTGACCATCTTCACGGGCTTTACCAATTCGGGCCCATAGCCATGTGTGGTGGTTCTTTTCGTCAATCTTGACCGGACCTTGGGGTGCTTTGAACTCCTGACCCGGCAGGCCATCGAAAATCAGCGCATCAGCCTCGGTTGATTTCACCTTCTCAATAGCTTGGGCCAAAAGATAAGTTTGGAAGTACGCGGCTTCCATCACAGCATTCGTGACTTGGTTGGCGCCGTACTTGGCTTTGTAGCGTTCGACGAACGACTTGTTTTCGGGGGTATCGACCGTCTGGAAATAGTTGAATGAAGTGTAGTGGCCGGCAGCGTTTTCGGGCCCCATTGCTGCAGTTTCTTGCTCCGTAGTGATCGGCGTGCAGATTGGCATGTCGGCGGCGGTGAAGCCGAATTGACGCATTTGCTTGTAAAACGCCACAATCGAGTCGCCAACGAGATCAGAGAAGACAACATCTGCGCCACTGCCCGCGATATTGTTGATGATCGTTGAAAACTCGGTGTGGCCGAGTGGTGCGTATTCCTCGCCCACGTTTTCTCCGCCATGTTTCTGGAGCAACGCCTTGACTTCCCGGTTTGTCTCTTTGGGGTAAATATAGTTGGATCCGATCATGTAAAATTTCTTTCGCCCCAATGTAGTAAGAATCCAAGGGACGAAGTCGTCGAGTTGCTGATTTGGTACGGCGCCGGTGTAGAAGCAGTTCTTACTGCATTCCTGTGCTTCGTAGAGGGTGGGATACAGAAGTAGCCCATTGTATTCCTCAAATACCGGCAACACTGATTGTCGGCTCGCTGAAGTGTAGCATCCGAGGACTGCCGCGACTTTATCGTCCAGGAGGAGCTTCTTTGCTTTCTCGGCGAAAACCTGGACGAGCGACTGCGGATCTTCGACAACAGGCACGAGTTTCTTGCCCATGACGCCTCCCTTCGCGTTGATCTCCTCGATTGCAAGGAGCTCTGCGTTGTGAAGCGAGGTCTCAATGATGGCAATGGTGCCGCTTAGCGAATGCAGTATGCCAATCTTAATGCTGTCGGTTTCCTGCGCCTTGGCGATGTTGCGTTGGAAATAATAGGGCGCGGTCGTGCCAAACACCAAGGCACCCATTGCGGCGGTCGAGCCCTTCAGAAAGGATCGTCTCTTAATCAGTTTTGTCATTTGAATCTTCCTCCCAGTTTGGCGGTTGCCAAAAAACAAAGCCCCACCTGTCGTCCTAAAGAGGAGACCAGATGAGGCTTCACTGCCCGAATATCTTGGCGGCACCGCTGCCGCCGTCGTTCAGCACTCTGCAGCCTTGGAGAGCGCCGATGCAAAACCCCGTCCGGCCGATACCCGACATTCCGGACGCAAGGTAGGCCTTTACAGTCCCCTAGCGCGGGCCCGAAAGGCTTTCTCGCATCGATTATTAGATACAAGGTTTAGCTTGTCAACGAACACATAACTTAACGCAGAGACCACCTCAGTGACTTACCAGATAGGGATCCGGCTTCACTGCCTGAGACGACTCCTTGATAACGTCGAATTGGCCCCGATCGTTTGCCCGGCCGAGGCGACTCCACAGATTGGTGTGGCTGCTTTCCTTATCGATGGCGATCCGCCCCTGTGGGGCATCGAATTCGCTGCCTAGTACGAAGGGCCGCAGGATATCGGGATCCATAGTATTTGCTTCAGTTAGCGCCTTGGCAAAAATACGCACCTGAAAATAAGCGGCTTCGACGCAGAGATTGGTGGGTTCACTTTCGCCGAAACGTTTCTTGTATCGCCTGACAAAAGATTGATTGTCAGGTGTTGCTACGCTTTCGAAATAGGGAGCAGCGGTGATATGGCCACACGCAACATCTGAACCCATAAGTTTGACTTCCGCCTCTGAAGTCGTCAGGCTGGCGATGGGCATGACGTCTGGATTAAATCCAGCGGTTGTGTAGGCTTGGTAGAGATAGGCCGTTGCCTGCCCGACAACTGTGGAGAAGATCACGTCGGGTCCGGAGTTCACCACGTCGCGCATCAGCAAGCGAAACTCCGAAGGTCGCGCGCCGAGGTCGAGATAATGTTCGCCGACCACCTCCCCATTCCGCTGTCGCAATAACTCCCGCATGATGCGATTGGATTCGCGTGGGTAGATGTAGTCCGACCCGATCATGTAGAAGCGCGGGCCGTAATTTGCCAATAGGAAATCGACGAGTTCGACGCTGTTCTGATTGGGTGCGGCACCTGTGTAGATGATATTGGGTGAGTATTCGAAACCTTCATATAGAGTGGGGTACCACAGAAGACCGTTGCGGCGCTCGAAAACCGGCAGCACGGCCTTTCGGCTGCTCGACGTGTAACAGCCAAATACCGTGCTTATCCCATCGTCAGTCAGTAGCTTGTCGGCATAGCGCGCGAATTTTTCGCAGCTCGAAGCAGGATCATAGATAACGGGAACGATCTCGCGTTTATTCACGCCTCCTTGGGCGTTGATTTCCTCGATCGCGAGCATAGTGCCTCGCAACTGGGTTTCTTCGATGACGGCGGTGTTTCCAGTCTGGGAAAAGAGTACGCCAACCCGCCAAGGTTCACTAGTAGATTTGGAACGCACAGAATTTTACCTCGTGTTCTTACTTTTTCTTTTCGGAAAGCACCTCATTGAGTTCCACAACGGCTGAGGCAATAACCCCGACCGGTACGCGGCGGCGCATAGCTTGCTCGCGCAAGAAATTGTACGCCTCGGGCTCTCCGATGGCTCTCTGGTGCATTAAGATGGCCTTCGCCTGTTCAACCTTTCTGTATGACCGCAGCGTTTCCTCAAGCTTCGCGATTTTCGATTGCTGGCGCTGCTGATATTTCGCATTGCTGCGCGCCAGAACCAGATTGGGGACAATGGCAGCGGGATCTAGTGGTCGCACGATAATCGCATGCGGGGTGACTTCGCCCACGAGCTTCAGACTTTCCGAACTATGCGCATCCAAGATGCCAAGAACCGCAGGCCCAGGGTTAGCGGTCGCAGTTTCCAGCAGAGGCCGGGTGGTAGGCTCTATGCTGCAAATCAGGAAGTCGGTCTTACGATCGAGTGTTTCAGCGGGAGGCCACTGGCATTCCACCTTGGTGCCGAGGCGCTGAAGAGTTCTGATGAACAGTTCGCCTTCAGCATCACGAGGATGTGAGACTATCGCTTGCAAATCATGAAAATTTGCCAGGCTGGCCACCAACGAACGCTGCTCCTCCCAAATAGGTCAGCCACCGAAGGTTTCGGCACTAAGGGGAGCATGAGCTAAACCTAAAGCAAAATCAACGACCCTATTTGCGGCGCACCGCCGGCTCCAAGCCGCATAGGAGTTTTCGGGTTGCTTTCCAAGCAGCAGTCATCGCTGCCTTGAGGGACACTGCTTCATGACTAAGGAAACGGGCGCAAATGCCTCTCGATTGCGATAGCGTCGTAACACCGGCGTAAAGGTCGTCCATCGCTGAGATGGCATTGCGAATCTCGCTGCAGAGGAGGTTGCTAGGCACAAGACCTGTAAAAACCAGGACTATGCCCTGGCATGTCCACTCGCCGAAGGCGCCGGGTTGGCTCGCGTGCCATGTGTCTCCTTCGATCCTCATTCTGTCTCTAGCAATGATCATTCCGTCCGCAAGAGTGGCGTTCAGGCTCGCGTCAAGCAAGGCCGGAGCGGCTCCTTTACCCAAGGGATCGTGAAGCAGGAAGCAATCGCAGACCATGATGCTAGCGTTTTGGCCGAGCTGCAGATCGAGCCGGGTTTCGAGATGGGAATCTGGGAAGAGGATCGTCGGCTCGGGAAGGTATTCGACGAGTGAGTCCGGCAGGGCAATAATGGTGCCGCAGTGACTAGCCTTTCCGGCTCCGCGCGCGCTGTGTACGATGGTTGATGCCTGACTCGTGAGATGCACCGCCGTCCCTGCGCCAGCGACCATCTTGAATTTGAGTTGATCGTTCTCAAAAAGACCCCCCGAGCAGGATTGCAGATAGAGCGTTGCCATTCCTGCCGGGTCGGCATCAAAGTATTGAGCTCTGCAAATGTGATAAGGGTAGCTCGCGTATTGATGGGCGATGAAGGACCGACCATCTAAACTCTTCTCGAAGCGAAGCTCGAGCAGGCTCGCTCGCCCCGTCTCGACGGCGGAGATTGCCTCTCTACTGTCGGTCACCGAAGAGTACATCATGCATCAGCCGTGCGACGACCTGCTCTATGCCTTGTCCCGTCGCGCAATTGGTTTGAACGATTGGTCGTCCTTGCCGCACCTCCAGCGCCTCGTTCATCATTAAAGCGAGATCGGCGCCCACATAAGGCGCAAGATCAATTTTGTTGATCACGAGCAAATCCGAACGCACCACTCCAGCTCCCCGCTTGCGAGGTATGTCGTCGCCGCCAGCGGTATCAATGACGAAGATCCAATAGTCGACAAGCTCGCGAGAAAAGGTCGATGCGAGATTATCGCCACCAGATTCGACGAAAATGAGTGAAACCTCGGGAAAACGAGATTCAAGTTCGTCGGCGGCCTGAATATTCAGTGTTGGGTCCTCGCGGATTACCGTATGCGGGCATGCACCGGTCTCGACAGCGGCCACCCGGTCGGGTTCAATCAGTCCGGAGCGGCGCAGCCGTTCGGCATCTTCCCTGGTCACGAGATCATTAGTCACGACTGCAAGCTCGATCCCACGCCCTTTCAGTGCCGGGATGAGCCTCTCCACAAGCGCTGTCTTGCCCGACCCGACGGGTCCACCGATGCCGACCCTGGCCGCGGGCAGCCGTTCGGTGCTGCGAATGTCGGTCATCGCAGCACGTACATCTGGGCGAGTGGCAGCACTTTTGCTGGTTCGCAAGCAGCGATTTTGCCGTCTACGTAAACATCGAATGTTTGCGGATCGACCTTGATGTTGGGACACGAGTTGTTGTGCAGCATGCTGCTCTTGTGGAGCCGGCGCGTTCCACGTACGGGAAGTAGTGATTTTTTCAGGCCCAGCGTGTCAGCGATACCTGCGTCGATCGCATTGCTGTTGACGAAGCATGCGCTGAGCGCCTGTTTTGCTATGCCGAACGCGCCCCATTGTGGTCGCAGCAGCAGGGGCTCGCACGTCATCAGAGAGGCCGCACTGTCGCCCATCGCTCCCCAGACGATGAAGCCTCCCTTAATGACGAGTTCTGGCTTGATGCCGAAGAACCCCGGCCGCCACAATACCAGGTCCGCCATCTTGCCCTTCTCCAGAGAGCCAATATACGAGTCTATACCGAAGGTGCGTGCGGCGTTGATGGTGTATTTCGCGATATACCGCTTAATCCTCTCGTTGTCACCGAAGCCTGTCTTCTCTTCAGGCAGCGATCCGCGCTGATCTTTCATCTTCGAAGCCAGCTGCCACGTTCGGCAAATGACCTCGTGAATACGGCCCATGCCCTGGCTGTCCGATCCCAGCATTGAAATCGCGCCAATGTCGTGTAGCACGTCTTCCGCCGCGATGGTCTGCGCTCGAATCCGACTCTCGGCGAAAGCCACGTCTTCGGGTATGTCCGGATTGAGATGATGACACACCATCGTCATGTCGAGATGTTCATCGAAAGTATTGATGGTGTAGGGGTTGGTGGGATTTGTGGAAGAGGGCAGGCAGTAGGCTTCGCCGGCGACGCGTATTATGTCAGGCGCATGGCCTCCGCCAGCACCTTCAGTATGATACATGTGGATGGTGCGCCCCTTGATCGCCGCCAAGGTGTCTTCTAGGAAGCCACTTTCGTTCAGCGTGTCTGTGTGTAACTGGACCTGAAAATCAAGCTCGTCTGCTACTGAAAGGCAGGTGTCGATCACCGCCGGCATGGCACCCCAGTCTTCATGAATCTTGAGGCCGATACAGCCGCCCGAAATTTGATCGTAAATGGATTTCGGCTTCGATGTGTTACCGCGGCCTAGAAAGCCGAAATTGATCGGCCAATGTTCGGCCGCTTGCAGCATCTTGCCGAGGTTGAAAGCGCCGCCGCAGTCGATCCCGACGGTGATCGGCCCCAATGATCCGCCGATCATCGTCGTGATACCGGAGCAGATCGCATGCTCACAGAGCTGGGCTGAGTCGAAATGCACGTGCACGTCGATGCCCCCCGGCGTTGCGACGAGACCCTCCGCATCGCGCACCGTCGTCGCCGCTCCGCAGATCAAATCGGCGTTAACGCCATCCATAACTGCAGGATTTCCGGCTTTGCCTATATTAACGATGCGGCCGTCTTTGACGCCAACATCGCCTTTCACGATCCCTAATACCGGGTCGATGACAAGCGCGTTGCAAAGCAGCATGTCCAGCGATCCCATAGCGCTGTCGAAACCTGGAGCTAGCCCAAGACCGTCGCGAAGCGTCTTGCCGCCGCCATGCAGACATTCTTCACCTTTCACGGCGTAGTCATGCTCGACTACTGCGAAAAGCGAGGTATCGCCAAGGCGCACGGCATCGCCGGTCGTCGGGCCATACATTCGGGCATAGTCTTTGCGTTTCATGAAGGCCATGGTTACGCTCCCTTGAACCCGCGCTCGCGCGCTCGTCGCAGGGCTGAGGCTTTGATCTGCGGGTCATGGATGGAACCATCGGTAAGATTGTTGAGGCCATGCATCTCGCCGGTGCCGCCGAAGCCGGTAAGCGAAATCTCTTTCTCTTCACCTGGTTCAAATCGAACCGCCGTGCCGGAGGGAATGTCGAGATGCATCCCGAAAGCTTGGGCCCGGCTGAATTGTAGATCGCGATTGGTCTCAAAAAAATGATAGTGACTGCCGACCTGGATCGGCCGGTCTCCGGTGTTCTTGACCCGAAGCTTGTGCTTCCTTCGCCCGGCATTGATTTCGATCTCACCGTCGAGTGCTACGATCTCACCGGGGTGTGCTGATGCGGCTGCCTTCTTGCCGGGCCGGATCGGATCGTGAACCGTAACGAGTTTCGTCCCGTCCGGAAAAGTTCCTTCCACCTGAATCATTGGCATGAGGTCCTGTACCCCCGGCATCACGTCGTCGGTGGTCAGCAGCGTCGAACCGAAGGCTATCAATTCGGCAACCGTTCGCCCTTCGCGGGCGCCTTCGAGAATCTCATCGGTTATATAGGCCACTGTTTCGGGATGATTGAGGCTCAGGCCTTTGGCGCGGCGTTTGCGCGCAAGCTCGGCAGCGACATAAATCGTCAGCCGTTCAAGTTCCGTAGGTGTGAGTAGCATGCTCCATCTCCGTATTGCAGCGGCTAATTGGCAAAAAGTCTCGCCGGCGCGATCTCATGCCGCATACTGGCTATCTCCGCCTGCGGCATGAAACTGTGAATTTCATTGAGGGTCCCAGGCACGAATGCCGCGAGGCGTGCGATGGCTGGCTGCAGTCGGCTGAGAATCGTCTGCGCGCCGATGTGTCCGATAGTTCCTATGCGCACCGCCGCCCCGAGAATACCGACGCAAAGGATGTGCGCCGACAACAATGCAGCCTGGTTGCATGAAATTCCGCGGTTGCCCCATAGGAATCCTTGCATCACGGCGAAATGGCCTATGCCGGTGCCACATCGGACAAACTCGAGATATTCCTGGGCTCTCGCTGTTCCGAGCTTCGCGTGGACCGACAGCAGACCGCAGCCGTTCCGGCGAGATCCTGATCTTAGCTCCTCGGGCAACGTTTGCGCTTCGACCAGACTGTCTACCGCGGCAATCGTTGTCAGCGATTGAAATGCTTTCGCTGCTTCCATTACGATCACCCGGTCGAATGTTGACCAGCGATGAGTGAGCTGCGCGGCGAGGAAGCTTTCCACCTCGCTTTCGGTCGAGATCACCCCATCGTTACAAAGCATCTCAAGGCCCCAGGAGAACGACACTGCACCCGAGGGAAAGAAGCTGTCGCTCTCTTGCAATAGACGCAGCAGCGTCGTCTCGTCACTCATGCGCCTCCTTTCGTGCCTTTCCACTAGCAAAAAGAGGCTGCAGGCGTGCCAGGTAATCTTCTTCGGGTCCCTCAAGGGCAACCATGATGCGCTCGGGGAGGAAGCGTACACGCCAGTGCAAGTTGCCGCAGAAATAGCCAAGCTCCAGAGCAGCCGATTGGTCTCTTGGCCGCAGCGTCAGCCAGCATTCGTTGGCCATTCGAACGATTACCGCCGTATTGCCAAGCTCCAGCACCGCACCATCGCTTAACGCTTCGTTGCGGGGAATTGCAATGAGGCACTCGTTGCCCTTATCGGTAATGGCGCGAAGTCTCTTGCGTGCCGCATCTTCTCTGTTGAGAACGAGGTATTCCACGCGTCCGTGGTGCGAAAGCTCGTGCAGCACGGATGCGATTTTCGGATCGCTTGCGAATCCCAAGACTTTGTTGAAGGCTTTCAATGTTGGACCTTCCTTAGCTCCGCCTCGATAAGTTCCTGGAAAACCACGAACGTCTGGGAACCCTGAATAACTCGGCCATTGATGAAGAAGGTCGGCGTCGACTTTACTCCGAACTGCTCGATGGCTTGTTTGGCCGTATGATAGATTGCATCGCTTAGATCTTGCCGCTCAAGGCAAAGATCAAACTGATCGCGCTGCATGCCTTTGCGCTGCATGAGTTTCCATAGCTCGTTGCGCGGCTCGCTGCCCATCCACTGCCTTTGCGCCGCGAAAAGGTCGTCCAAGGTGGCGAAATAAGACTCCGCCGGTACGCATCTGGCTAGCATGAACGCCGCCATTGCCAGACTGTCGAGCGGTAGCTCTCGGATGATCCAGCGGACCTTTCCCGTATCCACGTAGTTGCGCTTGATCTGCGGCCAGCTCTGGATATGAAAAATCGCACAATGGGGACAGGTAGCGGATGCATATTCAAGGACTACGACTGGCGCACCCACCGTTCCAAGGCTTCGCTCACCTGTCGGAGGAGTACTCAGAAGCATTTTGGGCCAATTGGCCTCCGAATACCCTGCGACGGTAAAGAACAGAAAACTCGCCGCACAGATCGCCGCTGGCAAAATTCGACGCGTCGATAGTAACACTCGTGACATCGGCCACTTACCTTGCATTCCGTTCTCGATCCCGAGCGCAAAGGCGCCGAGGCCCCAGAAACTCGCCAAGTGCCTGTTCGCATAAGATACAAGGATATTTAACTGTGCCACGCAAGGGACAATAGGGCAGTCAGAACATCAAAAGAGCTATGGTGCGCGATCGGTAGTCGGGCTATTTTTTGCCGACTGTCCTCGATCAGGAAGCACATGACGGTAATTGGCGGAATTGCAGCCTGCGTGTTCGATGCTTACGGCACACTTTTCGATGTTCATTCGCCAGTCGTACAGCTTGCCGACCGGATAGGGCCATTAGCGTCGGAATTTTCGAAACTCTGGCGCCAAAAGCAACTGGAGTACACTTGGCTGAGGAGCCTTATGCAGGAGCATGTGGACTTTGGGCAGGTCACGGCTGATGCCCTGGATTACTCGATGCAAGTCCACCGGATTTCCGACGATGTCTTGCGCGAAGATCTCTTAGCGCTTTATTCGCGCCTTGAGGCATATCCCGATGCGCTGAGCTGCATAGAAACGCTGGCGGAAACCTCGCTGAAGATCGCGATTCTGTCGAATGGCACGCCTGACATGCTGGCGAAGGCGGCAACGTTCTCAGGGATTGCGTCTCATCTAGATGAGATAATCTCGGTTGAGGAAGTGGGAGTCTTCAAACCCGATCCCCGCGTTTATTCCCGCGCTCTGCTTCGCCTTCATATTGACAACCCTTTGGCTATTTTGTTTGTTTCAGCTAATCCGTGGGACGCGCAGGCGGCCGCTCATTTCGGTTTCCAGGTAGTTCGAATAGACAGATTCTCCCTGCCTCATGACAATCTGCCGGGACGGCCGGCCGTTGTTCTGTCAAGCTTGCGAGGTCTCCCGAAGATCATACGATAGAATCCCTCGCCTCCTTTGGCCATCAATCAGCGCGCCAATCGAAAATTGGCTTCGCGCTTTATATGTCCGGCGGGGGACTGCATCTTGAGTGGGGGCGTGGGCCAAGGATCGAGAGTCCCTATTTGAGTTCTGTAAGATCAGAAGTGCTTAGTTCGCTCTTTCACTGAAGCGAGCGGGCGCGGCTGCTTTCAGGACCGCGCCCGCGCGAGACGACAAAGGGAGGTAAGGCGCCGTCACGTCATTTCATACATGACATTACGGTCATCCTTGAGGAATTCAAAGATCGCGTCGCTGGTTCGATTTTGTCTTCATTCTAGTTTTGCCGAACCTTTCCCATACACCTGATTAGCCCTGCTTCAATGCCTGTATGATGATTGTCGGATCATGCGTCCTCGACAGTAGGCTCAACGCCCGGGTCCGCGCTGAAAAAATGGACTTGAAGGAGCATTTTACGGCGAACTCATTGAAATTTACGCCGGACAAGCTGAAGATCGAGGCGCGGTTAGGTACCGCATAACCGAGAAGGGTAAAGAGGCACTACGAGAATCCGACCTTGGGTGACTAGGGTAGGGCGGTCACCAATGACCTCAAAGTGATCACCATCTTTGCGCAACCAGCATTGCCCCCGCAGCGATCAATCCGACGCCGATCCAGTTCGGCATTGCCAGTCTCTCTCCCAGGAATATCACGCCAAAAAGAGCGACAAGCACGACGCTGAGTTTGTCAATCGGAGCAACGCGTGCCGCATCACCCAGTTTTAAGGCGCGGAAATAACAAATCCAGGATCCTCCGGTCGCACAGCCTGAGAGCACGAGAAACAAGCTCGAGCGGAGCGAGATCGTGCTCAGACCTTGCCAGCCCCCCCCCGTAGCCGTCAAAATTGCGGCTAGGGCCAGTATAATCACGATTGTGCGGATAAAGGTGGCGAAGTCAGAGCCGACATTCTCAACGCCGATTTTGGCGAATATGGCGGTCAGGGCGGCAAAGCAGGCCGAAAGGACTGCCCATGACTGCCAGGAAAGAAATAGCGGTCTCATGGTTTGTTCCTATGCGAGATGTCGGATGAGCAGCAGGCCAACAAACAAACCTGCGATTGACGCGACGACCGAAGTTAGAACGTATACTCCCGCTAGAAGGTGTGCGCCGCGTTCGATGAATAACGCAGTGTCAAGAGAGAAGGCTGAGAAGGTTGTAAAGCCGCCTAGAATCCCTGTCGTTAGGAATAGACGCCAAGGCTGGCCAGGATCAAACTTCAGTGCAAACCATTCGATGAGAAGGCCCATAAGGAATGAGCCGATGATGTTGACGGCGAGTGTGCCAAATGGAAATCCTGCACCAAGCAGCTTTGCAGCAGAGATGTTCACGCCGTGGCGCAATGCGCCACCAATCCCTGCACCCAGGAAGACGGTCAGAAAAGCAATCATTGCGCGACCCGCTTGTTGTTGCCACAGCTGGGCGCAGTTTGGTCAAGGTGAGAAAAAAAACTCCTACCGCGCCGAGCTGCGCTTGGTAGGAGTCATCAGCCTCGCGGCAGTTGTCGGGGGACCCCATCCCCATCAGCTCGCTATGATAGCAGAGTTGCTAATTCGTCTAAAGGGTTGAGCTAGACGGACAGACGGGGTCTCGGGGTAAGGCGGAAATTCAGGGTCAATTCGCAGCCAATTCGCAAAACGATGCGATTTTAGCCTTGTAAAACCAACATTTTTGGCTGTTTCGCGTTTAGCCGTCCCGTCCCCTAGGGGCGCCACCAAACAACACGGTCGGTCCAGATCCAGGAGGATGGGGATTGAGACGCAATGCCCTTGTTGCGCACTCGATAGCCTCGCTTGGCTACAAAATGGGCATAAGCCATTGCAGCGCGGCGGCTGAAGTCCAAGGGATCATAAGGGCTCAAATGTTGTGCATGAGCTAATCGATGAAGAGCCAGGTCAGCTTCACCCTTGGACGCAGGTATGGTCCCCCCGCGAGCCGCGCTGCCTCTTGCCTCAATCCATCCAATTTGAGCATTAACCCAAGTTAGTGCAGTTGAGCCGGTCGGACCCTCAAGACTACTTAGTAGAGCCCGAGTTTATCCCTCAAAGTCGATGCACGATTACGCCAGAATTACACGTGGCCTTCCACGGAGACCGGTGAATGGCTTAGTCGAGCAAGCCAGCTGTTCCCAATGCCTTGGCAAGTATTGCCAGTTGTTCAGACCGTCTGAACGGTTGCAAGTCCTTGAGTTTCGATATCCGTAACGCGGGATTCAGTTGAAGCGCACGCTCCAGAGCTTTCTTTGCTTCAGGCAGGTTACCAGCAAAAGCGCCACTTGCGGCAACAATACACTGCCCGACGAAAAAGTTTGCGCGCTCACTTATTGCTTTTTTTGCCCAGGAGAACCCCTCATCAAAACGCCCGGCGAATTAAATGCGCGGCACCGGTAGCCATTAGCATGGCGAACATTGCAGGATCCTGCGGACTGAGACGCATAGCGCGGTCAATGTGCTCAATTGCACGCTCGAGCTCTCCCATGTTTATTCTCGCAAAACCGCTCGAAAGCCAAGCCCAAGCCAGATTAGGATTGAGCGCGAGGGCCCGATCCACCAAACGAGCACCCTCCTCAAAATCACCGACGACGATAATCAGGGCATTGGCTGCGGTAGAAAGGGCTAGCGCATCGTCTTTTCCGAGTTCTATGGCACGTCGCGACAACTGCTCTACTTCGGCGACTTTCTGCTGATGATTAGTCCCCCAACCGAAACCTAGGCGTTGGGCATAGCAGCGCGCCGCCATACCGAAAGCCGCTGCGAAATTAGGATCGAGTTCGATGGCGCGCCGAAAATGTGATAATGCCTCGATGTTACCTTCCCGGGTCCACTGATGAACTCCGGCGAGGCCGCGCAAAGAATGGTCATAAGCATCCAGACTTTCTGTTGGTTTGCGCTTGGCTCGCTCGATTTCAACTTGCTGTAGCTTGGTTCCTAACGCACCTACTACTCTTGCGGTCACTTGGTCCTGCAGGTCGAAAACATCCTCAAGATTGCCATCAAACCGATCAGCCCAGAGATGCGTCCCGGTCGAGGTGTCAATAAGTTGGCCGGTAATACGTATCTGACTGCCAGCCTTTCGCACGCTACCTTCCAAGACATATCGTACGCCAAGTTCAAGCCCGACTTGTTTCACGTCCACCGCACGGCCCTTGTAAGTGAAGCTTGAATTGCGGGCGATGACGAATAGCCAGCGCATATGCGAGAGCGCGGTGATGATCTCCTCGACCACACCGTCTGCAAAATAATCCTGCTCCGGATCATTGCTCATATTCTGAAACGGCAAAACGGCAATAGATGGCTTGTCGGGGAGTTTCGGATATGCGGCGCTGGAAATTTTTCCCCTATGCACGAGGTAAACGCGGACTGGCCGTTCAATATTTTTGAGGACTTTTTCTCCCTGATCCTCAAAGTAAAGGTCGAGGCGAGTACCGAGGTGATCACGTACCGTCCCCGAAATGGCCACCTCGCCCGGAGGGGTAATACTCTCTATGCGTGCGGCAACGTTCACTCCGTCGCCAAACATGTCCTCACCTTCGACGATAATATCGCCGAGATTGATGCCTATTCGGAGTTGAATGGTTTTGTCCTGTGGAGCGTTCTCGTTGCGTTGCTGCATTCCGCGCTGAATTTCAACTGCGCATGATACTGCACTCACGACGCTTGGAAACTCGGCCAAGAAGCCATCGCCAGTCGTATTAAAAATGCGCCCGCCATGTTCCGCAACCTTTGGGTCAATTACGTCAGTTCTGACGGCCTTGAGCGCCCCCAGTGTCCCCGCCTCATCCTGGCCCATGAGACGACTATAGCCGACCACATCAGCAGCAAGGATGGCTGCAAGGCGGCGCTGTGTGGTGCTATTGATCATTCTGGCAAGCCCGCTTTGCGCAAGCCGTCCAAAAATTTCTGCAGGTCAGCATCATTTTTCCATCGGTTTCATTTAGAATTTTTGATTGCAAGGCCGTAGAAATGGGGTCCGCTAGTCGGGTGAACTGATCTGCGGTAAACCCCACAACCTCCTGCAATACTGGTCTTTGGGGCCACCATCCGCTGGGGGGAAGGTACTCCAACCGCGTGTGCCCTGTGACGGCGTCCCTGCCAAGGCTGAACAACTTAACCGGTATGCGTGATTACCGAACCGTGAGACGCGCTCGTTCTCATTCGCTTCATTCGATGACTATTTCAGTGGCACCGAGGCTGGTGCGGGAATTTCGGGGCAAGAATATGTCAAGTTTCCAGCAGAAGGGCTGCGTGCCGTGCGCGAGGATGTCCGAATGTCATTTCCAGACAACGGTAATCGCAAGCCTTTCATTGTAGAGATGGAAGTGTTGGTTGGCTCCGGCAGTAGCACCTGATGCCGCAGGGCAGGTATGTCTGCTCTTGGCACCATGACGACAGCTCCACCACCAACTGCAACGTCCGGTTCTGAGGACTAAACGAACATTCAAGTGACATAGCCACGACATTGGCTTTTGACAAAGCAGACTTTGTTATTGGTATGCTATCAGCGAGTACCTTGCAGTTCGTTTTGCCGGATGAATTCATGCAAACGCCGATAGCTCAAGACCTCCTCGACGGCATCCGGCGTTGGGTCGAGATCGAGAGCTTCACGGCAGATGTTGATGGCGTCAATCGTCTGATAACGCACGTCGCCGAAGGTTATGCCAAGGCTGGTGGCAGAATCGAGCGAATTGCGGGCCGCAACGGGCGGGGAGATCACCTGGCGATCTCTAGCCCGTGGGGAGGCGATAAACCGGGTATCCTTTTGCTCGCTCATCTTGACACGGTGCATCCACCGGGCACGATCAACACTTTGCCCTTCCGCGTCGAGGGCGACCGTGCGTTTGGCCCTGGTATTTTTGACATGAAGGGTGGCGCTTATCTTGCTTTTGCAGCTTTTCGCTCGATTGCTGGTGCCGGCAGAACCACGCCACTGCCGCTGCGTTTCCTCTACACCTCCGATGAGGAAGTCGGCAGTCAGACATCACGAGAACTTATTGAACGTGCGGCCGATTCTGCCAAATACGTGCTTGTTGTCGAGCCAGCACGTGACGGTAAGCTCATTACTGCACGCAAAGGCATTGGCGATTATCTGCTTGAGGCGGAGGGCAGGGCCGCGCATGCGGGCAGCCGCCACGAGGAGGGGCGCAGCGCCATTCTTGAGGTTGCCAAGCAGGTATTGGCGATCGAGGCACTTACCGACTACGAGCGTGGCGTCACTTTCAATGTCGGAAAGATTCAAGGGGGCACCGCTACCAACACCGTGCCGCAGTTTTGCCAGGCAGAAATCGACATGCGCATCAATTCCTTGGCCGATGCCGAAGAAATCGAGCGCCGCCTGTTCAGCCTGCGATCCCACAATCCGGATGTTACGATCAAGGTGACCGGCCAGCTCAACCGACCTCCATTCGAGAAAAACGCTGGAATTGCCATGTTGTTCGATCGCGCCAGGGAACTGGCCAAGGAGATCGGCTTCGAGCTTGCAGACTGCAGCACCGGCAGCGTCAGCGATGGCAATTTCACGGCCCCCAAGGTGCCAACACTCGATGGTCTTGGGGTCGACGGCGCCGGAGGGCACACCCTCCAAGAGCACCTTTTTGTGTCGTCGCTCGTACCCCGAATGACCTTGCTGCGCCGGTTGTTCGAGACTCTGACATAGAGCGGGTGGGGCGGCTGGACTCTGGATCCTTCACCACTCCGACGTACGAAGCGTCTCTCGCATGACGTTATCACGGCGGACCTCGACCTCTTCGAAGGCCGCCCCCCACAAGATTTCAACAGATCGCAATCTATTCACCGCGGCTGATTCCCCGCGATTATCATTCATGTCGCTTGAGCGGGCAGGAGCGAGGACCCATCTCAATAGCTTCAAGTATAGGGAGGATCCCGCTCGCGTTCGTCGCTTTGTAGGCGGGTCCCGCCAGATGCAGGGTCTGCCGTCGGAAAATTGATGAAAGCTCGGAGCTTGCCAGTTTATTAACTTACGCCGCAGCTTTTTGACCTAGTGCGCAATCTAACTAGATGGCATTGACGTTCTCAGCGCTACATCGCGTGGGTCAAAAGGCAAGGTCGTGCCCATACGATTGGTGACATAGGCATATCCGATTCCGGTAACCGGGTCGGCAAAACCAAAAGACCCGCCCGCTCCAGGCATCCCGAAGGACTCGGGATGACCAAAGGACCCACTTGGTCCCGGCTTTATAAATCCGAGAGAAAACCGAGTCTCGAATTTCAGGCATTCATCAAAGAACCCGTTCGCGGAAGGAACTGCGGGCGCTGCCAATGCCTGCAAAGTTTCGGGCCGCAGGTGCAGCTCCCGACCACCCGTGGCAAAAACACTATAGGCGCGCGCGATCGCTCGTGCTGTCCCGACGCCCCCGCCGGCTGGAACTTCGAGATTGCGCGCATAAACGCGGGTCTCATCGATCGAGATCGCGGCTCCCGGATTCACGATGAGCGCTCTATAGAAATTTGAGCGAGGGTTCAGCATCGCGAATGTCAGCCTAAGGGGAAACTTAAGGAACATCTCCAGCGCCCCCGGGCTGTCAATCACGGCTAGCCTGGAGTTCGGAATTTCCTCGGGCAGGCGGATGTAAAAGTCGAGCCCGAGAGGCAAGGCTATCTCTTCCTGGAAGAACTGCCCTAGGTTGCGGTGCTGAGGATCGATCCGACGCAGCAATTCGCCCTCATAAAATCCAATCGTGATGGCGTGATAGGCCTGACGCGAGCCTGGCTTCCAGGCCGGCTTTTGGCGCGCCAGCACCACCGCCAGCTTGTCGAGATCGGCCACGATGTCCCTGTCGACCGGCTCATCGATTGCAAACAATCCGGCTTGATGCGCTAGTAGTTGCCGCACTGTAATCGTTTCCTTGCCGTGCTGGGCAAACTCCGGCCAGTAGGTGCTCACCCGTTCTTCATAGCTGAGCCAGCCACGCGAATGCGCGAGCGCAAGCGTCATCGCTGCAAGGCCCTTGGTGGTCGAGTGCACGATGACCATGGTACCCTCTTCCCATGGCTGGCCAGTTGTTTTGTTGCGTATCCCGCCCCAAATGTCGACGACCTTCTCTCCGCGGTGATAGATGCAGCAGGCGCCACCTAGCTCATTTCGGAGATCGAAGTTCTCGGCGAAGGCCTCGCGGACGGACTCCCATCCTTTGCCGACGTGGCCATGGATTTCAGTGTGGCGAGCCGCAGTCAGAGTAAACTCGCGGGTGAGGCCCGGACCGTGGCGAGTCGCGGCTTGTGCTGAGGCAGCCCGCGGTGGTGTCGCGATGGGAGATCCGGGCACAGAACCACTTTGCCCTCGAGACCGCCTGCCTCGAGACGGCGGTGTGCTTCGGCGACTTCGTCGAAGGAGATCCGCTCAGAGATGCGTGGACGGATAGTGCCACTTGCCAATAGCCCGAAGAGTCGCTCGAGATCCTCTTGGAACCGTTCAGGATGTCGGGCTCGCATCACGTTGATCGAGTAGAAGGCACCGCGCTTGCCGCCGGGCAGCCACTTCCATAGATAGAGGCGCGCAATCCACATCAGGATAGTAAGCATGCGACGCTGCGCCTGCACGCCCGCCGAATAGCCATAAGCACAGAGCAGTCCGCCGGGCTTGAGCGCCGCGAACGAGCGGCGATAACCGTCTTCCGCGATGCCGTCGAAAATAATGTCGAACCCGCCTGGTAAGATGCGCGTGAAGTCTTCGTGTTGGTAGTCGATTGGTGCGGCGCCGAGCTCACGGACGAGCGCCGCATCCTTGCCCCGGGCGGTGCCCCACAATTCGAGGTCCGCCAGTTTGCCGAGGGTGAGCAGTGCCTGACCGACAGCGCCGGCAGCGCCATGCACGAGCACGCGTTGGCCTCGCTGAACCCGGGCAGCACGGTGTAGGAGCTGATACGCGGTTGTCCAGCTCAAGATCAGCGTGGCCGCCTCCGCCGGGTCAAGGCTCGCTGGAACGCGGCTCAGGTGGTCCGCGCGAAGGGTACGATAGGCGGCATTTGACCCAATCACCGTCATGTCGGCCACACGGTCGCCAATCTGAAAGCCGCGGACACCCTCGCCAATCTGATCGATTTCCCCGACCACATCATATCCCAGCACGAACGGCGGGCGGCGGTATGATGTTTGGGGGTAGAGGTGGCGCCGGATCAAGACTTCGGTGTAGTTCAGGCTCGAGGCGAGCACGCGCACCCGCACCTCGCGTCGACCTGCCGTTGGCATGTCAACTTCAACCACCTCTAGCTCTTCGGGACCGCCGAAGCGCTTGAGTTGAACAACCCGGTTGCGCGGCTCTTTCATGGGCGCGGAAGTAGGTAGATCCAATCGCTTCGTCTCAGTAGACAACGCTAGCTACACCACTTCAAATTCGCCATATCGCATTTTGACCCACGCGAAGTTACAAGGGGAATGAGACCATACATGCCGTGGGACTCAGTGGGGCGATTTGTAACAGAGGGAGCCCCTCGCTTTCGTCGCTTTGTACGCGGGTCCCATAGGGGGAAGACCTGAGGAAAAGCGGGAGAAGCAAAAGGCCCCGCTTTTCAGCAGAGCCTTTTGGGTCGCGGACGCGACCGGGGGCAAACATGCGGCCGCCGACCAGAAGGCAGTTTAGCCCTGGTTCTTGAAAATGCGTTAGTCGCGGAAGTAGAAAATCTTGCGTCCTTATTCAGGTAGTCCCGCTCTGCGAAGGCCCTCCGCGAGTCTCTCAAAGTCTTCTGGCTTTCGAAGTTCTGTGAATAATTCTTTTAGTGTGTCGATGCGCAAGTCAGGCTCAAGTTGTCGCAAGACTGAAATTATCCTTTTTCCTTCATCCAGCTGATCAGTGAGTGCGGCGCTGGCTGCGGCGATGCAATACGAGAACGTAAATGGCTTCTCCCTAACAGCCGCCTTAGCGCAGGATAACGCTTGCCGATAATCGCCGATGACAAAATAGGCCGATGCCATTGCGTCTTGCATGTCAAACATCTTTGCGTCCTTCGGACTCATCCGTATGGCACGCTTGAATCGCTCGATGGCTGCTTCTGGTTCCCCGCTCCAGAGCTTCACCCAGCCGCTGAAGTGCCAAGCCCATACGAGGTTCGGATTAAGCGCGATGGCTCGATCCGTTAGAGCGGCCGCCTCTTCCAGATTCCCCACAACATAGGCAAAGGCAATGCCGGCGGTTGCCAGGGCGACAGCATCATCCCATCCCAGTTCGGCCGCCTTTCGAGCAAGCTTTTCACACTCGGCAATCTCGTCGGCATGAATATACAGACCTATCGACTTACGCTGGCTATAGCAGCGGGCCGCCCAGCCGTATCCAGCAGCAAACTTAGGGTCTAATTCAGTCGCTTGCCTAAAATGAGTGAGGGCCTCGGCAACCGCATCTTTTGTCCATTGGTGCGTCGCCGAGAGGCCACGTAGGTAGTGATCGTATGCATCAAGACTCCCAGTCGGTTTGCGCCGCGATCGCTCAATCTCGGCTCGCTCTACCTTGGGCGCAATCGCACCTACAACATTGATCGTCACTTGGTCTTGCAAGTCGAAAACGTCTTCCAGGGATCCGTCGAATCGATCGGCCCAAAGATGGGAGCCGGTGGCGGTATCAATGAGCTGTCCCGTAATGCGTACGCGGTTTGCTGCCTTACGAATACTCCCCTCGAGCACATAGCGAACGCCGAGTTCGCGTCCGACTTGCTTTATGTCGATAGCGCGTCCTTTGTACGTAAAGGTCGTGTTTCGAGCTATCACGAAGAGCTGCCGAAATTGGGATAGCGCGGTTATTATCTCCTCCACAATACCATCGGCGAAGTACTCTTGTTCTTGGTCGCCGCTCATGTTTTGGAAGGGTAGAACCGCAATCGACGGTTTATCCGGAAGGGGCATCGTTTGTGAAGCTGGGGCCGCAATTTGAAGCTTCTCCACCCGATAAGCTCGAACGGGCTTAGCAATGTTCTTCAGCTCAACTGTTCCTAGATCACTGAATGTGCAATCGACTTTTCCCGCCACCTCATCGTGCACCTTACCGGAAATGCAAATGCCGCCTGGATGGGCCATCGTCTCGAGACGTGCAGCTATGTTGACGCCATCCCCATATACGTCGGAATCTTCGCCAATGACATCGCCTGAGTTTATGCCAATTCGGAGTGCGACCTTTTTCTCGCTGGAAAGCGGCTCATTTGTTTCAGCCATATTGCGCTGAATTTCGAGTGCGGCGTTCACTGCGTTTATGACACTACTGAACTCGACCAAAACTCCATCGCCCATAAGCTTAACGATGCGGCCCCGGTGGGCACTAATTGTGGGGACCAAGACGGTCTCGCGTCGGGTTTTCAGAGCGGCGAATGTGCCGGCTTCGTCAGCCGCCATCATGCGGCTGTAGCCGACAACATCTGCGACCATTATTGCTGCCAACCGGCGTTGATCAAGCGGTTCGGGCATGTACTATCCAGAGCTTAGCGCTTCAGCATATTGTTTGGGCGAGTTCTTGCAAGGTCCCCGAGGCGAGATAATTGTGTCTCGAGAACTCCTGCGCTTTTTTTGTGCGGAGGAGGAACACCATGCAGGAGCCCAAGGACAAAGATGCAGTAGTGGCAATCGAACAGGCGCTCTCTGAGCTTACTAAGGGCCTGGAAGGTATACAGCTCCTACGAGTGCTTGAGCGAGTCTCTTATGAGAATGAGGTGGATGTCGAACATTTCGACCGTTGGACGCGCATTCGATGAGTCGACGGCTCGATCGCAACAAATATGGTTCAGATGAACGTGCTCCGACATCTGACGGCAAGATTTCGGCGGGGGCAAAAGGTCGTAGTTGGAGATCGCGTCTGGCAATGAAGTCGAAAGCGAAGATGTCTAAGCTTTGGGCGACTTGTATTTTTGTCTCGCTTGCACACACCAGTTCAGGCGTTGCAGCCCAAACCTCTTCCACGGGTCAGGCCTGGGAGGGTCGCTGGGCATCCACCCTTGAAGCCTGCCAAAACGTTACCTGCACTGGTGAAGCCGATTGCGACGATACTGCCTATTCGTTCGAGGGCGAAATCCTTCGTGGCGTGCCGGGCTCCTTCGTGTGCGTCATTGCGGCTCAGAGCTCCAACCCCGGATCAGAGGAATATACGATCCTACCAATGTCCTGTGCGGCGAAAGGCCTGCCATACACGACAGCCGTACGGTTGCGGTTGGAGAACGGCGCTCTGCTGGTTCAATGGGCGCGTGAGCCGAGCTCAAATGTGGACGCTTATGAATTCGAAAACAAAGCTATAGTTCTAAGCAAGTGTCCACTTTAATGCGAGCCGGATCGGGTTCTGCGTTTTTTGGCGGGCGATCTAAATTGCGAAAAGCTATGCCGGAAGCCCGGCTACGTGCAGTAATAAGCATCGCGGGTCTCGGTGCGGCAGGCCACCACGATTGAGTGCGTCAAGACTCCCGCCAGTAACGTAGTGGGAGTGTTTTTGTGTATTGCGATCCTGAACGACTGCAAGCTCTGCAGAGACTATTCGACACGATCTGGGTGGCGGCGAAGCTTCGCGCCAGTAAGAAGGTGTCTCTCCTTGCTCATAAGCCCGTCCGAGAGGTATTGAGACGTCAGATAGTTCGTTGTAAACAGAGCGGCTGAGTTTTGTGTTTACCATTTTGGCCATATGCGTCAGGAGTGGTCTCGTCTGCTGCATGCGAGAACCCTGAATGGAAATCCGGAGCGTCGAGCCTGACCTTCTTCTTTATCGGCAGCCACACATAAGCATCATGATGCATGTTGTTCCCGGGCGCAAGCTCTGCTGGTCTTGCTTCCACTGGACGTGTGGTCGTGCGTGGTTACTGCAAGCTATCGCGACTTGGTTCAAAGCACATGATTTTCAAAGAGCACATTCCCATAAGAGAGGTTACGCCAAATGATTAGACCGAAGGCTCTGCTACTAATACTTTCGGGACTTTGTTTCAGTACTCCTTCTCTTGCGGGTGATCCGGCAGTTGGTCAGAAGATCGCTGAGGCCGAATGTGCAAAATGCCATGCAATCGGTAAAGAGGGAACAAGCCCGTTGACCTCAGCACCTCCGTTCAGAACATTCTCGCAAAAGTGGCCAGTGGAGGATCTGCAGGAAGCTCTCGCCGAGGGAATAAGCGTGGGTCATGGGCCAATGCCAGAATTCATATTCGAACCCGTCGAAATCGCTGACCTCATCGCATATCTTCTGACCCTTCAGACCGAAAGGCCCTAGTGTCGAGCCCGCGGCCAGCGCTACAGGCTAGTGTCTAAACCGATTTCTGCCCGCTTGGCAGCAATGATGCATGACTGTCTAGTGGAACTTATCCCCGGCCAACTAGCGGCTTCATTTCTTCTGCCTCCTGTCGCCCTGCGTTCTGAAATGCCTTGGCTCAGATGCATGACCCGGTAGTTGCCGGCGTCCACCTCGTAGGTGTTCACAGTCACGGTACGGGACATGCTTGCCCCCGCTATGTGTCCGCTTATCCCTCAACTCCAGAAATAAGAGTTGGCGGTTGGGAGGTCGGCTTGGTGACAATAACGGAAAATTTAGAACGCCAGAGCCGTTTTTAGTCCGAACATCAAACGCTCGCGGACACCTTTGTCCCTGAAAGGCTCGTGCGATACACCCAGCAGCCAATCCGGATCCGGGCCCCGTTTTCGGAAACGCGAGAGAACGGAATGTGCGCGTTCGACAAGCCCGAGGTGACCACAAGACGAAAGCGCATACATGGTGTCCCAGGCAAATTCTAAGAGAGGTTCTGTTCCCTCGAGCGCCTCCAGGTAATGTCCTTCCGCAAACGCCAACACGCCTGCAAATTCGGCAAACCAGAGCGGCGGAAGAGGTTCGAGCTTCCGCCCCAGTTCCAGTAACGCATGCGCCTCTGTTCCCTTGCCATCATAAGTCAATGCAAGGGCTCGGTTGACCAGCACCACCGGATCACCCGGATTCAGCTCCATGGACCGCTTGCTGACATCCAACGCAGAATCGAGATCGCCGACGCAGAGAAGTGTCCAGGTGTGAATGGCGTGGCAAATTGCATTGAACGGATCGATTGCTATTGACTCTGCCGACAGCAACGATGCCTTGGTGGCGTATTCTTGGACAAAACCCTCAACCCAGGTTTCGCCATAGGCGGCACCCAGCCAGGCAAGGGCCTCCGCATTTCCGGGGTCAAGCGCCACCGCACGCTCAAAGCTACGCAATGCTTCCTGATTGCTGGTGCGGGTCAGCTTTCTGAAATGCCAATATCCTTGCAGCATATGTTCATAGCTTGAAAGGCTTGCAGGCGGCCTGCGTGCGTTTCGAACGTTGATCTCCACATCAAGCTGACGCGGAATGGCTGCCGCAACAAGCTCGCTGATTTCGTCCTGAAGGCTGAAAAGTTCGGTGATCGGCCGGTCATAGCGTTCAGCCCAGATCGCTTCCTCGCTTCTTGCATCTGAAAGGCGCAACGCAATGCGGATGCGTCCCTCCGAGCGACGCACGCTTCCGGTTACCACGAAGTCAGCTTTCAATTTGTCATGGACAATTGAAAAATCGGGCGCTGCTCCGCGAAACGCCGCCGACGAATGCTTGCCGATCACCGCGAACTTGCGGAAACGCGCCAGTCGGTCGGTAATCTCGCCGGTTATCCCATCGCTGAAATATTGCTGGTCCGCGTCGCCGCTCAGGTTCTCGAAAGGCAGCACGACGACAATCGGTTTGCCTTCCAGCGTCGACTGATGACCTGCCGCCACACTCCCGACCGGCAACGGGGGAGGACCGGCATATTTGTAGCCGCGGCCCTGGACTGTAACGATCATGTCCGCTCCCAGCACCTTGCGCAGCGCCGAAATGTGGACCTGCAGCGTGTTCTCCTCCACTGTCACCCCAGGCCAGACCGCATCCAGGAGCGCCGGTTTGCTAATCAATTCGTTAGGCTTGTCCAGAAGGACAGTCAGGATGTCGAATGAGCGGCTTGAGAGCTCCACGACACCATTAGGGCCAATGAACAGCCGTTCCTGTCGCTTTAGGCGGAATTTTCCGAACTCCAGGTCCACGCGGAAAGCTACCTCCCCAAGCCACTA
>Ga0075421_100001197_pt1 | contig 29896 bp, 29 predicted proteins | sample SoiMetdeltSBSDD5_FD_75292 | JGI IMG/M metagenome (GOLD analysis project Ga0075421, IMG submission 75292) | Bulk soil microbial communities from a Populus tree surrounding site in Tennessee, USA - Soil MetaG P. deltoides SBSDD5 | ecosystem: Environmental > Terrestrial > Soil > Tree plantation... | reverse complement strand
ACAGGTGGATTTGAAGGAGCGGATTCATCATAATCAACAGCTGGTGGCGCTCTCCAAGATGAGCAACATGATTCTGCAAGCCCTCTTCGAGCGGCTGAATGACCAGCAGATCATCGCCATGCACGGCGAGCCAAGCCGCAGCATGAAGCTGGTTCGTGAAGATGGAGACCAGCTCTATCTGGACATCGAAGAGCTTTCTCTTGTCGAGCGCCCGCCCATGATCACCGTGCCTGCCTATCGATCTGCACGGCAGATCACCGCCGACCCGATTGCATGACAGCAACTTTGCTGCTGGTCCGGCACGGTCAGACGGACTGGAATATCGAGGGGCGATACCAGGGGCAGGATGGGCCGGGCCTCAATCCTAGTGGTCGAGAGGAAGTTCAGAGGACACTAGGCATTTTGGCGGCATATCCCATTCAAGCGATCTACTCCAGCGATTTGCTGCGCTCGATGGAGACTGCGCGACTCATAGGCGACGCCCTCAATCTCCCCGTGCGCTCCGATTCACGGCTGCGCGAGATTCATCAGGGCGTGTGGCAGCAGATGCTCTACAGAGACATCGAGCGGCAGCATCAGGAGAGATTGCAGGAGTTTCGGCGCGCGCCTCTCACCCACTCACCGCCTGGTGGCGAGACTCTCGAACAGGTGACGCGGCGCGTACTGGCAGCGTTGGATGACATCGCGGTTCAGCACCCGGATCAGCATGCTATAGTGGTCACCCATAAGCTGCCTATTGCGATAGTTCGCTGCCTGCTCGCGGGTGAGATGCCGACGCAGGTGTGGAGCACGCTCCCAAGCAACGCTCAGATCTTCCCGTTAAGCTGGCCGCAGCCAGTGTGCAGGCAGCGTTTTGATACCTGGCTAGGACTATGACAAGTTGCTGCGGAATTTAGGAAGCGAGGAAAAGAAGTAATTTACGCTTGCACAGCAAAATACAAAGATCAAATCCTGATCCTTGTTGTTGCAATTTGAATCAAAGGGCATTATAGTAAGTGCGCTGAGGGAAAACATTCCCTTAAGTTGCAAAATAATTCAGCCAATTTGAGTACGAGCGGTGTTCTTCGAAGACGCTTCGCGTGCGGAACACGTCCGGTTCCCGCTATTTCAGTACAAAACACTCCGAACGGAGTGTTTTTTGATTCCAGTCTTGTACCCAACTTTGCGTTATTTTGGTTCGAGTACTGTCTGGAGGCGATCCTAAAATTGGCCTTGTTCAGCCTTCTCCACAGCATCCACCATACATACCCCATTCCAACATCTCAAAGTGGGAGTAGCTGGATCGCACTGAAGCAACTACATCATAGCCAGCACTATGCTGTGATAGTGCAGTCACATCACATCGATCCACTGATCACGCAGATTCACAGATTTAGTCAGAAGTTAACTGATCCGAACCTAACATGGGCGGCATAACCCTTCAATGAGGAGAGGATTATAGATTCCCGGATTAGCATGTCTCGGCTGCTGGCTCTGATCGCCACGCTGATCGTACTCAGCGCGTGCAGCCCGGCAGCCGCACCAGCAACTGAAGCATCATCCAGCACCGGGGGAACAACCGGCGGGGAAGCAACAGCCGACTGGTCTACGGTGAAGTCGGCGGCGCATGCGGGCGGCATGGATGCGCTCGTCGCGGCTGCCAAAGCAGAGGGCGAGTTGAATGTGATCACCCTGCCCCGCGATTGGTGCAACTACGGCGTGGACACATTCTCGCAGAAGTATGGGATCATGGAAATCTGCTGCTCAACCTGCTTACTCGATCTTGCTAATCCATGCGGACTTCAAGCGTTCGAGGATGTCTGCTGATCCGCTCTCCGATCCAGCACCAGTACAGCCTCCCGCGAGAAGGTGACTTCTGCCACATCGCCGATTTTTGGAAGTTCCAGGAATGGATTGTTGAATGTATCCATATTGAACAAGGCGCTACCAACTTTCGCCTGGATGCGCACGATTGATCCCAGGAAGGTGATATTCTTGATCGTGCAGGTAATCACATTAGGTTTCTTGCCATCGGCGGTAAAGCTGATCCGCTCCGGGCGAATTGCGATCATTACCCGTTCGTTCTTACTCAACCCGTCTCGCGCTTGGGATGTCTCAATGTTCTGACCCTCAAGACGCAAGATGCCGCCTGCCGGATCGACTACCTCAGCATTCAGAGTATTTAATGTGCCCACGAACTGAGCCACGAACTCAGTCTCAGGAAAATTGTAAATCTGGAAGGGTGTTCCGGCCTGCTCGATTCGACCCGCACTCATCACAACTGTTCGGTCAGAGATCGACAGCGCTTCTTCCTGATCGTGGGTAACGAAGATCGTTGTGATCCCCAGCATCTGCTGGATGCGCCGGATTTCGGAGCGAAGCTCAAGCCGGATTTTCGCATCGAGGGCGGACAGCGGCTCATCGAGCAGCAATACCTGAGGGTGGATGGCTAGCGCTCGTGCCAGCGCCACACGCTGCTGCTGCCCGCCCGATAGCTGGTAGGGATAGCTGCGGCGCTTGTCAGCCATATGGATCAAGTCCAGCATTTCGTCAACACGAACATCTATCTCATTTTTCGGCTTATTCGCCACCTTCAGCCCAAAGCCTATGTTGTCGGCGACTGTCATGTTGGGGAACAGCGCATAGGATTGGAACACCATTCCAAGGTGGCGCTGATTCGGAGGCCGCGTCGTAATATCTTTCCCGTCGAGCCAGATCGATCCGGTTGTCGGGAACTCGAACCCCGCGATCATGCGGAGTGTAGTGGTCTTACCGCAGCCGCTTGGCCCCAGAAACGAGATAAACTCGCCTTTTTCAACTTTCATATCAAAGTGCTCTACGGCGACAAAATCCGCAGAGAACCTCTTGCTGATGCCGTTCAATTCAAGGAAGGCCATCACAACCTCTCGCTTTGCAGGAAATCGCCTGCGAAATTAGTGTCCGCCACCGATCTGTGCTTGGCGGCCCGTTACACCCGACGTGAGCAAAGAGATTATCCCCATCGCCGCCCAGGTCAAACCGAAGCTTACGAGCGAGAGGGCGGCTGGTTCGTAAGCCAGATGCTGCCCTACCAGAAATAGGTAGGGGCCAAATGCCGGAAGCCCTAAGAAGGTTGCCAGCGTAACTTCGCCGACGACAATTGCCAGTGTCAGCAGTGCGCCGCTGAGGAGTGCTGTTCGCAGATTGGGCAAGATAATCCGGAACAGGATTCTCGGCCAGCTTGCCCCCAGACTTTGTGCGGCTTCCGTCAGGTTGCGCACATCCATCGCCCGCAGGCCCAGATCGACCGAGCGATAGAGGTAAGGTAGGGATAAAACAATATACCCTGCAACCAGCAGTCCTGTGGTAGTCGCTTTATTGACAGTCAGCAGAAGCGGTGGGCGGCTGTAAATTCCAATAATCCCGAAGACGAGAATAATTGCCGGAATGACGAACGGCAGCAGAGTCAGCAGTTCCATCACTGGGCGCAAACGGGGTAGATACAGATGCACCCAAAAAGCGGTCGGAACAATCAGCAAGATAGCAAAGATGATTGTCAGCACTGCCAGTTCTAGCGAAAAGCTGAAGGTGTGCAGGAATTCCGGATCGGCGAAAGCGCTCTGGTAAGCAGCAAGGCTGATCTCATTGCGCCGCTTTTGCAGCGAGAAGATCAGCGTGCTCAACAGTGGCAGCATAAAGTATAGGATGCCCAGCACCAGCCAGAACCAGTTCCAGATCGAATTCCATACCGCAGTTCGTTTCATCGAAGCCACCTTTCAGCGCGGCGTTGGAGCAGGCTGTAAGCTCCAATGCAGACCACCATCACAATCACCATCCCCAGCGCCATCGCATTTCCGAGACCCACATTATGAAGGACATCGCCCCGGATTTGCGCGCCGATTGCGATGGTGACAAGCGGCAGATTGCCACCAGTCAAGGCATACGCAGTGGCGTATGCGCCAAAGGCATTCCCAAATAATAGGAGCATCGTACCGAGAAGTGACGGTAGCAAAATCGGTAGGCCAATGAAGCGCCAATATTGAATACCTGTGGCCCCCAGATTTTCTGATGCTTCCCGCCATTCTTGTTTGAGACCTTCCAGAGCAGGGGCCATCACCAGCACCATCAGCGGGAACTGGAAATACAGATAAGTGAGGCTGAGGCCCAGAAAGCTGTAGAGATTGAATCCAGCCGCGTAAATATCGATGTGCAGCACATTGCGCAGAAATGCCGAGATGAAGCCAGTTCGCCCAAGAGTCGCCACGAAGGCAAACGCCAGTGGCACGCCCGCAAAGTTCGAAGCCACACCGGAAAAAGTCGTGAGCAGGGGGCGCAGAAATCGCGGGGTTCCGGGGCTGATCATGGCATAGGCGAGGAAAAACCCGAAAAGTCCCCCAAGGATTGCTGTCGCAGCACTAATTTGAATGCTGAGCACGAACGTCCGGAAAATATCAGGTCGAAATAACTCGATGAGATTGTTAAAGGTAAAGTTGCCCTCATTGTCAAGAAAACTTTTGACAAACAGGGAGGAAGAAGGAAGCAGCATAAACAGCAGGGCGAACAGTAGAAAGGGCATGACTCCGGCCCAGATAACAACACGCCGGAGCGGGCTTTCTGTGACCTGCTTCTGATCGATTATTGCGGGCATTGCTTGTTCAGCCATAAGGCATTATCTCCTCCCCAGTGATCATCATCCGAGGCGTCAATGCACCAATCGTTGCGTCGCATTTTCACAAGGGCAGTTGGAGAGATAGTCCCCAACTGCCCCTTGAGCTACCCGTCTGAACGGGTAAATCTATCCGATTTACGGAGCCGGTGCTTCCTTGATATCGGCGTGGACAACTGTGTCCCAATTTTCGGTGATCAGTGTCTTTGCCGCATCAAGCTGTGCCGGTGTCGGGAAGACTGCTTTGGCATACAGTTCCGCTGATGGCAGTTTAGCTGCGAGGTCTGCCGGGATCTTATTGTTGGCAGCCATATCGTTGTAGCGAATGGGGTGGCAGTACCCGCTCAGCCACAGAGTCTGGCCTTCGTCCGAGTACAGGTATTCCATCCATAGCTTGGCTGCATTCGGGTGTGGTGCGTAGGCGCTGATGGCCTGCACGTACACGCCTGCGAACACGCCAGATGCTGGAACCACGATCTCAACCTGTGGGTTACCTTCGAAGCTGTCGCGGCCCGCCAGAGCGTTGTAGTCCCACGTGATGCGAACCGGGGTCTCGCCCTTGGCTACGAGGCCGTTGTTCGCGATGGTCGGAACCAGATTGCCTGCTTGGTTCAATTCGGCAAAGAAATCCAGACCGGGTTGGGCGTCGTCGAGGCTGCCGCCGTTGGCAAGCCCTGCCGCAAACACGGATTGGATCGCTTGATTCGAAGTGCGCGGATCGCCGGAGAGCGCTACCGCATTCTTGTACTCTGGCTTGAGTAGATCGGCCCAGTCCTGCGGCACGTTGGAGATCACGTCGGTGTTGACCATGAACGACAGCACGCCGTAGTAGTCGCCATACCAGTACCCCTCAGGGTCTTTCAGATCATCGGGGATAGTATCCCAGGTTGAGACCTTGTAGGGCTGGAGCAGACCTTCGTCCTTGGAAGAGTTACCGAAGGCAAAGCCCACGTCAATCACATCCGGGGCCTGTGGGCCGGGATTGTCTTTGTTGGCTTTGATCGCTTCTACTTCATCACCGGAGCCTGCATCTGGATTCAGTTCATTGACTTCCAGACCGTACTTGGCTTTGAAGCCTTCGATCACATCGCCGTAAGCGCACCAGTCATGGGGCAGAGCGATGGTGGTAAGCTGCCCTTCTTCGTGCGCAGCTGCGACAAGCTCATCCATCGCACTGGCAGTAGCTGCCTCGGTAGCTGGTGCTTCTGTTGCCGCTGCCTCAGTGGCTGGTGCTTCCGTTGCCGCTGCCTCGGTAGCTGGTGCTTCTGTTGCCGCCGGTGTAGCTGTGGCGCAGGCAGCGAGCACTACCATACAGATGGTAAGGCCGAGCGCCATAATTAGCCTACGACTTAATTTGCGTGACATATTCTCCTCCTGAAAACAGATTCGATGGTACGATGGAGATATACGATGAGGGTCGGCGAATGAGTGTTCACCTCCTTTCGAGACTTATAAGGAACCATGATAGAAGAGGTATTCATACAATGCAAACTGTATGGCATCGAGGGCGTGCCCGGATTCTCGTTCGTTCTCGCCAGAACGCAGGCCCTTACTGACTCACGGGGTTGTGCGCGTACACTGAGCCTCGATCTGTATGCCCAATGGAAAGGGCTAGAGGGCGATGGACAGTTTCGCTTTACACCACCTACCCGTGCGATCCTCGCGTTCCGGGAAGCGCTGATCGAGCTTGGATAGGAAGGCGGCGTACTAGCGCGTGGAGACCGCTACCGCCAGAACTACTCCATCACCCTCGACGCGATGCAGAAAATGGGTTTCAGGCCATATCTGGACGAGGAAAAAAGAGGGTATATCATCTCTTCGTTCTATTATCCCGATCACGCCAACGTTGACTTCACCGAGTTTTACCTGCGCTTGAGCGATAAAGGATATGTAATCTATCCCGGCAAGTTGAGCCATGCTGACTGCTTCCGCATCGGCCATGTAGGAAGGCTCATGCCCGCCGGTGTCAAAGCGCTGATGGGAGCCATCGCGCAGACGCTAGAGGAAATGCAAATCGCTATGCCAGAAAAGATTGAGCAATTGGATATGGAATATCAGTATCGCCGTTCCTATCGGGGGCCGATCAAGGGAGTGATTCTGGATTGGGCAGGAACAACTGTCGATTATGGTTCCTTCGCGCCGACTGCCGTGTTTCTGCACCTGTTCGAAAGTGAAGGAGTCCAGATCACCGCCGAGGATGCGCGCTCCGGCATGGGGCTGATGAAGAAAGATCACCTGCGGACGATCCTCGCCCGTCCGTCTGTCGCCGAGTCATGGGCTTCAACACACGGTCAACCCCCTTCCGATGCGGATGTTGACCGGTTGTTCGATCACTTCGTGCCGATGCAGCTTGAGGTGCTCACCGAATATGCCACCCCGATCCCTGATCTCCTAGAGGTGGTCGATCAGTTACGGGCGCGCGGCATTAAGATTGGCTCAACGACGGGGTATGTTCGCTCGATGATGGATGTGCTTGCCCCGGTCGCTGCTGAACATGGCTATGAACCTGACTGGATCGTCTGTCCAGATGAAGTGCCCGCAGGAAGGCCCGCTCCCTGGATGTGCTATCAGAACGCCATGCAGCTTGGTATCTACCCAATGCAGGCGATAGTCAAGGTGGGAGATACGCTGGTAGACATCGAAGAGGGATTGAACGCGGGCACGTGGACGGTGGGCCTCGCGCTGACGGGGAATCTCGTTGGATTAAGTGAGGCGGAAGTGAATGCCCTGACCTCAGAGGCGAAGGCCCATCTCACTAATCAAGCCGCCGCGCAGCTTTACCGCACTGGAGCGCACTTTGTGGTCGATGGCATCTGGGAGCTGCCTGCTGTACTGCATCAGATTGAAAAGCGTCTTGCCTGTAGCGAGATGCCCTAACGGAAACTCAGTAGACACAAGGTTATTCTCTTCGATAAGACGCTGCTCGAAGGCGACAGCGATTCGCATCATGATTTCCTCTTCTATAGATGGTGACGCATATCTATTCTCTTGAGCAGCAAAATACGCTTGATGACAATTGTTACATGATGGATGAAATCCTGGTCCGTGTTGTTGCACACTGAATCAAATCGCATTATAGTAAGTGTCATGAGGGAGATGTTCCCTTAATTTACCGAATAATTCAGTCGATTTGAGTACAAGCGGTTTGGAACACGTCCGGTTCCCGCTATTTCAGTGCAAAACACTCCAGATGGAGTGTTTTTGATTCTTGTTTTGTGCTCAATTTTGCGATATTGCCGTTTGGTCGCATTGCGCTTGTGCTAACTGCTAGAGTGCACTCGCACAGGTTTGATGAATTGAAAATACCCGTATGCGATGGCAAACAGAGGAAAAACGATCACCCCAATCCAACCGAACGAGTTGAACAACCCGGCTAGCTGGCCCCAAATGGCGACGACCGCCGCCAGCACTGATGACAGGAACAGAGCCAGCACAATCGCGCGGCGGCTGTGCGGATCATCGACATCTCTGGCGAACCATGTGAGAATAGAATAGCCCAGCATTGCCGAGCCAAAGAAGCGTCCCAGAATCAACCCGACCGCATCGGTGGTGACACCGTACAGAGTCAGTGTTTGTGCGGGTGCGACGGCAAATCCCAGCCCAAAGAAGAAGGTCAGAATCGCGGTAGCAAGCATCAGTGTACGAAGAGTCATGAGAGTCCCCTTTCGCAGTAGAAGTTGGCTATCAGAGTCCCCCCATCTTACGACAGCTTTTGCCAAAGAGAAAGATCAATACAATCAAAAGCAGCCGATGAGTCAGCGAGGAATCGATGAGCGAAGGCATAAGGCAACTGCGGGGCATCGAGCAGGCGCTGTGGATTACCGACCAGTTTGGCCCGTTTAACGTGGTCGGGGTGCTGCGACTGCGCCATGCCCCATCTCCTGATATGCTTCGCGGTGCGCTCGATCAGCTTCAGGCCAAGCAACCTTTATTGAAAACCCGGATAGCCACCTTCAAAGGTCACCAGAATTTCGAGGCATGTAATCTACCGATTCCCCTAGAGGTGCTCCATCGCGCCGCACCTGATCACTGGCTGGAAATCGCCCAGTTTGAGTTGAACCATCGTGTTGATATTACTTCCGGCCCCCTGCTTCGATGCCACTATCTAATCGATCAAAACGGGGAGAACGCTGATCTTGTCCTGACTTTCCACCACACGATTGTCGATGCTGCCTCAGGGATGCACCTGTTCCACAAATTATTGGAGTTCTGCGCCGGAGTGCAAGCCACTGACGAGCCGAGTCCCAAGACTATTCCCCCTGCCGCCATCGATCATTTTCCGGCGAGATACCGGGGCCCGCGCTTCGCTGCCGCCACGGCCCCATTCATGATGCGCCAAATGGGGGACGAAATGCGTTATCGCTGGCAGGCAAGCGGAGAGCGATCTACGACTATTCCCGAATCTGCACAAGCCTGTATTCTTCCGATTCAACTTTCCACGCCACTCACCGAGAAGATCGTGCGCGCCAGCCGTAAGGAGCGGATCACGATCAACAGCATTTTGACGGCAGCGCTGATGCTGGCGGCCAAGCGCAAGCTGCTTGGCGAAGACGATGCTTCCATCCGGCACGTCACCTTTGCGGACTTGCGGCCTTACCTTGATCCGCCTGTTACGGAGGACTCGCTGGGCTGCTACATTGCTATGTCGCGGTTTACCACGCGGATCAAGGGCAGCATGGATTTTGTGACTCTAGCCCGAATTGTCCATGAAGAAATACTCGCTTCCAATCGGCGGGGCGAGAAGTTCATCACTCATGTGTTCAGCGTGCCTCTGCTCAAGATGCTGACTTCTCTTAAAGCATTTCGGATGGGGCATACCGCATTGAGCTATATGGGCGCGGCACAAATTCAACCCGCTTATGGCAGCATCGAAGTCATGGGGCTGCACGCCTTTGTTTCGAACATCACGCTCGGCCCGGAATATGCGACACTGGCGCGTCTGTTCAGAGACCAACTGTGGATCGACATCACCTATCTGGATGCCGATATGAGCGCCCAGCAAGCCGCCGGGATCGCCAGTGAGATGCAGGCGATCCTCGAAGCGGCGTTCTAAATTGGTGATGCACGCCTGATGAGTATCCCGGTCAAGCCAATGGTGAGAACCGCCTGTCCAATCAGGATAGCCCATGAGAGCGGGAGATTCTCTTTATCATAGGGCAGCATCAGATTGTCGCGGGCATCGGGATAGTTAAAGCACTTCGTCCCCGCATCGTTGGCAGGAGTCAAGGGATTATCCGGTAGATCGTTGCACAGAATCGTACTCTCCGTGATCTTCGGCATATCAATAGTGACGCCAAGAGCGGTCAGCGCCCAGCGTGTCGTCGTGAAGTACGACAGCACTTTGGCGGGGTTATCTCGCAGATCGAACACCGTCCCGGCAAAGAAGAACTGGTAGAACAGCAGCATCACCAACACGTAGATTGCCATATCGGTAGAGCGGCTGAGCGATGAGACCAGCAGCCCTATGCCGATCCCGGCTATCATGGTCAGAAAGAGGGTGATGAACATCTCGATTGGTCCCGGTAGGAAGGCCCCCTGCTCTGGCAGATTCACTCCGCGCGAGAGGACGAAGAGATATGCCGTCACTTGGAGAATCGCAAAAAGAGCAAAGACCAATATCTTCGCGAAGAGATACGGCAGCATCCGCAGATTAACCATCCGCTCCCGCAGATAGATAGCCCGTTCCTTGATCAGTTCATTCGATGGAACGTACATCCCGACCAGCACTGCTTCTAGCCCAGTCACGAATACAAAGGTGTTCGTACTGGCAAACGGCACGTAGTCTTTGACTATATCGACTGCTGCGGCGACCGGATCAGCAAGGATCTTCAAATCACCGGTCAGAATATCGGGTTTGGCGATCACCAACTGGAGCGCTGCCACCATCGGGAACAGGGCCAGCAGCAGGCCAAGTGTGAACGGGTCGGAGATCAGTACACTGAGCGTGCGCTGAGTCAGCACCGCGAACTGGCGCAGAAAGTCGCGCAGACCAAAGCGGCTTTTGCGTTCGCCAGCCGAGGGCAGAATGGGACGTGCTTTTTGCCGTTGGGCAATATACTTCTCATACTGCTCCGGTTTTTCCTCGTGGAAGGTCTTTTCCCACTCGATTCCCCGGTGGTCGATCTGCTCGTAGATGTCGGCGAACTCGGCTACATCAAAGAATGAGAGGGCTTCCTGGGGCGGGCCGAAATAGACCAGCCGCCCCTGCGAGAGAAATGCCACATGATCCGCCTGCACGATGTTGCTGGTGGCGTGGGTGATCAGGATGACCGTGCGGCCTTCGTCGGCCATACGCCGCAGCGTGTCCATCATCTTCTTTTCGAGGCCGGGATCAAGCCCGGAGGTCGCTTCATCGAGATAGATCAGCTTCGGATCAGCTAGAAGCTCGGCAGCGATGCTCACCCGCTTGCGCTGGCCTCCCGAAAGACTACCGATGCGTGTTTTGCGAAGCGTCTCCGCGTTCATATCGACAGTCTCTAACACCTTTGCGATGCGATCCCGGCGCTCTGCTGCCGAAACATCTGGGGGAAGCCTCAGCCGCGCCGCATAATTGAGCGCCTGCTCGACGGTGAGGGTGGTGTGCAGAATATCCGCCTGCGGCACGTAGCCTAGTTGAGCGCGGAACTCATCAACGTGGCGGTAGAAATCCCGGCCATTGAGTTCGATACTTCCCTGCGCAGGGGAAACGCCGATCAGTGCGTTCATCAGGGTAGATTTGCCTGCGCCGCTTCCTCCTACCAGCCCAACAAATTCTCTCGGCATGACGGTCATGTCGATGTCATTTAGAATTTGCAGTTTGCCGCCGCGTGCTCGGACTTCCTTAGAGAGATCACGCACATCGAGGCGCATCCCGACGCTTTCAAAGACGCGGATTTCGCCTTCGTCGAAGGTGAGGATGAACTGCTCGATCTGTACCAGATCACCCGGACGAATCTCCGTCGTATCAATCCGCTTGCCATTGACGTAAGTTCCGTTCGCGCTTTCCAAGTCGAGGATGCGGTAATTGCTGCCCCACTTTTCGATACGCGCGTGCTTGCGGGATACCGATGGCGCATTGAGGACAATCGTGCAATCGGGCGCGCGACCAATCAATACCTGCTCGACCTTGGTAAGCTGGGTGGCCTGTGTCCCCCCTTCCACAAAGCCTTCGGCGGGGCGTTGCACACCGGGATCGTGAAAGGTGAATCCAACCGAAACTCCCAATCGCTCGTCACCCATGCGGATCACGGCCTGATCGCGGAGCGGGACGGATTGCCCCGCCGTAAGGGGTTGGTTGTACAACCGCGTACCGTTGGTGCTGTGGAGATCGGTGATTATCCACATGCCATCTTCATACCGGAGTTCGGCATGATGCATGGAAACAAACCTAAGATGGGCCGGAAGCTGCAAATCGGCGTCATCACCTCGACCGATCACTTTACGAGGAGAATTCAGTGGAAAGTAAATCGGGGAGCCATCAGGCAGCCGCCCCTGTAGATAGGGCATTTTAGGCGGCGGCTGGCGCACTGTCCCCTTTGGAGCCTCCGCCCCAAGCCCTTGATCGGCTGCGAGATCAGCAAGATCAGTTCCCCGGTGGAAGACCATCCGCACAGTATGGCCCTTCTGTGGCGCGCCGATCTCGATGGTATCGCCGTCGCTTAAAATCTGCCTGCCTTCAATATCCTGCCCGTTAACCCGCACACCATTGACGCTGCCCAGATCGACGACGATAAACTTACCATCCTCCTGCCGGATTTCGGCGTGGTAGCGCGAAATCGAGTCAAGCTCGACCGGAATAATGACCTGATTATCCTCCTGCCTTCCGATGCGGATAGTCGGATCAAGGAGCGTCTGGGACACCTGACTCCCATCAGGCAAGAAGATTGTTAAAGTGGGAAGCTGAATCTGAAATGTGCTTCCGCGCTCTGGCGCATTCTTGGGTGGATTTTGATCGCTAGTCATACCTATTGTCGTTTCCCGTCTTTTGGATGTACGATGGGCAAATTATAAGCCGTCCAGTGTAAATGTAATAACGGCTGAGGCAGCGATCTATGCATGTGTCAATTGATGAGATTCAAAAGTTAGTCGGGCTTCAGTTGGGGCGGCACAAGGTCGCGCCAAGTGATCGGCTGGCGGAGGATTTGGACGCCGAATCGGCAGACCTTGTGAATATGATCGCAACGCTCGAAGAGAAGTACAACATCCTGATTGCCGAGGAAGAAATCCCGGCGATTCGCTCGGTATCCGATCTGTGCGATCTGGTGAACAGGCATCTCGCCTAAGACATCTCATGAATCATGAGCCAAGCACCCTGATCGATCTGTTGGAGATGCACGCCCGCCTGATACCGGAGAAGCCCGCGTTCTATTGGCAAGGAGAGGCTCACAGCTTCGCCGCACTGTGGGAACGAGTCAATCGCTTTGCAGCGAGCCTGCTGGAACAGGGCCTCCAACGCGGGAAGCGGGTTGTGTTGGTTCTCCCTAATGGCTCGGAGTTCTTTCACGCCTTCTATGGCGTGCAGCGCGCCGGAGGAATCGCTGTGCCTGTGTTCCCCGGTTCTGGCGCGGAGCGCATTCTCAGCATCGCCGAACGATGCGGCGCTAAGTTGATTGTTGCCCCTGCTGCCGACCATGCTAACTGGCAGGCAAGGTTCGATGCGTTGCCCAAAGCAATTCCCGTGATCTCTGCCGACTCGCAGGCTGACCGACCAACGGCGACATTTCCAGCCATCCAGGCGAATGGCATTGCTTACATTCAGTACACGTCGGGAAGCACAGGGCTGCCAAAAGGGATTCCACTTTCCCATGCGAATCTGCTGACCAACGCCCGGATGCTGATCGAGGCGATGGCAATCACGGATCAGGATGTGTTTGTGAGCTGGCTGCCTGTCTATCACGACATGGGCCTCATCCTGATGACAATTGTGCCGTTCGTCCTCGGTGCAGCCCTTCACTTGCTGCCGACCAGCCTGTCGAACCCGCAGGTGTGGCTCGACAGGCTCCAGACTCAGAGAGGCACGTTTACTGCCGCGCCCGATTTTGCCTATCGGCTGTGCTTGCGCTTCATACGCGATCCTGAAACCTACGATCTTTCCAGCCTGCGGGTCGCACTAAACGCCGCCGAACCTGTGCGACCCTCTACAATTCGGGAATTCGAGACAGCATTTGGCATGCATAATGTGATGGTCGCAGGCTATGGTCTGGCCGAAGCAACCGTCGGGGTGGCAACGTGGCATCCGGGCGCTGCACCGCTGATCGATGAGAGGGGATTGGTTTCGGTGGGGACACCCTTTCGAGGCATCGACATTCAAATCGTGGCGAACGATCAACCCCTTGAGCGAGGCGTGGTCGGGGAGATTATGATCAGTAGCCCGACCAACACACGCGGCTATTATGAAGAACCCGACGACAAGAGCCTATTTTGGCATGAGGACTACATCCGCACAGGCGATCTTGGCTATCTGGATAACACCGGAAATCTCTTTATTGCAGGGCGCACCAAGAATATCATCAAACACGGGGGCCAGACCATTTTCCCGCAGGAGGTCGAGGCTATTGTCGAGCGGTTGGATGGGGTTCGCCGCGCCGCCGCCGCCGGGATCGACCGGGGCGACGTTGCCGGGGAGCAGCTTTACATCTTCGCAGAAGTACGTAAACCAAGCAGTCTCTCGGAAGATGACTGCTATCATCTAATGGTAGAGCTTGTGGAGGCCGTCTACGATCAGATCGGAATCCGCCCGGCGCGGGTGTGCCTCTTGAAACCACATGCCATCCCGCAAACTTACAACGGCAAGACGCAGTACAATACCCTCAAGCAGAGCTATCTCTCCGGCGATCTACGCAGAGCGGGGCTGATGCTGGCTCCTGCTGACTGAGATGCAAGCCGTCGATGATTGCAGGGCTTGGCAGTGACATCGTTCCGGTGGAGACTATTCGGCGCAGTATGCATCGTGATGCCTACCTGCGTAAACTGTTTACCGATCAAGAGCTAGCGGAATGTTCTAGTAAGCGCGGCGCGGATCGGCAGTTAGCGGGCAAGTTCGCCGTCAAAGAAGCTTTCATGAAAGCACTGGGGAGTGGCATCCGGCAGGGGGTGTGGTTCACGCAGATCGAAGTTCTGGATGGATCGCGTGACTGCCCCACAATCAATGTGACAGGACAGGCCGCCTCATTATATGTACAGATCGGCTCACCCTGCATTCAGGTGAGTATGTCCCAGCAAGGAGAGTTCGCGTTGGCAGTTGTCATTCTGGAAGCCATCGATAATTAGGGAGAACAATGAATTTATACCCGGACAATGTAAAAAGATTGGTTGAAAGTGTCCTGCACGGGTCAGGCCATACGTTGCCACAGCTTCGGCAGGCTGTCGAAGCGACTGCCGCCCGTGATGGTGGTGCAGATCGGGGTGAAGCTGATTTGCCAGCCGACCTGCTCCCCTATGTTCAGAAGATCAGCCGCCACGCCTACAAGGTCACAGATAGAGACATCGAAGGGCTGAAGGCTGCGGGGCATACTGAAGATGAGATTTACGAAATCACGGTGAGCGCTGCACTTGGGGCTGCACTGGCCCGCCTTGAGCGGGGACTCAGCGTGCTCAAGGAGAGTGACTGATGCGGCTGCGGGTTCTGCAAGAGGGGCATGGGATCGTAGAGAAGGTTCAACTCTGGCTGATCGACCGGATCATGGGGCAGGTCCCCGGCCCGGTGAGAGTTACTGCATACCGAAAACAGTTCTTCGGCGCTCACTTCGCCCGGTGTGTCCATGAAGCCCTGCATGGCGACTCAGAGTGGGCGAGGCACGAACGGGAATTGTTCGCCACCTTTGTCTCGCACCTCAATAAGTGCCCGTATTGAACATCTGCACACGCCGCAGTTGCGGCGTCTCGAATGGGAGACTCGTTGGTACAGGCTGTGCTTGCGGATTGGCGTACCGCTCCGATTGATGAGCGCCTCCATGCCGCGCTGGGATTTTTAGAGAAGCTCACGCTCCGGCCTGCCGAAGTTCAGCGCGAGGATGTTGCTTACCTTCGAGCAGCAGGGCTTACTGATAATGCGATTGAGGACGCGATCTATGTCTGCTTCATCTTCTGCACGATGGATCGGCTGGCGGATGCGTTCGATTTTGATTTGCCGTCTAGCTACAACAATCGGTGGAATGCGGTCGTGGCAAATGTGATCGGGTATCGGCTGCTTAGCCTAATCGGGCGATAGAGTTTTATGCAAATGGCTGTCAGGCAATCACACAGGGAAATCACTACCAATAGGAAGAAATCAAATCCTGAACCCTGTTGTTGCAAATTGAATCAAACGGAATTATAGTAAGTGCCATGAGGGAGACTTTCCCTTAATCTACAAAATAATTCTGACCATTTGAGTAGAAGCGGTGTTCTTCGAAGACGCTTCGCGTGCGGAACACGTCCGGTTCCCGCTATAACACCCAGATACCCCCTTGATCGGTTCGATCAAAGGGGGTTTTGTTTCTAATATTGTACTCAATTGTACGGAGTGCTACGGTAGTGTAACACTTTACAAAAAGAACGGTCACAAGCTTGAAGAAGCCATACAGCCTGGACAAAAGCTTGCTATTGCTATTATTTTTCCGCTTGCAATACAATAGGGCTATTCTCCTTTAGATTAAATGAGCCAGCTACGGGAACCTGATTTAGTCACCTGTGCTCAATCGGAACGGTGGCAATGGACTCTCTACCTTGTGCGACGGAGGCCGAGGATGTCCGTCAATGCTCTGCCTGAAGACGCGAGTCTTGAATCCGCTTTACAGCAAGCAGACGAATATCTGAAGGCCGAACAGCCTGCTGCGGCAGCCAGCGTTTACCAGCGAGTAGCTGCTCAGGCAACAGCACAGAAGTCGGCTGAACTGCGGGCGCGGGCGCTGCTTGGATTAGGGGCCGCACAACTGGCACTTGGGCACTTGCAGGAGGCGAGCGCGCACTACCTTGAGGTAGCGCAGTCGGGGTCTCAAAACAACTCAAATAATCGGCTGGAAATTGATGCACTGCTGGGGCTGGTGAACTTGAGTCTTCGTATGAATCAACCAGACTCAGCTATTGCGTATTATCGGCGGGTCAAGACAACCAGCGTAGATACACAGTTCAAGCATGATATATCGATCCAACTTGCCAATCTTCAATATCGGCTTGAACGGTACGAAGACGCCCTACAATCTTATCAGGAGGCCGCAGGGTTAGCACGACAGCTTGGCAATATGGTGCTTGCCCATCAGGCTGAGGCGGCTGTCGCCATGTCTTGCTCATCGCTAGGGAATACACGCTCCGCAATCGAGCATTTTGAACAGGCACAGACTCTCGCACATGGGATAAGCGATGCAGCAGCCGAGATAGGATATGTAGGGCAGATTGGCAATCTATATGCTGCTGACAATGATCTTTTCAAGGCGCAGCATTTTTTACAAAGCGCTGTCACAATGGCGGAAGCGCACAAAGACGCGCAGGCGGAAAGCGTTTGGCTAGGCAATCTGGCGAATGTTCACGCCTTGATGGATCAGATTCATCAGGCGATCAACTGCTACCAACGGGCGATTGCCCGCAGTCACAGCATCGGAGATGATGCGAGCGAAGCGCGGCTACTGCTCAACTTGGGACTGACTTATGCGCAGGATGACGTGTTCGACCGGGCCAGATCGAGCATCCAAAAGGCCCTAGAGATGTTTAAGAATCAAGGAGATCAGGAGATGGTGGCGCAAGCAGAATCCGCGCTGGAGCAGCTTGACAGTCTTCAGTAACCCTAGAAGATTTCGTCAACTTCCCGATACCATTTCATACGCTCGCCGACTGCGCTGCGCAAACGCCATACGTTCCCAGGCGGCTCTTGCTCGATGCGGTGCAGCAGCCGATAAATTTTGGCGGCAATGTCCTGCTGATCGCCATCGGTCAGCACCGGATGTTGATCCATTGTTGCGGCGGCCTGCACGAGATTGGTGGTCGTGGTTTTCCACAATCCCCAGTCATTCCTGAGCGTGCTGGCGATGTAATCTGCATTGATGGTCTCGCGGTCGCTCTTACCGATGGGGTGTTCGCGCAGCAGCATCAGTGTGTCGAGCAGGTCTTTATCATTGATTCGAACGATCTGCATTTTTGAGAGCAGCAGATCGGCCAGCGATATCGTCGGATAATCAACTTCCAACCGATCCTGCAAGGGGATGTCGTGGCAGAATTCGAGCGTATCGTAAAAAACATCCGAGCGCCACTGAAGAGATGGATGAGTAAAGATCGAGCGCTTGATACCGGGAACTTCGTCAATGCTGCGCTCACTGACATACCCAGCAGCAGCAAACAACTCGTGCACCTCCCGCCTCGAATCATAGCGGGCTATGAAGTCCGCATCAGAAAAGGTGCGTCCAGACTCAATCTGGATGCTATTGTAATCAGGGCAGTGAATATAAAACGCCAGACCGCCCAACAAGCGCAGGATAAGGCTGCTTTCATGAGCCTGATCTAGCAGCCAATAGGCTTGGTCCAGTGAAGTAGTTGTGTCCTGATACTTTCCCGGCATATGAGAGTCTCCCTACGTTGCTTGCATGTTACTTCGATTTTATGCCGAACCGAGAGTCAGAGATAGTGGGAAGAGTATCTACGAGACCATGTAGTAAGTAACTCGCGCCGAGAAATAATGACGACCTCAAGCGCCACAAAGGAGGAAGGAGCCATTGTCCAGTAGGTAAGTCTGAACCAATACTATTGTGCCAGGTTCAATCATCCAGTAAGGAAGGGTAACCCCAATGACTGAAGCGCTGATGCAACCTCCAATCAAAGCCCCGACCCAAACGCCCTCCCAGGTATTTGTGCGGAAGGCATCGGGTATCATCCGTCAGTTTTCCGTGTGGGATGTCATTTATATCAATCTCGCCAACCTTGCGCTCGGACTGTCAATAGCAGTCGGCCCAGCTTGGAGCGTAAGGCTGTGGCCCGGTTCTAATATCGCAGTCGCTGTGGTGGTGGCAGGTATTCTATCGCTTTCAACAGCGTTCGTGTTCGCGGCCCTGAGCGCTTCGATGCCTCGTTCCGGCGGCGATTACGTGTGGACAAGTCGCATCCTGCATCCAGCGTTAGGCTTTGCATCCAATCTCGCGCAGTATGTCACCTGGCTGCTGCTGATTGGTGTGTTCGCGATCCTTATCATTATTCTGGGCGTGATTCCGCTGCTGGCTTCTACAGGTGTACTGATCGGCAATGAGAACCTGATTAGCCTTGCCGATTCAATGTACAGCAACGAGTTCCTGTTTGGCTTTGGCGCAGCAGTGATCGCGCTCAACGTGATCATGAATATCCTGGGGGCGCGTGCGGTGCGGTGGATGTTCCGCATCTTTGTGATTCCCGCCTTTGTCATTCAACTGATCCTGATCGTCGCAATGTTGTTCGTTTCTCGCGAGCAGTTTGTCAATGCCTTCAACAGTTTCTACACGGCGGTCGGTGGCTCGGCCAACGGGTATCAGGAAGTGATTAACATCGGCAAGGAAGTCGCAGGTGATGCGATCCGCAGCCAGCTAACGCTGGCCGCCAGCCTGCTCGCCATTCCATTGGGAGCAAATCTATTCCTCGGCTTCAATTTCTCAGTATATCTTGGCGGCGAGGTCAAGCAGCCTGCCCGTTCCCAGCTTGTCGGGATCATGACAGTGCTCGGCCTGACAGCCTTAGTGATGGCTGTCAGCACGCAGTTATTCTACAGGATGGTTGGCGTTGAATTTCTGCATGCTATGTCTAATGTATTCGACGCGGCCCCGGAACGGCTGGCCTTTGCCGTTGAGCCAACTGTACCATTCCTCGTCGGTGTCGGCTCGCAAAGCGTTTTGATCAACGTTCTCGGTCAGGCCGCGCTGGTGATGTGGGTCTTCCTGCTGCTGGTGAGCTTCTTCGCCGGGTCGGTTCGCACGATGTTCGCCTACAGCTTCGACCGTCTGCTGCCCCAGGCGCTGACCCGCGTGAACAAGTATGGCGTGCCGTGGATTTCCAGCATTGTGATCGGCCTGATAAGCATCGCGACGCTAGCCCTGGCTGTATATACTGGCGTGGTCGATCTGGTGCTCAATGTAATGGCAATCCAGATGATTGTATTTATTGTTATCGGTATTGCCGCGATTATGTACCCTACCCGCCTGAAGGCCGTCTATGATGCGGCTCCCGCATTCGTGCGCCAAAAGGTACTGGGCGTGCCGCTGCTTGTGATAGCAGGAGTGGTACACGTACTATTCTCGCTGGCGATTTTGCTGATTATCTTCTTTACTCCCACGTTTGGCTCCGAGGTCGGCGCAATGGGGACTGAAGCGAATCTGTTCATCCTTGGTCTGTTTGTGTTTGGCTTCGCCTGGTACTACATTGTGCGGGCCTTTCGCAAGCGTCAGGGCATCGATATTGACCTGTTGTGGAACGAGCTTCCTCCTGAGTAGTTAGTAGGATGTCGAAGGGGCGCAGGGCGATGAGCACATCGCATTGCTGTGCCCCTGTCCTGTTTGATGGACGGAGGTTCAATTCGACATGACTGCCTCGATTACCGTGCTGGAGTCCATCCAGGATTTCAAGGAGTTAGGGCGCCTAAACTCGACGATCTTTGGGCTTGGCCCAGAGGATCAAATGCCCGCTTCGGAACTCCGGTTCATGACCAAAATTGGAGGCATCGGCCTTTTGGCTCATTCAGATGGACAGGCGGTTGGCTTTCTGTATGCGGTTGTTGGCATGTACGAGGGTAAGCCCTACCTGGAGTCTGTCGCGACCGGGGTGCTAGAGCCCTATCGCGGGCAAGGTATCGAGCGCCAGATCAAGATAGTGGAGCGCCAGATCGCGTTGGAGCGCGGCTTTGACATCATTCGCTGGTCGTTCAGTGCGCTGCGTGCCCCGAATGCGCGGGTGTTCCTCTCCCGTTTGGGGGGCATTTCCCACAGCTATGGCGTCGATACATTCGAGGGGATGGGCTTTGGCACACGTGAGGGAAATGTTGTCATTGACGAATGGTATGTCGAATGGCATCTACGCAGCCAACGTGTCGTGAAGCGCCTCGCAGGGGAGCTGCCTGGGAGGCGGCTGAATCGGGATGTGCTGATCACTCGGACGCACAGGCGTGAGGATGGCTTGCTCGTCCTGGATGGGTTTGAGGAAACATTCACTGAGCCGCGTGTGCTGGTCGAAGTCCCAGAGGATGTCCAAACGCTGATCGAATACGACGAACCGCTTGCCATCGACTGGCGGATGAAAACGCGCGATCTATTCCTGGGGTTGCTTGATCAGCGTTATACATTTACCGAGTGCGTCAGCGAGATAGCAGATGGGCAGCGACGCAATTTCTTCCTCTTTGAGCGCGATTACCTGCTAGTGTAAATGGAGCGGGACAGCGATGATCACTATTGCATACAAGGTTGGGTTTTCGCACAGATCCTGACAAGGAAATGTTAGCTCCAGGCTCGATTCTTGGCCCCGCTATTTCGGTACAAAACACCTCCAAACATCCCATAACCCGCCAAATTGTGTCTTTTGTAACTATGTTGACATAGAACAGCAGATGCCTTTATCATGTTGGCTATGCACACGTGTGCATAAATTTCTGGAGCCTGTATGGCAACGACGATCAAGGACATCGCAAGCCGGGCAGGTGTATCCCATACCACTGTGTCGAGGGCATTACATGGGCATCCCGCCATCCCTTCGCATACGGTAGAGCGCATTCGCAAGATTGCTGATGAGATGGGCTATGAGCCTAATCGAGCAGCACGCGGCCTCAAGACCATGCGGACGGCAACGCTCGGTGTGATTGTCCGCCGGATCGATGACCCGTTCTTTACAGAAGTGTTGCAGGGCATTGAGGACTGCCTGCATGGGCAGGGTTACAGCTTAATTCTGGCAGCATCGCACCGCGATGCAGAACGCGAGCGTGCCATTACCCGCGTCATGAGCGCGCACCGTGTCGAAGGGGTGATACTCTGCTTCACCCAAGTCAGCGACGAACACCGCCGCCGCTTGGAGCGCTTCCGGGTGCGCACGGTGCTGATCAACAATCAGGCAACTGATTCGAGTGCGAACGCGGTCTATCATGATGACGCCTACGGCAGCCACGAAGTTACCTGCCACCTGATCGGTCAAGGCCATACCCGCATCGCGTATCTGGGGAATGCCGGAGCAGGTGTCACCACCAAGAAGCGATTAGATGGGTTCATGGAAGCGATGCGCGAGGCAGGGCTTCCCGTCGAACCGGAGTATATTGTCGAAGGTCCGAACGGTCGCCCGCAGGGTGGCGTCGCCGGGATCGACAGCTTGCTACGGCTAAACGAGCGCCCGACGGCGGTAGTTTGTTACAATGATATGATGGCATTAGGCGCGCTCCAGCACTTGCAGCGAAACGGACTATCAGTACCGGGGGATATGTCGGTGACGGGGTTTGATAATATCGAACTGGCCCCTTATACCGTCCCGCCCCTGACGACCTTCAATCAGCCGAAGTATCAGCTAGGTTTTCTGGCAGCCCAGATGATGGTAAACCTTCTCAAAGAGGAAGAAACCTCCCAGCATATGATGGGCAGCAGTAGGCTCGTTTTGAGGGGAGAATTGATCGAAAGGGAATCAACAAGCCCACCGAACAGCCAACTAAGATAACTCCCTTTTTTATCGATTTTGATGCACACGTGTGCACCCAATTTATGGATTGAAATTGAGCATGCAGCCGTCACCGCTTCAAGTGCATCCCCGCCAGTCGGGGCAAGAGTACCAATCCATCACACCCGAATCGGCGGAGTGGGAGATGCTGAATTTTGGGGCGCGGTGTTTGACTCGTGGGGAGACGTGGACTCACCAAACACGCCAAAACGAATTGGCGCTGGTGGTACTCGGCGGCGTGTGCCAGGTAGAGTCTTCGCATGGTAGTTGGGATCGGGTCGGGCGTCGTCCCGACGTGTTTAGCGGCATGCCCTATGCACTGTACCTCTCTCTCAATACTTCTTTCACCGTAACAGCCCTCAGCGATGACCTCGATGTAGCCTATGGCTGGTGCGCGGCGGATCGGCAGCATCCCCCTGCCCTCGTAACGCCTAACCAAGTCAGCATCGAAATTCGTGGGGGCGGCAACGCGACACGCCAGATCAACAGTTTGATCCCACCCGGCTTTGACTGCGAGCATCTGGTCGTGGTCGAAGTCTTCACCCCATCCGGCAATTGGAGTTCCTACCCACCCCACAAGCACGACGTTCACCGCGAAGACGAATCCGGTAAGCTGATCGAAGCCGATCTCGAAGAAATCTACTTCTACAAGTTTCAGCGCCCTGAGGGGTTCGCCTATCAGCATATCTATACCAGTGATGGGCGGCTGGACGAGCTAGTTCTCGCCCGCCACAACGATGTGGTGCTCATCCCCGAAGGCTATCACCCGGTTGCATCGGCGCACGGCTATAACACCTACTATCTGAACTTTCTGGCAGGGTCGGCGCAGTCGCTGGCAAATGTAGACGATCCCGATTTCGCATGGATCAAAGAGACGTGGGCGGATCAAGACCCGCGCCTTCCCTTTGTTTCGATGAAGATGGAGGAACCGCCGCATGGATAGACCCATGAGCGCCGTCTTGCAGGCTCGGCACAGGCTGGCAGGCACATCAGAGATTGTGGCTTTCATTAGCTTTCTGGTGATCTTCCTGTACTTCAGTGTAGCGGCTCCTAACTTCCTGATTCCGCTCTCGCTCTCCAACATCCTGACCTTCGCCAGCATCACCGGGATTGTCACGATTGCCGTAGCTGTGCTCATGATCACAGGGGAGTTCGATCTCTCCGTTGGCTCGACGCTGGCGGTCGCGGGCTACGTCTTCGCTATGAGCATCAACGGCGGTGTCTCACCCCTTTTAGCGATGGTGATTGCGCTGCTGGTGAGCGCCATGCTCGGCCTGATCAATGGGCTGATCGTCGTGCGGACTGGTATTCCTTCGTTCATCGCCACGCTCGGAACACTACTGGCCTATCGCGGTATCGCGCAGGCGCTCGGCGGCGGCGATTTCGCCTCCTTCACCGAAGCGAACCGCCCTCTGCTGTTCAATGTGATGAACGGGTCTATCGACGCGCTCAACAAGCTGTCGAACCCTGCCGCGAACTTTCGCGTCTCGTTCGCGTGGTTTCTGGGGATCGCTGCGATCATGGCGTTGGTGATGGGCCGGATGCGCTTCGGCAATTGGGCGGCGGCAGTGGGCGGCAATCCCGGCGCTGCGGTGTCGCAGGGCGTACCTGTGAACCGGGTGAAGCTCACCGCCTTTGTCCTGACCGGATTATTCGCGGGGCTGGCAGGTGTGATTCAGTTCTCGCAGCGTATGAGCATCGATCCTCTGCGCGGGCAGGGCCTTGAACTAGTTGCGGTCGCCGCCTGCGTGATCGGCGGGGTGCGTCTGACGGGCGGTTACGGCACAGTGATCGGAGCCTGCCTCGGCGTGCTGCTGCTGCAAGTGCTTCAGCAGGGTCTTGTGCTGATGGGCCTCGACACCGAAATCTTCTACGCCGTATCCGGCGTGATCATCATCCTTGCCGTGCTGCTGAATACCTATCTGAGCGATTGACAACTTCCCGGATGGGCCGGGATTCATCCGAGATCAGCTTCACCTAAGGAGGGAGAGCATCGTACAAAGAATCTGACTATAAACCTGTAGAGTTTTTACCATATTTCGCAAGTTCTGGAGGAGATTATGAAGCGCAGCATATTAACTATCTGGATTGCCCTGCTGCTGATCGTGATGGTGGGCTGTGCAACCCCCACCCCGACAGCAGCCCCACCCACAGCAGCGCCGACCGAGGCGGTGACAGAGGCTCCCGCCGAAACACAAGCGCCGGAGGAGACTCAAGCACCAACCGAAGCGCCTACTCAGGCAACAGGTGGCGAAGGCGAGCTTGAGTTCATCTTTGTGCAACATGCGCTGTGCGCGTGGGATTCGTTCTGGTGTACCGTAGAGCAGGGCATCAAGGACGCCGCCGATCAGATGGGCGTCAAGGCGACCATTCTTGGCCCCGACTCATTCGATCTGGAAAAGACCGCCTCGCTCATCGACCAGGCTGTTGCAGCGAATCCTGATGCGATTGGCTTGACCGTAACCGATCCGGTGCTGTTCAAAGAGCCGATCCAGCGCGCCCTCGATGCAGGCATCCCGGTGATCGCCTACAATGCTGGGAGCGGCCCCGATAAAGACGGCATTGCCTACCTGACTTACTTAGGCCAGGACGAGTATCAAGGCGGCTTCCAAGCCGGCAAGCGCCTGAGCGCTGCTGGTGGCACGAAGGGTGTCTGCATCAACCATCAGGTGGGCAGTACGAACCTTGATCAACGTTGTCAAGGATTCCTCGATGCGGTCACCGAAGCTGGCGGCACAGCAGAAGTCCTCGGCATCAGCGACGATCCCGCCGAATCGCAGACCGTGATCTCGGATTACTTTGCCGCGAACCCCGATGTCGATATGGCGCTGACCCTCGGCCCGAATGGTGCGAATCCATTCTACCCCTATCTCGAAGCGTCAGGTGGCAGCGAGGTTCTGCACGGAACCTTCGACCTCAGCCCTGAGATTGAAGACGCGATCAAATCCGGGACAACGCAGTTCGGTATTGACCAGCAGCCCTATCTGCAAGGCTACGGCGCGGTGATGTGGCTCACGATGGCGAAGCGCTACGGCATCACCCCGGCGCTGCCCGTCATGGCGACAGGCCCCGGCTTTGTCGATGCTGCGGCCCTCGAAGCCTCGCACGATCCGAACGCTCCCGTCAAGATCATCGCCGTGCAGCATGCGCTGTGCGCGTGGGACTCGTTCTGGTGCGTGGTTGAAAATGGCGCAAAGACCGCCGCCGATCAGCTTGGCGTCGATCTGGAAATCCTCGGCCCTGACTCGTTTGATCTGGAAAAGACGGCCTCCCTCATCGAGCAGGCTGTGGCGGCGAAGCCGGATGCCATCATGCTGACGGTGACTGATCCGGTACTGTTCAAAGAGCCAATCCAGCGCGCCCTCGATGCGGGCATCCGGGTGATCGCCTACAACGCTGGGAGCGGCCCCGATAAAGACGGCATTGCCTACCTGACCTACTTAGGCCAGGACGAGTATCAAGGTGGCTTCCAAGCCGGCAAGCGCCTGAGCGCGGCGGGCGGCACGAAGGGTGTCTGCATCAATCACCAAGTCGGCAGCACCAACCTTGACCAGCGCTGCCAAGGGTTCCTCGATGCGGTCACTGAAGCAGGCGGCAGCGCAGAAGTCCTCGGCATCAGCGACGACCCCGCCGAATCACAGACCGTAATCTCCGATTACTTCGCCGCGAACCCCGATGTCGATATGGCGCTGACCCTCGGCCCGAATGGTGCGAACCCATTCTATGCCTACCTAGATGCCTCTGGTGGCAGCGAGGTTCTACATGGAACCTTCGACCTCAGCCCTGAGATCATCGCCGCCATCAAGGATGGCACGACTCAGTTTGGCATCGACCAGCAGCCGTTCCTGCAAGGGTATGGAAGCGTGGTCTACCTGACTCTGCTGGTGCGGCAGGGGATCACCCCGGCGCTGCCCGTCACCCCGACAGGCCCCGGCTTTGTCGATAAGAGCAACGTCGATCTCGTGGAATCACTGGCAGGGACGTTCCGGTAATCGATAGATGTATGTAGTAGGGGCGAGGCAGTGCCTCGCCCCTACAATGCAATGATGCAAGTTGAGGAAAGCGCGTATGGAAGCAGCACAACCGACACAAGCTGATCGCCGCGTGTTCCCGTCGATCCGATGGCGGCGCATTTTTAGCGAGTCGCCTATCGCTGGCCCATTGGTGAGTTGGATCGCAATCATCATCTTCTTCTCGATCTTTGTCCCGAACTTCGCGTTCACAGACGACGGGTTTACGTGGCGGTCATTTACGGGGATTCTCAATGCCTCGGTGCTGGCAGGGACGGTAGCCATCGGCGTAACGATGCTGATGATCGCCGGCGAGTTCGATCTCTCTGTTGGCCCGTTGATGGCGATGGGCGGCTATCTGTACGCTAACGTCAGTCAAGGCAGGCTGCACGGAAACATCCCACTCGCTGGCCCGATGCCTGTACTGGCGCTGGTGCTGGCGATCCTCGTCCCGACCTTCTTCGGCATGCTCAACGGCATGCTGGTCATCGGCACGAAAATACCATCTTTCATCGTGACACTCGGCACGCGCTCGATCTATCGCGGCATGGTCTGGATTTATTCGCTGGGCTTATTTGTCGAGGCCGCCGACCGCACCCTCGTCTACGATATCTTCAACAGCCGCATCGATGATCTGCTGAATAGACTGTTCGGTACGGCGATCAACTTCCCGCGCGGCGCTGATTTCCGCACGGCAATGATCTGGGTGTTCTTGCTGGTGCTGCTGTTTGAGTATTTGCTGATGCGCACCCGCTACGGCAATCATGTCTTTGCCACAGGCGGCAACCGCGATGCGGCTGCGGCGCAAGGCGTCAAGGTCAAACAGGTCAAAGTGATCAACTTCGCCCTATCAGGTGCATGTGCGGGCTTCGCCGGGGTGCTGCTGTTCAGCCAGTTTACGCGGGTGCAGGTGGCGACGGGCGGCGGCTTCGAGCTAACTGCCATCGCCGCCGCTGTCGTCGGTGGGACGCTTCTCGCGGGCGGCTCAGGCCGAATCTGGGGCGCGCTGATCGGCGTGCTGCTGATCAGCACCCTGCGCACAGGCGTCATTCTGATGGGGCCGGGCATTCAAGATGCAATGGCAAGCCTCCAGCCCGTTCTAGGCGACTTCCTGACGAACTTCGTCGTCGGATTCACCAAGCCGGATAACTTCGAGGCGATTGTCGGCATCACCATTGTTGCGGCAGCGATATTGAATAACTGGCTGCGCAACCGCGCATGAGGGAAAACACCATGATTAAACCAAACGGACACACTCCGCCCGCCGTTCGCATGGAAAACATCACTAAGATGTTCGGTACGGTCTGCGCGCTGCAAGATGTGACCTTCGAGGTCGGTAAAAATCAGGTGATGGCCCTGCTCGGCGATAACGGGGCGGGCAAATCCACCCTGATCAAGATTTTGACCGGGGTGCATACCCCCACGCGCGGGCAGATTTACATCGACGGGATGCCCGTCAAGATCAACTCGCCGCACGATGCGCGCGCGCTGGGGATTGAAACCGTCTATCAAGACCTCGCACTCGTCAACCTGATGAGCATCGCCCGCAACTTCTTCTTAGGCCGCGAACTGGTCAAGAAAGTTGGCCCGATAGACTGGCTGCAAGCCAACGAGATGAACCGCGTCACCCACGAAGTGCTGGAAGATATCGGCATCCACATCCGCTCCCCGCAGGAGCGCGTGGGTAAGCTCTCCGGCGGCGAGCGCCAATCCATTGCCATCGGGCGGGCGCTGCACTTCGGCGCAAAGCTGCTGATACTCGATGAGCCGACCTCCGCGCTCTCGGTGAAAGAAACGCGGAAGGTCTTGACGTACATCGAAAATGCCAGAGAACGCGGTCTTTCCGTCATTTTCATCACACATAACGTCTATCACGTCTACGAAGTAGCCGATGCTTATACGATCATACGGCATGGTCAGAATGTCGGCACGTACCCGAAAGGGGAACTTTCGGTCAACGATATTGCCGATTTGATTACCGGTGTCCGCGAGAACTAAGAGGGAATGGCGCATTCATTCGACGTAATTGCGATGGGCCGCTCGTCCATCGACTTGTACAGCAACGATGTCGGCAAGCCGTTCGTGGAGATCGGCAGCTTCGCGGCGTATGTCGGCGGCTCGTCTACGAATATCGCGGTCGGGGTGTGCCGCCTCGGCTTAAAGGCCGTCCTGCTGACCGCCGTTGGCGAAGACCCGGTAGGAGATTTCATCCTGCACTTTCTGAATAACGAAGGGGTTGAGACTCGCTACATCCCACGCAAGCCGGGGACGCGCAGCAGCGCCGTCCTGCTCGGCATCGAGCCGCCGGATCGCTTCCCACTCGTCTATTACCGCGATAATGCGGCGGATATTCAGCTAACCATTGATGATGTAATCGCCGTCCCGATTGCAGAGACACGTATCTTGGAAGTTTCCGGGACAGGTCTCAGTAAAGAGCCCAGCCGCAGCGCGACCTTTTTTGCGGCAGAGCAGGCCAAGTCGAGCGGGGTAACGATTGTGCTTGATCTGGACTTCCGCGCCGATCAGTGGCACGATCCGCGCGCCTTCGGGGTGATGATCCGGGCGCTGCTGCCCCTTGTCGATATTGCCATTGGCACAGAAGAGGAAGTTCTCGCGGCGATGCTGCAAGACCCATCGCAGATCACCATCACCGCCTCGCAGATTTCCGCCCCGAAAATTACGGGTGATGTGGACTCCGCTATCGGCGGGCTGGTGACGCGCGGCCCGCAGGTGGTTGTCGTCAAGCGCGGTTCCCAGGGTGCATCGATTCATTTACGCGGCGGTGAGCGGATCGATGCACCCGGTTTTCCGGTCGATATTTATAACGTGCTAGGCGCGGGGGATGCGTTCGCTAGCGGCTTTATTTATGGCTACCTGAAGGATTGGGATTGGCGCAAAGCCGCCCGTATGGGCAACGCCTGCGGAGCCATTGTCGTGACGCGGCACGGCTGCGCAAACTTTATGGGTTACGAAGAGGAAGTCCTCCAGTTTGTCGAGGATCAGGGAGGTTTCTAACCTCGGAGGTTTTTGAGATGAGCACAATTCGCCTGACCACCGCGCAAGCGCTGATCCGGTTCTTGATCCAACAGTATTCCGAGCGCGACGGCATCGAGCGCCAATTCTTTGCCGGGTGCTTCGGCATCTTCGGGCACGGCAACGTCGCAGGGATCGGGCAGGCGCTCTTGCAGTACCCGGAGCTTCGCTATTACCAGACGCGCAACGAGCAGGCGATGGTTCACACGGCGACGGCCTTCGCCAAGATGAACAACCGCCTCCGCACGTTCGCCTGTACCACGTCGATTGGCCCCGGCGCGACCAACATGATCACCGGAGCAGCAGGCGCGACGATCAACCGCCTGCCTGTATTACTCCTGCCGGGGGATATATTCGCGCGGCGCAACGTGGCCCCGGTGTTGCAGCAGCTTGAAGCGACCACTACACAGGACATATCCGTGAATGACTGCTTCAAGCCGATCTCCCGTTATTGGGATCGGATTAACCGCCCCGATCAGATTATTACGTCGCTGCCCGAAGCCGTGCGCGTGCTGACTTCTCCCGCCGAAACAGGCGCGGTGACTCTGGCGCTGCCGCAGGACGTTCAAGCCGAAGCCTACGATTATCCAGCGGCGCTATTCGAGAAGCGGGTGTGGCACGTCGGGCGTCCGCGCCC
>Ga0075421_100001196_pt1 | contig 29897 bp, 26 predicted proteins | sample SoiMetdeltSBSDD5_FD_75292 | JGI IMG/M metagenome (GOLD analysis project Ga0075421, IMG submission 75292) | Bulk soil microbial communities from a Populus tree surrounding site in Tennessee, USA - Soil MetaG P. deltoides SBSDD5 | ecosystem: Environmental > Terrestrial > Soil > Tree plantation... | reverse complement strand
CACCGCCCAGCGCGTCGTCAGATCGCCTCCGACGACAACACGATGACCACCCGCAGCAGGAACCCGCCGAAGAGCACCAGCACCGCGGCCGCGCGCGCGGCGGCCGACAGCGGGGTGCGCGCGCGGGAGTGCAGCACCAGCGGCACGACGATGCCGAGCCCGACGACGCCGAGCACCAGCAACGCGCCCCAGGCGTTGAGCCAGGCGCGCGCCACCGACCCGAGCGAGACGACCAGCGCCACGAGCGCGATCAGCTCGAGCACGAGCACGATCGCGTCGAAGCGCGCGAGCGCGCGGAGACTGCCGACCGCCAGCACGCGTCGCGAGCCGAGCAGGACCAGCAGCGCGATCGAGGTCGAGGCGCTGGACACGAGGAACACGGCGCCGAGCAGCGTCGTGTCCGACCAGATGGGCCGGTTCGTCACCGCGAGCAGCACGCCCGTATAAGAGGCGAGGAAGAATGCGGCGAGCCCGCCGAGCGCGGTGAGGAGGATGCCGAGCAGACTCGGGGGACGGAGCAGCGCGTAGCGCGGCCGGCGATCGTTGTCGCCGAGCGCGCCGAGAAACGCTAGGAACGCGAAGCCGCTGAAGATCAGCAGCCCCCACGCGCCGACCGACATCGGCGAGTAGCTCTTGAGCATCGGTCGCCACGTCTGGGATTGCAGCAGCATGTGCCAGAAGCGCTCGGGCCGGCCGAGATCGGCGATGAGCAGAATCCCGCACACGACCACGGCGGGAAACGCGATCAGGTAGCCGAGGCGCGCGAACGGTCGGTCGGTGCGCCGGCCGACCAGATCGATGAGCGCGGCCAAAAAGTAGCACCCGCCGGCGAGACCGCCGATGAAGAAGTAGAGGACGATCAGCCAGCGCCAGTGCGGCGGTTCCGTGAAGAACGTGCTAGACATGCTCGTCCCGCCGGCCGCGCAGCGACACCAAGCCGACAACGCCGATGACGACGGCGCCGAGCGCCGACCACAGTGAGCCGGGCGTGAGATTGCGCGACGGCAGCTTCGGGTCCGGCGGCAGGCCGTACACCTCGGGCTTGTCCACGAGCAGGTAAAAAGAGTTCAGACCACCGAGCATCTTCTCGTCCGCGCCGTACAGATAGGCGCCGCGCTCGCCGCGGCCATGCAACTGCTCGACGCGTGCCTGTGCTTTCTGCTTGAGATCGCGAATCGTGCCGAAGTTGATCGACGCCGTCGGGCAGGCCTGCGCGCACGCCGGCGTCATGCCGGCCCGCATGCGGTCGTAGCAGAGCGTGCACTTCTGCGCCGTGCCCGACACTGGGTTGATGTCGATGACGCCGAACGGGCAGGCGCCGATGCAGTCACGGCACCCGTTGCAGACGTCGGACTGGATGACGACCGTGTCGAACTCCGTGCGGATGATCGCGCCCGTCGGGCAGACCTCGAGACACCCCGCGCGCACGCAGTGCTTGCAGACGTCCGACATCATCAGCCAGCGGCCCTGACGACGCTCGGCATCGAACTGCTCGACGAACTTCACGTGCCGCCAGTGGATACCGTCGAGCCGGCGCGTGTTGTCGTAGGAATCGCCCGAAAGGGTGTTGCGCCCACCGTTGGTCGCCGGGAGCTGATTCCACTCCTTGCAGGCCACCTCGCAGGCCTTGCAGCCGATGCACACCGTCGTATCGGTGTAAAACCCCATCGGCTCGGCCATCACGCCTTCTCCACGTTGCACACGAACGCCTTGCCCTCGTGAATCGACACGTTGGGATCGGCGACGAGCGAGGTGAGCTCGTTGACCACGTCGCCGGTGACGATGCCCTCGTAGCCCCAGTGCCACGGCATGCCGACGTGGTGCACGACGCGGCCGTCGATCGTGAACGGCCGTAGCCGCCGCGTCACGAGCGCCTTGGCGCGTACGCTGGCGCGCGGCGTTGTCACGCGAACCCAGTCGAGGTTCGCGATGCCCTTTTCCTTGGCGAGCTCCGGGCTCATCTCGATGAACAGCTCCGGCTGCAGCTCCGTGAGCCACGGATTGAAGCGGCTCATAGCCCCCGCCAGGTAGTGCTCGGTGAGCCTATAGGTGGTGATGACGATCGGGAAGCGTGTGTCGCCGGGCTGCACCAGGGCGTTGTCGTCCCGCTTCCAGTACTTGTAGACGGGGCTCGCCTGCTGCTTGTAGACCGGGTTACGAACCGGCGACTCGGCGGGCTCGTAATGTGTGGGCAGCGGGCCGTCGACCAGGCCCGAGGGCACGTAGAGCCAGCCCTTGCCGTCGGTCTTCATGATGAACGGGTCGGCGCCCGAGAGGCCGTCCAGACCGATGGCCTCGGGGTTCGCTCGCGCTGACGGCGGCTTGGTGGTGGCGAAGTCCGGCACGTCGAGACCGACCCACTTCTTCTGCCCCTCGTCCCACCAGACCCACTTCTTGCGCTCGCTCCAGGGCCGTCCGCGAGGATCGGCCGACGCGCGGTTGTACATGATGCGGCGATTGGCGGGCCACGCCCACGCCCAGCCCAGCTGCGCGCCGGCGGTGCCGGGCGGATCCGCCCTACGGCTGGCCGAGCGGTTCTGGTCCGGCGCGGGGAACACGCCGCAGTAGATCCACGACGCGCACGTCGTCGAGCCGTCCTCCTTGAGGTCGCCGAAGCCGGCGACGTGCTTGGCCGGGTCGTCCGTGTAGTAGCCGTTGATCTCCTTGAGGATCTTCAGGCTGTCGGGATCGCCGGCCGTCGGCGGCACCTCGCCGGCCTCGTGCGGGATCGTGTCGTCGCGATCGAAGTCCCACGTCAGCGCCTTGAAGCCCGCGTCGCGCGGCGCCGTCGACTCGGCGTAGAGCTTCTTGAGACGCTTGGCGAGCTGGTGTGTGAACCACAGGTCCGAGCGGCAGTCGCCGGGCGGCTCCGCGGCCTTGTAGTGCCACTGCAGCATCCGCTGCGTGTTCGTGAACGAGCCGTCGTACTCCGCCACCTGGGCGGCGGGGAAGAAGAACACTTCCGTCTTGATGTCGGCGACCTTGACCTGGCCGCTCTTGACCTCCGGCGCGCCGCTCCAGAAGGCGGCCGTCTCCGTGACCCAGTTGTCCTTGACGACAAGCCACTCGAGCTTCGCCAGGCCGCGCCGCTCCACGAGCGCGTTGATCGAGGTCGCGGGGTTCTGCCCGATGCAGAACATGCCCTTCACGCGCCCTTCGTTCATGGCGACGAACATCGGCAGGTGGGAGTGGTCGCCGATGATCTTCGGATGCCAGGTGTAGGCGAAGTCGTTGTCCGGAGTGGCGGCTGCGCCGTACATCGACTTCAGATACGACACCATGAACTTCGGCGTGTTCGCCCAGTAGCCGCGCGGGCTCGTCTCCGCGGCCAGCCAGTCCTTCAGGGTCCCGTGCTTCTTCAGCGCCGAGGGGTGCGACATGTAGCCGTGGATCGAGTGATAGAGCGTCGGGATGTCGGTCGACCCCTGGATCGACGCGTGACCGCGCAGCGCCATGATGCCGGCGCCCGGCCGGCCGATGTTGCCGAGCAGCAGCTGCAGCAGCGCCGCGCAGCCGATGACTTGCGGCCCGTTCGTGTGCTGCGTCCACGCCACCGCGTAGGCGATCGAGGTCGTGCGGTCCGCGCCCGAGGACGCCAGCAGCGTCTCGGCGACCTTCAGAAACGTCTCGCGCGGGCAGCCCGTGACACGCTCCACCATCTCCGGGGTGTAGCGCGAGAAGTGGCGCTTCACGATCTGGAACACGCACTGCGGGTTGGCCAGTGTCTCGTCACGTGGCGACGGTGGCTTGAGCAGACCCTTGACGAGCGCCTCGTACGGCACGTTCGGCGGCGCCGAGCCCTTGGGCTGTGCGGCGCCCGGCTGTGCAGCGGCGCCCTGTTTGGCGGCGCCCTGTTTGGCGGCGCCCTTGTCGTCCGTCGCGGCCTGCTCGCCGGACTGCTGCGTGGATGCTTTCCAGCCCGTCCCCGCGTGGCCATCCTGCCCCGCGTACTGCCAGCTTGCGTTGTCGTACTCACCGAGGAAGCCGTTGAGCGGCCACTCCTTGATCTTTTCCGTGTAGGGCTTGAGTCCCGAGAAGACGCCGTCGAGGTCTTCGGCGTCCTTGTACTCGTCCGACACGATCGTCGCCGCGTTCGTGTACTGCGTGACGAACGTCTTGAAGAACGGCTCGCGGTTCCAGCGCGGGCTGTTGATCACGTAATTGATCAGGCCGCCGAGGAACGCGATATCGGAGCCGGCGCGGAGCGGCGCGTAGATGTCCGCCATCGCGCTGGTACGCGTGAATCGCGGATCGACGTGGATGATCGTGGCGCCGCGCGCCTTCGCGATCATCGGCCAGCGGAAGGCCACCGGATGGCACTCCGCCATGTTCGAGCCCATCACGATGACGCAGTCGGAGTCGGCCATGCTGCGCGGATAGAGCGTGGCGGCGCCGCGTCCGAACCGTGTCCCCAACCCGGGGACGCTGGAGGAGTGTCAGATCCTGGCCTGGTTCTCAATCGCGACGACGCCCAGGCCGCGCATCAGCTTCTGATGGATGTGGTTCCACTCGTTGTCGAGCGTGGCGCCGCCCAGCGAGAAGATCGCCGGCGTCATGTTCACGCGCGTGCCCGACTCGAGCCGCTCGATGAACGTCTCGTCGCGCGTCTTCTTCACGAGCTCGGCCACGCGGCCCATCGCGCGCTCGAGATCCCAGACCTCCCACGCGGTCGCCCCCGGCGCGCGGTGGAGCACCTGCGTGGGGCGGTTGGGATTGACGTGGAGCTGGTAGATCGCGGCGCCCTTGGGGCAGAGGGTGCCCTCGTTGTGCGGGCTGCGCGGATCGCCCTCGATGTTGACGATCTTGCCGCCGACCGTGTGCACGAGCGTCGCGCAGCCGACCGAGCAGTAGGGGCAGATGCTCGGGTGGGTCTTGGCGTCCTTGATGCGCAGCTCCGCCGCGGCCGCCAGCGTGGGGGCGAGATCGGCGCCCAAGCCGGCGAGACCGCCGAGGGCAGCGGCACCGCCGGCTCCGGCCGAGACGCGGATGAAATCGCGTCGTGAGACATCCATGGTCGCACCACCCCTGGGGGGGTGGTGGGTGCCAAACCCGCAATCCCGATGCCGCCGAGGCAATTGAAGCCGTGTGCAAAGGTTTTCAGGGTTCCGAGGGCCGGGCGCTATGATCGAAAACGAGCCGAAACGTGCGACCACGCCCGGCCCCGACGGGCGCACGACTCCACACTGGCCGACAACAATGGGAGGGAAAACGCGCATGAAGAGGACAGTGCTGCTTGTGCAGGGAATCTTCCTCGTGAGTCTCGCGGCGGGCTGCGCCAAGGCCCCGGGAACCACGACGGCGACCGCACCGTCGCCTTCGGGGACGGCGATGACGACGCCCGGCGGCGGGCCCGACGGCTCGAGGGGCGGCGACAGCGCCACGCGGCAGGGTGGCAGTACGTCGACGTCCGGGTCGACGACTCGCCCGCGCATCGAGGGCTTCAAGGCCGCCGCGACCGGCACGCTCAGCGACATCCACTTCGAGTTCGACCGGTACGACCTGTCGTCGGAAGCGACCAAGATTCTCGACGCGAACGTGGAGTGGCTGAAGGCCAACCCCAAGCAGCTCGTGCTGATCGAGGGTCACTGTGACGAGCGCGGCACCGGCACGTACAACATCGCGCTCGGCGAGCGCCGCGCCAAGGCCACGCAGAACTACCTCGCGGCGCAGGGCATCCAGACCGCGCGCATGGCTGTCCTCTCGTACGGTGAAGAGCGCCCGATGTGCGCCGAGCACAGCGAAGGCTGCTGGGCGAAGAATCGCCGCGCCCACTTCATGGTGAAAGCGCAGTAACTTTCCGCGACCCCGGGGGACCCCACGCGGGGTCCCCCGAGCGCGTCACCGCCCGCTCGAGCCGAAGCCTCCCGCGCCGCGCGTACTCTCCGGCAGCGTCTCGACCTCGACCAGGTCCACACGCTCGACCCGCTGCACCACCAGCTGGGCGATGCGATCGCCGCGCGCGAGCGTGACCGGCGTGGATGGGTCGTGATTGATGAGGAGCACGCGAATCTCGCCACGGTAGCCCGCGTCGACGAGCCCCGGGGTGTTGACCTTGCTAAGGCCGTGGCGCAGCGCCAGCCCCGAGCGCGGCAGGACGAAACCGGCGTATCCGGGAGGCAGCGCGATCGCCACGCCCGTTCCGACGGCGGCGCGCGCGCCGGGGGCCAGCGTCACCGCCTCCCGCGCGTAGAGATCGAGCCCGGCGTCTCCCTCGTGAGCATAGGCGGGAAGCGGCAGATCCGGATCGAGCCGGTGGACGAGAACCCGGACGGCGTCGCTCAACGGTTGGAGAGCGCGCGCTCGCGGTCGGTCTTCACGACCATGTCCGACAGCCGCCGCACGACTTCCCGCGTGAGCTGCGGGCGGTTGTGGATGAGCCACTCGAGCCGATCATTGTTGATCACGATCAGCTCGACGTCGGTCGCGGCCACGGCGTCGGCCGAGCGCGGCGCCTCGCGGAACAGCGCCATGTCGCCGAACAGCTCGCCCTCACCGAGCGTGGACAGCACCTTCTCGACGCCGTCGAAGGTGCGCTTGATCTGCACGGTGCCGGCGTGCACGAGGAAGGCCTCGCCCTTGGCGTCCGCGCCCTCCTTGACGATGAGCTCGCCGGCCTTGAACGTCCGGCGCTCGAGATCACCGACCGTGAGGTTCTTGTAGATCTCGAGCCCGATGGAGGGCATGTGGGTCTTGGTTTCGACCGGCAGCCGCGCGTTCGTCCAGCCACCGAGACCGCCCTTGAGGATGCGCACGCTCTTGAAGCCGCGGGTGCGCAGCGCCGGCGCAACCTTCTCCGCGGTCGCCTCGCCTGGGCTCGTGTCGTAGACGACGATCAGCTGGTCGCGCTCGGCGCGCGGCTCGGCATCGGGGCGGCCGGCCAGCACCGCGTCGGGATCCAGGCGCACCGCACCCGGTAGGCGCAGCGGGCTCGTCTCAAAGTCGTGCTTGGTGCGCACGTCGACGAGTTTCGGGTTGCGCCCGCTCTCGATCGCGCCGATGACCTGCGCGGGGAGAATGCGATAGCGATTCTTCCACCAGCGTCGCCCGAACATGCCGCCGTACACGGCGGCGCTCAGCAGCGTCACGCCCAGCGTCGCCCACGCCCACGGGAACGGACGCGGCGGCGGATTCTTCACCTTCCGCTCCGCCTCGGCGAGCACCGACTTCACGTCGGTCAGGTCGGGCTGCATCTGGTTGGCCTCGCGCAGCCGGCTCACCGCCGTCGAATAGCGCTCGGCGAAGAGCGCGTCGAGGCCCGCCGACCAGGCGGCGTTGAAGGCGCTCTCGCCGGGGCGCACGTCGGTGCCCTCGAGGAACTTCCGCACATCGCGGGCGGGGATGACGAAGTTGAACCCTTGCACGATATTGCCGCTGTTGCCCGAGAGCGTCGTGGCGGTCAGCACGCCGAGCACCATGCCGTCGTCCGCCACCGTCGGGCCGCCGGAGTTGCCGTGCGCGGCCGCCGCGTCGGTCTGGATGAAAGGCTGCCCGATGGCGTCCTGCTTGTAGCCCGAGACGGCACCGTTGGTCACCGACGCGTCGAGCGTCGCGGACTTGTTCAGCAGCTCGTGCGACAGCACGACGCCCGGAAACCCGATGATGTGCACGGGATCGCCGATCCGCGCGTCGCGATCACTGAGCCTGATGGCGGGATAGATGCCTTCCTTCACGCGCAGCAGCGCCAGATCTCGGCCGAAGTCGGCCACCGGTTTGCCGTTGGCGTCGAAGCCGGGCGGCGGACTGAACTTGATGACCTGGGCGTCGAGACTCAGACCGTTCGAGAGGAGCACCGAGAGCATCGGCTTCGGCGTCACCTGGGCGGTGTCCATCGCGCGCGCGGCCGCCTCGCGGCGGATCGCGTCCTCGATGTCGGGCCGCGCACCGCGCGCCAGGCCCCGCTCTCTCAGCACCGGATCGACGCACGCCTGGTCGATGGCCTTCTTCTTCAGCTCGTGGATGACCCACGGCGGCTGACGCTGCACGGGGTCGACGACGTGCGCGTTGGTGATGAGGTAGCCGCGGCCGTCGACGAACCAGCCCGTGCCCGTCTCGATGAACGGGGCGGGGCGTACCGTGACAGTCCGCCGTCCGCAGTTGAGCGTGACCTCGGCGCGCACCTCGGCTGTCACCAGCACTACCGCGGGCTTGGCGAGCAGAATGGCCTGCTGCAGCGTGACGACCGCAAGCGCGACGGCCGGCGCCACGAGCGTGAGGGCCACGAGCCCGAGGCTGAGGGCCGCTCTCATCGTCCAAAAACCCTAACACGACAGCCCCGCGGGGCACAAAGCGCGCCCCCCGCGTACAATGCCCGCATGCCGCCGAGCCGCACCGACGCGAACCTCCAGGTCGCGCTCGCGGGCGAGGCCGACGCCAACCGTCGTTATCTCGCGTACGGCATCCGGGCGCTGGCCGAGGGCCGCGCGGACATCGCCCAGCTCTTCTTCGAGGCCGCCGGCGCCGAGACCATCCACGCGCTCGAGCATCTGAGGGCGATGGGCGCCGTCGGCTCGACGCGCGAGAACCTCGTGTTCGCGGCCACCGGCGAGATGCAGGAGATCGACGTCATCCTCCCCCGCATGATTCGCGAGGCGGACGACGACGGTCGCCCCGACGCCGCCGCGTCGTTCCGGCTGGCGCTCGAGCGCGAGCGCCACCATCGCGACATGTTCCGCCACGCGCTGGCAACGTTCGACCGCGCGCCGGCGCCCCCGGCGGCCGCCGTCGCCTCGCTCGCGACGCCGGCCGCGACGTCCGTCGCCGCGTCGTTGCCGCCGCTGCCGCCCGTCACGATGCCGGCGCCGCGCGAGGCCCCTGGCGTGTCCACGGGCGCGGGTGTCACCGCCGCCACCATGCGCCGCATGGACGGTCGGGCGCATATGTCGGAGCTCGACACGGAGCCCACGCGTATCGAGCGGCTGGCATCCATCCGCGAGGTCGTCTTCGGCGCGCAGGACGGCCTCGTGTCGACCTTCGCGGTGGTGGCCGGCCTCGCCGCCGCGGGCGTCGGCGCCCTGGTCGTACTGCTCGGCGGTGCCGTGTCGGCCGTGGCCGGCGTGCTGTCGATGTCGATCGGGACGTTTCTGTCGTCGCGCGCGCAGCGGCAGCTCTACGAGCGCGAGGTCCATCGCGAGCGCCGCGAGATCCGCGACCACCCGGGTGAAGAGGTGGCCGAGCTGATCGCCGCCCTCGCCGCGCGCGGGATGGCGCGCACGGATGCGGCGGAGGTCGCGCGACGCATCGCCCGGCATCCGGAGATTCTCTTGAACGCGCTGTCGATCTTCGAGCTCGGCCTGGCGCCGCAGCGGCTGGGCGCGCCCGTCCGCGACGCGCTGGTGATGGCGGTGGCGTTCGGCGCGGCTTCGATCGTGCCGCTGCTGCCGTTCGTGGTGATCCAGGGGCTCGGCGCGCTCGGCGTCTCCGCCGTCCTCACGCTGGTGGCGCTGTTCTGCGTCGGCGTGCTGAAGGCGCGCGTCGCCGGTGTGTCGGCGGTGCGCTCGGGACTGGAAGTGGCCGTCCTCGCGGCGGCCTCCGGGCTGATCAGCTTCGGCCTGGGCCGGCTTGCCTCGGTCGTCCTCGGCGTCGAGCTCGGCGGGTGAGCTTCGCGCTGCGCCTGACCGAAGATCGGTTGGGCGCGGGCGCACGAGTCGTGCTTACGGAGGCGCCGCGCGTGCTCTACGTGCGCGACGGTGCCGGCACCATCGAGACCAGCCCACCTACGACACGAACCGACCTGGCGGACCCCGCTACAACAAACCCCGCGTGGCACGGTACCGATGCCGTAAGCGTGAGCGCGGAGGCGCCGGCCACGCTGCTGCGCTTCGAGCTGCTCCATGGTGCAGACGCATCGGCGTCCGCGAGCGTCAAGTCGTCAACCGGCAAGCTCGAATCGCGTGTACTGCTCGAGCACGCCATCGACATTGATCCCGCGCGCCAGTGGCTCATGCGCTGCGATCGCGTCGACTTCACGCCCGGCGGCGTCGCGCTGCCCCACGGCCACCGGGGCGGTGGCATCCGCTGTCTATTGGCGGGCGCGCTCGAGGTGACGGTGGGCGATCGGCCGCCGCGGCTGATGCGGCCCGGCGACGCGTGGTTCGAGAGCGGCCGCGAGCCGGTGCTGGCCAAGGCCGCGGCCGACCTGCCGACCGCGTTCGTCCGCGTGTCGATCCTGCCGCGCGAGATCCGCGGCCAATCGTCGATCGTCTACGTCGATCCGGCCGACGCCGCGCGCGGGCGCCCGCGCCAGTACACCGTCTTCGTGGACGACCCGATCGCGCTAGGGTGAGCGGCCGGGCCAGCGCGCCTCGTGATACGCGCGGCGCTGCGGGTCCGTGAGCATGTCACGGGTCTTGAGGTGCGCGAGCAGGTGAACGAGCCGCAGCTCCGCGCGCGCACGCTCCACCTCGGCCGTGGCGCCGCGCACGGCGGCCTCGTCGGCGCGGCCGGCCGCGAACAGCGCGCGAAGGCGCGCCTCGGCTTCCAGCAGCCGCTCGCCCTTGGGCCGCGACTCCGCGAACATCGCGTGCATCACCGCGCGCACGCGCGCCTCCTGCTCGGCGCTCAGACCGAGGCGCTCTTTGAGCTCCAGCACGTGCATCGGTCCCGGATAGCCATGCTGATCGGCAGCGAAGGCCATGCCGAAGCCGCGGCCGTCGCGCACGACGGCGTCGAACTCGTCCAGGCAGGCCTGGGCCTTCAGATGTCCCTCGGACGGCGCGCCGCCACTGTGCTGGTGGCTGGTATGCTGCGCCGCGACGGGGGCGGGAACGAGCGCCAGCGCGAACACGAGCGCGACGAGCGTCAGCGGCGTCCGCATCGCGCGAACCGTTCGCATCAGGCGAACTTGGAGAGATAGGCGCTCAACGCGTCACCCTCGCGCTGACGAAGCATCACGGCCACGTGCAGCTGCTCCAGGTACTGCGCCAGCACCTTGCCGCCGAACTGCGGCTTCTTCTCGGCGAAGAAGTGCTGCACGTCCGCTTCGAGCGCCGGCGTCGGCAGGCCGGTGACGCCCTCCGCCAGGCGTCGCATCCCGTGCTTGGGATAGAGACGATCCATCGTGTCCCACTGCGCTTTCACGAATTGCCAGGCGATCTCGCGCGCGTCTGGGCTCATCAGCATCGCGCGCGCGACGAACGGCGCATCCTGCGTTCGGATCTCCGCGTTGACGGTGCGCTCCAGCGTCCCTCGGATGAGCGCCGGATCGCGGAAGCCCGCCAGCGCATAGAGATAGCGCTGCTCCTCCTGCGGCGTTGTCGCCGCGCGGAAGCGCCGCAGGAAGTCGTCGTATCGCGCCGCATCGCCGACGTGCGCGAGCACCGCGATCACCGCGGGGAGCACGTTGGGATCGACGGCGGAAGGATCGGTGAGGTGCGCGCGATAGACCTCGGCCGCGCGCGTCTGGATCTCGCCGTCGTCGCCGAGCACGCCGAGCACGCGGATGAGATCGCCGCGCAGCTGGCGCCTGAGCTCATCCTCGCCCGCGCGCGGCGTCCAGCCGAGGGCGTCGAAGGCCGGCCGCACGCGATCGCGCACGAGCGCCGCGAGCCGCCGGCGGTCGCCCGGCTCGAGCACCCGGTTGAGCGAGTAGAAGGACGCGATCAGCACCGTCCACACGTTGCGGTCGCGCTCGCCGCGGAAGCGCGCGGTGAGGTCGAGGTACGCCGTCAACGGCATGAGGCCGGCCACGGTGAGCGCCCACGCGTCGTTGACCAGGTTGAAGCGCTCGATCGGGGCCAGGGTCTCGACGCGCGTGAGGAGCGCCTCGAGCAGGTCCGGCGCGTAGCGCACGCGATAGAAGCCGTGGCCGCCGGCGTTCGCGACGATGGCCTCGGCGCCAGTGCCGACGCGCATCCGCGCCTCGCGCTCCGCCAGCAGCACGCGCTCCTCGACCGTCTGCGTCCCCGTGTACAGACGCAGCTGCACGGGAACCTGCCACGGCTGCTCGGGCTCGGCCTGCGCGGGCGGCAGCGGCTCGCGCAGGTAGTTGAACCGCTGCTGGCTCAGCACGAGATGGCCGCCCGGATCGCGGCTCACCGTGAGGACGGGATATCCGGGACGGAAGATCCAGCCGTCCATCACCGCCGGGATCGGCTGCTGCGCGGAGCGGCCTAGCGCGGCCCAGAGATCACCGGTGTCCGCGTTGCCGAACCGGTGCGCCCTTAGATATTCGCGCACGCCCTCGCGGAAGACGACGGCGCCGAGGTACTGCTCGAGCATGCGCAGCACGGAGGCGCCCTTCTCGTATGTCAGCACGTCGAACATCGCGTCCGCGTCGCGCGGCGACGTCACCGGGAACTCGATCGGCCGCGTGCTGTGCAGGCCGTCGAGCGACATGGCGGCCGCGCGCGAGACGCCGAACGTCGTCCAGCGCTGCCACTCGGGCTTCCAGGCGTCGACGGCGAGCATCTCCATGAACGTCGCGAACGCCTCGTTGAGCCAGATGCCGTTCCACCAGGTCATCGTGACGAGATCGCCGAACCACATGTGGGCGTTCTCGTGCGCCACCACGTCGGCGACGCGCTCGAGCTCGGCGTGCGACGCCGCGGACTCGTCCACCAGCAGCGCGGTCTCGCGGAACGTGATGGCGCCGAGGTTCTCCATGGCGCCCGCCGCGAAGTCCGGGATGGCGAGCAGGTCCAGCTTGTCACCCGGGTACGGCATCCCGTAGTAGTCCTCGAAGAAGGCGAGCGACGCCGCGGCGATCTCCTGGCCGAAACGCGCCAGTCGCTTCTTGCCGGGGACGCAGAAGATCTTCAGCGGCGTGCGCCCGACCAGGACCGGCTCCGTCGCCTCCAGCTCGCCCACGACGAACGCGACGAGGTACGTCGACATCACGATCGTGTCCGCAAAGCGGACGACCTTGCGGCCGTTCTCGAGCGTCTCCCCGACGACCGCCGTGTTCGAGACGGCGGTCAGCGTGGGGTCGATCGCGAGCGTGACCGAAAAGACGGCCTTGAACGACGGCTCGTCCCAGCACGGAAACGCCCGCCGTGCGTCCGTCGCTTCGAACTGCGTGGCCGCCAGCGTGCGCGTCACGCCGCTGGGATCCTTGTACACGGAGCGATAGAACCCGCGCAGCTTGTCGTTCAGCGTGCCGCGGAACGCGAGCCGCAGCCGCCAGCGGCCGCGCGACGCGGGCGAAGCCAGCGCCAGTCGACAGCGCTCGGTCGCTTCGTCCATGATCGCCGACGCGCGAATCGTCTCGCCGCGATCGTTCTCGAGGCTGGCCGAGTCGACAGCCAGCTCGGTGGCATTCAGCAGAAGCTCGGAGACGGTCTCGGTGATCTCCAGCGCGACCGTCTCCTGGCCGCGGAACGTCAGCGTGGTGAGATCGGGCTCGAGGCGCAGATCGTAACGGGACGGCACCGCCGTCCGTGGCAGACGATAGGGGTTCACGACCCCGCTACTGTACCGCGGCCGAGCTAGGCCGCCAACCGACCCTCCTCCAACGCGCGCTTGAACTCCTGGAGGTCGTGGGCGACCTGCGAGCCGGCATCCGCGGACACGAGCGATGCTACGGCGTGGCCGACGCGCCCGCCCGGCGGATCGTACTGGAGCGACACGCGCACCCGCGTCTTGCCCTCGCCGGCGGGCTCGAACGTCACCGAGCCCGCGTGATTCACCAGCGTGCTGTCGGTCGTGCGCCACGCGATCAGCTCGCTCGGCTTGTCGTTGATCAGCTCGGCATCCCACGACACCGGCACGCCGGCCGGGCCCTTCACGATCCAGCGCGAGCGCGTGCGGTCGAGGATCTGGACGCGCTCGACGTGGGAGAGCAGACGCGGCAGATTCTCCAAATTGCGCCAGACGCCGTACACGCGCTGCGCCGGCGCGTCCACGACGATCGCTTCGTCGATCTTCACGCCGAGATTGCCAACGTTGCGCCGCGCGCCGCCGGCATCGATGCCGAGGCGGTCATCGATGCGCGAGTGGCCGCGCAGCGCACGGTAGGCGAGCGCGCCCCCGGCGGCCGCGACGACGAGTCCGCCCAGCGACATCCGACGCAGACCGAAAACCATGAGTGCTCCGCCCGTCACCGCCGAGATCGTTCGCTTCGTCCGGCCCACGTTGGTGTCTTCGGCGTGCATCGTCATGGCTCCCTCCTCCGTCCGGATCCCGTGCTGCACGTCCGGTGCCGTCAGCCGCGGGCGCCCGCGACGAAGCCCGCAAGCAGGTCCCAGCCGGAGGAATGGCCGAGACGCGTGAGTCGTCGCGCCGCGTCGAGGCCCGCGGGCTCATCATCGCTTGCGAGTGCGGCGGCGAGATCGTGCAGCGGCGCCCAGCCCTCGCCGTGCAGTAGATCCCCGAGCAGCGCTGCGCCGATCGGATGAGTGAGTCGAGCCGCCGCGGTTTCGACGGCGGACGCGGCGCCATCCCACGCGACCGCGCTCAGGGCGCCGGCGCGTGCAAGCAGCGCGCGCGCGAAGAACGCGCCACCGACGAAATCGTCGCCGGCCGGTGTGAGACCGGGTCCGAGTCCGACGAGCGTTGTCGCCGCGGCGGCCGCGCCCGGTGCGTCATCGGCGGCGCAGGCGCGGGCGAGCGCGTCGGCGCGAGCGCCAGCCTCCCGCGCAAAATTCGGGGCGGCGCCGGCGAGCCAGGCGCCGAAACCGCGCGGAGCGCCGAGCAGCGCGACCCGCGCGGCGAGTCGTGCGGCAGCGCGGCGCAGAGTCGCGGCGGTGTCGGGCGTCGTCGGGCCGTTGGCCGGCCGCCACGCGCGGACGCCAGAGACCGCGGGCACGCAGAGGACGTCACCAACGTTCGAGCGCGTCAACAGGTCGATTGCGGCAAGGCCAATGGCGCGCGCGTGCGGCGTCGTGTCCGCCGCGCCAAGCCAGAGCACCGCGCCGGCGACGTCGACGTACACCGACGTCGAGAGCACGGCGAGCACCCGCGCCTCGCCGCCGCTCTCGCGAAGCGCGGTCTCCGCCCGCCAGCCGATCGCGCAGATTCGCACGCGGGAATTCTACCGGCCCGGGCCGCGAGCCTATGATGCACGCCATGCGATGGCGGTGGTGGACGGCGTGCCTGTTGCTCGTTGCCGGCTGCGCGGCAGGCACCAGCGGCGCGCGCTTGGGATCCATCGAGGCGTTCGTCGCGCGTCACTGGCGCCAGCCGCTGTCCGCCCAGGGCTCAGCACCGGCGCGCTTCACGCCGCTCGAGGCCTCGCTGACGCCGGAGGCGTGCGGCACCTGCCATCCCGCGCAGCTCGCGGACTGGCGCACGAGCACGCACGCGGCGGCGATGGGCCCCGGCGTCGCGGGACAGCTGATCGAGATGCTCGAGCGCGAGCCGGCGACAGCGCTCGCGTGCCATCACTGTCACGCACCGCTCGCCGAGCAGGCGCCGCTCGTGCCGGGCACGCTCGCCGCGAACCCCGCGTTCGACCCGACGCTGCGCGCGCGCGGCATCCCGTGCGCGGCGTGCCACGTGCGCGGTCACGAGCGCTTCGGCCCGCCGCGCCGGGATGGCTCGCTGGCCAGCGCCGCACCGCGAGAGACGCTCCCGCACGGCGGCGTCACGCGCACACCCGCGTACCTCGCGTCGGAGTTCTGCCGAGGCTGTCATCAGTTCGGCCCCGACGGCTATGTGCTCAACGGCAAGCCGCTCGAGGACACGTACGCGGAGTGGAAGGCGAGCCGCTACGCCGCCGCCGGCGTGCAGTGTCAGGACTGCCACATGCCCGATCGCCGCCATCTCTGGCGCGGCATTCACGATCGCGACATGGTCAAGAACGGCCTCACGATCACGCTGGTCGAGGACGCGCCGCGTGTGGCGGGACAGGTGGCCGCGCGGCTCTCCGTCGAGAACAGCGGCGTCGGCCATCGCTTCCCGACCTACGTCACGCCGCTGGTGATCCTGCGCGCCGAGCTGGTCGATGCGGCCGGGCGCGTCGTGGTGGGCACCCGCATCGAGCGGCGCATCGGACGCGAGGTGACGCTGGACCTCGCGCGCGAGGTGTCAGACACCCGACTGGCGCCCGGCGAGCGCGCCGAGCTCGGCTACGCGCGCGCGCTCGAAGGCGGCGCGGTGGCGGCGCGCTTCAGCGTGCTCGTCTATCCCGACGCGTTCTACTCGGCCTTCTTCGAGGCGCTCCTGCGCCAGGGCGCGGGTCGCGGCGAGGCCGACGTGCGGCGCGCGCTCGAGGACACGCGCCGCTCCGCGTTTGCCGTCTTCGAGGAGCTCGTCAGTCCACCATGAGCATGATCAAGCCGTCGTCGCCGACCTGATGCGCGGCGATGCGCAGGCCGGCCTCCGTGACCTCGTGCTCGATCTCGCCCGGTAGGAACTGATGCTCGAAGTGCAGGCCGCCGTGCTCGAACATGATCACGTCGGTCGGCAGCGGGCTCCAATCCGCGCCGGTGAGCCGGCCGACACGCTCGGCGGCCGCGCGCGGCAGATAGCGCGTCACGGGCTCGGTGACCGTATAGCTCAGAATGATGCGACCGCCGGGAGCCAGGTGTCGCGCCGCCGCGCGCAGCGCGCCGATGCGCGTCTGACGGTCGCAGATATAGCTGTAGCAGTACCAGGAGAAGATGAACACGTCGTACTTCTCCGTGATCTCCGTCGTTTCGATCCAGCCGACGTGGAAGTCCGCCGACACACCGGCCTTCGCGCACATCGTGCGCGCCAGCGCGACCGCGGTGGCGGATGGCTCGAGGCCGTCGACGCGATAGCCCGCGCGGCGCAGCCCGATGAGGTCGCGACCCGAGCCAGAGCCGACGATGAGCACGTGGTCGTCGGGCTTGAGGAAGCGGAAGTAGAAGTTTTCCTCCCAAGTGAACAGTCCGGACATGACGTAGGTCTCGTCGATCCCGAAGTCGCTCCAGCGGCCCGCCGCGGCGCGCCCGAGCTCCTTGCGCGTCAGCACGCCCGCGGTCGCGTACGCGAGCAGCCTCGCGGTACGGATCAGGCCGCGGCCGACGTAGTACGAGACCTTGAACACACCCCACCGCCACGCGGACATAGTCACCAGCCTTTCGCCGCGCCGTCGGCGCGGGGGTCAGAGCCGGCACGCAGGCCGTCGCCGTCGAGCGCGATCGCCTGCGCGTGGCCCATGAGATCGCTCCAGCCCTCCACGACCTGCACCTGGTGGCCGCGCTCGCGGAGGCTCGCGGCCACCGTCTCGTCGAAGCGCGACTCGAGCCTCAAGGCCGTCGTCGGCTCGCCCCACGTGCGTCCGAGCAGCCAGCGCGGCGCCTCCACCGCGGCCTGCGGGCCGAGCCCGCGATCGACCATGCGCGCGACGAGGGCCGCCTGCGTCTGCGGCTGCCCCTCGCCGCCCATCGTTCCGTAGACGAAGCGCGGCCGGCCGCTCGCGAGGTACATCGACGGAATCAGCGTGGTGGCCGTGCGCTTGCCGGGTGCGAGGCGATTGGGATGCGCGGGGTCGAGCGAGAAGAACGCGCCGCGATTCTGCAGCAGCACGCCCGTGTCGCCCGCAACGACGCCGGCGCCGAACTCGTGATAGAGGCTCTGGATCACCGACACCGCGTTGCCCGCGCCGTCGGCGGTGACCACAGCGACGGTATCGCCGGAAGTCGCTGCGCCGTCCGCGGGCCGCGCGGCGCGCCGCGAGATGAGCCGGCGACGCGCCACCAGCCGCTCGCGATCGAGCGCCTGCGCGACGGGCACGTCGACGGCGTCGGGATCGGCGAGCCAGCGGTCGCGATCCTCGAAGGCGAGCTTCGTCGCCTCGGCGGTGAGGTGCACGAGGTCGGCGTCGTCCACCGACGCGAGGTCGAAGCCTTCGAGCAGCCCGAGGATCGCCAGCGCCGCGAAGCCCTGCGCGGGCGGCGGAAAGCTCACCGCCTCGCCGCCGCGGTAGGGCACGCGGAGCGGCTCCGTCCAGTTGGCCTCGTGCTTGGCGAAGTCGTCGACCGTGAGCGGGCTGCCGACGACGGCGGCGCCCGCGGCGATCCGCTGCGCCAGCGCTCCGCGGTAGAACTCCTCGGCGCCGCCGTGCGCGATCGCGCCAAGGGTGGCGGCCAGCGCGGGCTGCGTGAGGCGGCCGCCGGCCAGCCGCTCAGGGTGGTAGAGCGGCCACAGCGTGCGGCGCACGTCGTCGTCGGCGCGGCCGTCGAAGAGCGCCGGCGTTGCGGCGGTCACCCGCCGCTGACCCGCGGACACGTCGATGCCGTCGCGGGCGTGCGCGATGGCCGGCTCGAGCAGCGCGGGCCACGCGATCGCGGACTTCATTGCCTCGCGGCTTTCGCGGTGGGCGTGCCACCAGCCTGAGACGGCGCCCGGCACGGTGAGGGCGGCGGCGCCCCCGCGCGTGGGAATCGCGGCGCCGAAGCGCGCGCGATAGGCCTCGAGGCTCGCCGCGCGCGCCGCGCGGCCGGTCGCATTCAACGCGAGCAGGCGCCCACGACGCGCGTCGTACACGAGCCAGACGTTGTCGCCGCCGACGCCGTTCATGTGCGGGTAGACGACCGCGAGCGTGGCGACGGCGGCGATGGCCGCGTCGAGGGCGTTGCCGCCGGCTTTGAGGATCGCGAGGCCGGCGTCGGAGGCAGCGGCGTGAGGGCTGGCGACGGCCCCGTACTGGGCGCGGGTCTCAGGCCAACGATTGGCTTCGCTCACGCGCTCCGATCATACGATGAACTCAGGCCGAAGCGTGACGGGAATCCCTCGCGCGGCGCTCGGCGACGGCCGCCGACGGACCGTGCTAGGCTGCCCGCATGCCGGGGCAGGGCGGCTCTGTCCGCATTCGCAAAGACGTCGTCTTTCGCGATCTGGACGGCGAGCTCGTCCTGCTGAACCTCCGAACGGGCGTCTACTTCGGTCTCGATCGTGTCGGCACGCGGATCTGGGGACTCATCGCCGACGAGCGCTCGCTCGGCGACATCGTCGGCGCCTTGACCGCGGAATACGAGGTGGACGCCGACACCTGCGAAGCCGATGTCGCGCAGTTCGTCGCGACGCTCGCGGACAACGAGCTCGTCGATCTCGCGGATGCGCCGCCTCGCTAGCTGGTGGCGGCTGCCGTCGCGCGAGCGGCGCGTGCTCGCGCTGGCCTGGGTGGCGCTGCTCGTGGCCCGCGTGGCTCTGTGGGTCGTGCCGGTCGACCGCTGTCTCATGACGCCGCGCAGACGCGCGCGACGACCGTTGCCACTCGATCGCATCGCGCGACTCGTCGAGATCGCGGCGCGCCGGCCGCCCAAGGCCGGCTGCTTGCCCATCGCCATCGTGACGGCCTGGCTGCTGGCGCGGCAAGGGACGCCGGCCACGCTGCGCATCGGCGTCGCGCGGCATGCCGGCGAGCTCACCGCGCACGCCTGGCTCGAGTATCGCGGCGTGCCGCTTCTCGACGCGTGCGAGGCCGACGGCTGGGCCCCGATTCTCGGCGTCGCCGTGGCGGCTCCCGTGTCCGGCGGCGAGCGCGCGTGAGCGGCATCGCCGGCGTCGTCCACGCCGACGCTCGGCCTGCCGACGCGGCTCTCGTCGCGCGCATGGCGCAGGCACTCGCGCATCGCGGGCCGGACGGCGAAGTCTGCTGGGTCTCGGGACCCGTCGCGCTGGCTCACCGCCGCCTTGCGTCGGCGTCGGCGGAGGACAAGCCGCCGCTCCTCGACGCGGACGGCCGCGCGCTCATCGCCGACGGGCGCCTCGACGAGCCGCTCGAGCGCTTCCGACGGCGCGGAGCCGCATTCGTCGACGACGCCCTCGGCGAGTTCGCCGTCGCGTGCTGGGACGCGCCCGCGCGCACCCTCGTCGCCGCGCGCGACGCGTTCGGGGTGAAGCCGCTCTACTACCACTGGGACGGTCGGCGGCTGCTGTTCGCTTCGGAGGTGGGCGCGCTCTTCGCGGATTCATCGGTGCCCCGGCGCCCCGACGCGGCGACGCTGGCCGACTACCTGCTCATGGACTTTCGGGATCCGGGGGCCACGTTCTTCGAGGGCGTTCGTCGCGTTCCGGCGGGTCACGTGCTGAGCGTGGGGCCGCGCGGCCTCTCGCTGTCACGCTTCTGGACGCCGGCGGGGGGGACTCGACGCGACCGCGACGACGACCACGCCGGCGAGCTTGCCGCGAGCTTTCGCGCGGCCGTCGCCGATCGCCTCGCCGATGCGCCGGCGGCGGGTGTGCTGCTGAGCGGCGGCATCGACTCGACGCTGGTCGCGGGCGTCGCGGGCTCGCTGCGCGGCCCGCTCGCGACGCTCACGTATTTGCACGATGGCTTTCTGCGCGAGGACTGGGGTGCCATTTCCGCGCTGCGCGACGCCGGCGCGATCGCGCCGCCGCGCACGCGGACCGGCCTGCCGCTGCTCGACATGCTGCTCGCCTCGACCGAGCCGCCGAACGACGAGGGGCACCCCGTGTTGCCGGCGCTGCTCGATCCCGGTGTCGCCGCGGAGTTTCGCGTCCTCCTCACCGGCATCGGCGGCGATCAGCTCTCGAGCGCCGGCGAGCGTGGGGCGCTCGCCGACCGGCTGCGCTCAGGACGCGTCGTGAGCGCCTGGCGCGAGGCGAGTGCGCTTGCGGGCGCCTATGGCGGCGTCGGCGCTCGCGCGACTGTCGAGGCGTTGTGGTCGGCGCTGTCGCCCAGCGTGCGGCGCCTTGGGCGCACCATCGCCCGCCGCGACAACCCCGCGTGGCTGCTGCCGCGTGTCGCGCGCTTGCGACGGCCGCCGCAGGAGTCCGGCGTGCGGTTCGAAACCGCGATGGCGGCGGCGGTCTGGCGAGCACTGACCGCGCCGACGCTCGCGTTCGCGCTGGAGAAGCTCGATGCGGAGGCGGCGCGCCTCGGCGTCGAGCCGCGGCATCCCTACCTCGATCGCCGCGTCGTCGAGTGTGTGCTGGCCATTCCCCCCGAGGTGGTCGTACGCCACGGCTATCGCAAGCAACTCATCCAGCGCGCGCTGGGCGGTCGTTTGCCATTGCGCGCGCGGGAATCCGCGGCGGAATATGTGCCGTCGCTCGCCGGCGCGCCGGCGCTGCGCAACGAGACCGAGCACGTCGAGCGTCTGCTGTTCCGCGGCGACGCCCGGGTCTTCGACTACGTGGATCGCGCGGCGGTCGCGCGCATGCGTGACGCCCATCGGACGGACGGCGGATGCTACGGCGCGCGCCTCACCTCGTTCGTGATGCTCGAGCACTGGCTGCGGGCGACATTCGCATGAGCGGGATCGCCGGCATCCTTGACACGCGCGGCGGCGGCGTCGAGCCCGCCGAGCTTGCCGTGATGGCGGCGGCGCTGGCCCACCGCGGTCGCGACGCGGCGGGCGAGTGGACCGACGGCCCGATCGGGCTCGCGCATCGGCTGCTCGCGACCACACGCGACTCGACGGCCATCGCGCATCCCGTCGCCGACGACTCGGGAGTGCTGCGGCTCGTCTGGGACGGGCGCCTCGACAACCGTGCCGAGCTGAGCGCCCTGTCCGATGAGAGTGACGAGGCGGTCGTGCTGCGCGCGTACGCCCGGTGGGGCGAGGCGCTGCCGTCACGACTGCTCGGCGACTTCGCGTTTGCGATTTGGGACGCGCGCCGCGCGCGCCTGCTGTGCGCGCGCGATCGCCTCGGTCTGAAGCCGTTTCACTACGTCTGGCGTGACGGCACGTTCCGATTTGCCTCGGAGCTCTCCCCGCTGCTCGCCGCGCTGCCGCGGATCGAGCCCGACGACGGGATGGTGCTGGCGTTCCTCCTTCGCGAGTTTCGGCCGGGCGACGAGGAACGCAGCTTCGTGGCCGGCGTGCACCGGCTGGCTCCCGGGCACGCGCTGCTCGTCGATCGCGACGGCCTGCGCCGCGCTCGGTATTGGGCTCCCGATCCCACGCGCACGCTCGAGGACGACTCCGAGCCCGAGCTGGTCGAGCGCTTTCGCGCGGTGTTCGGCGACGCGGTGGCTGCGCGCCTGCGCAGCGACTGGCCCGTGGCCGCGCTGCTGTCGGGCGGGCTCGACTCCTCGGCCATCGTGGGCACCGCGGCGAGGATCTTCGACGAGCGCGGCGAGGGCTCGCCGCGGCTCGAGACGTTCACGCTCTTCAGCGACGATCCCGCGGGCGACGAGCGCGAGCCGGCCCGGGCGGTGACGCGAGCCACCGGCTTGAAAGGCCACGCGGTTCGGCGCATCGATGCCGACCTGCTCGACGGTCTCGGCGCGGAAGTCGACGCCGTCGAGGGGCCGATCGTGGACCCCAGCCATCACACGATGGCCGCCTGTCTCGACGCGATGGGGGATGCGGGCTGTCGCGTCGTGCTGTCTGGCGAGGGCGGTGATCAGCTGCTCGATGCGCACGGCGCGTTCGCCGATCTGCTGCGCGCCGGCCATCCGCTGCGCTTCGTGCGCGACGTGCGCGCGTTCGCCGGGTGGTATGGCGCGTGGGCGCGCGAGGTCGGCATGGACGCGATCGCGATGCTGGCGCCGGCGGCCGTCAAGTACTGGGGCAAGCGGCTGCTGCGCGGGGTTCCCCCGGCGTGGATCGAGCGAGCGACCGCAGAGCGGGTCGGCCTGCGGCGCCGTGTGCGGACGCCGCGGCATGCCGTGTCGTGGCGGTCGTACGCGCAGTGGGACACGTGGCTGTCGCTGTCGAGCCCGTATTTCGGGCTCAAGCTCGAGGCCGAGGAGCGACGCGCCGCGCGCGCCGGGCTCGAGATGCGCTACCCGCTGCTCGACAGCCGGCTGGTCGAGCTGGTCCTCGCGATCCCGTGGTCGCGGCGAATGGCTCAGGGCGAGCGCAAGCGCCTGCTGCGTGCAGCGTCCGCGCGCGTGCTGCCGCCGGCCGTTCTCGGCCGCCGCGGAAAGGGTGACTGGACCTCGCCGTTCGACCGCGCGCTCGCGCGCGCGTGCGCGAACACTGGCCTGCCGAGCCGATCCGGCCTCCTCGAACGCTACGTGGATCGCGCCGGCGCGGAGCGGCTCATCGGGCGTTATAGCCGCGGTGCCGGCGATTTGCGCTGGGAGATCTGGTTCTTCATCACGCTCGACCGCTGGCTCGAGCGGTTCGTGAAAGGAGCGACGCGATGACGAAGCCGTCACGCCCGCGGCGCAAGCCATATCGGCCTCCGCGCCTGACGAAGTTCGGTGACCTGCGGCGCCTCACCCAGGGCGACCGGCGTACCAAGAACGAGCCCAGCGGTGTCAAGACCAGGCTCGGCGGCCCAGGATAGGATGCCGACGGCCGAGCTGTACGGTCTTCGTCTCCGCAGCGCGCTGCCGCTGCCGCGGGCATGTGCAAGCGCTGGCGGCCCTGCGGACGTCGAAATTGTCCGCGGCAGCGCGGCGGACATGGCGGCGGTTTGGCGCACGCTCGTGCCGCCCGTGGATCCCACACGGTGGTTCGAAGACCGCACGCTCGTTGACGGGCGGCGCTATCTGCGGTGGGCCGGGCTGTTCGAGTTCGTCGTGGCGGTCGACGGCACGCACATCACGGCGCGGCGGCTGGGTGGGGCATCACGCATGCCGCGGGCATTCGAGACCTATCTGCTCGGTCACGTGCTGTCGTTCGCGCTGATCGCGCGCGGGCTCGAGCCGCTGCACGCGACAGCGGTCATGCTTGGCCAGGGCGCCGTCGGCTTCCTGGGGGACTGCGGACGCGGCAAGTCGACGCTCGCGGCCGCCTTCGTGCGCGCTGGGCACGCGCTGCTGACCGACGACTTGCTGGTGCTGCGTGCCGACGGCGGCGGATTCAGCGCGGCCGCAGGGCCGCCGCGGTTGAAGCTCTCTGCCGATCCCGCGCGCCGCCTGCTCGGCGCGGTGCACGGGACGCCGATGAACGGCCGCGGCAGCAAGCTCGTGTTCCCGCTCGGCGCCCGCGCGACGCGTGAGGCCGCGCCGCTGCGCGCGCTCTACGTGCTGCGTCCGCGCCGCCCGGGCACTGCCATTACGATTCGCACGCTGTCGCGACGGCGCGCCTTCGTGGAGCTCACGCGCGGCACGTTCAACGCGTGCGTGCTGGACGGTGCGCGGCTCACGCGGCAGTTCGACCTCGCCGCACGCGTCGCGGCCACCGTGCCGGTGAAGACGCTCCAGTATCCGCGCGGGCTCGGCCGGCTCGCGGCCGTCCGCGCCGCCATCGAGGCGGACCTGTCGGCGTGAGACGCGCGCCCGATCGGCTGCTGCTCTCCATGTTGCGCGGCGACCACGCGACGACCGCCGACGCCGACGACTGGCGTCGGGCGGCGGCGGCCGCGCGCGCCGAGGGCCTGGAGTCTTGGCTCCAGCGCCGGCTTGCGAGGACGGCGGCGGCCGTCTCGGACGAGGTGCGCGAGGGCGTGCGTGCCGCCTGCGTTGGCATCACCGCGCGCGCGCTGGCGCTGGCGTCGGAGCTGGCCGCCATCCTGCGCGCCTTGGCGGTAAACGGCATCGCCTGTGCGCCGCTGCGCGGCGCCGCGCTCGCCGAGCGCGTCTGGGACGACGCGTGTGCTCGACCCGCGGGCGACATCGACCTGCTCGTGCGGCGCGCGGATCTCGACGCGGTCGAGGCGACGCTGCACGCGCTCGGATACCGCGGCGTCGACCGCCGCCGCGGCTTCGCGCGCGAGTTCTCCTATACGCTGGAGCTCGCGCGCGACGCGCACGGCGGCGTCGTGGTCGAGCCGCACTGGACGCTGGCGTATCCGCCGTTCGCCGACGCGCTCGACATGGCGCGCGTGTGGGCGCGCTGCCGGTCTGGCCGCGTGGTCGGCGAACCCGCCCTGCTTCTCGCGCCCGAAGCGCTCCTGCTGAATCTGTGTCTGCATGTCGTGCACAAGGCGCCCGACGTTCCGCTGCTGTGGCTCGCGGACATCGACCGGCTCGTGCGGCGCGAGACGGACGCGATCGACTGGGACGAGCTCGTCGCGCTCGCGCGCGGCGCGGGGGTTGGCGGGCAGGTGGCCGCCGCGCTGCGGCGCGTGGCCTCGCTGCTGGCGACGCCGCTGCCGCCGGACCTGGGCGAGACGCTGGGCGTGGCGAATCCCGCCGCGCTGGATCGGCTGCTCGTCGAAGGCGCCGACGTCGACGGCCGTGAGAGCCTCGCGCTGCTGTTCGCGCTCGGCGGCATCCGCCGTCGCGTGCGCTATGCGGCGACGCTGCTCTTCCCCTCGCCAGCCTTTATGACGATGGAGTACGGTGTGACGGGACCGGGGCCACTCGCCCGCGCCTATGGCCGGCGCGCGCGGCACCTCGTGTGGGAAGGCGTCAGGGGAACTGCCCGGCTGCTGCGCCATCCCCGGCTGCTGCGCCATCCCCGGCTGCTCCGCCATATATCCGCCATATATGCCATATATCCGCCATATATAAGGAAGGAACGCCATGTACCAGATCTACGCGCTCAAGTACGCTGAACGCGACACCACCGCCTGCCAGTTCTTCTACCGCGAGCACTCGCACGACAAAATCACGCTGCACTACTTCGTGTGGCTGATCCTCGGCGGCCCGCATCCGGTGCTGGTCGACACGGGATTTCAGGAGGACGACGTCGAGCGCCGTGGCATCCGCAACTACATCCGCCCGTCGACGATGGTGGAGCGCATGGGCGTGAAGGTTGCCGACATTCCGGTCGCGCTCATCTCACATCTGCACTACGACCACTGGGCGGGCCATCGCCTGTTTCCTGCCTCAGAGTTCTGGATCCAGAAGGACGAGGTCGCGTTCTGGACGGGCCCCTACGCACGGTACGACGCGTTCAGCCAGTCGCAGAACGTCGGCGCGCTGACGAACCTCGTGCCGCTCAACTACGCGGGCCGCATCAAGATCATCGAAGGTGAGCGCGAGGTCCTGCCGGGGCTGCGCGTGCATCGCGTAGGCGGTCATACCGCGGGGCTGCAGATCGTCTCCGTGGAGACGGCGCGCGGCCGCATCGTGCTGACGTCGGACGCGGCGCACTTCTACCGCAACGTCGAGCGCTACCAGCCGACGCAGATCATCACGAGCCTGCCGGAGATGCTCGCCGGCTTCGACACGATCAACGCGCTCGCCGGCGATCCGGCGCGCGTCGTCACCGGCCACGATCCGGAGGTCGCGGCGCGCTTCAAGCCGCTCGAGCCCGGCATCGTCCAGATCGCCTGAGCCAATGCTCGCCACCACCATCGCCGGCAGTCTGCCGAAACCCTCGTGGCTCGCCGAGCCCGAGAAGCTCTGGGCGCCATGGCGGGTCGCGCCCGCCGCGCTCACGGAGGCGCAGCGCGACGCGGTGCTCATCGCGCTGAAGGACCAGGAGAGCGCGGGCATCGACGTCGTCACCGACGGCGAGCAGTCGCGCCAGCACTTCGTCCACGGGTTCGTCGAGCGCCTGGAGGGCATCGACTTCGCGAAGCGTGTCACGATCGGCATCCGCGCCGATCGCTACAAAGCTGAGGTGCCGACGGTCACCGGGCCGATCGCACGCCGCGCCCCCATGCACCTCGACGACGTCCGGTGGGCGCGCGCGCATACCGCGCGGCGGCTGAAATTCACGATTCCGGGCCCGATGACGATCGTCGACACGCTCGCCGACGAGCACTACCGCGATCGCGGACGGCTCGCGATGGCGTTCGCGGCAGTCATCAACGAGGAGGCGCGCGAGCTGGCGGCGGCGGGCCTCGACGTGCTGCAGCTCGACGAGCCCGCGTTCAACGTCTACATGGACGACGTCGCGGCGTGGGGCATCGAGGCGCTCCACCGCGCCGTCGACGGTGTCAGGTGCACGACCGCGGTGCACATCTGTTACGGCTACGGCATCCAGGCCAACGTCGACTGGAAGAAGACGCTCGGCGCGGAGTGGCGGCAGTACGAGCGCACGTTCCCGCTGCTTGCCAAGAGCCGCATCGACCAGGTCTCGCTCGAGTGCGCCAACTCGCGCGTGCCGCTCGAGCTGCTCGAGCTCCTGCGCGGCAAAGACATCATGGCGGGCGTGATCGATGTGGCGACCCATGAGATCGAGACGGCGGAGCAGGTCGCGACACGGATCCGCGCGGTGATGCGCCACGTCGAGCCTGCGCGCCTGCTGCCGTGCACCAACTGTGGGATGGTGCCGCTGCCGCGCGAGGTGGCGCGCGGCAAGCTGCGCGCGCTCGGCGCGGGCGCGGCGCTCGTGAGACATGAGCTCTCCGGTTCTCTGCCCGACCGTCGAGCGCCGGAGGCCTCCGAAGGCGCTCCGACGGCAAATAAAAAGAATGGATAGGTCGCCGCTCCCGATCGGCGGGCCGTTTCGCCCGGGGCTCGACCCACTGCCCGCGCGACAGCACGTATGGGCGGTCGTCAAGGACGCCCAGGGCCGTCCCGCCCACGGCGACCCCAGCGTCGCGCTGCGCGCGGTGACGCAGCCGCTGCCCGCGCTCGGTCCCAATGAGGCGCTCGGCTACGTGCTCTACGCGGGGCTCACGTACAACACCGTCTTCGCCGCGCGCGGCGTGCCGATCTCGGTCTTCGACCTGCACGACCGCGACCTGCACGTGCCGGGCAGCGGCGCCGTCGTGCTGATCGCCGCCGTCGGCGCCGAGGTTGCGCGCGAGGGCCGGCTGAAGGTGGGCGAGCTCCGCGTGCTCTACCCCGGGGTGTCGAACTTGCTGTCGCCGCGCGCGGGCGAGGATCCGATGCACGCGGAGTTCAAGATCCAGGGCTATGAGACGCCGGACGGCTCGTTCGCGCAGTTCGTGCGTGGTCAGGCGCCGCAGTGGCTCGCGCACGCCGAGCGTCTCACGCTCGCCGAGGGCTCGTCGTACATGCTCGACCTCGAGACCGTCTACAAGGCGCTCTACGACGTGGCCCGCGTGCGCCGCGACGAGCGCGTGTTCGTCGAGGGCGCCGCCGGCGGCACGGGACTCTACGCCGTCACGTGTGCGGTGCTGCGCGGCGCCTGCGTGACGGGACTCGTCTCCAGTGCGGCCAAGGCGCGGCTCATCGCCGAGCGCGGGGCGCGCGCGGCCGTCGATCGCACCGATCCGGCCTTTGCCGGGGTCTTCACGCCGGTGCCGCTCGAGAACGCGGCACGCGCGCGCTGGGTCGACGCGGGTCGCGCGCTCGCCGAGCGCGTGCGCGCCGCCAACGACGGCCACGCCATCGACGTCGTCGTGTCCTCGGTCGGTCGCGACCTCTTCGCGCGCATGGTGGATCTGCTCGGCCCGGGCGGCCGGATCGTCTTCTACGGGGCGACCAGCGGCTACACCCTGACGCTGCTCGGCAAGCCTGGCGACGCGTCGGCCGCCGAGATGTTCGGCCGCGTGGATCTGCGGCCGCAGCAAGGCGTGCTCGTCTACCACGGCCTGACGCCGTCGGGCCCGAGCGCTGAGCCCGCCGATCGGCTCGCTGAAGATGCGATCGAGACCGCGCTGGCGCTCGGCGCCCGCGTGGTCGCTGTGACGCGGACGGACGCGCAGGCCGCACACCTCAAGCGCATCGGCGGGCTCGCCGGCACGGTGAGCCTCGAGACGCTCGGCCGGGCTCGCGGCTTCGTGTGGCCGGACGCGATGCCGGATTACGACGCCGATCCCGACGGCTACCGCCGCTACCAGGACGCGACCCTCAAGCCGTTTGGCCAGGCGATCGGCCGGCTGCTCGCCACGCCCGACAATCCGCGCGGCTATCCCGACGTCGTCGTTGAGCGCGCGGGACAGGACACACTCGGCACCAGCACGTTCCTGGCGCGGCCGTTCACCGGCGCCGTGGTCTATCTGGAGGCGACGGAGGGCCGCCGCCTGTCGTTTTACGCGCCGAACGTGTGGATGCACGAAAAGCGCGTGCTGTTTCCGTCGTTCGCGATCCTCGGCAGCCATCTGTCGAACGCGCACCAGGCCGAGACGTGCGTGCGGCTGATCGACGCGGGCGCGCTGAACGTCCACCGGCCGGCCGTGCACGCGTGGGACGCGCTGACCGAGGCCAATCAGGCGCTCTACGAGAACCGCCACACGGGGACGATGACCGTGCGGGTTGGCGCGACCGCCGCGCTCGACACGGCGCGCACCGCGCGACAGGTGTACGAGGCGTGGGGCTCACGTTTCGTGGATGGCAAGACGGCGCGCGCGCGTGTGGATGTCGTGCGACGCGGTGCGCCCGAGCTGGTGGCGCTCGTCACGCTGGATTCGCCGCCGGCGAACGCGCTCGGCGCCGAGGTCTTCGACGAGCTCGAGCGCGTGCTCGACGCGCTCGAGAGCGAACGCTCGCTGCGCGCCGTCGTGCTGACGGGCGCCGGCTCGATGTTCGTCGCCGGCGCGGACATTCGCCAGCTGCGCGCGTTCGCGCGCGCAGAGGACGTCACGGCGCTGGCGTCACGGGCGCAGCGCCTGTTCGCTCGGATCGGCGCGATGAAGGCGCCGGTGGTCTCCGCCGTCGACGGCTACGCGCTGGGCGGCGGCAACGAGCTGCAGATGGCCTGCGCGTGGCGGGTTGCGGGCGCGCGCGCCGAGCTCGGCCAGCCCGAGATCAACCTGCACGTCATCCCCGGCTTCGGCGGCACGCAGATGCTGCCGCGGCTCGCCGCGCGCCGGGCGCGCGCCGGCGGCGGCCAGATGTACACGCTGCTCGTCGATGCGGTGGCGATGCTCCTGGACGGCCGCCGGCGCTCCGCGGCATGCGCGCACGCGCTGGGCGTCGTCGACGAGGTCGCGCCGGCCGACGCGCTCTCGCACGCGCTCGGCGTGGCGCGGCGCCTGGCGACCGGCGAGCTCGGTGGCGCGCTGTTCTCGCCGCTCTCCGAGCAAGCAACGCTCGCGTTCCCCAACGTCGACCGCGACGCCGAGATCGCGCGTCTGATCGCGCACCACGCCGCGGTGCCCCGCTCGGCGCCGGCGGCCGCGATCCTCGAGGTCGTCCGCGCAGGGCTCACCCAGGGACTCGAGGCCGGCCTGGCGCTTGAGGCACGCCGGTTCGGCGAGCTCGTGGCGAGCGAGGACGGCCACGCCGGCATCGACCGCTTCTTCGCGCGGCGGTCGTGGCCGCTGCCGACGCGGCGCGAGGACGTCTGACGCTTCGGCCGTGAGGTGGCTGGTCGACGGCTACA
>Ga0075421_100001195_pt1 | contig 29929 bp, 29 predicted proteins | sample SoiMetdeltSBSDD5_FD_75292 | JGI IMG/M metagenome (GOLD analysis project Ga0075421, IMG submission 75292) | Bulk soil microbial communities from a Populus tree surrounding site in Tennessee, USA - Soil MetaG P. deltoides SBSDD5 | ecosystem: Environmental > Terrestrial > Soil > Tree plantation... | reverse complement strand
AACCATCTGCTGCGCCTCGGCGATGACGTGTTCCTGGAAGTGATCGCGGTCGACCCCGCTGCCCCGCGCCCCGCACATCGTCGCTGGTTCGGCCTCGACGATCAGGCCGCGCTCGAGCAGCGCTGGCGCGACGGCCGTCGCCTTGGCTGCTATGTCGCGCGCTGCAATGGCGTCACCCAGACCATCGGCACGCGCGGCGACCTGTTCGGTGCGCCGATGCGCTTGTCGCGCGGCGATCGCACCTGGACGTTCGGTGTTCGCGCGGACGGCGAGCTGCCGCTCGGCGGCGCGCTGCCCCACCTGATGAACTGGGGCGAGCGCGGCAACCCTGCTCGCACCATGCCCGACTACGGTTTGGCGCTGCGCGAGCTTGTCATCGAGACGCCCGATGCCGACGCAGTTCAAGCAGCTCTCGACGCCATCGGCATGCTCCACAAGCCGACCATCCGGCGTGGCTCCGCGGTCCGCTTGTCGGCCCACATCGACACGCCGCACGGCGTGCGTATGCTCAAGTGACGAGGTTGTTCATGACCGCGCCAGCCGCCTACACACCAACCGAAATGATGACCATCGTCGCCGCCCGCGCACTGAAGAACAGCGACGTGTGCTTTGTCGGCATCGGCGCTCCGTCGGCCGCCTGCAACCTGGCGCGCCTGACGCATGCGCCGGACATCACGCTCATCTATGAGAGCGGCACCATCGCCACCAAGCCCAACGTGCTGCCGCTATCGATCGGCGACGGCGAGTTGTGCGAGACGGCGCTGACCACCGTGTCGGTGCCGGAGATGTTCCGCTACTGGCTGCAGGGAGGCCGCATCACTGTCGGTTTCCTGGGCGGCGCCCAGATCGACCGCTTCGCCAATCTCAACACCACGGTGGTCGGCGCCTATGCCAAGCCCAAGGTGCGCTTGCCAGGCGGCGGCGGTGCGCCGGAGATCGCCACCTCGGCGCACGAGATCTTCATTACCATCGCGCAAGGCAAACGCTCGTTCGTCGACAAGCTCGACTTCATCACATCGCTCGGTCACGGCACCGGCCCCGGCAGCCGCGAGCGGGTCGGCGTCAAGACCAAGGGACCGACGCGCGTCATTACCGACCTGTGCCTGATGGAGCCCGACGCTGAGACGAGGGAGCTGACCGTCACGGCCTTGCATCCGGGCGTCACCCGTGACGAGATCGCGGCGGCCACCGGCTGGCCGCTCAAATTCGCCCGCCAGGTCAGCGAGAGCGCGGTTCCGACCGGGCAGGAGCTCGAGGTGCTGCGCGACCTGCATGCCAGGACCAAGGCGGCGCACCAGGGCAAGGGTTGACGTCATTGACCGACATCAACGACGCGAGCGCTCGCACCGAGCAGGCTGATGGATGGTGCAACAAACCGTTTCCTGGCATGATCGGGGGAGGAGCCTAACACCCATGCACGACGTCTACTCACGCGCAGGCGACACGGCCGATCCGCCGCTGCTCTATCCGGACTATCGCAGTACGGCCGTCCGCTCGCCCAAGCAGCCGCTGATCACCATCCCGCAGACCATCTCGGAGATCACCGGTCCGGTGTACGGCCACTCCGACGTTCGCCCCGACGAGGCGGACCTGACGAAGCAGCACGCAGGCGAGCCGCTCGGCGAGCGCATCATCGTCACTGGCCGCCTGCTCGACGAAGCAGGCCGCCCGGTGCCCAACTCGCTGGTCGAGATCTGGCAGTGCAACGCCGCCGGCCGCTACATCCACGCCGTCGACCAGCACCCGGCTCCGCTCGATCCCAACTTCACCGGCGCAGGCCGCTGCGTCACCGATGCCAACGGCGTCTATCGGTTCGTCACGATCAAGCCCGGCGCCTATCCCTGGGGCAACCATCTCAACGCCTGGCGGCCGGCGCACATTCACTTCTCGCTGCTCGGGCCATCCTTCCTGACGCGGCTCGTTACGCAGATGTATTTCCCCGGCGACCCGCTGTTTCCATTCGACCCGATCTACAATTCGGTGACCGACGCCAAGGCGCGCGAGCGCATGGTCTCGCGCTTCGACATGGACACCACCAAGCCTGAGTGGGCGCTGGGCTACATCTGGGACATCGTGCTGCGCGGACCTGGCGCCACGCCGCTGGACAATGACAATGACTGACAAGCGAGCCGGGCGTACACCCTCCCAGACGGTCGGCCCCTATCTGCACATCGGCCTGGTGCCGGGCATGTATGGCGTGCGCGAGGTGTTCTCGCCCGTGCTGGCCGATGCCGGCATGCCGGGCACCCACATCCGCATCGAGGGTCGCGTGCTGGACGGCGCCGGCGCCGTCATGCCGGACGCCATGCTGGAGATCTGGCAGGCCGACGCGCAGGGCCGCTATGCGCATCCAGCCGACGGTCGGCCGCTCGCCTCCAACTCGTTCCGTGGCTTTGGCCGGGTTGCGACCGACAAGGACGGCGGCTTCTTCGTCGCCACCGTCAAGCCGGGCCAGGCCAAGGGCCCAGGCGACAAGCTGCAGGCCCCGCACATCAATGTCGGGCTGTTCGCGCGCGGTCTCCTGAAGCGGCTGTTCACCCGCATCTACTTCGATGGCGATCCGGCCAACGCCGCCGACCCGATCCTGGCCATGGTGCCGGCCGAGCGCCGCGCCACCCTGTTGGCCAGGCCCGACCCGACCAAGGCCGGCCTCTGGCGCTTTGACATCCACCTGCAGGGTCCGAAAGAAACCGTCTTCTTCGACGCGTAGGCGGGGTATCAGGCCGTTCGGCTTTGATACCCGTCACCCGCACCGCAAAATGTGCTAACTGAGAGGGCGAATGCCGTCTCAGGAGGACAGCCGATGCGGTTCACCGTCGGGCTCAAGCTGAAGACGAAGGCCGATCATATCGTGATCGACGCCGAGGATGCGCTGATCGCCGCGCTCAAGGTCAAGGCCGACCGTCCCGAGGCGAAGATCATGTACGTACGCCCGAGCAACCGCCGCGGCGATGCCCGCCATCCTCCCCACAACCTGGCCCACAGCCTGGCCCACACCCCGGGCAAGGCCGATCGCTGAGATCTGGCGATAGATAGGACGCTACCCGCGCTTCACCATGTCGTCCTTGAAGAGCTTGTTCAGCTCGGCGCCTGGCGGCGTGCCGGCGAAGCCCTTGAAGCTGCCCTGTTCCGCGATCAGCTTGGCCGCACCCATGAGGCCGCCCCAGGCGGCCCGTGCCAGCGCTCCGCCGATGCTGATACGCCTTGCGCCGAGCGCGGCAATGTCGCTCACGGTGAGATCGCTCGGCCATCCGATCAGAATGTTGACCGGCTTCGGCGCCACCGCCTTGATCACCGCGCCGATCTGCTCGCGCGTGGTGATGCCAGGCGAATAGAGGCAGTCCGCGCCGGCCTCGGAGAACGCCTTGAGCCGCCGGATCGTCTCGTCGAGATCGGGCCGGCCGCGGATGAAGCCCTCGGTGCGCGCCGTGAACACGACGTCGCCGCCCGCCTTGTCGATGGCTGCCCGCGCCGCCTTTACGCGCGCCAGCGCCAGATCGAAATCGTAGAGCGGCTTGGCCGGATCATCGGTGGCGTCCTCGATCGACAAGCCCGAAACGCCGGTGCCGCAGCACAACCGCACGCTTTCGGCAACGCCCTCGGGCGCATCCGCATAGCCGCCCTCGAAGTCGGCGTTGCACGGCACGTCGGCCGCTGCCGACAACTCGGCGATGTGCGCGATCATATCGTCGCGCTTAACGCCGCCGTCGGGCAGCGCCCGGGCGAAGGCATAGCCGGCGCTGGTCGTCGCCAGCGCCTTGAACCCCAGCGATTGCAGATAGCGCGTCGTGCCGATGTCCCAGGGATTGGGCAGCACGAAACATCCGCTCTCATGCAGCCGCCGGAACTCGCGCCGCTTGTCTGCAACTGTCGGCATGGTGTCCTCCGTCTTCTATTGTTCTGTTGCCTCTTCCCATACTTGCATGGGGAGAGGACCAGGGTGGGGGCAGACGCTTCTCCAGATGTCGTTGCAAGCCTCTCACTTCGACCCTCTCCCCGTCAGGACGGCGAGAGGGAGCATGTCACCGCCCGCACACCATCGCTTCGCTGCGGGTCGAAGTCTCAATCATCGGCAATGACGCCGGCGCCGCTGAAGCCGCCATCGACGGCCACGATCTCGCCCGTCACGTAGCCCGATCGAGTGCCGTCGAGCAGGAACTCGATCACGCTGGCGATTTCTTCCGGCTTGCCGTAGCGCCGCATCGGCAAGTAGCGGGCCCACAGCGCCCGGTCCTTCTGCGAGTGCAGCGCCTGCACCATCGGCGTGTCGACCGGCCCCGGCGCGATCGCGTTTACGCGGATGCAAAAGCGCGCCAGGTCGTTGGCCATCACCTGCGTCAGCACGCACACGGCGCCCTTCGAGGAGCCGTAGGCGCTCCGCCCCTTGCTGCCGCGCACACCAGACACCGAGGCGAGGTTGACGATCGCCCCGCCGCCCCTGTCCTTCATGACGCGGGCCGCCGCCCGCGCCATGATGAAGGTGCCGACCACGTTGACGTCCAGGATCTTGCGGAACAGATCGACCGGCGTATCGAGGGTGTGGATATCGGCAGCGATGCCGGCCGAATTGACCACGCCGTCGATGCCGCCGAGTGCCTCGACCACCTGCGCCACCACCCGTCCGGCCGCGTCGTCGTCGGTCACATCGAGCGGCGTCAGGAACACGCCCTTGTCCGCGCCCAACTCCTGGCGCGCCGGCTCCAGCGTCGCCTGGTCGCGATCGACGATTGCAACCTTCCAGCCCGATTTCAGCAACAGTTTCGTGGTCGCGAGGCCGATGCCCGACGCACCGCCTGTGACCAGCGCCACCCGCTGGACCGTGTCGGCCATGGCTTCCTCCCTGGCTTGTGGTTCTGCCTCTCTTCCCACCTTTTTCGCGGGGATAGGGTTAGGGGCAGGAGCTTGCTCGACGCTGGAGTGTGCCGCTGCCATTCACGGCGGCCCTCTCCCTGTAAGGACGGAGAGGAGTGGCTAGGTTACGTTGGGCCGCCCGAACATCGCCTCCATCTCGCGCCGCGCCTGCACCGCATCGGCACCGGCGTCGTACGTAACATCGGACCACTTCACGCACTCGCCCTCGGCAATGTCGCGCTTGAGGGCGACGTTGTGCGCCAGGCCCAGCGGCAGATAGCCCTGCTTGAGGGAGACGTCGGCCGGCACCTGCTTGCCCCACACCAGGAAGCCGCCCTCGCCATCCAGCACCTCGCCGGCCTGCAGCGCGCGCTTGGCGATCGCCGCCACGTCCGAATTGAAGCAGATCGGCGCGCCGGTCGGCTCCTTCCTCAGCGCCGCCGAGGCCACCGAAAGGCCGAGCTCGAGCCCGATCATGTGGGTCGGCCGGTACAGCGCCGAGTACTTGCCGCTCTTGTCGGGCAGCAGGTTGTACTCCACCGCGCATTGGCCGGCGTACGGGCTTTCGCTCTCGATCACCACGTAGGTGCCCATCACCAGGTTGTGCGGCACGTTCTTGCCATCCCGGTCGAGCGAGGACACCACCTCGGTGACGCCCTTCTTTTCCAGCGTGCCGCCTTCGCTCTTGGGCTTGCACACGTCGGCCAGCTCGAAGCGCGAAGACGGCGGGAAGGCGAGACCATTGGTCTGCGGTACCAAGCCTGTCGCGTTGCACACCGCCGTCATCTCGATGCCGGACTTGGTGCCGTCGACGAACGAGTTGAACATCTTCGGGTTGATGTGGCTGCGGTCCTTGATCACCAGGTAGGTGTCGAGGATGTCCCACACCGAGTCGGGCGTCGACTGGTGATAGGTCGGGTGATAGCGCGTGCCCTTGCCGGCCGCGACGATCTTGTACCCGCAGGTGCGCGCCCAATCGACGTGCTCGCAGATCAGCGCCGGCTGGTCGCCCCAGGCCAGCGAATAGACGACACCCGCCTCCTTCGCGCGCCGCGCCAGCAGCGGCCCCGCCAGTGCATCGGCCTCGACGTTGACCATCACCACGTGCTTGCCGTGCGCGATCGCCGCCTGGCACAGCTTGATGCCGGTGCCGGGATCGCCGGTCGCCTCGATCACCACCTCGATGTCGGGATGCGTGATCACCGCCATCGCATCTTCGGTGAGATGGGTTTTGCCGGTCTTCAGCGCGTCGGCCATCGACTTGGCCTCGGTCTGCTCCTTCGGCCAGCCCACCTCCATCATGCGGTCGCGGGCCCGCTGCGGCATCAGGTCGGCGAGCCCCAGCAGGTGCATGCCGGTCGTCAGGCGCACCTGCGACAGGAACATGGTGCCGAACTTGCCGGCGCCGATCTGGCCGATGCGGACCGGCTTGCCGGCGGCAGCGCGCTCTTTCAGCATGAAGGAGAGGTTCACGTGGCGTTCCCCTTGAAATTGGTGTTTCTGCCGCGAGCGTATAGCAATCGTGCCGGATAGCGTAGGGCGCAATGGGCGGGACGGTATTGCGTCGTTTGCAGGTGTACAGGTCGGTGCCCTAAGCTGGTGCGTCGACCCACAGGTTCTAGCGCCTCGAGGCAAACAGGGGAAACGCCATGCAGGACAAGCCGGACAAGAAGGCACCGCGCACGCTGCGCCTCAATGCGCGCGACAACGTCATCGTCGCCATCGACGCGGTCGATCCGGGCGTCACGCTACAGGGCGTCAAGGCGACGGCCCGCGTGATGCGCGGCCACAAGATGGCGGCGCAGAAGGTCGCCAAGGGTGAACCCATCCTCAAGTTCGGCCAGATCATCGGCTTCGCCACCGAGGACATCGCGCCCGGCAGCCATGTGCACACCCACAATTGCTCGTTTGCCACCTTCGAGCGCGACTACGCCTACGCCGAGGGTGCACGCAACGAGGAGCGGCTGCCGCCTGAGGCGCGCGCTACCTTCGAAGGTTTCCGCCGCGCCAACGGCAAGGCCGGCACACGCAACTACATCGGCATCCTGACCAGCGTGAACTGCTCGGCCTCGGCAGCCCGCTTCATGGCCGAGGCCGTCAACAGATCCGGCATCCTGGAGCAGTTTCCCAACGTCGACGGCGTCGTCTCCTTCGTGCACGGCACCGGCTGCGGGCTCGCCGCCAAGGGCGAGGGCTACGAGGCGCTGGAGCGCACGCAGTGGGGCTATGCCGGCCATCCCAACCTGTCGGCGGCCCTGGTCGTCGGTCTCGGCTGCGAGGTGTTCCAAATCGCGCGGCTGAAGGACAAATACGGCCTGATCGAGGGCGACAACTTCCGCTCCATGACCATCCAGGACACCGGCGGCACCAAGAAGACCATCGAGGCCGGCGTGGCCCGCATCAAGGAGATGCTGCCGCTCGCCAACCAGGCGCGCCGCGAGACGATCCCGGCAAGCGAGCTGATACTGGCCTTACAGTGCGGCGGCTCCGACGGCTATTCCGGCATCACCGCCAACCCGGCACTCGGGGCAGCCGTCGATTTGCTGGTGCGCCATGGCGGCACCGCCGTCCTGTCCGAGACGCCCGAGATCTACGGCGCCGAGCACCTGCTCACGCGCCGCGCGCGCAGCAAGGAGGTCGGCGAGAAGCTGGTTGGCGTCATCAAGTGGTGGGAGGATTACTGCGCAAGGAACGACGGCTCGATGGACAACAACCCCTCACCCGGCAACAAGGCGGGCGGGCTCACCACCATCTTGGAGAAGTCGCTGGGCGCCGCCGCCAAGGGCGGCACCACCACGCTCGAGGCCGTCTATCACTACGCCGAGCCCGTCACCGCCAAGGGCTTCGTGTACATGGATACCCCGGGCTACGACCCCGTCGCGGCGACCGGCCAGGTGGCCGGCGGCTGCAACGTGCTGTGCTTCACGACCGGTCGCGGCTCGGCCTACGGCTGCAAGCCGACGCCATCCATCAAGCTTGCCACCAACCACGACATCTACAAGCGCATGCTGGATGACATGGACATCAACTGCGGCGACATCCTGGACGGTGTGACGATCGAGCAGAAGGGCCAGGAAATCTTCGATCACGTCCTGCGCACCGCCTCGGGCGAGCAGACCAAGAGCGAGCAGCTCGGCTACGGCGACAACGAGTTCGTCCCCTGGCAGATCGGCGCCACCATGTGAGTTGCTGGCATCGGCGAATTGCGCGTCGGCAATATCCTGGACCAGTGTGGTCTGTCTAAGCGCCCGCGAAGTACCGCTCGATAAACCGCCGGTAGATGCGCGTCAGCGTCTCGAGGTCGCCGACCCGCACGTGCTCGTCCACCTGATGCGCCGTGGCGTTGCGCAAACCGACCTCGATCACCGGGCAATAGGCATAAATGAAGCGCGCGTCGGAGGTGCCGCCATTGGTGGTCAGCGCCGCCTTGCGCCCGGTCACGGCTGTCACCGCCTCACTCATGGTGTCGACCAGCGGACCGGGTTGTGTAAGGAACACGTCGCCGTTGCCCGAGAACTTGATGGAATAACGCGCGCCCATGTCGCGCGCCACGCTTTCGCAATGCTGGCTGATCCAGGCTTGGATTTTCGGGCGGGAGTGCAGGTTGTTGTAGCGCACGTTGATCATGGCTCGCGCCACGGACGGGATGACATTGGAAGCGGTGTTCGGCACCGAGATTACGGTCACCTGCAGGTTCGACGGCTGGAAGTTGGGCGTGCCGGCATCGAGCGGCGTCGACGACAGGCGGTCGAGCATGCGCGCCAGCTTGGGGATCGGGTTGTCGGCGAACTGCGGATAGGCCGCGTGGCCCTGCTTGCCCTCCACGACCAGCTCGGCCGTGACCGAGCCTCGCCGACCGATCTTGATTTCGTCGCCGACGGCAGCGGTGCTCGTGCACTCACCGACCACGCACGCGTCGAGCGTCTCGCCGCGCGCCTTGATCCACTCCAGCACTTTGAGCGTGCCGTTGATGGCGATGGCCTCCTCGTCGCCGGTAATGAGGAACGACAGCGATCCGCGCTGCAAGCCGCCGTTGGCCTTCAGGTAGTCGAGTGCGGCGGCGACAAAGCACGCCACGCCGCCCTTCATGTCGGCGGCGCCTCGCCCGTACAGGATGCCGCCTTCGACGACCCCGCCGAACGGGGGACGCGTCCAAGCCGTCTCCTGGCCGACCGGCACCACGTCGGTATGGCCGGCGAAGCACAGGTGCGGCGCCTCGGTGCCGATGCGCGCATACAGGTTCTGCACGTCGGGAATGCCAGGCTCCGTCATGGTCAGCCGGTGGCAGGAGAAACCGGCGGGCTGCAGCACCTTCTCCAGCAGGCTGAGCGCGCCGCCCTCCTCCGGGGTCACGCTCTTGCAGCGCACAAGCTCCTGGGTCAGCGCCACGGCATCGTGGATCGCATCGGCAGTCGCAACGGTCATGCTGAAATCTCCAGGGACGCTAGCATGGGCGCAGCACGACGGCTGGCTGCGCCGGCGCCGCTTCCGGCGCCAGGGTCTGCAGGATCATAATCTTCTGCCAGATCTTCTGCGACAGGCCGGCGGTGATGCGCTCGATGTCGCTCACCGCATCGGTCACCACCGGATCTGGAAAGGCTTGTGCATAGAGCGCGGCGACCTTGGAGGTCAGCGACAGCATCTCTGAACAATAGTCGAGGTAGCGTGTCACCTCGAAGCGGGTGAGCGTGCGGCGGGGCGAGGAGGGCGTGTCGCTGCCCACGTTGACGCCCATGCTCGGATCCTTGGTGAGTTGGTGCATGTCGATCACGTGCACGATCGAGCGCAGCTCGTGCAGCGCGGTGAGCGCGCGGCGCCGCTTCAGGCGATCCTCGATGGTGATCAGGAAGAACAGCGTCGCACCCATCAGCGCGATGATGTTCATGGCCGCCTCCACGCCTTGCAGCACGGAATAGACGTTGTCGGCCGTTGCCGAGGTGGAGACGGTGATCAGCATGGCGATGCGCACCAGCAGCCACATGCCCCCGACCAGCAACGCAAACACCAGCGCGCGCAGCGGAATGTTGCGCCGACCGATGGCTTCGGCACGTGCGGAGTTGTGCTGGGCAATGGCGTTGAGCTCGGCGCACACCTCGCCCAGCCCCGCGCCCGGAAACCGCTCGGTAATGCGCTTCTGCAGCGCCGATATCGTCGCGATCACCTTGTGCGGGTCGAGCGACCGGTAGGTACCAGCGGCGGCCACCTATGTCCTCCCTGGGGCGACATAGGCGAGTATGCGGAGCGATCGTGTTTGCTGCAAGCCGACCTACCTCCGCCGTTGCCGGCTAATCGCGTAGCAATTCGTTGATGCCGGTCTTGGAGCGCGTCTGCGCGTCCACTGTCTTGACGATCACGGCGCAGTACAGGCTCGGTCCCGGCGAGCCATCGGGGAACGGCTTGCCCGGCAGATTGCCCGACACCACCACCGAGTACGGCGGCACGCGGCCCATGTGCACCTTGCCGGTGGCGCGATCCACGATTTTGGTGGACGCGCTGATGAAGGTGCCCATGGCCAGCACCGATCCCTCGCCGACGATGACGCCCTCCACGACCTCGGAGCGAGCGCCGACGAAGCAGTTGTCCTCGATGATGGTCGGATTGGCCTGCAACGGCTCCAGCACGCCGCCGATTCCCACACCTCCCGACAGGTGCACGTTCTTGCCGATCTGCGCACACGAGCCCACGGTTGCCCACGTATCGACCATCGTACCGCTGTCGACGTAGGCACCCAGATTGACGAACGAGGGCATGAGAACGACCCCCGGGGCGACGTAGGCCGAGTGACGCACGACGGCGCCCGGAACGGCCCTGAACCCGGCGCTGCGGAAAGCCTCCGCCGACATGCCGGCGAACTTGGAGGGTACCTTGTCCCACCAGCTCGAGGCCCCGGGCGCTCCCGCAATCAGGCCCATGTCATTGAGCCGGAAGGACAGCAGAACTGCCTTCTTAAGCCATTGATTTACGACCCATTCACCACCCTGCTTGGCGGCGACGCGGGCCTCGCCCTTGTCCAGCTGTGCAAGAGCGCTTTCGACCGCATCGCGGATCTCGCCGCGGGTCGCGGTCGTTACATGTTCGCGCTGGTCCCAGGCGCCTTCGATGACCGATTGCAAATGCGTGTTTGACATGGGCAGCGTTCTGGCGCGACGCTGGCTTGCCTGTCAACCATGAGCGCTGCTTCGATCAACTCCTATGTCGACAACCGATATCACTGCTTTACGTAAGTGCAGTCCTGGCCTAGGTTTTGAGCACTGGGAAGTAGGGGCTGGGTAACCTCATGCGCGGGCTGGTGGTTTGCTGCGCTCTATCGGGCGCCATTATTCTGTCTCCGATTGCAGCCGTTGCGCAGGATGCGACGGTTGCAGGTGCGGCTGCGGTCGTGATGCCGAAAGTGCCGCCATCGTTCTCGCCCGAGTGCAACTCCAAGCGAATCGCAGGCGAAATTTACCGCCGACCGCTGAGGGGCATCAGCAAGGCGGTGCGGCAGCAGCGCCACGTCAAGGTGCTGGGGATCGGCTCTTCCTCGACCGAAGGTGCCGGCGCGTCCAAACCTTCCGCGACCTACATCGCCAAGCTGGAGACCACGCTGGAAGGCGCCTTCAAGGGCATGGACTTCGACGTGGTTGGCCGTGGCAAGGGCGGCGAGGTCGCGCAGGGCGCCGCCGACCGCATGAAGCGCGAGATTGAAGAGGTCAAGCCCGACCTCGTTGTCTGGCAGGTCGGCACCAACGATGCGCTGCGCCACGTCGACCTCGAGCGCTTCAAGAGCTGCCTCAGGACCACGCTGGCGTGGCTGGCGCAGAACAAAATCGACGTCGTGCTGATCGATCCGCAATACGGCAACCAGCTGGTCAAGGACAGCTACTACGAGAAGGTGGTGGCTGCAGTCGCCGAGGTGGCGCGCGACATGCGGGTGCTGCTGGTCGATCGCTTCGAGACCATGCGCGAATTGCAGCGTGAGCGCGGTGACGGCTTCTACCTCTCGTCCGACAATTTGCACCTCAACGATAACGGCCATCGCTGCATGGCAGAGCAGCTGGCGCGCAGCATCGTGGCCGGCCTGCTGCAAGCGGACGCCGAAGGCGAGCAGCCGCTGTTCTATCCCTGAACGTCGGCCTCGCGAGATGCGAATTTCGCCGGCTGTCTGGATCGCCATAACAGGCGCGTTCGTCTGGCTCGATCGCTTCTCGACGTGTCCACGTTCTGTGGCGGTTAGCATCAAAGCCGCGCGGCCTCAGCACGTGCTTGCGAGCAAGGGCGTGGCAAAGGCCGCAGCCAATCAACACCCCGTTGGGAGTGCGTCGGCGGGCTTGGGGGTAGGGCACCCTGCCCCCTGTAAACCGTGACGTAGGTGTGGAGCGACAGCGGGGGGTTTGCTGCTAGGCCGGCGCAAGCGCGCCAATCATTGCGCGCCGCCTTCGCCTACTACCACAAACGGTGCCCAGTGCGAGGGCGGCTTGCCCTCGGCAATCAGGCTCAGCATGGCGGCGCGGAATGCCTCGGCGCGACCGATCTTGGGGGAGGCGGCGAGCGTCGAGAAGGTTTTGGTGGTCAGCACCACAGCGGCGTCCGAGTAGACTGCCCAGTGGGAAACGAGCAAGGCCCGCGCACCGGCATAGAAGAAGGCGCGCGCCAGCCCCGACAACGCCTCCGCCCCCTGGCCGGCACCCGCTGCCGTGTTGCAAGCCGACAGCACGACCCAGTCCGCGTTCAGCCGCAGCGCGGCGATCTCGGAGGCGGTCAGCAACCCGTCGTTGGCCTCGGTCGGCACCTGCGGCGGCGTCAGCACCAGCGCCGGCTCGGCGAGGCCCGACAGATCGCCGGCGACGAGGCCATGCGTGGCAAACTGGATGACGCGATAGTTGTTGAGCGGCAGCGTCTTCACCCGAGTCTCGGAGGCTGCCTCGCGCAGGTTGATGGCCTCCGGCGGCGCGCCCAGCACCTTGGCGATGGCGCGCAGCTCGTCGGCCGTGTCGGGCAACGGGGCAAGCTCGCTCACCGCACGCACGTCGGCAAGACCGCTGCGGTAGAAGCGGCCCGGATTGGCAACCACCCGCTTGCCGCGGTTGTGCTCGGCTGGGCCGCTGCCCTGCAGCACCGGGTCGCCCATGCCGAAGAACGGGTCGGTGGCCGGGCTGCCCAGAGCCAGCCTGCGCAGCGCACTCAGCGATTGCACCGATGGCAGCACGCTCATGGCGTGCGACTTGATCAGCCAGGCGGCGTTGCGTAGCTCGTCGGGCGTGGGATCGGCGCCGCTCACCGTTGGCGGACGCGTGATCAGCACCTGCAACGGCAAGCTGGTGAGCGGACCGGTTGGCACCAGGATCAGGTGGCGCTTGGCGTCCAGGACGCGCGCGACCGGCCCCAAAACCAGCTTGTAGAGTTCGTGCGCGCGCTTCAGATCGAAGCCGCCCTTGACGCCGGCGCGGCTGCCGGGGGCACCTTCCGCGTTCTGCTGGGCCAACGGGTCAAGGCCGTCGCGCAGGATGCGCACGTGCTCGGCCAGCGTATCGTTGCTCGCATCGATCTCGGCCCATTCGGCCCGCTCGCGCGTCACGGCCCACACGAAGCTGCGCTCCGAGCCGACCAGCACGACCAGCATGACCTCGTCGCCCTTCAGCAGCGTCTGCACATCCGCCACGGCCAGCGGCTTGGGATCGGTGAGTGCGGCGTACTCGGGGAAGGCGGCGATGATCTTGCTGCGTGCTTCCCGCTCCTCACGCTCGTACTTGTCGATTTCGGTGCGCAGGGTCTGGCGCTGGTTGGTGAAGGCCTGATAGCCGGGCAGCGCTTTCTCGGCCGCTTCCATGCGGCGGTGCACCGACATCACCTGCTCGGTGCCGGAAGCGGCCGCCTTCGACAGCTCGGCAAGCTGCTTGCCGATGTCCTCGCGCTCCTTGTTGCTGTTCTCGCAGCCTACCTTCGCCTGCCCCGGTGGGCAGCGCTCGAGCGAGCCGGTGAGCCTCTCAACCAGCTCCTTTTGCTGCTTGGCGACGGGCGCATTGTCCCTGGCCCGGGAGATGCTGAGCGCGCGGAACTCCTCCAGCAGCGCGCTGTAGGTCGGATCGGCGCGCTGCACCTTGCTCCAGTCGGCGAGCAATTTGCTGTCGTCGGCATTGCGGGCGAGCACGCGGTCGGACAGATCCTGCACCTGGCGGATGCGCTGACCGAGCGTCGTGTTCGATGCGCCGAGCCGCGCCGTCATCTTGGCGAGCGCCGCAGCCGCCGAGGTATGCCAGGCATGCTGGGCTGCCGCGAATGTCTCCTCGACCAGCGCCGCCTGGGCCGTGCCCGGGTTGGCGCGCGTGTTCCAGGCCGCCCGGCACAGGCCGACGAACGTGTCGCGATGCCGGCGGATGTCCTCATCCACGATCGACTTGACGACCGTGAACGAGGTGTCCTGGCTCACCAGCAGCCGGATCGCCTGGCGGTAGGAGTTGAGCGCCGCCGGCCATTGGCCGCGCGCCAGATACACCGAGCCCAGATTGGCATGGCCGGTTGCCGAGAAGGCGTGGTTGGGGCCGATCGCATCCTGACGGATCTTGAGGGCGCGCTGGAACAGGGGCTCGGCCGCGTCGTGCCGCTTCTGCCTGACGTAGATGCCGCCCAAGCTCTCGAGGGCCATGGCCACCGCCGGGCTGTCCTGGCCGTAGACCTTCTCGCGCAGGCGCAAAGTCTGCGTGTAGTAGCGCTCGGCATTGGCGAGGTTGCTCGCTCGCTCGCTGATCAGCGCCAGGGAATAGGTCTGGATGCTCACCTGCTCGTGCTCGGGCCCGAACTCGCTGATCACCAGTGGCAGGGCGCGTTCGGCGTGCTGCAGCGCCTCGGCGAAGGCGCCGGCCTGGTAGAGGTCCTGGGTGGTGTCGCGAAGGTTCTGCAATGCGCGCGATGGCTGCTGGGCGCTGGCGGCCTGTGCGCAGGCCACCAGCAGGACAGCGATTGCCAGCGAGCGCAGCGCCTGCGCCAAGCCGATGTTGCACATGACCGGAACCGACAGTTATTTGCCTGGGCAACCGGTGGTCGTGTCGCCGGCGCGCGCCACGGGCTTGCCGTTGATGAACACGTTGCTGCCGCCGCCGATGACGATGCCACCGCAACCGGACTTGTCACCGGTGGTCACGGCAGGCTTGCCATTAATGAAGACGTTCTTGGACCCCCCGGCCACCGCATCGCCGCTGTCGGTGGCATCGCCATTGCGGGCCGCGGGCAGGCCGCCGACCGAGACGTTGCCGCTGCCGCCGGTGATCACGCCGGGGGTGCCGTCCTTGAGCTCCTGTGCCTGCAGGAGGCCCGGGGCAAGCAACAGAGCCGTCAAAATCGCACTACGCATCAATCGCATGGTCAACTCCCCAATTGAGCGGCCATCCAAGAGTAGCATGTTTGCGGCAATCTTATGTGTCGCGTGCCCGCGCGGTCCTGTACTCAATGTGGCGACGAGGCGATGCGCGCGACACGCCACCCAGGCGCATATCTGTTGCTGCCAGCGCACCAAAAAAAAAATCCTTAGGTCTTAGAACTTTACGCCATGCGGCTTGAGTAGGGTTCGATGCCATGACGAACAGCGGCACCCTGGCCTCCAAGCTGGCGGCGTGGCCGCGCCTGGGCCTTGCGCACCTGCCCACACCGCTCGCGCCGATGCGGCGGCTGACGCAGCACTTGGGCGGGCCGCGGTTATGGGTCAAGCGCGAGGACATGACCGGCCTCGGCTTTGGCGGCAACAAGCTGCGCAAGCTCGACTATGTCCTGCACGAGGCCGTTGCATGCACGGCCGACGTGCTGGTGTCGGGCGGCGTCGTCCAATCCAACAGCCAGCGCCAGGTTGCGGCCGCGGCTGCCAGGCTCGGCATGGCGTGCCATCTGGCCGTGTATCACGGTCGTCTGGCCGCGCCGACGCCCGAGTACGAGACGTCAGGCAATGCGCTGCTCAACCGCCTGTTCGGCGCCTACCTGCATGACGTGCCGTGGACGGGAGACCGCAACGCGGCAATCGAGACGTTGGGCAACCAGCTCAGGCAGCAAGGGCGCCGGCCCTACTGCGTCCCGTACGGCGTTTCCAATCCCCTGGGCGCCATCGCCTACGCATCGACGATCGTGGAGATCGCCGAGCAGTCGCAGCTTGAGGGCATCCGGCCCGCGGCCATCGTGCACTGCACGGGCAGTGCGGGAACCCAAGCCGGCCTTGTTGTCGGTGCGTCGGTGGCCATGCCGCAGACGGCGATCATCGGCATAGATATCGACGCTGAGCCTGAGCGCGTGCGCACCGATGTCCTCGGCTATGCACACGCGGCAGCCGATTTGATCGGGGCCCGTTTCGACGCAACCGCTGTCGAGGTGGTCGCCGGCCACGCTGGTCCTGCCTATGGCGTGCCGCATGCAGCGACCATCGAGGCCATCAAGCTTGCCGGAGCGCTGGAAGCCTTGGTCCTCGACCCAGTCTATTCGGGCAAGGGTCTGGCCGGCCTGATCGCACTGGTGCGGGCGGGACGATGGCAGGCCGATACGGACGTTATTTTCGTCCATACCGGCGGAGAACCCGCCCTGTTTGCCTATCAGGGTGTGCTTGGTATCTGAGCCAAGCGCCGAGTGCAGGCGCGGATCGGCCTATTGCATTACGGCACGGATCAGGCGCTTGGCGTCCTCGCTGTCCCATTCGGCGGGCCCGACCAGGCGGCCAATCTCGCGGCCCTGCGCATCGATGAGCACGGTGACCGGCAGCCCGACGGCCCTCAGCACCGAGCTCAGCTTGGTGGTTGGGTCGGCATACAGCGCCAAATCCTTCACGCCGGTCTCGTCCAGGAATTTGCGGGCGCCGGGCAGCCCGGTGCGATCGATGCTGATCGCCACCACCTCGAATTTGGAGGAGCCCAGCTCCTTCTGCAGGTGATCAAGCGCTGGCATCTCCTTGCGGCAGGGCGCGCACCAGGTGGCCCACAGATTGACCAGCACCACCTTGCCGCGCCAGTCCGCCAGCGTCTTTTCCGCCCCGTTGCCATCCTGGAAGCGCACCTCGGGCACGGCTTCCGGCTCCTTCTTGAACACGAAGGCGGCCATGTGCCCCTGGCTCAGCGCGTTGCTGCCTGGACCCGACGGGGCGGTCAGCTGCTTGACCGTTGCGACGGTGGACGTGGTCTCGGCCGCCGGGCGAACGGCGTTGTCAGACCGGCCGAACGTCACGTATACCGCTGCAAACCCGACCACCGCGGCAATCGCCGCCGCCCACAAGGCTGCAACGGGCGCCCGGGTCGGCGAGCCTTGCTTGGGGTTATCCAGCATCGTGATGGGCTCGCGTTTCCTTGACTGATCGGAAGGCCTGCTGCGTGACCAAAGATTCCGCAAACAAGATGTGGGGCGGTCGCTTCACGATGTCACCTGCCCAGATCATGCAGGAGATAAACGCCTCGATCGGCTTCGACAAGGCTTTGGCGCCGCAGGATATCCGTGCCTCCAAGGCGCATGCCGCCATGCTGGCCGCGCAGGGCATCATCTCCAAGGACGACGCCAAGAAGATTAATGCCGGTCTCGACAAGGTGTTGGGCGAGATCGAGGCCGGCAGCTTCCAGTTCTCCCGTGCGCTGGAAGACGTGCATATGAACGTCGAAAGCCGCCTCAGGGAGCTGATCGGCGAGCCGGCCGGACGGCTGCATACCGCCCGCTCGCGCAACGACCAGGTGGCGACCGATTTCCGACTTTACGTGCGCGACTGGATCGAGGCGGCCGATGGCGCGCTTGCCGAGCTGCAGCTGGCGCTCGCGCGCAAGGCGGAAGCCCACGCCGAGCTGGTCATGCCGGGCTTCACGCATCTGCAGCCGGCCCAGCCCGTTACGTTCGGCCATCACCTGCTGGCCTACGTGGAGATGCTGGGCCGCGACCGCGGGCGGCTCGCCGATGCCAGCAAGCGGCTCAACGAATGCCCGCTCGGAGCCGCCGCACTGGCCGGCACCTCGTTCCCGATCGATCGCCACGCCACGGCCGACAGCCTCGGCTTCGACCGCCCGACCGCCAATTCGCTCGACAGCGTCTCCGACCGCGATTTCGCGCTCGAGACGCTGGCGGCGGCGGCCATGACGGCCATGCACCTGTCGCGCTTCGCCGAGGAAATCGTCATCTGGATGACGCCCCAGTTCGGCTTCGTGCGCTTGTCCGACAAGTTCACCACCGGCTCCTCGATCATGCCGCAGAAGCGCAATCCGGACGCCGCCGAGCTGGTGCGCGCCAAGGTCGGACGCATCGCCGCTGCGTTCCAGGCGCTGCTGATGGTCATGAAGGGGCTGCCGCTGACCTATTCCAAGGACATGCAGGAAGACAAGGAGACCACCTTCGATGCGCTGGCCAGTCTGCGGCTGGCCATCTCGGCCATGACCGGCATGGTCGAGGACCTGGAGCCGCAGGCGGCCCGCATGGCGGAGGCCGCCGGCAGCGGCTTTTCCACGGCCACCGACCTCGCCGATTGGATGGTGCGCACCCTCGGCCTGCCCTTCCGCGAGGCCCACCACGTTACGGGCAAGATTGTGGCAGCCGCCGAAGCGAGCGCCGTTGCGCTCGACAAGCTGCCCATCGAAGTCATGCAGGAGGCGCATCCGGGCATCACCGAGGCCGTGTTTTCGGTGCTTTCGGTGCGCAATTCCGTTAAGAGCCGGACCAGCTATGGGGGAACTGCGCCACAGAACGTCCGCAAAATGGCGCGAGGGTGGATAAAGCGGTTGGAAAAGACCTCCGCTCGGGCCTAGAACGTATTGGCATTGCTGGCCCCGGAGCGATAGGTTGCCTTCGGAGGCCGCTTGGCGTCGCGATGTATGAACAGGGTTCAAACGGGCTTATGACGCGTAGCCGACTGCAGCTTGGCTTGGTGCTCGGGCTTATCGTCCTGGGGACATTCAGCCTGTCCGGCTGCGGCGTACGCGGCTCGCTGGAGGCGCCGGAAGGCGTCGCCACCACCACCGGCGAGGCAAAACCCGGCTCGACCCCGGATCCGACCAAGAGTCACAAGCCCTCCATTCTGGATCCGCTGATCCGCTGACGGGCATCCTATGCATCATTTTGCCTACCGTGGCGGCGTCCTCCACGCGGAGGGCGTAAGCCTGGCACGCATCGCCGAAGAGGTTGGTACCCCCTTCTATTGCTACGCTACAGCCACCCTGGAGCGGCACTACAAGGTGCTGCAGGAGGCCTTTGCGGGGCTCGACCCGCTGATCTGCTATGCCCTGAAGGCCGGCTCCAACCAGGCGGTGATTGCTACCCTGGCCAAGCTTGGGGCGGGCATGGACGTCGTGTCCGAGGGCGAGTTGCGCCGCGCCAGAGCAGCGGGCGTGCCGGCGTGCAAGATCATTTTCGCCGGCGTCGGCAAGACGCGCGCCGAGATGGCCTATGCGCTCGGCGAGGATATTCTAGGGTTCAACGTGGAGTCCGAGCCCGAGCTCGACGCGCTGAGCGAGGTGGCAGCCGGCATGGGTGCGACCGCACGTATTGCGGTCCGCGTAAACCCCGACGTCGATGCCAAGACCCACGCCAAGATCTCGACCGGCAAGGCCGAGAACAAGTTCGGCGTGCCGTTCAACGATGCGCGACGCCTCTATGCCAAGGCCGCCCAGCTGCCCGGCATCAAGGTGACCGGCATCCACATGCACATCGGCAGCCAGATCACCGATCTGCAGCCGTACCGCGACGCCTTCGCCCTGATGCGCGAACTCGCGCAGACCTTGCGCGCGGACGGCCACGCCATCGCCCATCTCGACATGGGCGGCGGCCTCGGCGTGCCTTACCGTGGCGGCAACGACATGCCGCCCTCGCCGCTGGAGTATGCGCGCGTCGTGCGCGAGACGGTCGGCGACCTCGGCCTGAAGATCTGCCTGGAGCCGGGGCGCATGATCGTCGCCAACGCCGGCATCCTGGTGGCGCGCGTGGTCTACGCCAAGCGCGGCCGCGACAAGACTTTCACGGTCGTCGATGCGGCCATGAACGACCTGATCCGGCCAACGCTGTACGAGGCCCACCACGACATCTGGCCGGTGGCGGAAGCCTTGAACAGCAAGCCGCCGGTCATGCAGGATGTGGTTGGCCCAATCTGCGAGACGGGTGACTACCTTGCCCTCGATCGCCGGCTGCCTGCATTCGCTGCCGGCGACCTGCTGGCCTTCATGACCGCCGGCGCCTACGGGGCCGCCATGTCCTCGACTTACAACACCCGCCTGTTGGTGCCCGAGGTTCTGGTCAACGGCGACGCCTACGCCGTGGTGCGCCCGCGTCCCAGCTACGACGAACTGATCGGCATGGACCGCCTGCCCGACTGGCTGGACCAGGATTGATGCCGCAGCTTGACAGCGCGCAAAATCGCACCGCGACAATATCCGGACCCAGGGGCATGGCCCTGGCCCTAGGTCCGGCCAGGATGACAAGCTCGGCGCTTGTGCCTAGTGTAGGCCGAGGAACTCGCGCACCGCCGCGGTGGTCGCGGTCGCGTCGTTCTTGTCGGCAGCCGGCAAGGCCCAGCCGACACCGGTTCGCAGGACGAGCCTGGTGCTGCAGACTTCGGCGCCGGACATGGGGTCGGTTGCTGCGTCTACTTTCACCTCGGCAATGTCGCTGAGCGGGCTTTCCGTGGGGTGTCGCGCCCACAGCAGCACCTTGCGCTGGCGCGTCACTTTGCCGGTCTGTTTGTCGAATGTGAGGGTCGTCGATCCCGACTTCAGGACCATCCTCTGTGGAGTGCGTTCGATGTTGGTCATTGACGCCGTCTCCTTGGTAGGCTGTCTCCCTGTTGCTTCCGCGTACAGACGTATCAGAAAAGCCGGCGTTTGTCCTCGAGGCATGGAGCATCGCCGGTAGCTGCGGGGGCAAACCATCAATTGCTGTCATTAAGGAGGGTAGAGCTATGCGCAGCGCTCAAAGGGTCGCATGGAGTTGGACGGTAATCGGTGTGGCCGCAGTCGCCGCTTTGGTCAGCGGCGCAGGCGAGGCGGCCGAGTTGAAGGTTGTGAGCGCATCTGCGCTCAAGCCTGTACTGCCCGGGCTCGCTGAAGCTTTTGCGCGCGAGAGCGGACATTCCGTGACCCTTGCATTCGCGACCGCCGGCGAGGTCGAAAAGCGATTGGTGAGCGGCGAAGCGCTCGACGCTGTGGTCGTCACCGATATCGCCGCCGCAAAGCTTAACGAGCAGGGCCTCATTGCGCAGGGCGCGTCCAGCATCGTCGCGCGGGTTGGCGTCGGCATCGGCGTGCGCGAAGGGGCGCCGAAGCCCGACATCGGCACGATCGACGCTTTCAAGCAGGCCATCCTGAGCGCCAAGTCCGTCACCTACCCCGATCCAGCGCGCGGCGGTGCCAGCGGCATCCACTTCAACACCGTCATCGAGCGCTTGGGTATTGCGGAGCACGTCCGGCAGAAGGCAACGCTCGGCGCCAATCCGGATTTCGTGTGCGTCGCCGTGGCCAAGGGCGAGGTCGAGCTGTGCGTGCACCAGATCAGCGAGATCATGCCGGTCAAGGGCGTGACGCTGGTCGGGCCGCTGCCCAAGGATGTGCAGCGCGTGACCACGTTTGCGGTGGCCGTGGCGGCGCGAGCGCGCGAGCCTGGCGCGGCGCGGGCATTTCTAGCGTTCGTGAGCCGCCCCGACTTCAAGGCCAAGTTTGCCGAAGCTGGTTTGGACTATCGCATCGACTAGGAGTTCGACACCCGCGCCCGGCCGGCGCCGCGGTGGGCGTGGCGGCGGCCGCGGCATGATCCCCGGCGACGACGGCGTCTACGGCGATGACGTCGTGCCGGCTGGCCGCGCGCCCGGCTCCGTCAGTTCGTAACTTGATCTAACGTCGTTGCAGCCTTGACTTTCGCCGTGGTTGCCCAGGAGCTCGCTTGGCCGCGACGCGGCCCGCCGCCGCCAACGCAAGTCGCGCCCATGCGATCAACTCGTCGGGTTCGTCGAACAGCCGCTCGGGCGCACGCCAGAACGATAGATCGATGCTGCCGCCCTTCTTGGCGTAGTTGAGGGGCGGAAAGGCTGCGGCCTCCGCGAAGGCTGCGCGGTTGTGGTCATCGACGCGAACGTAGAGCGTGTCGTCTCGCACCATGCCAAGCATCAGCCCATCGCAAAACACTCCGGTCTTGCCGAACATGGGCCGCATGGTGAGGTGGCCAAGCGGAGCAAGCTGCTCGCGCAGGAACTGGGCGAAACTGTCGCTGGCAACCATCCGCTGCACCTATCCAATGCTCACCGGTGCAATGCTCACTGGTCCAATTCACTGGGCGCGCGATGCTGCATCCCACCCGTCGACTTTGGCGATCTCCTTGATCAGCTTGGCGATCAGTGCCTGGCCGAAGGCATCAAAACCGCTCGCTTCCATCACGAACGCGCCGGGCCCGCCGATGACGTTGTCGCGGTAGTAGGCCGCAAGTCCACCGGGCGGATTGGTGTGGCGCGGGTTGGTGGCGAGCGGCGTTGCCCCGCGGATCACCAGGCCATTGATGGTGACACCCTGTGCCAATGCCTCCTCGCGTGCCTTGGCGAGCGTGCGCTCGGCATTGTTGGTGCCGTCTCCTGACACGTCGATGACGCGTCGGGCAGCCTGAAAGGTAGCGCGGGCGAGCTGCGCCATGGCGTAGTCGATGCCGGCCCCGATCGAGGTGCGGCCCGAGTGCACGCGCGGCGCCTGTCGAACTATGTCAGCGAACCGATCGGCGTCCGGGCCGCCCTCGATCAGCATCCAGTCCACGATCAGGCTCTGCTCGTAGTCGTCGGCCCATTCGATGAAGCACAGCGCAATGCGGCGGTGCGTGCCGCCGGTCATGGCCCCAATCACGCGAGGGTCGCTGATGGCAGTGGCGTAACCCTGGCGCTGCAGCTGGAATTTTTCAGCATCGACGCTTGTGGAGACGTCGGCGGCAAGCACCAGCAGCAGGTCCACCTGGTTGTCGTCTGCCCTGGCGCCGGGCAGGCCGATGCCGATCAGCCAAACGGCGAGGCAGGCTGAGCCGATCCGCGCGAGCATGCGCTCCTCCGCCGCTTGTTTCGCTTGGCCGTTGCTCAACCCTAGCACAGTTCGCCAGGCAACCCTGGCGCAAACGGCATGCTAAGGTTGCGGGCTGTGTGTCCTGTTCAGTCGAGAGTTTGAGTCCATGTCGTCGTTGCGTCAGCGTGCACGTGCTGGATTGCCCATCAACCGCGTCCTGGTCGGCGATTGCCTTGAGGAGCTGGCCAAGTTGCCGGCCGCCAGCGTCGATCTGGTGTTCGCCGATCCGCCCTACAATCTGCAGCTCGAGCGCGACCTGCTGCGGCCCAACAACACCAAGGTCGACGGCGTCGACGACGACTGGGACAAGTTCTCCTCGTTCGCCGACTATGATCGCTTCTCCCGCGCCTGGCTCGCCGAGTGCCGGCGCGTGTTGAAGCCGGACGGCGCCATCTGGCTGATCGGCTCCTACCACAACATCTTCCGCCTTGGCGCGGCTCTGCAGGACCTCGGCTTCTGGCTGCAGAACGACGTGATCTGGCGCAAGGTGAATCCGATGCCGAATTTCCGCGGCAAGCGCTTCACCAATGCGCACGAGACGCTGATCTGGGCTGGTCGCGATCAAAGATCGCGCGTCACGTTCAACTACGAGGCCATGAAGGCGCTCAACGACGACATCCAGATGCGTTCGGACTGGCTGTTTCCGATCTGCTCGGGCCCCGAACGCCTGAAGGACGGTGCGGGGCGCAAGGCGCACCCAACGCAAAAGCCAGAACCGCTGCTGCATCGCTTACTGCTCGCCACCAGCAATCCCGGCGATCTGGTGCTCGATCCCTTCTTCGGCACCGGTACCACGGGCGCGGTTGCCAAGCGACTCGGCCGGCGCTGGCTCGGTATCGAGCGTGATCAGGTCTACGCGGCGGCGGCTGAGGCGCGCATCTTAAGGGTGCAGCCGCACGCACCGTCGGCCCTGGAGACCGCCAAATCCAAGCGCCACGAGCCGCGCGTGCCATTCGGCACCATCATCGAGCTCGGCATCCTGGAGCCTGGCATAACGCTGACCGACGAGCGGGGACATATCCGCGCCGAGGTGAGGGCCGACGGCACTCTCGCGATTGCCGGGCGACAGGGATCGATCCATCGCCTCGGCGCGGAAATCCAAGGTAAAGCCGCATGCAACGGCTGGACCTACTGGCACGTGGAAGTCGAGGGTCGCAGAAAGCCGATCGATGCGCTGCGCGAGGAGGCGCGGCGGCAGCTCGGCCTGTCAGGACACCTCTCCGCACTCGATGCTGCGGAGTAAATCGTTCAACACAGGACTGAATGTCTCGATCAGGTCGGCCTTGACCTCGGCGCGCATCGGCGTCTCGTCGATGCGCAGGATCAAGACGATGTCGAAACCGTAACCGGCGAAGTCGCCACGCGCCTCGTGCTCGGCGTCCTGCCGGCCCATGTCGCCAGTCTTGCCGACATAGCCAATGTCGAGGCAGGTGCCGCTGGCATCGGCTGAGGTGGCCGGAACAGCCCGGGCGTAGCAGTAGACGGCGCTGATGTCGGCCAGATCGCAGACGGCCTCCTGCGGGTGGACCTCAAAGGAATAGGCACGCCCGGCACGGCTGCGCAGCACGACCTGGCCGGCTTCTTCCTTACGGCCGAACAGCTCAAAGCCGGCTTCGACTCTGGCTTGGTCAACCGGCCCGCGGCCAAGAATCGTCATTGTTCGATCCCGCCAATCGCTTAGAGCTTGCATCTCCATAACATTTAGAGCGATTCGAGCGGCGGGCCCGTGTCAGAGGGGCAACACAACCAATAGGAGATACCACCTGTCGGCTCCCGTCTCCGCGCAGAGCAAGACAACTAGGCTGGCCACGGCGCTCGCGGTGTATCTACGCCCGCGCGTCCTGATCGTGCTGCTGCTCGGCTTCTCGGCCGGGCTGCCGCTGGCGCTCTCAGGCGAGACCCTGCGGGTATGGATGGCCGACCGCGGCGTCGACCTCGGCACCATCGGTCTGCTGTCGCTTGCCGGACTGCCGTATACGATCAAGTTCCTGTGGGCGCCTGTGGTCGACGCGCTGGATGTACCGTGGCTGTGCCAGCGCCTGGGACGCCGGCGCGGCTGGCTCGTTGCCTCGCAGATGCTGCTGATGGCCGCGATCGTGTTCCTCGGCACGCGCGATCCGGTGGTGGCGCCGCTGGTGGTTGGTTTGGGCGCGCTACTGGTGGCGTTTGCCTCGGCGACGCAGGACATCATCATCGACGCGTACCGTGTCGAGAGCCTGGCAGGCGACGAGCAGGCGGCCGGTATGGCCAGCTACGTCGCCGCCTATCGCCTTGGCATGCTGGCGTCGGGTGCCGGCGTGATCGGCCTGACGGCCTGGCTGGAGAGCTTGGGTCTCGACAAGACGGTGGTGTGGCCGATCGCCTTTGCCGGTGCTGCGGCGCTGGTTGTTGTAGGCCTCGTGGCCGTCCTGCTCGGGCGCGAACCGGCAACCGGCGCAGACCCCGGCGCCGCCCAGGACAAATCGGCGGCGGTGGCTCGCGTTGCACGGACGGCCCGAGATGCGTTCGCCGACTTCCTGTCGCGCGATGCGGCGCTGGCGGTGCTGGCGTTCGTGATTCTCTACAAGCTCTGCGATGCCTTGGCCGGCGCCATGACCGCGCCGTTCGTGCTGTCACTTGGCTACGACAAGGGCACCTACGCGGCGATTGTGAAGGGTGTGGGACTGGCGGCGCTATTGATCGGCGGCTTCGCCGGCGGCGTAGTTGCCAAGGCGCTGCCGCTGGCCAAGGCGCTGTGGCTCGGCGCCATTCTGCAGATGTGCTCCAACCTGGCCTTCGTTTGGCTCGGCCTGCAGACGCCGAGCGCCTGGGCACTGACCGTGGCGATCGTGTTTGAGAACTTCACCGGCGCCATTGGCACGGTAATTTTTGTTGCCTACCTGTCGGCGCTGTGCCGCAACCCTCTGCACACGGCGACCCAGTACGCCCTGCTGACGGCATTGGCCTCGACCGGACGTACGCTGCTATCCTCTGGCACCGGCTTCATGGCCCAGAGCATCGGCTGGACGGCTTTTTTCGTTGCCACCGCGCTCGCGGCCTTGCCCGCCCTGGCCCTGCTGGTCTGGCTGCAGCGGCGCCGACATTTCGTGGCCCTCGATCAGGCGCCCGACGCGTGAGGTGGACGAGCGCAAGCGCGGACGTGTACCGTGCGCGCACGTGCGCTCTGTCATCCCGGCCTGTGCGCAGCCCAGAGCCAGGACCCAGAGCCTGGGCCCAGGGCCCAGGGCCAGACAGGTCGCAGCTGGGCTGGGTCCCGGACCATCGCTGGCGCGATTTCCGGGATGACACCGCGAGGACCGGGAGGACCATGACCACAGCACCGAAATCGCCGCGCTTCGATACGCTGAGCCTGCACGCCGGCCAGCGTCCGGACCCGGCCACCGGCTCGCGCGCCGTGCCGATTTACCAGACCACCTCTTACGTGTTCGACGACACCGAGCACGCGGCAGCCCTGTTCAACTTGGAGCGCGCCGGGCACATCTATTCGCGCATCTCTAATCCCACGGTGGCCGTGCTCGAGGAGCGCATCTCAGCGCTTGAAGGCGGCGTCGGTGCCGTTGCGACCGCCAGCGGCCAGGCCGCACTGCATCTTGCCATCGCCACCCTGATGGGGGCGGGCGGCCACATCGTGGCATCCGCGCGCATCTACGGCGGCTCGCACAACATGTTCACGCACACGCTGCCGCGCTTCGGCATCACCACCACGCTGGCCGATCCGCGCGATCCCGATAGCTTCGCTCGTGCCATCACCGACAAGACGCGTGTGCTGTTCGCCGAGACGCTCGGCAATCCGGGGCTGGAGGTGCTCGACATCAAGGCAGTAGCCGACGTGGCGCACAAGCACGGCCTGCCGCTGTTGATCGACTCCACCTTCGCCACACCGTATTTGTGCAGGCCGTTCGAGCATGGCGCCGATCTCGTCATGCACTCGGCCACCAAGTTTCTCGGCGGGCACGGCATCGCCATCGGCGGCATCCTGGTCGACGGCGGCCGCTTCGACTGGGCGGCGTCGGGCAAGTTTGCGACCATGACCGAGCCATACGCCGGCTATCACGGCATCTCGTTTGCCGAGGAGTTCGGGCCGGCTGCCTTCATCATGCGCGCGCGCGCCGAGGGCCTGCGCGACTTCGGCGCCTGCATGAGCCCGGCCAATGCGTTCTACCTGATCCAGGGCATCGAGACGCTGCCGGTGCGCATGGGGCGGCACGTCGCCAATGCGGCGGCCGTCGCGCATTTCCTGGAGGGGAACGGCGCGGTGACTTGGGTCAAGTATCCGGGCTTGGAGAGCCATCCCGACTATGCGCTGGCCAGACGCCAGCTTCCGAACGGGGCCGGCGCCATCCTCAGTTTCGGCATCAAGGGCGGACGCAAAGCCGGCGCCAAATTGATCGAGAGGCTGCGCGTGTTCTCGCATCTGGCCAACGTCGGCGACGCCAAGTCGCTGGTCATCCATCCAGCCAGCACCACGCATCAGCAGATGAGTGTGGAGGAGCTGGCCAAGGCGGGTGTCGGCGAGGAACTGGTGCGTCTCTCCATCGGGCTTGAGGATGCGCAGGACCTGATCGACGATCTAGCCCAGGCGCTCGCCGCCGCGCAGAAGGGCTGAGTGACATGCAGCTGAAGGTGGACGGCAAGCAGGTCTATGCCGCAACGGGCGGACAATCCTTTGATGCGGCCAAGCCGGTGATCGCATTTCTGCACGGCGCTGGCATGGATCACACGGTCTGGCAGCTGCCGGCGCGCTGGTTCGGCTGGCACGGGCATTCGGTGCTGGCGCCAGACCTCCCGGGGCATGGCCGCTCGGAAGGGCCGGCGCTGGCCGGCGTTGCACAGATGACCGCCTGGCTAGGAAAGCTGCTCGATGCGGCCGGCGTGCGCGAGGCTGCGCTGGTCGGTCATTCCATGGGCGGCGCCGTCGCCCTGGAAGGCGCCGCGGCGCTGGGCGAACGGATCAACCGCGTGGCGCTGCTGGGCACGGCTGCTGCCATCCCGGTGCATCGTGATCTGTTGGCTGCGGCCCGCGCGCAGCCCGATGTGGCCTATCGCATGATGACAGCCTGGGCGTTCGGTGCGCGCGCCAAGATGGGCGGCAATCCGACGCCGGGCTTGTGGATGACCGGCGCCGCGATGGCACTGTTTGCGCGCAATGCGGCGGATGTGCTTGCGACCGATCTCGATGCCTGCAACGACTGGAAGACCGGCACGGAGGCGGCCGGCAAAGTGCGCTGCCCGGCGCTGGTTCTGCTCGGCGCCAACGACATCATGACGCCGACGAAGTCGGGCCGCGCACTGGCGGCCCTGCTGCCCGGCAGCCGAACGGTCATTATCGAGGACTGTGGACACATGCTGCCGGCGGAGACACCCGATGCCGTGCTCGACGCGCTAATCGGATTCTTTGCCTCGGATGCCGCCGCCGCTTGACCCAGGGGACCACGCACCCATGAACCTCGCCGAATACTGCAAATACGATGGCCTTGGCCTGGCCGAGCTGGTGGCGAAGCGGCAGGTGTCGCCGAAGGAGCTGGCGGCGACGGCACTGAAGGCGATCGAGGTTGCCAATCCCACCGTCAATGCGGTCGTGGAGACCTACCCCGACCGCATCGGCGGCCTCGACGAAGCGGCGCTCGGCAACGGCCAGTTCCGCGGCGTACCGTTTCTCATCAAGGATGTGTTCGGCCACGAGAAAGGTCGCAAGATCGAATTCGGCAGCCGGCTATGCCGCGGCATGCTGGGCGAGGTCGACAGCCACGTCGCCGAGCTGTTCCGGGCGAGTGGCGTCAACATCCTCGGCCGTTCGGCGGCGCCCGAGTACTCGATGTCGGCAACGACCGAGTCGGTCTTCTGCGGCAACACCTCCAACCCCTGGAAGCAGGGCTATTCAGCCGGCGGCTCGACTGGCGGCGGCCAGGCGGCCGTGACCTCGGGTATGGTGCCGCTCGCGCACGGCTCCGACATCGGCGGCTCGATCCGCATTCCGGCGAGCTGGTGCGGCGGGGTCGCGCTCAAGCCCTCGCGCGGCCGCGTTTCGAGCGGTCCGTCGTTCGACGAGGGCGGCTTCGGCATGACCTCCAACCTCGTGCAGGCGACGACCGTGCGCGACGTCGCCGCCATGCTCGACTGCATGGCGGTGCCGCAGGTCGGCGATCCCTTCCTCATTCCGAAGCCGTCGGAGCCCTACTCCAGCCTCACCGTCAAGGCGCCGCCGCGGCTGCGCATCGGCATCGTGCTGTCGGAGCTGTTCGGCGTGACGGTCGACCCCGAGGTGAAGCGCGCCGTGCAGGCGGCGGGCCAGGCGCTGGCGGCGCTGGGACACGAGGTCGAGGAGGCCGAGGTCGACATTGGCGGTCGCGACGCCATGCGCAGCTGCAACGACGTGTTCTTCTTCGCCTACGACGTCAGGCTCGACGGCTATGCCAAGCGCTCGGGCAGCACGCCGGGAGTGGACACACTGGAGCCGGTGACGCTGAGCCTCTACGAATATGCCAAGGGCATCACGTCGGCGCGCTTCCTGGCGGCGGTCAGTGCGCTCAACGTGGCGCGGCGCAAGCTCGCCCGCTTCTACACGCGGCACGACATCTGGCTGTCGCCCACCACCGCGCGCGTCGCCGAGCCGTGGGGCAAATACAATCTAAGCCGGCCCGGCGTGTCATCAGCCAACAACGTCGACCTGCTGCTGGCCGAACCCTGCCAGTTCACGGTTGCGCACAACATCATGGGTACGCCGGCCATGTCGCTGCCGCTCGCCATGCATGCGACCGGCGTTCCGATTGGCGTGCAGTTGGCCGGCCGACCTGCGGACGAGCACCTGGTGCTGCAACTTGCGACGGCGCTCGAGCAGGCCATGCCCTGGCGCGAGCGCGTGCCGCCGCTGCATGTGACGAAACTGGGCGGCTAGCGACCCGAGCGCAGCTCAGAGCCGGGTCCGAGGAGCAGCCCGCTTTTGCAGGATCGACTCTAGGTCCCCGCCTAGGCCGCTTCGCCAGCTTGCGCGATGACACCGTGACCTGAGGTGTCGTCCTGAGCGCCACCGGGGTTATTGCCGATTTCGGTGGCGGCCGCGCTCGGCAATGATGCCGGCA
>Ga0075421_100001194_pt1 | contig 29935 bp, 37 predicted proteins | sample SoiMetdeltSBSDD5_FD_75292 | JGI IMG/M metagenome (GOLD analysis project Ga0075421, IMG submission 75292) | Bulk soil microbial communities from a Populus tree surrounding site in Tennessee, USA - Soil MetaG P. deltoides SBSDD5 | ecosystem: Environmental > Terrestrial > Soil > Tree plantation... | reverse complement strand
ATGAGATGGCGCTGTCTCGAAATCAGGAGCCATAATGATCTATTGGACGGTAACTCTTGTTTACGACAAGAGACTTGGCGCCCCCTATGCGGTGCGCCGATAGCGCATGAACACGACGCCTGTCGGAAGGGGCGCCGCCTCCACCAATGTCAAGTCGAGGCGCTTTCCTTCCGGATACAATCGTTTGCCACCACCCAGCACGAGTGGATAGACGTGCAGGCTGTACTCATCAACCAGATCATTCTGCGCCAGCGCCTGGGTCAATACGCTGCTCCCGTCGACAAGGATGTTCTTGCCGGGCTGCTGCTTGAGCTGGCGTACGGCTTCAACGACATTGTCGCGAATGAGGGTGGAGTTCCGCCAAGCCGAGGCGGATTTCAAAGTTGTGGACACCACGTACTTGCGGATGTCGTTCATCGCATCGGCGAATGGATCACCTGCCTTCGGTTCAAACGCGCCGCCGTGGATTTGCCATGTCTTTCGGCCTAGCAAGAGCGCATCGACTTGGGACATCGCCTGAAAGAAGTGAGCTCCAATGTCATCGTGCCAAAACGGATGCGTCCAGCCGCCATGAGTAAAGCCGCCTTCGGTGTCTTCATCCGCGCCGCCTGGCGCCTGGATCACGCCGTCCAGCGTGATGAATTCAGCGATAATAAGTTCTCTCAATTTCTACTCCTTTGATGGTTGGTTTGAGGATAATCGCCGCCCAACCGCGGTGGGCGCCCGCGTTGCGAAGCGACGTCAAGCGCAGCGCCTTGTTGGGGGGCGAATCGAGCGCTTCTCATTTAGCCAGCCCGAAATTACCCATCTTTGCCCGCTCATATGCTCCTTCGGGGAGGAGCCATTTTAGTCGGGAGACGAATCTCGCTTGTGGCCCAATCAAGTAGCGTAGTCGTGGTGTTTTGCTGGAAATGATCTTGAGTACGGTTTCCGCTACCAGGTGCGGACCAGGCCCCTTCTCTTCATAATCGCGAATGGCATCGAAAGCGCGTCGCCGCCACAGGTCGTACGCCTTAAGCGGCGCAGCCGGTGTCTGCCGCTTGTCCATCATAGGTGTTTTGAGGAAGCCAGCCTCCGCCAGCGAAACAAGAATATTGAACGGCTTGACTTCCATGCGTAAGGCTTCTGTATAGCCTTCCACGGCAAATTTGCTGGCAGAGTAGACGCCCATGAACGGAATAGATGAGACGCCGGACAGGGAACTGACGTTGATAATCTGTCCCTGCCTTTGTTGGCGCATTGACGGCAGAACTCCTGTAACCATTCTGACGACGCCGAAGAAATTAGTCTCGAACTGGGCCTTGGCTTCTTCCAAAGAGATTTCTTCTAAGGCGCCGGCCAACTCATAAGCTGCATTATTGACCAGGACATCAACCCGACCGGCCTGATTGACTACCGCTGTCACGCACGCCGATGCCGAGGCGTCGGAGCGCACATCTAGAGCTAACATCTCAACGGCTGGTATCGCCTCGGCGCTGGCTGGATTACGGCTTGTTCCAAAGACCTTGTAGCCTTTCTGCGAGAGTAATCGAGCCGTGGCTTGGCCAACGCCGGATGACGCTCCCGTGATTAAGACTACTTTCTGATCAGACATACTGAACCTCCGGCCTATTGACCGTGCAGATCTCTTCCGAATTAACCCTCCAACTCGCGTGCTGTGTGTGTCGCGCCCTAATTGACTTCCCGGACCGCTTCGCCTGACCGCAGCAGATTCGCGCCGGACACGACGATTCGCTGTCCCGCAGTCAGACCATCTAGAATTAGTATCTGGCTGCCCGACAACGGGCCGGGCCGGATTGGAATCGCTTTGGCAAACGTTCGTCCCGCCTTTTGCTCGGTTGTGTAGACAAGATAACGGTCGCCAGTAGGATCGCGCACCAAAGCATCGACGGGGATTTGCGGCAAGAGATGGCTACCTTCGGTCTCCGCAGCCTGAACGGCGGCAATCATCCCTGACCGCAGCTTGAGACCCGGATTTGCAATCGCCACCTCGATCTCGAACGACCGCACCCTTGGATCCGCCGCCGCGGCCAGCGACAAAACGCGGCCGTGAAAAGTTTCGCCTGGAAAAGCGTCCACGGTCAGGTCGAGAGATTGTCCTTGGCGGAAATTGTGCAGCGCCGAATCCGGCACGTTGAAGCGACCCTTGACGAGTCGCAAATCCGCCAAGATGAACGCCGGGGTTCCTGCGGCGACCAGGGCGCCCAACTCGACGCGCCGCTCCAAGAGTACGCCTCCGAACGGCGCCCGCAAGACCGTATCGCCAAGCGCAATCTCCGCCTCACAGACTTGCGCGGAAGCGGAATCCATACGTTCTCGCGCACCCACGCTCGCCGCCTTCGCCGCATCGACCTTGGATCGCGCAATATCGAGCCTCGCCTTGCTCCCATCGTAAACCGGCTTGGTAATACTTTCCTGTTCCCAAAGTTTCGAGACGCGCTCGAAATCCAATTTCGCCTGCGCCAGGCCAGCTTGAGCTTCGGCAATTTGCGCCTCGGCTGCGCGGATCCCGGCTTCAGCCTCATTTCGGACTCCCTGCGACTTGTCGACGATTGCCTGAAACTCACTGGCCCGAATGCGAGCGAGCGTCGCGCCGGCGGCCACTGTAGCTCCCGCTTCTAACGGCCGTATCCTGCCGTCGCCCCCTTTCGCCTGAGAGAGCTGCACAACATAGCCGGAAACCCGAAACGCCAGATCCACTTGGGCGTTCGGCGCGATGATTGCCGAATACCTCGCGGGTTCCGGGTTCTTCGACAATTCGACGACAGCCATGCGAACGGCCTTCGGCGTCGCAATGCCATCATCTTCGGCGGCGCTCTGATGAGTGGCGCATCCGGCGGCCAGCAGAGCCGTCGCGCCGATCAAAACGGGGGCGATGAGATTCGTTTTCACTGATCTTCCCCAATCGCTTTATCGAAATCCGCCTGCGCGGCCGCCAGGTTCAGCAGCGCTTGAATGAAGCGATGGTCCGCTTCCGCGAGGCCGGATTGAACTTTCAAGACGTCGCTAAGCAAAGCGTAACGCTGGGTGAATTGATTTCTGATGACCCGAAGTGATTCGGAGGCGGCCGATTGCGACAACCTCGCGACCTCCAGTTCCTTGCGAGCCTCAATGAGCCGCCGGTGCTGATGGCTGACATCAACAATCACGAGGGCTTCCGCGTCTTTAAGTTCCAACAATGCCTGATCCTCGGCCTGACGCATCTGCTGAAGCTGGTTGCGTTTTCTTCCCCAATCGAAGACGTCCCAATTCACCTGGATGCCGACGCCGCTCAGATTCTTCGGCAGCGCATTGCTTAGGTTGGCTGTCGCCAGAGTTGTCAGGGAAAGACTCACCTCCGGAATACGCTCAGCGTTCTTAATGCGGCGGTCCAACTCCGCCTTCCGTACTTTCAACTTGGCAAGCCTGATCTCCGGGCGCGACTCGATAGCCCTGGCGCGGGCCTCCTGTAGCTGAGGCAATTCGAATTCGACCGGGTTCAAGAGATCGACATCAAACGGCGTATCAGGGTCACGCCCCATGAGGCGGTTGAGCTGCTGCTTCTGTGTTTGAAGAGGATCATCCAGTTTGAGCAGTTCATACTCCACCTGGGCCAGTTGCGCCTTGACGTTCAAGGAATCCGCCTTCAGGGCGACCTGCTGCGCCACGGTTTGATTTGTGTCCCGGTCCAACTGCTTGAGAAAGTCCACGGTCGCTTGCAAGCTTTTTTTACCGCTCTCCGCTTGCAATATTCCGTAGTACAGCCGGCGGACTTCATTTACTGTCGATTGCCGTCTTGAACGGATCTGCTCGTCAGCCGCTTCCACGCCCACTCGCGCTAGGTGGATTCCCAATCCAACCTTATATTGTTGGGACAGCGGCTGCGCGACGTTTGCGAAGAAGATTCCACCGACTCGCAGAGGACTTTCGAGTGTCGTCGTCTTCCCGGGAATTGGGCCAACATTCGGGTAGACGCCAAGAGATCCTTTGTCGAGTGTAAGGCCCAGACGGGTCAGGGATTGTGAACCAAGCGCGATCAGCGAGAACGTAGGCAAACGATAGGTTCGGGCGACCTGTACCTGGTCCAAGGCCTTTTCTCTCTCCAATTGTGCAATCCGAATCGTGCGATTATTGGCCTCGGCCGCCTTGATGGCGTCGTCCAGCGTCAGCGCCCTGATTATAGAGGGAGCCGCCTCCGGCATTTGCGCCATGGCAGGCGCAGCAGAGCGCGCCGCCAGAAGGAACGAGGCCAATAAAAAATTCAACGCGACGGTCGGAAAACTAAGTCGGGAATTCACACTGATCATCCTTTTTTGCTGCCCTAACTTGCCTAGAGAGATGGCGCACAGTCGGAAGATCTTCCAGGTTAATAGCCCACGAATGCCCGCAATATACGACAATCTTTATTGTCTAAAACGCCGTTTTTGTTTGCCAATCGTCCAAAACACGAGAGAACTTCCGCTGACGGAATCGTGGGTTGGCCTTACCTGCGGCGGCGCGTTACATCGAACCGCCCTTCTGATGAGACCGGCGATACTCACCCGGAGACACCCCCAAGTGTCGCTTGAAGGCTTTGGCAAACGCGGGCACAGAATCGTAGCCTGCGGCGGCCGCGATGACGCTCAACTTGTCATTACCCGAGCGCAGCCGCACGGTAGCTACATTGAGCCGGAGGCGCGTGAGATAGCGGAGTGGCGTCTCGCCGACCAGTTTCGTGAACTTGTCCGCGAAAGCGGAGCGAGAGAGGGCTACGCGGTCTGCGAGCTCTGCAACTGTCCATGGCAGATGCGGCTTGTCATGCAGCAAGACCAGCGCTCGTCCGATCTGTTGGTCCCGCAGTGCGGCCAGCCATCCTGATTCGGCTGTATCAATATTTTCATCCAAATAGGCGCGGACAACCTGCATGAACAAAATGTCGGCCAGCCGCGTGACAACCGCCGCCGACCCGCTGCGGCCCGACCCTAGCTCCTCAAAGATATGGCTGACCGTCACCCTGAGCTCTGGGGCAACATCTTCGCTTCTTCCATTGAAATGGATGAGGGGCGGAAGCGCCGCAAGAAGAGGGTCGGTCGCGCCATTTTCAGATCGCATTCCTCCACACACCAGTTTCGTGACTGGCCCCTCGCCGCCTGCGCTAAACGCCCCTTGTTTGTCCGAAACGCGGCCCTTGAGAAAGTCGAAATAATCAACAACCTTAGTTGTTGGCAGATCCCGTATGACGTGCGAGTGATTTCGCGGTATGACTACGAAATCGCCGGCAGACAACTGTACCGGCTTGGCCACGCCGTTGACCTCGATCCAGCACTTTCCATGAGAGACGATGTGAAAAGTCGGCCCTCTAACATCGATGCTGAAGCCCCATGGCGCGCTGAGCTCGGGCCGGTAGTAGGCGCTGCTTCGAAAACGGATCGAGTGCAAAAGGTTGTCGATCAAGGTTTCGCGCCAAGCTTTAGTAGTGATATCCATTGCTCTGTTACCCTCCTTATCTCAACTCAAACATGGCATGTAATCGTTCTTTACTCGGCAACCTCCAGCTCCGCGACGCGACGGGCGTTCTCGAGTCGCCGCGGCAGCCCGAATCGGTTCATCAGCATCCTGTCGCGGATACGATCCGGGACCAGCGCCGCTAACCAGGACAGCGCCTTTGCGTCCCCGCCCACCAGGTATCGTGTTTTCGGATTCCGCGCCGTGAGCGCTTCAAATACTTTTGCGGCTACTCTGTCCGGAGAGATGCCGCTTTGGCCGAATTTAGTGAAAGCGGCGTGTGCGGCCGCATTCGCCGTCGCATACAACTCGCCGACGGCGCCTCCACCCTCGTTCATCCCGGCCAGGAGATGAGTCTTTGACCATAAGGGAGTCGCAACCGGGCCCGGCTCGATCAGCGAAACGTGTATCCCCCACGGAAGCAACTCGATGCGAAGCGCATCGGTCAGGCCCTCGAGCGCGAACTTTGACGCGCTATAAGCTCCCATCAAAGGAATCGCCAGACGCCCCAGAACCGAACCGAGATTGACAACGCGCCCCCGACCTTGTCGCAGCAGCGGTAAGAATGCTTGAGTTGCCGCCAATAATCCGATCACATTCACCTCGAACTGCGAGCGCACTTCGGCTATGGATGACGTTTCAAGCGGGCCGGCAATGTCGATGCCTGCGTTGTTGACCAGTCCTGCCAGCGCGCGACCGCCGAGCTTGTCCGCTACAGATCTGGCCGCGGCTTCAATCGAGCGAGGGTCGGTCACATCGAGCAGACTGGGCGTCAGGCGCTCAGACGCCTGACGCCGCAAATCCTCTCCGTGCTCACTCCTTCGCACGCCGGCGAACACCTGGAAGCCGCTTCGATCCAGGAGCAGCGCCGTGGCTCGCCCAATTCCTGATGATGCGCCGGTGACCAGAAATGCGCGCGGATGAGTTGAATTCTTTGTAGTCATGGAACACCTCCAATTTATGATGGAAAACATTTCCCGAAGGCCAGCAGCAACCGTGGCGATCCTTTGAGCCGGATCTTCCGTCGCAGCAGCGCCCAAGCCAGGTTGCGCTCTTTCGCCAGAAAGCCGAGCCAGGTACGACTGTCAGCCGTCACCTGCAGGTCGGCTTTCCCGCGATGACCCTCATTAACCTGAAGCCTTTGATTGCGAATGATGATTGTGGCCTGAACGTTCTCTGCGCCAGTGAAAGTGAAGTGGTAAATCGCTTCAAGCCCCTTGGCCCGGCCGCGCTGGAACACGAGAGGCAATCCATTGAGAAATCCGCGAATTGAACGAGTCGCATTCAATCCATTGCCGACGCTTTTGGCCTTTTTGTTAGGAAACCGCCGCGCGACGTGTTCTTCGGCGTCGGAACCGGGAACCACATAGACCGTCTCCTCCTTCTCCTGCAAAGGCTTGACGACATTCTGCAAGTAGTCTTTGCGATTCGTGAGGAACGGCCCGATCACATCCTCGCCCGCCGGACAGACAGCCATGCAGTAAGCCGCCTTGTAATTCGCGCCGAACGACAGACTCTGCCACATTGAAGAGGACTCGGAAGCGCTCACCCGACGGCGATAATCCTGCGCGTCGCGGCTGTCGGCGATCTGCCCGACCCAGTCTGTGAAACCACCCATGAATTCTCGGTAGTTATGCGTGTAGCAGGCCGAGAAATCGAATGAACCGTCCGCGCCGATCGCGCCGACAGGGCAGGCCGAAACACACAGCTTGCATTCAAGGCAAGGGTTGTAATCAATCGGCTGGTTGCGCATCGTTACTTCGGCTTCCATGAGCACCGTCCCGAGCAGGATGAAGTTGCCAAACCTGGGGTGGATGACATTGCGATGAATGCCCATGTGGCCGAGGCCGGCCGCCACGGCTACAGGTTTATGTGAGACGACCCAGGTTTTGCCGGGGAAGAGATCCATCTCCATCGGAAAGCCCATCGCCGGATTGACCGCGCGAATGCCGTGCTGTTCGAGCGCCGACACGATCCGGCGCGCCGTGTCGTTGACGTCATCCCCTGTGTGGTGAAATTCGAGGTTGGCGATGGAGCGCGCCGCGCTTCGAATCGGCTCTCGGTTCATCCGGCGAACGAAGCTGATGAGAGTTTTAGTCTGTGGAAAGAAACTCAGGATGTCGCCTCGCTGGTCGGCAAGTCCCGGACGGTCGATCTCGACGAAACCGACGTCGTCGGCGCCGGCTTCAAGGCAGAGGCGCCGGAGCCAGTCAGCGTTAAGACTCGGCGAAGTCTCCCGGTCGGTCGCCGCTTCAACTCGCTCCCGAAACCATTTAACGGTCGGGTGTTCAGAAAGTACCGCCATTCTTCATCTCCTTGTTGTATATACAACTATGCTGGCTAAAAAAAAGAACCGCCCTGCCGTTGAAGATTTCAGATCGCGGCCGCCGGCCCATTCTGCAACTTGACCCTGAGACGTTCCAGCCTGGGCCGGAGCGCAATCATCCGACCGTTAAAGCTCGTGAGAGGAGTAACAGTCGTCTCCATCTGCGGCCATATCGGCAGACTCTCAATGAGTTCATCGAGCTCTTGGGCCGACTCGGCGCTCACGATCATAACGAGCCTGATGGCTCCGTTTGCAGGTCCTCCTGCGAGGATCTTTTTTTCATTCTCCAGCTTCGCGCATAGCTCAAGGCTTGGAAGTATGTATTGCTCGATAAAAGTAATCCCGTCCTGTGGACCACCCGTTGGGCGACTGTAAGCGGCAAGTGTCATGTCAACCAAATATTGCATTTTTCCCTCTCTGTCATATGGTTAAGCTCCCTCGCGGAAGCCAGAGTTTAGATCTTTTGCTTTCGATGACCGAAGCGTTTTGGCGGCTCGATCCAGCGCCGCTATGTCTCTCTCTGCCAATAACGCGGCGGCCTGTTGTTGGGCCTGGCGCCAAGCGGGAATCGCCCTTTGCAAGAGCTTCCCGCCATGAGCGGTTACACTGAGCAGGCTCGACCGCCCGTCGTCGCCCGGGGATTCGGTTACCCAACCTCGCTCACGCATGCGCGTGAGGTCGCGGCTGAGTGTTGACTTCTCCAAATGCAGCGCTTGACAAATGTCTTGTTGTTTAGCCTGCCCAAGATAGGTCACCGCCACAAGAATATTCATTTGGCTGACGGTCAGGCCGTGCGGGCGCAGCGCCTGGTTGTAAATTTTCGTCACCGCGCGGGTGAGCAGTCGCAACTTGACGGCGATGCACTCCTCAGCGATCAACGCGGCTTTGGCCTGTAAAGACTCGTCTTTGCGCTCCATGGGTCCTACTCCTTTCACGATGATTGTATATACAACTACCCTATGTGTCAAGAGACTTCGTTTGTAATGAACTGATGCATGACTAATCGGACAGAATACCTTTTCGCCACGAGCCGGGCGGAACGGCGAGTCGCGACGCTGGAGAGATCAATCAAACGCGGTCCGCCGGGCTTAACCATATCCCCTGACGGCCACTGGATTCTTTACACGCGAATAGATCAGAGCGGCAGCGACATTATGTTGTTGGAAAACTTTCCGCGCCGCGCCGGGCTGCCTCATTAGGTCGCGGCATTCCGGCGCCCGCTAAGAAGTTCTGCGTGCTGTGGCATTTCAACGTCAGGGTAGTCGCGACATATTTTTCGTGACACCGGATCGGCGATAAGCCCCCGGCCCCTGTCCGTTCCACTTCTTGAACGCTTTACTGAACGCCGCTTCGCTTTCATATCCGGTCAGGGAGGCGACCTCGGCGGTTGTCAGTCTGTTTTCTCCGAGCATCTCAATGGCTTTGTGCATTCGCCAGCGCGACAAATAACGAAGCGGCGGCTCTCCGACCAGTTTCGTGAACCGGTTGGCGAATGCCGAGCGTGACATCCCACAGAGGGCCGCCAATTGCTCGACGGTCCAGGGATCTTGCGGCGCCCGATGGATGTGGGCAATGGCTTCGCCAATATGTGAATCTGCGGCGGCGGCGAACCAGTTCGGTTCCTCGCCGGAAACGGTGTTGGCGTATGCCCGAATCGCTTGAATGAAGAGGATATCGGAGAGCCGGGTAATGATCGTTTCAGCGCCGGGCCTTCTTGTGGCCGCTTCGGAAGAGATGAAGCTGAGCGTCGTTTGCATCCAGTCAACCACCTCACCGTCAGCCCCGTTTCTTGCCGCCGCGCCTGAAAAATGAAGGAAGGCTGGCAAGACTTTCAACAGCGGATGACTCTCGTGGTTCTCAACGAAGAACGCGCCGCCGATAAATTTGGTGACCTCGCCTTTGCCTTCGACCTTGTAGGTTCCATCCGGTCGGCGAGGATTGCGCCGCAGCCAATCCTGAAGGTTGACGTGTTCCGAATGCGGCGAGTCTGAGAATTTGCACCCGCATCTTTTCGTGATGATGATGAAGTCGCCGGCTTTCAGCCATCGGCGGATATTCAGATTTTCGATGACAAGTAGAGCGGACCCTTTAGTCAGAATACAAAATGAAGCGCCCCGCTCTTCTTCTATATAAAGGCCCCAGGGCGCGCCGACCTCGATCGGACAATAGACGGTGCTGCGGACCCTGATGCTATTCAGAATCTCGTCTAAAGCGTTCATCGCAAAATTCAGGTTGGACGATCTGACATAAAACCGAGTGTTTCTCACATAGAAAATTCAACCAGACAATTATAGGCTCCTCTTCGTCGGTCGCTCAAATTTAAAAAGGAGAAGATGCAGCCGCGTATCACAGCGAGATGGGCGCGATCGCCGCGGCGGCCATCGAGGAGAATGACATCCCCTTTTCAGGAGATGCTATGGATGTGAGAGCAGCCAAAGAAGTTGAGATCGATCACTTGGCAAGGCTCTGGTACGACGGCTGGCAGGATGCGCACGCACGGATCCTGCCGTCGGAACTTGCCCGCCATCGCACGCTGGAGGACTTCAGGTACAGGCTTCGAGCAGCCCTTTCGAGCGTGAGAGTCACAGGCCCATCTGGTCAGCCCGTCGGATTCTGCATGGTCAAGGACGACGAACTCTATCAACTCTACGTCTCGGCGAGTGCACGGGGCTCGGGACTCGCAGCGGCGTTGCTTGGCGATGCCGAGGCGCAGCTTGCTGCCAACGGCGTCGAGACTGCCTGGCTCGCGTGCGCGATCGGCAACGATCGAGCGGCGAAGTTCTATGAGAAAAACGGCTGGCGGCGCGTCGGGACTATGGTCAACCATCTGGAAACCCCGGACGGCCCATTTCCCCTGAAAGTCTGGCGCTACGAAAAACTTCTGCGTCAGGCGCCAAGAGGTTCGACTGAATGATGAACACCCACAGAACAGGTTGGAGTCCCATGAACATTGACCGCTTACAGTTTGCGTTGACGCTTCTCTCCGCGCTCGGCTGCTGGCTGATGGCCGGCGTCTTCTTCGCTTTCTCGACTTTTGTCATGAAAGCCCTTGCCCGGATCCAGCCGGAGCAGGGGATTGCCGCCATGCAATCCATGAACGCCGCAGTACCCAGTTCATTGTTTGGAATGACGTTTTTAGCGACGGCAGCGGCTTGCGCGTTGCTCGCAGCCTTCTCGCTATTCAGATGGCATAAACCAGGGGCCGGCTACCTGCTCGCCGGCAGCTTGCTCTATCTTGCCGGCGCTATTCTGGTGACGATGATCTTCAATGTGCCGAAGAATAATGTCCTGGCGTCGGTTGACCCGGCAAGTGGCGAAGGCGCCCGGCTTTGGGTCGACTATGTCAGCAGTTGGACGGCCTGGAACCACGTGCGGACAGCCGCATCCATCGCGGCGGCGGCGTCACTTACCTATGGAGTTCGCGCTTGAGCCGCGAAATTTGATGGAGCAATTTCCTTTGCGACTCGCGATCGAAATGATGAGCCAGGGCGCGTTCTCAAAGCGCTACGGCTGGCGTCGCGAGTCAAACGATGTTAAAAACGACCCGTCGGCGCTGGTCTATAAGGGCGCCTCCTATGCCGCGCCGACGGTCGGCGACCTGCGCTGGTTCGCCACACAGCAGATGTAAGCCTGAACGGGAGTGAAATCCGCCGATCTGAAGGAACTTGTGGAAGGGGAGTTCACAAGGGGCTTGTCAATTCCTTATATTCGGTCGCCACCTCAGGAGCCCAACTGCTAGTTGGACCGCTAAAAGACGTGGCTACCGACAGGATCAGAAAAGAAAAATGTTCGCGACAACGACTCTACTCGCTTTCTTGGCCGTAAGCATCGCAATCATCTTGACGCCAGGCCCGGCACAAGCTCTCGTTTTGGCGCGTAGTCTTGGCGAAGGCAGAAAAGCCGGCATTCTCACTGGCATTGGCTTGAATGTCGGCACTCTCGTTCACACCCTTGCGGCGGCCCTCGGCCTGTCCGCGATTCTTGCCTCATCCGCCCTGGCATTTACCATCGTCAAAATTCTGGGCGCAGGCTATCTCGTCTATTTGGGCCTCCAGTCGTTAGGCTCCAAAAACCAACCTCACGCTATATCCAGAACTGTCGCAACGAATTCATACCAAGCGTTTACCAAAGCCATGATCACAGGCATTCTGAATCCCAAGGTGGCGCTCTTCTTCCTGTCGTTTCTGCCACAATTTGTAAATCCGGCCCGAGGTTTCGCATTTTGGCAATTCCTGACATTGGGTGCGATTCTGGCTCTGCTGGACACGGGCTACGAAACGTTGCTGGCAATATTAGCAAGTACGCTCAGTCAGAGGTTGATACTGAATCCACACTTTATGCTATGGCGACAGAGATTGACGGGCGCGGTTCTGGTAGGACTGGGTGTCCGGCAATATCTCATCCGCTGACATTACCTTGCCAACGCGCCATTGAGTGCGGCTAGGAATGAGGTATGCACATCCAGCGCCGAAATTACGGCAACTCAAAGCGTGACGACCACGCGCCCGATCTGCCCGTTCGATTCCAGATACCGATGAGCGTCCGCGTATAGCTCGAGCGGAAACGTTTTAGCGATCACGACTTTTAACTCGCCCGATCGCAATTTGTTGAAGATGTAATCAAGGCCGCGTTTGAGTCTTTCCGGCGAGGCGGCAAGCGCGTAACCGTTGAACCCCCAGAAGCGAATTTGTTTCCCCAACGTCGACAGTAAGGGGATTGTCGCCGGAGTTTGTCCGAGCGCTCCCGAAGCGCCGAGCGAACCGTACATAAAAATGACGCCGTCCGCCGCAGCCGCGTCGGCGAGCGTTTCGAGCATCCCATTGACGATCGGGTCGAAGATCAACCTGGCGCCTCTGCCACCAGTGATCCCCTTAACGCGCTCGCTCAAGCTTCCTTCGTCCGTGACGATCACATGCGCCGCGCCGATCTCCAACAAGCCTTGTTTTTTCGCCGCTCCGCGCGTGGCCGCAATCGGTATCGCGCCGGCGGCGTTCGCCAATTGAATCGCGGCGACGCCGACGCTGCTGCTCGCCGCCGTGATCAGAACAAAATCCCCTTTCGCCATCTGCCCCGAAATCGTTGAGCGCGCCCCAGGCAGTCAGATACGGCACGAAGATCGAAGCGGCTTCCGGGGACGAGAGGAACTCCGGGTACTTGATGACGAATTTGGCAGGCAAGATCGCCGTCTCGCCGTGCGCGCCGTATTTACTAACATCAAAGCCTATCCTGGTGATAACCCTGTCGCCGGACTTGACGTTCTTAACATCGGCGCCGGCCGTTTCAATCACTCCCGCCGCGTCCATTCCGATGCGCGAGCCGGGAATGGCGGGTTGGATGAAATAAGCATTTTCCCGGAACAACGCGTCGGCGCGATTGAGGCTCATCGCTTCAACCCTGATTCTGACTTCATCCGCGCCCGGTTCGGCGAGCGGAATCTCTTCGAGTTTTAGAACGTCCGGGCCGCCGAATTCGTCGAAACAAATCACTCTCGTTGTCGCTTTCGTCGTCATTTCTGGTATTGCTAGCCTTGTGGCTCCAACATTCATGCCGCCGACGCCCGTTCGAACATCGGGTAGTCGATATACCCTTTCTTACCCGGCGTGTAGAAAGTTGATTGATCGGGCTCGTTCAACGGCGCGTTGCGCTTGAATCTTTCCGGCAGATCAGGATTCGCCAAAAACAGTTTGCCGTAAACGACAGCGTCAGCGCCGGCGCCGGCGAGCAGTTTTTCACCGGTTTCTCTAGTAAACCCGCCGTTGGCGAAATAAACGCCTCGGTACAACGGGCGCAATCTCCTATGCCAGTTGATTTCTGTCGTCGGCGCTTCTTCAAACCCGATGTGCAGATACGCGAGATTTCGTTCGTTCAATTTCCGGATGACGAAGGGATAAAACTCTTCCGCGTCGGCGTCCTGCATGTTGTTGAAAGGGACGCTGGGCGATAGCTTCACGCCGACCCTTTTCACTCCGATCGCCGCGCTCATCGAGTCCAACACTTCCAACAGAAAACGCGCCCGATTTTCCTGTGAGCCGCCGTATTGATCGGTCCGCAAATTGGTGTTCGTTCCCAAGAATTGATGCGCGAGATAGCCATTCGCGCCGTGCAGTTCGACGCCGTCAAAACCCGCCTCGATTGCGTTGCTTGCGGCGGCGGCGAAGTCCCGAACAGTCTGCCTGACTTCGTCTGTCGTCATCTCCCGCGGTGTCACGAAATCTTTCATGCCCTCATCGGTGTAGTTCTGTCCTTTCGCTTTGACCGCGCTAGGCGCGACCGGCAGCGCACCGCCGGGTAGGAAGTCGGGAAGAGCGATGCGCCCAGTGTGAAAGACTTGCAGGAAGATTTTCCCGCCCCGCGCGTGGACGGCGTTCGTGATTCTGCGCCAGCCTTCAACCTGCTCGGCGGTGTAAATCCCCGGCGTGCGGATGTAGCCTTTCGCCATCGGCGAGACGTTAGTCGCTTCGGTGATAATCAAACCCGCCGAGGCGCGCTGGCGGTAATACTCGGCGGCGTAAGCAGGCTGCACACCCGCGTCGTCCGCGCGTCCACGCGTCATCGGAGCCATGATGATGCGGTTGTCCATCTCTATGCTTCCGACTCTGATCGGTTCGAAGAGCGTCGGCGTTAAGTTCCCCTGTTCGCGCATAACCTTCTCCTTAATTTGATATTGTTACATATGTACAATTATCTATATATTGTTCGAAAAAAGAGATCATTTGCGCCGCCTCGCGTTCGGCAATTGCAAACGATTTTGTATTTCAGCAATGTATTCGGTCATGACGTCAGTATTGGCTGACCAATATTTAAACTGTCCTTCACTCCGAGATTCGAGCAATCCGGCTTCGGTCAATTCCTTCAAGTGGTGTGAAACAGTCGCCTGAGAGACGGGGAATTCTTCGCAGACCGCGCCACAGCACATCCCTTCCGCGCCCGTCGTCGAGATCTTCTGAAGAATCTCGAAGCGCCGCGGATCGGCAAGCGCTTTGGCTACTTTTTGGAAACGTTTGTCGTTCATATTTGGCGGAAAGTCGCATAGACGTATTGATAGATATCTATCCAATTGTCAAGCATCAATCCAGCCATTCCAGTCAGCTCATTGGCGGCAATCACGACGACCCGTTTCGCGCTCCTAAGCAGCGCAGGCGTGCGGCGTCCCCGTGGAAAAAGACGCGATGGATGCGATCGTCAGCGACGGCGAGTAGGAGCGCCGCGAATGGCGCGTCGTGATCGTAAAAGACGAGCGCCGGCTGGCCATTGAGTTCGTGTATTTCGGCGTACAGGTTCGAGCCTCGGGCTGTTGTCGCGGCTATGAAGGCGGCGATCTTCCGAGCGCCGTGGAGCGGCGCCCGTAGGTTGCGAATGCCCCCGACACGCCTGCCTTCAGGCCCACCGTCCGTGATCAACACCGCGTCTTCGGCAAGCATCGCGACTAGCGCGTCAATATCCCCCGTGGTTGCGGCCTGCGTGAACGCCGCGAGCAGGCGGCGGTGCGCCTCCGGCGACGTGGAGAAGAATCGCTTCTCCGTCGCCACGTTCTGTCGCGCGCGTTCGAGGAGCTTCCGGCAGGCCGGCGCGCTCCTGCCGACAAGCGCCGCGATCTCGTCGTAATCGAAATCGAACACGTCGCGAAGCAGCAACACCGCGCGCTCGGCTGGAGTCAGGCGTTGGAGAACTACCATGAACGCCATTGAGACCCGGTCTAGCGTCTCTATTCGGTCGATGCCTCCTTCTTCGAGATCAACAGGCTCGGGCAAGCGGTCGCTTCGGCCCTCTTCCCGACGAGTCTTCGCGGAATCGAGATCGTTCAAGCACAGGCGCGTCACGAGCGTGACCAGATAGGCGCGTGGGGATTCCACCTCCACCCGCCGGCCTTCCCAGCGCAGCCATGCCTCCTGCGCCATGTCCTCCGCGCGCCCGAGGTCGCCGAGCATGCGGTAAGCGTGCGCGACGAGCAGCGGACGGTGCGATTCGAAAACCGCGAGATCGGTGTCGGTCGAGCGAGTCATAAGAATGGCTGTACCTCCATCAGTAAACAGAGCATGCTCATGAGTCCTCTATGATCACCGTCCCAACCCGACGATTTCTGTGACATGCGACCGACGCTCCACCGCCTCCAGCATGAACGCCGCGACCGATCGGAACGACATCGCGCGGCTTCCCGGCGGCAGCCCGTCCCGAACCGCGCGGAATTCCGCGTCCGGCGAATTCGTCAATCGAGGTGGCCGCGCAATCGTCCATGCGAGGCCGCTCGCCCGCACGAGGTCCTCCATCGCGCGGAGATCACGGGCATGATGCCTGAGAAGCCATCGAAAGAAGGCGAAGTAGAGGCCTTTCTCCGGGAAGAGCACGGCGGCTGAAACAATGGCGAGTCGAGAGACGCCGCCGGCGGTCATCGCCTCCACGGTGGCGCGCGCGCAATCGGTAAGCAGCGTGCTCGGCCGCAACGCGTCCCGCGGGTGAGGCCCGATCGCTGACAGCACAGCATCGTGGCCGGGGAGCGCAGCCGCAATCATCTCCGGGCGCTGCGGATCGCCCCGCACGACCGCCAGAGAATCGGCAGGCCCGAGCTTTTGGGGTGATCGTACGAACGCAGTGACTTTGTGACCTCGAGTGAGCGCGAGGTTAACGATCTCTATCCCTGTCCTTCCAGTGGCTCCAAGCACAAATAGTTTCATACCCATAAGACCGGATAGCCGGCCAAACTGTGACACGGCCCGTCTGATTAATCTCACCTTTACACATCAGTGATGAAATCTCGCGTTTCGCTGCCTAGCGCCAGAAACTTAAGGGCTCGCAATTCAACACCTCCGCCAAAATTGAAAGCGCCGGTGTTTCAGTTAATTGAATTGGCGCTGGAATAATTGGCGGCGGAATTGACAATAACATACTAGATGCTCAGGAGTTGCGCCCATCAATCGCACTGACTTCAGGGCGCTCGCCTTCAGGTAGGACCTCTTCAACGATCCGCCCGCCTAGATTGCTGTGAGAGTTTCCACACCACTGTTTGGTTTTACCCACGTATCCTGCCCGGGAGGAGATGCGTAATATCAATGAAAATGCGTAATACCAATTAGAAACGGAAAGGTCTGAAAGGAGAACGGTATGAACCTAGAGAAGAAGACAGTCTTGATTACCGGCGCCAACCGCGGCATCGGTCGGGCGCTCGTTGATGAGGCGCTTAGACGGGGGGCGAAGAGGGTATACGCGGGCGCCCGCAACGCGCTGCTTAACACCGATAAACGCGTGACGTCCCTGACACTGGACGTGACCAGTGTTTCGCAGATCCAACGGGCAGTCGATGGGGTCGGCGCCCTCGATGTCCTCATCAACAATGCCGGCGTCGCAATCTACGACGATTTGAGCAAGCTCGACGTGATCGAACAGCATCTGGCGGTCAACTTTCTCGGACCGCTCAAAGTGACGCACGCTTTCTTGCCGCTGCTGAGACGCTCCAAAGGGGCCATCGTTAACAACCTGTCCCTGGCGGCGCTTGCCCCGTTACCGGTCATACCCGCCTACTCCATTTCGAAGGCGGCAGCGTTCAACATGACGCAGTCGTTGAGGGCCTTCTTGGCGGGCCAGGGCGTAACGGTCCATGCCGTCTTCCTAGGCCCTATTGACACCGATATGAACCGAGGCTTCGAGATACCGAAGGCTTCTGCCGAGACCGCGGCGCGGGGCATCTTCGATGGGTTGGAAAAAGGGGAAGAGGATATCTTTCCCGACCCCGTGTCCCTGTCCATAGCCGAGGGTTGGCGAACTGGCGCAGCCAAGGCGCTCGAGCGCCAGTTCGCAGCTTTCGCGCCGGAGATCGCGGCATGAGTGACGTCCCTAATGGAGCGACAGAAAGGAAAGCCATGCTGACGAACAAAAACGCGGTGATCTACGGAGCTGGTGGGGCGGTCGGCGGAGCCATTGCCAGAGCGTTTGGACGGGAAGGCGCGAGAGTGTTTCTGACTGGCCGCAACCTGAGCAAGGTTGACGCAGTCGCGAAAGAGATCATGGCTGCGGGCGGAAAGGCTGAACCGGACCAGGTCGACGCTCTCGACGAACAAGCGGTGGACCGGCATCTACAGTCCGTGATCGATAAGGCGGGCCGCGTCGATATCTCGTTCAACGCAGTCGGCATCCCGAATACGACGCTGCAAGGCGCGCCTTTGGTCGAACTGGCGGTCGAGCAGTTCTCCCTGCCGATCGCGACCTACACCAGGTCTTACTTTCTCACGGCGCGCCTGGCCGCCCGGCGGATGGTCGAGAAGCGATCGGGGGTGATCATGACTGTCACGTCAGTCCCCGCGCGAACGGGCATCCCATTGACGGGAGGCGTCGGTCCGGCGATGAACGCCGTAGAGGCTCTCACTCGGATTCTATCCGCCGAGCTGGCGCCTCACGGCATTCGCGTTGTGGGGCTGCGACCAGACGGGATGCCCGAGTCGGGCACGATCAAGGAAGTCTTCGGGATTCACGCCAATGCATTGGGACTTTCGTGGGAGCAGTTCCACGAAATGATAGCGAGCAAGAACCATCGTCGACGGCTTCCGACGCTCGTGGAACTGGCGAACGCGGCGGTCTTCATGGCCTCAGACAAGGCGAGCGCGATGACGGGAACCATCGTCAACCTGAGCATGGGGATGCTCGACGACTAGCGTCTTTATGACAGTCCAATTAATAGCAGCAAAGTTGAGTTCAGAATCCCGTTTTGCGGATAGTGGGAGAAAGGATGTAGAGCCAGTCATGAAAAATCAAAACTTCACTACTACCATTTTGGTAGATCAATCTCCGGAAGAGGTCTTCGCTGCCATTAACAACGTTTGTGGATGGTGGTCAGGAGAAATCGAGGGCCACACCGACAAACTCGGCGCCGAGTTCACTTACCGTTACAAAGATGTGCATAGTTCCAAGCAAAAGGTCACAGAATTTGTTCCTGGCAAAAGAGTCGTTTGGCGCGTGTTAGACAGCGACCTTAACTTCGTAAAAGCCAAAAGCGAGTGGAGTGGCACGGACATTGTTTTTGATATCTCTGAGAGGGCGGGCAAAACGGAGGTCCGTTTTACTCACGTAGGCCTGGTACCCCGATATGAATGCTATGGTAGCTGCTCGAACGCATGGGGCACGCTCATTAACGGCAATTTGCGCAGGCTGATCACCACGGATGAAGCTCAGCCAGACGCATTCGCTTAGAGGGACGATCATGACAAATCAAAATTTCACCACCACCTTTTCGGTAGACCAGACCCCAGAAGAAGTCTTCAAGGCCATCAATCATGTTCGTGGATGGTGGTCAGAAGAAATCGAGGGTGGTACCGACAAACTCGGCGATGAGTTTACCTACCATTACAAAGACGCCCATCGTTGCAAGATGAAAATAACCGAAGTCATCCCCGGCAAAAAAATCGTCTGGCGTGTTTTGGACAACTATTTCAATTTCATTGAAGACAAAAACGAGTGGGTGGACACGGAAATCAGTTTTGAAATCTCCAGAAAGGGCAATAAGACGGATGTCCGTTTCACTCACGTGGGTTTGGTTCCCGGATACGAGTGCTTCGATGTCTGCTCAAACGCATGGGGCTCTTATATAAACGGCAGCTTACGGAGCTTGATTACTACAGGTGAAGGGAAGCCCAACCTGAAAGAAAAAGGAAATGGGGAAAAGGCTTCTCTGTAATCAAGGGCTCGGATCAAAATGAGTTCCGCAACCGTCGCCAAGCAGATGATGACGCAGCCCAGGGTCGAAGGCTTCATGGATGTCGCGTAGCCTATGAAAAAGCAACAGAACGGAGCAGTCATGCAAACACTCGAACAGCAACGTGTTCTCATCACAGGTGGTAGCCGCGGGCTCGGGCTCGGCGTGGTCGAAGCGCTCGTTGCGCGTCACGCCAACGTCACCGTCATCGCGCGCGATTCCGCGCGCCTCACCGAGCTCAAGGCTCGGCTTGGTGTTTCGATCATTCTCGGCGATGCCACCGATCCGAAGGTCGCCGAATCCGCGCTTCGGGAGGCGCGTCCATCGTTGCTTGTGCTCAACGCCGGCGCCACGCCGACGATGGCGCCGCTGCACGAGCAGACGTGGGAATCGTTCAGTAAGAACTGGAATGCCGACGTCAGGTCGACGTTTCACTGGATCCAAGGCGCCCTCCGTCTTCCACTCGAGCGAGGCAGTCGTGTGCTGATGTCGTCCAGTGGCGCTGCGATCGAAGGCTCACCGCTGTCTGGCGGTTACGCGGGCGCAAAGCGTATGATCTGGATGATGGCCGGCTACGCGAACGGTGTGGCAATCGATCTCAACCTCGCCATTCGATTTCAGGCGCTGCTTGTACGGCAGATCGTCGGCGCGACTGAGCTCGGCCGCGCCGCTGCTGAAGCCTACGCGCGCCGGAAAGGCGTGAGCGCCGAAGAGTTCTTGGCCGGATTCGGCAAACCGCTGAGCCCGCGCGATTTCGGTGAGCACGTCGTGACGCTGCTCACCGATCCCAAGTACGAGAGCGCTACAGCGTTCGGTATCCGTGGCGAAACGGGAGTTGAGCTGCTCAAGGCGTAGCGTATTTCGAATGCGGATGGAGGCGTAATGAACAGCAAGGATAATAGTCCGTACATTGATCGTGACGGCCCCTTCGAAGCGCGCTACTTGGCCTTCCTTGAGACCATCGCCACGCTTCGCCCAAGCTTGCACCGCTACTGCGCCCGCATGACTGGTTCGGTAATGGACGGCGAAGACGTTGTGCAGGAGGTCTTGTTTGAGGCCTATCGGAAGCTGGACAAGTTCGACGAGAGCCGTCCTATGAAGCCGTGGCTGTTTCGGATCGCCCACAATCGCTGCATCGACTTCCTGCGGCGCAGGGCAGTGCGAGATGAGGCCGAGGTGGCCGCCGCTGTGCCAGAAGCTACGGAGTCCGCCGAACCGGCTTTAGGAATTGGAAAGGCTGTCGAACACCTTGTGCTGACACTGCCTCCCAAAGAGCGAGCGTGCCTTCTTCTGAAGGATGTATTCGACTATTCATTGGAAGAAATTGCGGAACTGGTCGATTCCACTCTTGGCGGCGTCAAGGCAGCGCTCAACCGCGCTCGAACAAAGTTGGCTGAATCCTCTCCTCCGGCGAAGTCGGCTCGAAGCGCGAGCCCGGAGTTGAAACGAATCATGCATCTGTACGTCGATCGCTTCAACCGTCGCGACTGGGACGGGGTGCGTGAATTGAGTAGCGCCGACGCCCGGCTCCACGTTGCCGAACGGTTTGCGGGGAAGCTTGTGGAGGCGCCTTATTTTGCCAATTACGAGCGGTGGCCTTGGCCTTGGAAATTGGCGGTGGGTGAAGTGGACGGTGAACCGGTGGTGATCATTCTCCGACGTGGCGCCGACACATGGACGCCCCACTCAGCCATCCGGCTCGATGTGATAGGCCAACGGATCGAACGTATTGTGGATTACATACACTGTCCGTGGTTGCTTCCGGCCGCCGCCTCGGTTTCGCTGGCCGGACAGTCCTAATTGCGGCCAAAGCGAGACGACAAGTGGTAAACGATTCGGGCTTTGAGGCGTGTTTCAAAATTGACGTTGAGCTGTACTCGAGTGATGAACGAACAGCTTGATTACCGCAGCCGGTCGAGTCGGCAGAGTCGGAAGTCATGGTAGCGACGCTGGCAAAGGGTTTCAACGGGCTGGTTAATGGCCATTGAGCGGTTTATTTTCGGCGATGCGGCGCGAAAGGGACCGAAAATCAATGTGGCCATGAATTTCCTGAGGGCGGTCATTAATCTCGATTGTTCCGATGATGATGGGCGCGGCGAGCGACTGCGCGACGCGCCTGGCCGACAAATTCCTCGACCGGCGCTCATCGTCGCATCGCCACTCTGAGTTCTTGGAGATGCTTTGGACAGAACCTCGTCCCCTTGCGGTCTGTTTCCGCTAAAGTGTTGGAGAACCACATTACGCAATCGCGTCGTGAGCAGTGACTCAAGTTGAAAACGTGACCGAGTTCATGTGTAGCTTCGGCGACGGCCCTCTGTTCGACCATCTTCTCTGTATCCTTTTCCGCGCCTGTCATCGAGTAGAGCCGGGCGAGGGAAAAGACGGCCACATGGTCGACGGCCGACGCTTCGCCGAACACGAAGTTGAGTTCCGGAGTGTATAGATCCACGGACGTGACGCCGAGAAGTATCTGATTCCCGCATCGCGCTCGCTCGGCGAGCAGATCGAGAAATGGCGACGAATGATATTGCCCACGCTCGCGCGAGTAGGCGTGCGCCGGCGCGGCCAATTCTTCGCCGATCTCCGTCCGCAAGCCGAAGCGGTCCTCGATCGCCGCGCGAACGGCGTCGAGCTAATGGCCGCCGATCTTTTCGAACGGGTGAATCGTTACCTCTGCGGTCATCTCTTCTCCCTCACTGCCACTACGTACTGCAAGCCGGGCGCCGCAGCGTTGGTTAGGCGACTCGGCTCGACCGGCAGTTCGCTGTAGAGGAATTCCAGCCCCGACCCGAAGGTCATGATGCCGAAGCCCATTGCCCCTACTAGCCTCCTGATCGCCGTATGGGCAGACAGGTCGTCATCAATCACGATGACCGTTTGATTTCCTTAGGTCATAACCGACCTTCGCAGTATCGCGCCCCGGCGCCCGTCAGGCGCCGCGCATTATTTTGAAATTTACGCTAGAAGAAATTGCGCGGACGGTTGTGATGACTCGCGATCGAGCCTGACGCCGCCCGCCGGACACACTCCGACCCAGGCGCGGCGGCTGAAGTCGCCACTCATTACCCGGAATGCAATGAAGTCAGCTTTCCAGACCGGCCGACGCGGCCAGCGCCTGCTCTGACGTGTGTTGAACAGGCTCGCCCAGGATTTCTCTCTCCGCGTCGAGCCAATTCTGGTTCGCGTCACTCTGCTCTCCGCGCTCCAGGTAAAGTTCATAAGCCCGGCGCGAAATTCGCTCCTGTAGATTCTCGCTTGATTGTTCGGCCTGGTCGGTCGGTTGATTGTCCAGTTGTCTGCCGATTGATTTCATGATCATCCTCCAGTAAAGGGGTTAAACGGGGAGGAGTGTTGTGGGAGTGTGGCGCATTCTATGAAAGCCATGTCGGCGGATCAAGCCTTTTATATGATTCCTTTGCTCGATCAGGCGTGTTCAGCGGGTCCCCTCGTGCATGGGCAGAGACATCAGCCGACCGACCGGCGCATCACCGTGTAGTGTTCCCGCACCTCTATCGGCTGGAATCCGCGCGCCTCATACATCGACCGCGGGCCGCGGAAATGGGCCGCGTCACTCCCTTTGGGCTCGTTGTGAGGATACCCCTCGATCCACGAAGCGCCGCGGGCGGAGGCGTCCGTGATCACGCGATCGAGCAGCGCCGAGGCGACCCCGTGCCGTCGGAACGGCGGTGCGATGACGAAGCATGAGACTCCGATCACGGATCGCGGCTCAGGTCCGTCGGAATCGACAAGCCGGTAGAGGCCGTAGTCGGAACGGAATGAGGCGTTGACCCACCCCACGGGTCGGCCGTCGACGTACGCGAGATACCCGAAGGTCGTGCCGCCCCGAAGTCGCCCGGCCACGGTCGCCCGTGTGTCTCGCCATGCGCGCTCAGGTAGCTCCGGCGTCGCCGGTACGTGAGGTTCGAGGCAATAGCATGAGGCCCAATCGGGGTTGCCGGCGAAAGCGTCGTTATCGAAGAACCGGAGCCAGTCGTCGACGCGGACCTCGGTCACGGGGCGCACCGTGACTTCGGTGATCTCGGACAGTCGTTCCGTGCACCCGGTGAGTCGCTCGGTCGCATCGGCGTAGTTGCGTGCGTAATTCCGGATCGCCTCCTCGGGGTACGACCAGGCGTGCGCCTCCTGGCCGTGGGCCATGAATGCGTGGGCGAGGGCGTCAGAGTCGCCGGCCACTATCAGCGCAGCACATTCGAAGCACTTGACCTTCACGGATTCCTCCTTTGACGACTCGATCCCTCAGCTTCCGATGTCTGTTGTTACCAGCGCGCTGCCGGTTCTAACGGCAGTATAGACATGCGTAATTCGGCGAATTCTCTTCACTCCTGTACAAGCGTGTGCAAGGCGCATTTTGAAAGGTCACCAGTGGATTCGCCCTGTTGAGAGAACGCTGGAAGCGACCAAATATGAAGGCTGATTTTACGCGATGAAGAACATGACAGCCAATATATCCATAGCGATCTGTGGCAAATGATAGCCGCACGAATTTGTAAGCCCTCGGCGAAAGAGCGTGAGAAGCGCAAAAATATCTTGGTTGCTTCCGATTCTGGCAAATGAACTAGATTCCAATTCAACCGACGCGGGGAAAGGATATGCGTCACGTGGGCTTGTGGGAGACGCCTCCCAGCGCTGCGTCATCCTCTTGCATGGGCGAGCGAGCGCTAGGGAGGTTACTTTGAGATGCCGGCTGAACTTCGGAGATCACACCAGCAGGGATGGGATGCGGAGTGATGGCGCGTTTCGTGGATTACCGTCGGCCTGCTTGTCGTGCAGGTTCACCTGCAGCCCGGCCAATTCTTCTTCGGGGTCGCGAAACTGCATCGAGTACAAGCGCGTGTACAGCCCGTTGCTGCCCATCAGCTCTTCGTGCGTGCCCAGCTCGATGATGTGACCGTGCTCTAGAACAGCGATACGGTGCGCTACTTTAATGGTGCTCATCCGGTGCGCGATGATCACTGTGGTCCGGTTCCGCATCAGCCGGGCGAGCGCTTCCTGCACCAACCCTTCCGATTCGTTGTCGAGCGAACTGGTGGCTTCGTCGAGCAGCAGGATTCGCGGGTCTTTCAGGATGGCGCGGGCGATGGCGACGCGCTGGCGCTGCCCGCCACTCAGCCGGGTTCCGCGCTCGCCCACCACGGTCTCATACTGCTTTGTAAGTCCCATGATGAAGTCGTGCGCGTTGGCGGCCGTCGCGGCGGCGATCAGGTCTGCCTCACTCGCGTCCAGCCGGCCGTAAAGGATGTTCTCCCGAATGGTGCCGCCGAACAGGATGGTTTCCTGCGGTACGATGGCAAGCTGGGCTCGCAGGCTGTCCTGCGTGATGGAGCGCAGGTCATGTCCGTCAATCCGTATACTTCCATGGGTTGGGTCGTAGAAACGCGGGATGAGATTCAAGATAGTGCTCTTGCCCGCGCCGCTCGGGCCGACCATCGCCAGGATTTCGCCGGCCCGTATATCCAGCGATACCTCACGGAGGACTGGCACGTTCTCTTCGTAGTCGAAAGACACATTCTGAAACGTGATCCGCCCTTCGCAGGCCTGCAGCGCCGCGGCGCCGGGCGCATCCTGTACCGAGGGCTTCGCGTCCATGATTTCGAAGACTCGCTGGACGCCCCCCACCGCCGCGCGGAGTTGCGCGTACAATGCGCCCAACCCGCCCATGCTCGCGGCAATCGTAACGCCATAAATCAGGAAGCCGGAAATCATGCCCAGTGTCAGCCGCCCGGCGATGACCTCGCGCCCGCCGTACCACATAATCGCGGTGATTGTGCAGAAGCCCAGAAAAGCCATGAGCGCGGCGAACGAGGAGTTGTAGACGGCCATCCGCAGCGAAGCGCGGAAAGTTTTCTCCATGGCGGCGTTGTATCGTTGCGTTTCGTAGTCTTCGCGACCGAAGCTCTTCACGATGCGGATGCCCTGCAGGCCTTCCTCCGCCACCACGGTCGAATCGGCTAACTGATCCTGAACGCCCGTACTCATTTTCTGGATGCGTCTGCCAAACACAAAGGCGACTAGAAGCAACACCGGTGCCAGCCCTAGGATGAAAAGCGTCAGGCTGGCATTGAGCGTCACGACGATCACAATGGAGCCGATGAGCGTCACGACTTGGCCGAGCATGGAAGTGACGCTCGTGGTGAGCACGGACCGCATCTGGGTCACATCGCTGGACAAGCGCGACACGATCTCGCCCACCCGCCGCACGGTGAAAAAGTCGAGCGATAGCCTTTGCAGGCGCCCGTACAGTGAAGTGCGCAGGTCGTAGACGATGTGTTCGCCAACATAAGTGAGCAGGTACGACTGGGAAAATGAGAAGGCGGCCTGCAGCAGAAAGATGCCCACCAGCAGCCCGGCCAGAGCATTGAGCGACCCATAGCTTTTGATCAGAGTGGCCGAATCGAGCAGGCGTACGATGACTAGTGGGAAGGCCAGTCCCAGCCCGCTGGAGATCAACAGCGACAAGACGGCCAGCGCCATGTGACCACGATACGGTTTCAGATATCTGAGCAGGCGCCCCGGTTTGAGCGACGTGATCGAAACGCCGGGGGCGTTCTCACCAACTGAAAGAGCCCGCGCCGACTGACGACGATTGGAACGGTTTACCATGATGCAGGTCACTCCCTGAGAACAATCTTGCGGCCAAGTCTTTCGTGACCTCGGCCATCAGGAAGTAGCATACATCACCCATATAAACTCAATTTAAATTGCCCAGCGCATTGGGAAAGCGAAACGCCACGATGGGTTTGACTTCGTGGCATGTTGCTTCAAGGCCGGTTTGCTTTGCCGTGCATCGCCCGTGTTGGGCGAACTGAGCGCTCGGATCTTATTTCCCAGGCAGCAGGACCGTAAATGTTGCGCCCGCCCCCAACTCGCTCTGCACGCTGATGGCGCCTTGGTGCAGCTCAACAATTTTCTTCGCAATCGCCAGCCCCAGCCCGCTGCCTCCGCGCGATCGGTTCCGCGATTTATCCGCTTTGAAGAAGCGCTCAAAAATGCGGGCCTGATCCGCCTCCGAAATGCCCGGCCCCGAATCCTCTATCCTAAATTGGACGTGGCCCTCCTGCCGGTGTAAATTCACGAACACTCTGCCGCCCTCCGGAGTAAATTTGATGCTGTTGGAAATTAAATTGCCCCATACATGGCTCAACAGGTCTTCATCGGCGGTGAGGCTGACTTCTTCAACCGAGATATCCATGTCAATCCCTTTATCCGCCCATTGGGGTTCGCAGGCCAGGATCAGGTTTCGGATCTGCTGATCCAGCCGATACGGCTTCGGCTCAAACCTGACGTTCTCCAACTCCAGAGAGGCCAGTTCGAGCAAGTTATCGCTGAGTCTGGATAACCGCATACTTTCTGTTTCGATGATGTCGAGATAATGGAATCGCTCCTCGGGGCTGAGACCCTCATCTTGCAACGCCCGGGCGAACCCCCGAATTGACGTTAATGGCGACTGAATTTCATGCGAGACGTTGGCGACGAACTCCTGTCGCATCGCCTCCATCTGGCTTAACCCCGCTGCCATCTCATTCACGCTTCTTGCCAGCGCGCCAACCGGATCACCGGCCCGAAGATAATTGTCCAGTCTGACACTGAAGTCCCCTTTCGCAATTTTCTCCAGCGCCTCGATAATCGGGCCAAACATCCCCCTGCGCTTTGATGCCTTCCTCGACCCGAAAATAAAGCCCAGGCCAGACAAAATTAGGAAGACGAAAAATAGACCCAGTAGCGAGTTGATAAGCTGTGCCGCTAAAGGGCCCGGGGATCGGCCCGCGTTCCTGTAAACGAGAGCCGTTAAGAAAAACGTGGCCGAAAAAACTGCCGTCAGGAAGATGAGTCCAGTGACTATTCCAGCGGCGCCTGCGACGATGGACTTCATCTTCATTGACATACCTCCAGGCGGTAGCCAAGCCCCCGGATGGTTCTGATCTTGAAGGAATGGCTGTCTTCCGGGAACCGTTCGCGCAGTCGGTTGATATGCACATCCAGGGTCCGCTCGTTCCCCTCAAAATCATAGCCCCAGATATCTTCGATGAGCTGCTCGCGTGACAGGGTCTTCCCCGGATAGCTAGCCAGCTTGAAGAGCAGTTCGAACTCTTTCCGGGGTAGAGTGAGACTTTCGCCGCGAACAGCGACTTCGAAGGTCTTGCGATCCATGAGCAGGTCCGCAATCTGCACGGTCTGCGACACGGCAATTCGGTAGCGCTTCAACAATGCCTTCACCCGGGCCACCAGTTCCAGCGGCTCGAAAGGCTTGACCAGGTAATCGTCCGCGCCCAGTTGAAAGCCCTTGATTTTTTGGGACGTCTCGCCTTTGGCCGTGAGCATAAGCAGGGGAAAATCGTAAGATGCGCGCAACTCGCGGCACAGATCCCAGCCGTCCATCTTCGGCATCATGACATCCAGGATAACCATATCCACTTTGAGCGCCACGAGTTTTGCGAGAGCTTCCACGCCGTCGGAAGCCTCACAGATGTCAAAGCCTTCCGCTCGCAAAAACACCCCGATCAGTTCCCGAATATGAGGGTCATCATCCACAACCAGTATTTTGCTCATCTTCTCACCCCGTCCTTTTCTCAGTTGGATGAGGATACAACATTTGTGTAAACTGAATGCAAACAATCCCATGTCTCGGCGGGATCGGTCGAGTTGGGATCCGGTTCATTCTTCATTGGCGTCGGCCCAAATTCCACGCGGCGAGGCAGTCGGAGGCGAGAGCAATCAGGACATTTTTGCCCTTGTCACGCTCGTTTGACGATGGCACACGTTACGCGGTTGTGTTGCAAAAAATGAATAGAGACGTAAAAAGTCCGAGCTGCGCTCCGATCTATGCGGCAATCCCGAAGAGATTCGACACGAACCTGACCTGCATTTGAATATCACGTCTGCCTATTCCCGCAATTTGCCCCTTCCGAATCATGTTCATCGATTCGTACCCCCTGGTTGTTCGCCATGCTGTGTTGAAACTGAAGAACCCGAGTCCAGCATTGACGCGCCTTTTGATGAACCGATGGTCCTGCTCGATGAGGTTGTTGAGATATTTACATTGTCGCAGTTGAGTGCAGTTGGGGAGGGTTCCTTCTTCCTTCAATTGCTCGACCGCAGGCGGATAGGCAGGATTCTTATCGACGTTGATCACTCGCGGAGATGAATGCGATGCGGCCCTGAGCATCTTGCGGAAGAACCGTTTGGCGGCCCTCGCGTCTCTTTTCACGCTCAACATGAAATCGATCGTTTGTCCCGTCGAATCGACGGCGCGGTAGAGATACTTCCACTTACCTTTGATTTTGATGTAGGTCTCATCAACGCGGTAGGAGTCGCTGGTCAGTCTCAAGTGAGGACGAATTCTTTTCTCTAACTCCGGAGCATAGGCCTGAACCCACCGATAGATGGTCGTATGATCAATTGCGAGACCACGCTCATCCATCATTTCTTCGAGGTCGCGATAACTGAGGGCGTAGCGTAAATACCAGCGCACGCAGAGAAGGATGATCTCGGATTGATAGTGTCGCCATTTGAACGGGTTGGATTTGGTCAGAGCAGCCCCCAGTGATAATGGAATTGAGCCAGTCTACCAGCATTGAGGACCGGGTGGCTGGTTTATTTGCAACAGAATCATTTCGTATGTATCTGCCGGACGAAGTTCGCTCAGCAACGTCGGGATGAGCTCGGAGACCGATGGCTCTTTGCGCCGCGCCTGTGATCGTGCGACTTTACCAGGATCGAAACGACGGACGCATCACCGGATGGAGTGTTTTCTGGCTACCACTCTAGCCGCATCCGGGAATACCAACATTGTGGTAATTGGGAATCACTCCGGCGTTAAGGCAGGGGTCGTCGAGCGCGCGGGGACTGAAGTGGAGGTCGGCGGACACAAGCTTAATCACTCATCCATCCTCTTCGGTTTCCGACTTCCGAAGTCTTGACATCACCCTTAGTGGCGATAAGTTGGCAAGCCACCTATGTGGGCGGGGAGACTGGTTCAGGTATGCGGCCCGGCTTGGGATGGAGAGTTCAATTTCCGTCCCGGCTGTTGCGAGGCTCCGGACTTTGAGTCGCGCGCCGATTCTTCTCGCCCGCTCGCTTAGGTGGCGCGCCAGTTCTATGGATTCTTCGCGCCGCGCCCGCATAGCCCGGTTTTCTATCGCGCCGCCGTCATCGCGAATGGAAACGCGTAAATGGCGAACTGAATATTTCAGCTCGACCTCGATTCTCTTTGTGATGGAGTGGCGAAACGCATTGATTAACGCTTCGCGGCCAATGCGGTAGACTTCATCGCGGATGATCGGATGCAATGGTCTGGACCTCCCCTTCACCGTGACACGACACCGAACCTGTTCTCCACCCTCGTTTTGACCGGCGAACTCCTGCGGGATGCGCGAAAACGCTTGTGCGAGATCAAGAGAATCCGCGGTGATAGAGCGCAGCCCCTGAACCGTGTTTCGGCCTTCTTC
>Ga0075421_100001192_pt1 | contig 29956 bp, 23 predicted proteins | sample SoiMetdeltSBSDD5_FD_75292 | JGI IMG/M metagenome (GOLD analysis project Ga0075421, IMG submission 75292) | Bulk soil microbial communities from a Populus tree surrounding site in Tennessee, USA - Soil MetaG P. deltoides SBSDD5 | ecosystem: Environmental > Terrestrial > Soil > Tree plantation... | reverse complement strand
CGAGCTCTCGGGCGGCGAGCGCCAGCGGGCGGCGATCGCTCGCTCGCTGCTGCTCGCGCCGCGCCTCCTGCTCTGCGACGAGCCGACGGGCCAGCTCGACGCCAGGAGCACCACGGCGATCGTCGACCTGCTGCTCGAGCTCCACCGCGAAGGTGGGCTGGCCGGGGCGCCGCCGCCGGTGCTGGTCGTGGTGACCCACAACGCCGCGGTGGCCTCGCGGCTCGGCCGTCGCTTCGAGCTCGTGGAGGGGCGGTGCTCCGAAGCCTGACCTACCACCGCCGGCGGCACCTCGCGCTCGCCTCGGCGGTGGCGGTGGCGACGGCGGTCCTCGCCGGCGCCCTGGTGGTCGGCGACTCGGTGCGCGGAAGCCTGCGCGAGCTCGCACTGTCGCGCCTCGGCCGCGTCGAGCGGGTGGTGGCCGCCGAGCGACCCTTCCGCGACCGACTCGCCGCCGACTGGAGCCGGGAAGGCGGCGGCACGACGGCCGCGGCGCTCGTCGCCCGCGCCTCGGCACGTCACGCCGACACCGGGAGCCGCGCCTCGGGGGTCACCGTGCTCGGCGTCGACGCCGCGTGGGAGTCGCTCTTCCCGGGCGCGTCGCTCGCCTTCGCGCGCCCCTCGTATTCCCGGCCGGAGGGGCAGCCCTTCCCCTCGGTGCTGCTCGCCGAGGCTCTCGCGCGCGAGCTCGGCGCCGAGGTCGGCGACACCGTCGACCTGCTCCTCCCGGCCTATTCGGCCATCCCGCGCGAGACGCTCATCGGCCGCGAGGAGGCAGGCGAGACGGTCGCCACCCTGCGGCTGTCGGTGGCGGGCCTGCTGCCCGAGCGCGGCCTCGGCGGCTTCCGGCTCGACACCCGCCAGGCCGCGCCGCTGAATGCCGTCGTCGAGCGCTCGCGTCTCGCCCGCGCGATCGACGCGGGCGATCGGGCCAACCTGCTGGCGGCTCGCGGCGGGACGGATCCGGGGGCGTCACTCGGTCGTGCCATGACGTCCGCGGACCTCGGCCTCGAGCTCATCGTGCGCGGCGACGAGGTGGTCGTCGAGAGCGACCGCCTGGTGCTCGACGACGAGCTCGCCGGTCGCCTCGCGGCGGCCGCAAGGCAAGCCGGCGCGACGCCGACGCCGGTCTTCACCTACCTCGCGAACCGCATCCGGGTGAGCCACGGCGGCGCGGGCGCCGAGCGCGAGGTCCCCTACTCGACGGTCACGGCGCTCGGCCCGGGCGCGCGGCTCGTCACCGTCGACGGTACGGCGATGCGCCCCCTCGCGCCCGGCGAGATCGCGCTCAACGCCTGGGCGGCCGAGCGGCTCGGCGCCGGCCCGGGCGCAGAGGTCGAGCTCACGTACTTCGCGGTCGGCCCACGGGACGCGCTCGTCGAGCGCTCGGCGAAGCTCCGCGTCGCGGCGGTGGTGGCGATGCGCGGTCTCGGCGCCGACCCCAGCCTGACGCCGGAGCTGCCGGGGCTCTCGGACGCCGCGCGGATGAGCGACTGGGACCCGCCCTTCCCGGTCGACCTCTCGCGCATCCAGCCGGCGGACGAGGAGTACTGGCAACGGTACCGCGCGACACCGAAGGCGTTCGTGTCGCTCGCCGACGGGCAGCGGCTCTGGCGCAGCCGCTTCGGCGCCGTCTCGTCGCTGCGCCTCGCGCCGCCGGCGGGCGTGACCGCCGGCGCGCTGGCGCAGACGCTCGCGAGCACCATCCCGCGCACGATCGGCCCCGCCGCGGCCGGCCTCGCCGTGCGCGAGGTGCGCGCGGAGGCGCTCGCGGCGGGGCGAGGCGCCACCGACTTCGCTTCGCTCTTCCTGGCCTTCAGCATCTTCCTGCTCGCCGCCGCGCTGCTCCTCGTGGCGCTGCTCGAGGGGCTCGCGGTCGAGGCGCGGGCTCGCGAGGTGGGCCTCCTCGGCGCCCTCGGATTCCCGGCGCGTGCGGTGCGCCGGCGCTTCCTCGTCGAGGCCGGCGCGGTGTCCGCGCTCGGCGTCTTCGTCGGGCTCGCCGGGGCGGTCGGCTTCGCCGCCGTCATGCTGCACGGTCTGCGCACCTGGTGGGTGGGGGCGATCGGCGCCCCCGTGCTCTTCCTCCACGTGCGGCCGGGCACGCTGCTCCTGGGCGGCGGCCTCTCGTTGCTGGTGGTGGGGATCACGCTCGCGGTAGCGATTGCCCGCGCGGCCCGAGCGCCGGTGCCGCGGCTGCTCGCCGGGGAGGTCGCGGGCCGGATGGCCGCCAGGGGGCGTTCCCCGCTCGCCTGGTGGACCATGGTGGGGGCGCTCGCCGGGGCCGGCGTGGCGATGGCCGCCGCGCTGCTCGCCGGGGATCGCGCGGCATCGGCCCTGGCCTTCGGCGCCGGCGCCCTGGTGCTGATCGGCGGCCTCGCCGCGCTGGCGGACCGCTGGGGACGCGGGCGGTCGTGGGAGCGCCGCCGCGCCTTCGCCCTGCGCGGCCCGACCTGGCTCGCCGCGGGAGCGCGCAACGGCGCCCGCAACCGCGGCCGTAGCCTCCTCGCCGCCGCCCTCGTCGCCTGCGCCACGTTCGTCCTCGCGGTGGTGGCCGCGAACCGGGGCGAGGCCGACGTCGATCCGTTCGCTCGCGGCTCCGGCGCCGGCGGCTTCGCGCTCGTGGCGGAGAGCGACGTGCCGATCGTCGCCGACCTCAACCGTGCCGACGTCCGCGAGGAGCTGGGCCTCGGTGCATCCGGGACCGGGACGTCCCAGGCGGTGCTCGCCGGCGTGACGATCGTCCCCTTCCGTCTGCTCCCCGGCGAAGACGCGAGCTGCCTCAACCTCTACCAGCCGCGGCAGCCGCGAGTGCTCGGCGCGCCGGCGGAGATGATCGCCCGCGGCGGTTTCACGTTCCAGGCTCTCGCGAAGCCGGCGGCCCAGCCGTGGCGGCTGCTCGACGAGGACCTCGGGGAGGGCGTCGTGCCCGCCTTCGCCGACGCCAACTCGGCGACCTGGATCCTCAAGCGCGGGCTGGGCGAGGACGTCGTGCTCGCCGACGAGAGCGGCCGGCCGCTGCGCCTGCGCCTCGTCGGCCTCCTGGCGAAGAGCATCTTCCAGAGCGAGCTGGTGATCGCCGAGGGCCCCTTCGTGCGCCACTTTCCGAGCCGTGCGGGCGCCTCGTATTTCCTCGTCGAGGCGCCGCGCGAGGGTGAGAACCGCGTGCACGAGCTGGCGCAGACGCTCGAGGCCGGCCTCGCGCCCTTCGGCTTCGACGCCACCCCGGCCGCCGAACGCCTGCGCGCTTTTGCCGCCGTCGAGAGCGCCTACCTGGCGACGTTCCAGGCGCTCGGCGGTCTCGGTCTGTTGCTCGGCACGGTCGGCCTCGGCGTCGTGCTGCTGCGCAACGCGCTCGAGCGGCGACGCGAGCTGGCGATGATGTCGGCCCTCGGCTTCCGCCGAGCGCAGCTCGCCGGTCTCGTACTGGCGGAGAACGTCGTGCTCCTCGCCGCCGGCCTCGCCCTCGGCCTGCTCGCCGCCGCGGCGGCAACGGCGCCGCACCTGGCGTCACGGTTTGCCTCGCAGGCGTCGCACGTACCGTGGCAGCCGCTCGCGCTCACCCTGCTCGCCGTCTTCGCCGTCGGCTGCCTGGCGAGCCTCGCCGCCGTCGCCGCCACCGTCCGCGCACCGCTCGTGCAGGCGCTCAAGGAGGAGTAGGCGCCCGCCGCCGCCGGGCGGCGTGGCAGAGTCGCGGGCGTGGAACCTCTCACGGGGGCGCCCCCGGTGACACCGGCACGCCCGCTCGCCATCGGCTGCATGCGCCTGTCGACGGCCAGCGACGTCGACGAGCAGCGCGCGATCGCGGTGCTCCACGCTGCGTTCGACGCCGGCGTGACCTTGCTCGACACGGCCGACGTCTACGCACCGGACGATCAGGAGCTCGGCCACAACGAGCGCCTGATCGCTCGCGCGCTGGCGAGCTGGCAAGGCGACGCGTCCCGCGTGCACGTGGCCACCAAGGGAGGGCTCACGCGCCCGGGCGGGCGCTGGGTCCCGGACGGGCGCGCCCGTCACCTCGTCGCCGCCTGCGCGGCGAGCCGGCGCGCCCTGGGCGTCGAGCGGATCGACCTCTACCAGCTCCACGCGCCAGACCCGCAAGTCCCGCTGGCGACCAGCGTGCGCGCTCTCGCGGCGCTGCAGCGCGACGGCTGGATCGCCGACATCGGCCTGTGCAACGTCTCGCTGCGCCAGCTTCGCGAGGCGCTCGAGCTGGCGCCGATCGCCACGGTCCAGGTCGAGCTCGGACCCTGGCGCGACGCCGCGCTGCGCGGCGGGCTCGTCGAGGAGTGCGTGGCTCGCGGCATCCGGCTGCTCGCCTATCGACCCTTCGGCGGCGTCGAGCGGGCGCCGCGGATCGGCCGCGATCCCGCCCTGCGCGCCGTGGCCGAGCGATACGACGCCACACCCTGGGAGGTGGCGCTTGCGTGGCTCAGGGACCTTGCCCCGGTGGTGACACCGCTGCCGGGGCCCACGCGAGCGGCCACCGTCGCCTCGGTCGCCCGCAGCGCGACGCTCGCTCTCGACGCCGCCGACCGCGCCGAGCTCGACCGCAGCTTCCCCGCCGGGCGGCAGCTCCGCGAGCCGCGCACTCCCCGCGCGAGCGCCGCCATCACGAGCGACGAGGTCGTGCTCGTCATCGGCATGCCCGGTGCGGGAAAGAGCACCCTCGCCGCGGAGCTCACGGCGCGCGGCTACGCTCGTCTGAGCCGCGACGTGCGAGGCGGGCGTCTGCGCGACCTGTTGCCCGCCCTCGACGCCCTCCTCGGTCTGGGCAAGCGGCGCGTCGTCCTCGACAACACCTACGCCACGCGCGCCGTGCGCAACGAGGTGCTCGAGGTCGCCGCGTCGCACGGGGTCCCCGTGCGTTGCCTCTGGCTCACCACCTCGCTCGTGGACGCGCAGGTGAACGTGGCGTCGCGGATGATCACGGGCGAACCTACGGACGCGGTGCCGCTGCGGCCCGACGTCCTCTACCGCTACCAGCGCGAGTTCGAGCCTCCCGAGCCCGACGAGGGGTTCGCCGCGATCGAGGAGGTGCCGTTCGTGCGCCGTCGGGACCCTACGCACACCAGCCGGGCGCTGGTCTGCTGGCTCGACGGCGTGCTGCGCCGCAGCCGCTCCGGAGCCCGGGCACCGGTCTCGCCGGAAGACGTCGAGATCCTTCCCGGCTGCACCGACGTGCTCGACGGACATCGCCGCGAGGGATTCATGCTCGCCGCGCTGTCCTGGCGCCCGGACGTGGCGGACGGCACGCTCAGCCCGGAGACCCTCGCCGCCATCGAGGATCGCACCGCCGCGTTGCTCGGCGGCGACGTCGACCTCCTCCACTGCCCGCACGGCGCCGGCCCCGCCCGGTGCTGGTGCCGCAAGCCCATGCCCGGCCTCGGCGTCGAGCTCATCGCGCGCCACCGCCTCGACCCGGCACGCTCGCTCTACGTCGGGCGCGATGCGACGGACCGCAGCTTCGCCGCGAGCCTGGGCTTCGTCTACAAGGACGCGCGCGACGTGTTCCCGCCGGCCTCGAGCGGGGAGCCCGACCGTTGAGGTCCCGTCACGGCCGCCAGCCGACGACGAGACGGATCGGCTGTCGCGCCGGGCTGGCGACGTGCTCGAGCGCCAGGAATCGCGATCCGTCGCGGGCCGGCGCCACGCCCTCCCACCAGACCCGCGGGCGGTCGCCCGCCATGAGCTCGAACAGGACTTCGGGCTCGCCGGGCGTCAGCGCCGCGGCGTGACCGATGAGAGGCACCGCGACCAGCTCGAGGTCCCGCGAGACGTAGTAGAGCTCGCGGCCGTCGCCCCGCCAGGCGGGCAGGCCACCCCCGGAGCGCGAGACCTGGAACGCGGGTCCGCCCTCGGGAAAGCGGCGCAGGTAAACCTCTCGCCGGCCCGACGGATCCGCGGCGTACGCGATCCAGTGGCCATCCGGCGAGAAGGCGGGGTGGATCTCGTTGTTGTCATCCCGCGTGAACGGCGTCGCGCTGCCGTCGGCGATCGAGGCCACCCAGATGTGGCTGTCCTCCTCTTGCCGCTCGCTGCGGCCGAAAGCCAGCCAGCGACCGTCGGGCGACCAGGACGCCGGGAAGTCGTCGACCGACGCCTGCAGCAGCGGACGCGGTGGCGCGGGGTCGCCGATGCGTACGGCGCCGAGTGACCACTGCGCGGTCGTCGCCATGCCCAGCGCCAGCTGCGTGGCGTCCGGCGACCACACCGGGTAGCCGACGAGCGCCCGCTCGCTCGTGGCCGCCACGCGCGCGACGGTCCCGCGGTCGAGGTCGCGCCACCACACGCCTTCGACGCGGCCATCGGCATCGAGCCGCGCGAAGGCGAGCCGCCGCTCGTCGCGCGAGAGGTCGAAGGAGCTGAAGCGACCCGGCTCGCCGATCGTGTTCAGCACGCGACCCCGGCGGTCGACCCAGACGAACTGCGTCGCCGGATCGACGGAGCGGTAGGCGAGCAGCCCGGGAGCGACGCTGAGCTCCCAGTGGTGGTTGGCGTAGTTCTCGTCGAGATTCTCGGCCACCCGCGTGGGCTCACCCACGAGCCGGGCGCTGCCGACGTCCAGCTCCTGCGCCAGCAACGTGCCGGAGCGGGCGTAGAGGAGATGTCCCCCGACGCACACGGGCTGGCTCACGGCCTGCACCAGCGGCGGGGCGGGTCCGCCGGCGAGCGAGCCGAGGCGAATTTGGTGATGCTCCGCCTGCGCGCTGTCGGCCAGAAAGGCGAAGTGGTCGCCGTCGGACAGGAAGCAGGGCCAGCGGTGCGCCTCCTCCTCGGGAGCGAGCTCCGTGAGCGGCGTCACCTCGCCACCGTCCGCGGCGATACGGTAGAGGCGGCCGAGGAGTCCGGGTGAGAAGACGATCACGCCATCGCCGCTCCACGTTCCACCGGAGGGCGATGCGGCCGTCGCGAGCGTCTCGGCAGCGCCACCCGCCACCGGCACCTTCTTGAGCTTGCCGTCGGCGAAGAAACCGAGCCAGCGGCCGTCGGGCGACCAGAAGGGCTGCATCGCCCCCTCGGTGCCGGCGAGCTGCCGTTCCTCGCGTTCGGCCAGCAGGCGCATCCACAAGCTGCGGACACCCTCCGACGATCGTCCGACCCACGCCAGCCGATCTCCGGTGGGAGCGAGCTGGAACCACTCGGCGTGACCGCTGGCCTGCGGTAGCGGCAGCGCGAGCTCCAGTCGGGGGGGCGCGGCGCGTTGGGCTCGCCACCAGGTCCAGCCGAAGCCGAGGGCCAGCACGGCGAGAGCCGCGGGCACTGCGTTGCGCACCCACAAACGTCCTCGCGAGCTCCTCGCCGGACGCGCCTCGCGTTCCGTCAGCGCGGTGACGGAGCCGGAACCCGGATCCGCGAGCCAGCGAAGGGCCTCGGCGACGTCGGCGGCGCTCTGCCAACGCGCGTCCGGGTCCTTCTCCAGGCATCGCTGCACCAGACGGTCGAGCGCCGGAGCGGCGATCGGCACCAGCTCGCGAAGCGGTCTCGGCTGATCCTTGAGGATCGCCGCGATGACCGACGCCGGGGACGATCCCGGGAAGGCGCGACGGCCCGATACCATCTCGTAGACGATCGCCCCGAGGGCGAAGATGTCCGACCGATCGTCCGCATCCCGCCCCTCGAGCTGCTCGGGTGCCATGTATTCGAGCGTGCCGAGGAGTACCCCGGCCGCGGTGAGGGGCGGAGGGGGCTCGCTCGCCGCCGCCACGGCGTTGCCTTCCGCGTTGATTCCCTTGGCCAGGCCGAAGTCGAGCAGCTTCACCTGCTTTACCTGGCCGCGTACGAGCATGACGTTGCCGGGCTTGAGATCGCGATGGACGATGCCGAGACGGTGCGCCGCTGCCAGGGCTTCGGCCACCTGGATCGCCACGCCCAGCGCCTCGGGCAGCGGCAGCGACCCGCGCGCGAGTCGGTCCGCCAGCGTCTCGCCTGCGAGGAGCTCCATCACCAGGAAGGCCGTACCGCCCTCGTGGCCGACGTCGTGGAGGATGCAGATGTGCGGGTGCGACAGCGCGGCGAGCGAGCGAGCTTCGCGTTCGAACCGCGCCAGCGCGCCGGCGTCGGCAGCGAGGCGCCCGGGCAGGACCTTGAGCGCCACCTCGCGGCCGAGCCGCGTGTCGCGCGCCCGCCACACCTCGCCCATGCCGCCCGCGCCGAGCGGGGCGAGGATCTCGTAGGGGCCGAGTCGGGATCCGGGCTGCAGAGCGGTGCTCTCCGGGGCGCCGCGATTATCACCCGGAGGCTTCGCCCGGGACGAAAGCTGCGGGCGCCACCTCGCGCCGCTCGAGCCAGGGAATGGACGCGCACCCGATGCGTAGAGCTCACGTCGAAGTGTCAGGATTCGGGACATCCCGGAACATCCGACGTGAAGAGGGGGCGCCAATGCCTGGACCGGTGATGCGGTTGCTCCTCCCTCCAATGCTCGCGCTCGTCGCGTTGCCCGCCGCCGCCGTCGTGGTCGAGGACATCCCGAGCCCGCGGCCGGCCGGCTGGACCGTCGACCTGACGGGCACGCTGCAGCCGGACACCGTGCGCGCTCTCGACCAGCTCGGCGACGAGGTCAAGACCCAGACCGGAGCCGAGCTCGCAGTCGTCGTGGTGCCCTCCACCGACGGCGTGCCGCAGCGGCAGTTCGCCACCGAGCTCGCCAACCGCTGGGGCCTCGGGGATCGCGAGAAGAACAACGGCGTTCTGGTCTTCGCCGCCCTCGACGACCGCGCCGCCGAGATCGTCCTCGGCGAGGGGATCGACGACGCGGGCCTGGTCACCGTGGCGCTCGACATCATGCACGGCGAGATGGTGCCGCGCTTCCGTGCCGGAGATCCCGCCGGGGCGATCTACCACGGCGCCCTCGCCTCGGCGCAGCGCATCCTCGGCGCCTCCCCCACGGCGGCGGGCGCGGCCCTGCCGGCGGTGACGCCGCCGCCGGAAGCGATCGCCGCGCTCCTGCGCTCCGCATCGCAGTCCGTCCCTTCGCAGGCGACGTACCCCGCCGGAGTGCCCGTCGGGGGCGGGGGTCGAGGGCTCGCGCTGCTCGCCACTGCCGGTGGGCTGACGCTCCTCGGCGGCACCGGCCTCGTGCTGCGCCGCCGCCGGCCGCGCCAGTGCAAGGACTGCCGCATCCCGATGGTCCGCCTCGACGAGGCCGAAGACGACGCGCACCTCGCGCCTGCCGAGCAGGTCGAGGAGCGGGTGGGCAGCGTCGACTACGACGTCTGGATGTGCCCGGCCTGCAACCTCACCGAGAAGCTCCGCTACGGCGCGTTCTTCACGAGCTACGCGACCTGCCCGCAGTGCGGCGCGCGGACGGCGAGCTCGACCTCGTGGACCGAGAGGGAAGCCACCACCTCGAGCGAGGGGCGCGCGCGGGTGGACGAGAGCTGCGAGCACTGTGACTACCGGCAGTCCTTCACCCGGGTGATCCCGCGGGTCGTGGAGCGGGAACCGTCGACGGGCGTGTCGAGATCGTCCGCATACTCGTCGTCGTCCTCCTCGTCGTCGTCCTCGAGGTCTTCGTCCTCGAGACCTTCGTCTTCCGGCTTTGGCGGCGGTCGCTCCGGCGGCGGCGGCGCCTCCGGTCGCTGGTAAGCCGCCTCCGGTCGCTCGGACCCGGGCCGGCACCGCAACGCGGCCCGGTGTCGCGTCCCTCCGAAGCTGGCAGTGACCTTGCTGGCATCGGCCCCATGGCCAGTTCCGCCGAGAAGGTCGCCGAACGCCTGGAGCAGCGCGAAGACGTCCAGTTCGCCCTCGAGCAGACGAGCGGCGCCGACGAGGAGGCCGCGCTTCCCAGGACGCAGGCCACGCGGCGCGATCGGACCTGGATCGCCGCGTGGGGGACGATCCTCGCAGCGCTCGCGGCTGCCTACCTCTGCCTGTCGATGCGCTGGCTGCCGGTGCCGGCGCCGGCGCTGGAGGTGTCGCTGCGCGTGATGCGCGGGATTGCGATCGTGGTGGCGATCCTCGCCGCCGAGCGTGTCGCCTCTCTGCTGCTGATCACCCGCCTCCGCGATCCGGTCTCGCGCTACAACCTCCATCGCGTCGCCGATCTCGTCGCCGTGCTGGCGGCCGCCTTCGTCGGCGCTTCGATCCTCTTCCGCAACTGGTACGCGGCGATCGTCTCGCTGGGAGTGATCTCGCTGATCCTCGGCTTCGCCCTGCAGACGCCGATCACCAGCCTGCTCGCCTGGGTCTACATCCTGATCCGCCGTCCCTATCGGGTCGGCGATCGCATCCGCATCGACGAGGCGACCGGCGACGTCATCGACGTCAGCTACCTCGACACCACGTTGTGGGAGTTCGGCGGCGAGTACCTGTCGACCGACCACCCGAGCGGCCGCCTCATCAAGTTCCCGAACTCGACGGTCCTGACGACGCCCGTCTTCAACTACTCGTGGCCGCTCTTCCCCTACATCTGGAACGAGGTGAAGTTCCACATCGCCTACGACAGCGACCTCGAGTGGGTCGCGCAGGTGATGAAAGAGGTCGCGGAGGAGCAGGTCGGCGACCAGATGGAGCGCCGCATCAGCACGTACCGCCAGCTACTCGCCAAGACCCCGGTCGACCATCTCGAGGTGCGCGAGAAGCCGGCGGTGTTCTTCCGGGTGAGCGAGAACACCTGGCTCGAGGTGATTCTCCGCTACCTGGTCGATCCCAAGCAGGCGGGCCGCGTGAAGAACCGGCTCATCGAGGAGCTGCTGCGGCGCCTCAAGGAGGAGCCGGAGCGGGCGAAGTTCCCGAAGAGCAATCTGCGGTAGCGGGCGCCGGTTGCGCTAGCCGTCGTCGAGCGGCGTTGGGTCGAACCACACCGTCCCCGCCTCCTCGCGCACGGCGAAGCGGCGCAGCCGGGCCCAGGGCTCGGTGAGGCAGGCGCCGGTCGCCAGGTCGTAGACCCACCCGTGGCGCGGGCAGGTGACGAGGGTGCCGAACCGCTCGCCGAGCGTCAGGTCGCCGTTCTGGTGCCGGCAAGCGACCTCGATGGCGTGGAGCCGCCCGCCGGCGTCGCGGTAGAAGCCGACGTGGCGGCCGAGCAGCGTGCGACGCTCGAGCGCCGCGCCGAGCTCCTCGCTGCGTCCCACCCGGAGCCAGCGGCCGTCACTCGCCATCGGCTGCCGCGTCATCGCCGTGTGCCGGCGCGGCGACCGTGACCCAGCGCGCCGTGAGGATGACGACTCCCATCGCCACATAGCCGACCGCGTGTTCGACAGAAGGTGCCAGCGCGACGGCGGTGTCGGCAGGGGTGAAGCGGTAGGCGTGGATGAGACCGCCGGCGGCGAGCGCCGCACCGGCGAAGCACCAGAGCGCGGCCCGCACGAAGCGCTGGTCGATCACCTCGGCGACGGCCGCGGCGAGGAGCATCGAGGTGAGGATGAACCCCTGCTCGAGCGCGAAGATGCCGTGCCCCCAGGTGTCCGAGAGCAGCAGCTTGTCGAGCAGGCCGGGACCGAACACCGCTCCTCCGCCGTGTTCCATCGCGCCCGTGCGCAGCCCGTTCTTGAGCAGCAGGGCACCCCATGCCGCGACGCCGGGAAGCAGGCCGACGACGACGGCCGGCGCGTGCCGCGTCGGCGTCGCGACGAACGCCTGGGCTGTGATGACGATGCCGATCCAGAGCACGATCGCCATGCCGGCGTCGATCGGCACCGCCCAGGCGATCCAGGCGAGGGTGCCGGTGAAGCAGACGACCGTGAAGAAGGCGGCGTTGAGCACCGAATAACCGGCCCGCGCGCCCATCGCCTTCCACCCTGGATGGCCGATGTAGATCGTGGTCGGAAAGCAGGAGCCGAAGAGCGCGGCGGCGAGCGTGCCGATGCCGTTGGCGGCGAGGGACGGACGGGTGGGAAAGGCGTCGCCCGCGGCCTCGGCCGACTCGACGTTCTGCAGCGAGCCGATCAGGTTGAAGAGCCCCATCGGCAAGATCACCGACAGATAGACGAGCCAGTTCGCCGACAGTGCCGCGACGAGGTCGCCCACCACCGGGATCGGCGGATGGAACGCCAGCCCTGTCGTCGGCATGGGGCCCACCGGCGCGATCCCCTGCATCCAGGCGAGGAGCGTGCCGAGGAGCACCGCGACGAGCCCGCCGGGCAGACCGCCCTTGAATCGCCGGCGGCCGAAGTAGACGAGGACCACGATCGCCAGCGTGGAGAGGCCGACGAGCGGCCTCGCATAGGCGCGGAACAGGAAGCCGATGGAGATGAACGTGAGGGCGATGCCGGCGAGGGTGCCCAGGAGCGCCGCCCGCGGCGTCGCGCGGCGGATCCGCTCGGCGTAGAGCGCGCCGGTGAGCTCGATGACACCGGAGCCGACGCACGCCGCCAACCCTGCCCGCCAGGCGACCGCTGCCGGGTCGGCCGCGCCGGCGGCCTCGGCCACGAGCTTCGCCGGCAGCATGACCAGGAAGACGTAGGCGAACAGCGACACCGTGTTGATGCCGTACGGCAGCGCGCAGACGTCGCTGCGGCCGGTGGCTCGCCCGAGCGCCATCGCCTGGTGCGCGTAGAAGAGGTTGCCCACCACCAGCGACACCGCGGCACCGGGAAGGATGCGGCCATAGACGAGCTCGACCGGGAAGCCGAGCACCCCGCGGCAGAGGGCGTCGATCAGCAGGAGCTGGACGAGGTTGTCGATCGCCAACCCGAAGAAGCCGTCCACGTCGCTGCGCACGAACCAGCGCATCGGAGCCGTGCTCAAGAACGCCACACGGAGACCGCCTGGGCTCGCGCCACGAGCCAGACGAGAAGCGCCATGCGTTTGGGGTAGGTCAGCTGGATCGGCCGGCGGCGAAGAGCCGTCTTCACGACATCCGCCGCCCGCTCGACGGAGATCATGAACGGGCGGACCGGCGACCTGGCCATCTTGGTGTCGACGAAGCCGAACCGGACGTTGGTGACGTACACGCCCCGGCCCCGCAGCGCCAGCGCGAGACCGACGAGGTACGACGAGAGCCCGGCCTTGGATGCCGCGTAGCTGGGCGCGTCGCGCGAGGCGAAGGCGTCGGCGAGGCTCGACAAGCCGACGAAGTGACCCGCGCCGGCTTGCAGCATCGGCGGAATGACCACTTCCGCGGTGATGGCGGCACCCACGAGATTGACCTGGAGCACCCTGGGATCGGCCGCCAGACCCGCGTCGGCGAAGAGCTTGCCGATCCCCGCACAATAGACGCAGACGTCGACCGGGCCCCGCCGTCCCACGAGAGCCGAGAGGCTCGTCGCGTAGTCAGGCGCGGTCACGTCGAAGACGGCATGCTCGTACCGTTCGTGAGCCAGGGCGGACGGTGACCGGGACACACCGGTGACGAGGCAGCCGTCTCGCAATAACACCCGTGCGACACCCAGCCCGATGCCGTCGCTACAACCGACGATCAGCGCATGCTTGTCCATCGCGGGGGGCCGGCGATCAGACCCTCCGCAAAGCGTCCACCAGCTCCAGGACAGCCGGGCTCGCGGGCGCTTTGCGGCCGTAGCGCGCGACGAGACGGAATCGAGGGAGTCGCGGCCGCACCGACACCACCCGTACGACGCGGGCGCGGAGCTCCTCGTCGAGCGTGTACGCGGGCAGCACGCCAAGCGCTCGCGGGTCGGCGAGCACGCTCCGCTTCACGGCGTCGATGCTCCCCGCCGATTCCAGCCGGGGGCCGGGCCCGCCGTCGGCCATGAAGTAGCCGCGCAGGAGGGCGTGGAAGTCGCCCGACGAGTCGCTGGAGAAGACCGTGTGCCGGGCGAGCGCGAGGCGTGGAACCCCCGCGCTCGCGGCGCGAGCGAGTGGATTCTCGACCGGGCAGAACACCACCAGGTCGACGTCAGCGAGAACGGCGGGCCCGTCGCCGGGTGCGGCAGCGGCCTCGGCGGGCCGGTCGCCGCCAGCGCCCGTGTCGGTTTCGAGCAGGAGCCCGAGGTCGTACCGCCCCTCGTCGAGGCCCTCGCGCACCGCGGTGCAGGTGCCCACGGTGACGGCGAAGCGCGTGTTCGGCCAAGCGCGGCGCAGCGTTGCCAGGGCGGGGGGCAGCAGGTAGCTGCTGACCGACTCATTGGCGACGATGTCGACCGCGGTGCGCGCCTCCCGGGACGCCGCCACCACCGAGGCGTGGGCGTCCGCCAGCGCCGCGAGCACCCCCCGCGCGTGCGGGAGCAGCGCCCGACCCGGCGGGGTCAGGTGGATGCCGGGAACCCCCCGCCGCCGGACCACGACCGCCGTCCCGACCGCCCGCTCGAGCGCGGCGATCGCCTCGGAGATCGTCGACTGCGCCATCCCCAGGACCTGCGCCGCCGCGGTCATGCTGCCCTGGTCGACCAACGCCACGAACGCTCGCAGGTGCCTCACCTCGAGGCCCGAGGTCCAGCCGTTTGCTTCGTTGCCGCGCGCCGGCGGTGCCAACGCCTGCGCCTTCTTCGCCGTTTGCGCCGTCATCGAGCGCTCCGATGGGTGCTATCGCCCGTTTGGTGGCCGCCTCGCCGCCTGTCACTTTGCATCGTAGCCCGAGACCAACTACGGAGGTGACCGATGCAAGCCTTGATCGTCGTCGACGCGCAGAACGAGTTCTCCCCGGAAGGCCGCCGCGCCGTCCCCAACCATGGATCCGCCCTCGCCGCGATCCACGAGCTGGTGGCCGACGCGCGCCGCGACAGACAACCCATCGCCTGGGTCGCCCACCACAACAGGCCGCACGAGTCGCCCGCCTTCGTGCCGGGGTCGTGGGGAGCGGAGCTCTCGCCGGGTCTCGGGCCGACCCTCGGGGCGGGCCCGGAGGCCCTCTTCACGAAGGACGTCTTCGGCGCCTTCACCACCACCGGCCTCGAGGCTTGGTTGCGCGCTCACGGCGTCACGTCGGTGTTGATTGCCGGCTTCTATGCGCACATGTGCGTCTCGACCACTGCGCGTGAAGCGCTGGTTCGGGGCTTCGACGTGCGGATCGACCCGGAGGCCACGGGCGCCCGCGACCTCGACCACGAGGCGCTCGGCCGCCAGACTGCCGACGAGGTGCGGCGCTCCGCGCTCCTCCAACTGGCCAACATGGGCGGCGTTGTCGTCTTCCCCGTGAGAGCAACGGTCCCCAGCCCGGCGAGCGCAGTCTAGGGGGCGGACTCCCAACGGTGCGACAACCGGTGTAGCGTTCGGTCTGCCCTGCAGGGCGAAGGAGAGACCATGCGCTCCCAGCTCGCGGTCGTTGCCACCATCTTCACGCTGCTGTGCCTACCTGCCGCCGGGTCCCCCGCCGGGGCGGCACCCGCGCGCTGGCAGCTCATCTGGGCCGACGAGTTCAACGGCCCGGACGGCTCGGGAGTCGACCGGGCGAAGTGGGTGCCCGAGGTGGGCGGCAACGGCTGGGGCAACAACGAGCTCGAGTTCTACCGCGACGACCCCGCCAACGCTCACGTCGAGAACGGCGCGCTGGTGATCACGGCCATCAAGGAGCGCTACACCAGCGGTGCCGTCACGCGCGACTACACGTCGGCCAGGCTCAAGACACAGGGCACGTTCGAGCAGACCTACGGGCGCTTCGAGGCACGCATCCAGGTGCCGTTCGGCCAGGGCATCTGGCCCGCGTTCTGGATGCTCGGCAACGACATCGGCAGCGCGGGCTGGCCCGCCTGCGGCGAGATCGACGTGATGGAGAACATCGGCCGCGAGCCGACGATCGTGCACGGCACCGTCCACGGTCCCGGCTACTCGGGTGCCGCCGGCATCGGGGGGCCGTACAGCCTGCCCGACGAGGCGCCGTTCGCCGACGACTTCCACCTCTACGCCGTCGAGTGGGAGCCGCAGGCGATTCGCTGGTACGTCGACGACACGCTCTACCGGACGTTCACGGCCGCCGAGCTGCCGGCCGGCGCACGGTGGGCCTTCGACCACCCGTTCTTCATGCTGCTCAACCTGGCGGTCGGCGGCAACTGGCCCGGCAATCCGGACGCCACGACCGAGTTCCCGCAGCGGATGCTCGTCGACTACGTGCGCGTCTACCGCGCCGGAGCTCCCGTCGTCCAGCGGCCGGTCGTCGCCGCTTGTGAGCCGGCGCAGGGCGACCGCGGCGCGACACTGGACGTGCGCGTCACCGGCAGCGGCTTCGCCGAGGGTGCGCGCGTCACCTTCGGGGCAGGCGTCACGGTGCTCGCCGCGGAGGTCGTCTCGTCCGCCGAGCTGCGCTTGCAGGTGAAGATCCTGGCGAACGCCAAGCGAGGGGCGCGCAACGTCACGGTGACCAACCCCAACCGCCGGTCGGGGACCGGCCGCCGGCTGTTCACCGTGCAGTAGCGCCACGCGTCAGCGAGCGCGCGCCTGGAGGGACAGGGCCACGAAGCCGCCGGGTCCCGAGTCCCGGCGGCTCCGATCGCTGCCTAGTAGCGGTTGCGGCGACCGCCGCCGCCGCCGCCGCCGCGATCCTCGCGGGGCCGGGCCTCGTTCACCTTGAGGGTGCGACCGCCCACTTCCTTGCCGTCGAGGGCGCTGATCGCCGACTCGGCACCGTTCTCCATCTCGACGAAGGCGAAACCGCGGGGCTGGCCGGTCTCGCGGTCGGTGATCAAGCTCACGCTCGAGACCGAGCCGTGCTGGCCGAAGAGCTCGCGGAGCTCGGCCTCGGTGGCGTTGAAGGAGAGGTTTCCGACGTAGATCTTTTTCATCACTTTGCCGCTTTCCTGGTTGGGGGCCGTGCTGATGCGCGGCTCCCCCGTGGATCTGGGTGGCCCTCGCTTCGGGGCCTTGTTACGGGAGCTTGATCGGTTGGGGGTCGGGAAGCGGCGGCAGGAGGAACTCGGGATTCTTCAGTCGCAGCGGTCCCCAGATGGGTCACTCGCTCTCGCAGCCACGCACTATAGCAGACACAGAAGAGCAGAGACGCAAGTCAAGCAAGCGGAGACGCAAAGCAGGCGGTACTTCGCATTTCGGGGTATCGTAGCCTTGGTCAACCGCAGAACCTGGGGAATCCATGCCCAAACAACGCTCGGCTTCGGTCGCCTCGACGGCGGGGGCGCGCTGGAGCTCCGACGCCTCCTCCGGCGCGTTGATCGCGTCGATCGACGTGGCCCCGCAGACCTCGCGGCAACCCATCGTGCGCTACGTTGGCTTCCGCTCGACCACCCGCGGGCGAGAGTACACGATGCGCGTCGGCGACGGGGTCTCCACTCGGGAGTTCGTGCTGGTGATCTCCCATCAGTCCTTCGCGTCCCGGGACGCGAGGTTCCAGGACGCTCCGGACGTCTGCTCGGGCAAGCTGCGCCGCGAGCTGGCACTGGACCCAGGCCTGGTGCCCGGCGACTCGATGGCGGTCACCACGCAGGACCTCCAGGAATACCGTGGCGATCACCTGTCGCCGATCGAGAAGCGCGCGCGCGTGAAGCCCTGAGCTCGCGCTAGCGCGCGAGCTCGAACAGGTACTCCACGAACGACATCGTCGCGCCGTCGAAGCCCTGGATCTTCGGGTTCGTGGACTCGATCACGTAATACTCGTCGGGAGCGTGGGCGCCGCTGCCGTGGCCGAGCCCGAAGTGGCCCGCGGCCAGCTTCAGCGGCTCGCCGGTGAACACGTAGCCGGGATACGAGCCCGCGTTGCGCGGCCACAACACGGGGTCGATGCCGCCGCGCTTCAGCACGGCGACCTGGGCCTGGATGAGGGGTGCCGACGCGACGGTGCTCGTAGGGTCGTAGCCGCCGGTCACGTTCACCGCGATGTCCCCGAAGCCGCGCTTCGCGAGGTGGGCGCGTAGCGCCGCGACGGCGTCCGCCATCTTCATCTCGGGCACGAGGCGCATGTCGATCTTCGCCACCGCGCGGTGCGGCAGGATGGTCTTGCCACCCGGCCCGGTGTAGCCACCGACCAGCCCCTCGATGTTCACCGTCGGCTGCGACTCGAGCCGCTCGTTCGCCTGCTGCCAGGGCAGGTCGTCGATCCAGTGCTGCACGCCGAGCTGCTTCTTCGCCTGCGCCTCGCTGCGGCGCCTGGCCGCCTCGGCGATCATCGCCCGCTCTTCGGCGCTGATCGGCCGCGGCGTGGGGTAGCCCTCGATGGTGATGGTGTTGCCGTCCGCCGAGACCAGGGTGTCGAGCGCCTTGACCAGGTGCCACGCCGGGCTGTCGACCATGGCCTTCAAGGAAGAGTGGATGTCCTTGGCGGGGCCGCGGCCCCACGTCTCGCCGCTCGACACCAGCTCCAGCTCGACCACCCCCTTGGCGCCCAGGCTCACCGTCACGATGCCGTCGAGATCCTGGGTCGCCGACGGCATGAAGACGCCGGCGCACTTCCGGAGGGCCGCCTCCACTTCGGGCCGGTGGACGAGCTGGCCGACGTGCGGCGAGCCGATCTCCTCTTCGCCTTCGGCGACCAGCACCAGGTTCACCGGCATCTTCCTGCCCGCGCCGCGGATCGCGTGCAGCGCCGCGAGGAACGCCGCCTCCGGGCCCTTCTGGTTGACGGCGCCGCGGCCGACCATCGCCCTGCCGAGGCCCGGCTTGTCCACCAGCTTCGCCTCGAGGGGCGGCGACGTCCATTCGGCGGGGTCGAACTGCTTGACGTCGTACATGAAGTAGAGCCCGACGGTCTTCGGCGCTCCCGCATCGAGCGTGGCGAAGACGCCCGGCTTGCCGTCGGTGTCGAGCACGGTCACCTGCTGGAACCCGGCGTCGCGGGCGAGCTTCGCCATGTGCTCCGCGCCGGCGGGATAGTTGAGGTCCTCGGCGGCGATCGACGGCAGCGCGATCCAGTCTTGCAACCGCTTGACGGCCTCGCCGTGCCGCGCCGCGACCTCGCGCCGGACGTCGGCGAGGTCGTCGTCCGCGGCGAAGGAACCGCGCGGGCCGGCAAGGGCGACGACCCCAGCGACGACGGCCGCGATCTTCGTCCGTTTCGCGAGCGAGGCATGACTGCGCATGGCGTGCCCTCCGTGAGGCTCGAGCGAGGGTGGAAGTTGTGAGGCGAACGGGACGGCTGCTGCGGTCGCGATAGCGACCCTACCACCGGCTCCGCGCCGGCGGCGCGTCGTCGGCTCGATCGCTGGAGATGCTCTCTAGTGGCGGCCGCTCGCGGCCGCATTCGGCGGGCTATCGAGCTCGGCCTCGATCTGGCGAACCAGGTCGTCGACGATCGCGCGCTTCCCCACGCCGACGTGCTCGGTGTCCGTCCACCGCAGGCTCTTCGGCTCCCCCGCGCGGTCGTAGAGCGCCCGCACGCTGCTCACCGGAAAGTAGCGGTCGCGCCGGCTGGCGATGATGGACAGCCGGCGCGGCGCGATGCGAGGCGCGTAGCGCACGGGGTCGAAGCTGTCGACGAGGACTGCGGCGAGGCCGGCGACGAGCGGCGCCCTCCAGGCCCGTCCGGCACGCCGCTCGATCGCCGAGGCGACGCCGGGCAGATCGCCGCCGCCGTGAACGACCATGACGTCTGCGACCCGCCGGTCGAGGGCGCCGTGGATCACGGCGAAGGGACTCCCGAGGCTCGCGCCGAGGACCGTCACGCGATCCGTCGCCACCCCCTCGGCGGCGAGGAAGCTCACCGCCAGCATGCCGCCGGCAACGGTGCGGTAGGCGGCGCGCCGCACGTCATGGGGCCAGCGGAGGCACTGCAGCGCCCCTTGCGGGCGCCGATACGGATACTGGACCGCCACGAGGACGAGATCCGGCCGCTGCGGGATGAGCTCGAGCATCGCCCTGCCGGTCTTCTCTCCCGCGTAGGTGAGGAGCACGCGCGGGCGCACCGGTGGGGTCCCTGGCGGCGGCGCGGTTGGCGGCGTGCGGACGTACGCCGTGGCGACGGCCTCGCCGCGGTCGTTGCGCAGCTCGACCCAGCGGCAACGACTGCTGCCGAGCTTCCACTCCTCGAGCAGGCGCGCCCCGGCGTAGTCGCCGCGAACCCGGTAGAAGACGGCCGTCTTGTCGCACCGCAGGAAGATGGCGAGCGCGACGAGGGCGACGCCGGCGCCCGCAGCCAGCAGGGCGAGGCGTCGGCACACACGGCGGACGCGCGACATCTGCCCGAGAGCCTACACGGGCGCAACGCCGAGGCCGGCGGAACCCATCTTGCAGAGGTACAGGTTTCGGTGGGCCGATCGACGGCCACACCGCCGCAGAAACACGCCAGGACGCCGCCATCGGCGCTCCATTGCAGGCTCTCTGACTCAACCCGCCGCCTCCAGCCGAGGCGCTGCGAAGGAGAACCGTCATGACCCGTGGAACCGGACCTCGCGCTCTGTTGCTCGCCACCATCGCACTCCTGGCGCTCGCGCACGCCGCCGCCGCCGACTCGCCGCCGATCAGTCGGCAGGGTTTCAACGCCGACATGCGCAAGCTCTGGGAAGACCACATCACTTGGACCCGGCTCTACATCGTCTCGGCGGTCGCCGGGCTGCCGGACAAGGACGCCACCGCGCAGCGTCTCTTGCAGAACCAGACCGACCTGGGCAACGCCATCAAGCCGTTCTACGGCGAGGCGGGCGGCGCGAAGCTGACTGCCCTGCTGCGCGACCACATCGTCATTGCCACCGAGGTGATCGATGCCGCGAAGGCGGGCAACCAGGCGAAGCAGGACGATGCGACCAAGCGGTGGTCGGCGAACGCCGACGACATCGCCACCTTCCTCAACGGCGCCAATCCCAAGAACTGGCCGCTGGCCGATGCCAAGAAGATGATGCACGAGCACCTCGCCCTCACCACCGAGGAGGTGGTGGCGCAGCTCAAGAAGGATTGGGCCGGCAGCGTCGCCGCTTACGACAAGGTGCACACCCAGATCCTGCACATGGCGGACATGCTGAGCTCGGGGATCGAGTCGCAGTTCCCGAACAAGTTCAAGGCCTGAGCCGGGCCTCGGCACGCAGCGGCGGCGCGCTTGCCGTGAGATCGGCAAGCCCCGACCGTGCGGCCGCTCGGTACGGGTGCCCCTCCGGGAGCTCCGCCCCATAGAGGGTCACGGCGCGGCGGTAGAGCGTCTCGGCGAGCTGGCGATCGCCCCGCCGCTGCGCGGCACGAGCGAGACATTCGTAGCCGTCCGTGACGAAGAACGGCCCCGACTTGCGCGCCCGCTCGAAGGCCACCGCCTGCGCGTAGATCTCGTCGGCGTCCCTGGCGCCCCGCTCGACGACGAGGAGCGCCAGCCGGTTGAGGATGTCTCCCTGGTCGGGGTGCGTGCCGGCCGGGAAAAGCTGCCGCAGGATCGCCAGGCCGCGCCGCAGCAGGGCCTCGGCCTCCACCCGGTCGCCCCGCACCATGCGGATGCCGCCGAGCGTACGGAGGTGCAGCGCCGTCTCGACGTGCAGCGGATGCGTCTCGTTGAATGGCGACGTCGTCCTCGCCCAGTGCTCGGCCTCCTCGAAGTCCCCCTTGCGCTCGAAGAACACCGCCATCCACATCGCGCTGTGGGTCGTCTCGGCCCTCTCGTCGCCGTAGAGCCCCCGCATGAGCCGGTGTGACTCGCGACCGAGCGCCTCGGCTTCCCCGAGCTCGTTCGGGTTCCGCAGCGACGAGGCCAGGCTACGCATCGTCCGCAGAGTCAGAGGATGCATGGCACCGTAGGTCGCGCGGCAGCTCGCCAGCGTCGGGCGGAGGATGGCCACCGCCTCGGGGTACCGCGCCTGCAGGAAGAGGGCGTACCCGAGGTTGGTCTTCGCCTCGAGCACCTGCGGGTTGCGGGCGGACGCCAGGCGGGCGACGACGTCCCGGAACAGCGCTTCGGCCTCGCCCAGTCGCTGCGAGGCCTGAATCGCCCCGGCCAGGTCGCTCTCGACGACCAGCGTCTCCGGGTGTGAGGCGCCGAGAAGAGCGCGGTGGAGATCGAGGGATCGCCGATACGCGGATTCCGCGCCGCGGAGATCCCCTCGTTCGAGCTGCAGCCGTCCCCGCCGTGCGAGCGTCGCCGCGAGGTCCGCGCCGGGACTGTCCGGAAGCCTCTCCTGGATCGCCTGGGCCCGACCGATCAGCCCGTCCGCCGTCGACATCTCGCCGATCGACGTGTTGAGATCGCCCAGCACGCTCAGCGTCGCGGCCAGCGTCTCGGGCTGCTCGTGGAGCTCCCGCTCCGCCTGCCGCGCGGAACCGGCGAGGACCTGCGCCGCGCTCACCGCTCCGCGGTCCGAGGCGTCCGGGTCCCAGCTGCGGAAGAAGCCGCGGAGCAGTCGCGCGCCCTCCAGAGCCTTGTCGGCCTCGCGCCGCGCCCGATCGCGCTCCGTGCGCATGCGAGCGGTGTAGAAGGCGCCGAAGCCGAGGCTCAACAGGGCGACGAACGCGCCGGCGCCCACCAGCAGCCGATGCCGCCGCACGAACTTTCCGGCATGGTAGACGAAGCCGGCGCCCGCACCGACGTGGACGGGCAGGTGCGCCAGGTGGCGCTCGATGTCGCCCGCCAGGTCCTCGGCGGAGGGATAGCGCCGGTCGGGCTCCTTGCGCAGCGCCTTGAGCACGATGCCGTCGAGATCTCCCTTGAGGCGGCGGCGCAGGCGGTCGACGCCGGCTCCCGAGCGCGCCGCGATCGCGACCTCGCCGGCATGGCCGAGGACCGTGGACGGCCGCCGTGGCTCCACCTCCAGGATGGAACGCAGCACCGCCAGACGGTCCCCCTGCATGCCGGTGTGGGGGCGGTGGCCGGTGAGCAGCTCGTAGAGCAGCACCCCGAGCTGGTAGACGTCGCTCACCGTGGTGACCGGATTGCCGGCGATCTGTTCCGGGCTGGCGTAGTCCGGTGTCATCAGCCCGACGTTGGGACCGCGCGCCACGGTCGCCGCCGAGTCGCCCTCGTCGAGCACCTTGGCGATCCCGAAGTCGAGCAGCTTGACCTCGCCAGCCTCGGTGACGAGGACGTTGGTCGGCTTGATGTCGCGATGCACGACCAGGTTGCGGTGCGCGTACTGCACGGCACGGCAGACGGTGGCGAAGAGGCGGAGGCGAGCGTCGACGGAGAGCCGCCGCCGGTCGCAGTGCTCGGTGATGGGCAGGCCCTCGACGTATTCCATGACGAAGTAGGGCCGGCCGTCGTCGCTGACGCCGCCGTCGAGGAGCCGGGCGATATTCGCGTGCTCGAGCCGCGCCAGGATCTGCCGCTCGCGAAGGAAGCGGCCGACGATCTCGTCGGTGTCCATGCCGCGCTTGACGAGCTTGAGGGCGACACGCTGCTCGAACTGGCCGTCGGCTCGGTCGGCCAGGTAGACGCGTCCGAAGCCGCCCCGCCCGAGCTCGCGGCGAACCGTGTAGCGGCCGATCGTCGAGCCCACGACCTCGTCGAGGGCGGGGTCGTCCGGGAGGTCGCCGACGAAGGGCCTCGCGAAGTTCTCGGCCGAGGTCTCGAGGAAATCGTCGGCGGCGTCGTGGGCGCCGAGCAGCGACTCGACCTCTCGCCGCAGGGCCTCGTCGCCGGCGGCGAGCCGACGGAGCAATGCCTCGCGCTCGCCGCGGGGCACCTGCAGCGCCGCCTCGAGCGCCGCCTCGACCTCCGCCCAACGGCTGGCGTCGAGGGTCATCGCGCGGCGAGCTCTCGGTAGAGCCACGCCTTCGCCTTCGCCCAGTCGAGCTTGACGGTGGTGGCGGCGAGATCGAGGGCGCCGGCAGCCTCCTCCACGCTCATGCCGCCGAAGAAGCGGAGCTCGACGATCCGGCTCAGCCGATCGTTGAGCGCCTCGAGCTTCTCGAGCGCGCGGTCGAGGGCGAGCATCTGCTCGGCTCGCTCGCTGGAGAGCGACCAGGTCGCGCCGAGGTCCAGCGCGCCCGCGTCGAGCGCCACCGCCCCCTGGCCGCCCCCACGCTTGGAGGCCCGGTGGCGGCGTGCGTACGACACCAGGACCCGCCGCATCGCCGTCGACGCCAGCGCCAGGAAGTGGGCGCGATCCTGCACCTGCACGCGGTGCAGGTCGAGCAACTTGATGTAGGTCTCGTGGACGAGCGCCGTCGTGCCCAGTGTGTGCCCGTCACGCTCGCCGCGCAGGCAGGCGTGGGCCCTCCGGCGCAGGTCTTCGTAGACGAGCGGGAAGAGCTCGTCGAGGGCGGCCCGATTGCCGTTCCGCCACTCGATGAAGAGTGTGGTCGCGTCGGCGGTGGCCATGGCACACGGTAGAAAGCGACCGGATTATAGGGGCCCGGGGGCTCGGCTACGGTGCCGCCGCGCCCCGCTGGCCGGTCCGGTTCATCCGCGCGACGCGCGAATCACCTGGCGCGCGGCGCGCAGGCCGCTCGCGAGCGCGCCCTCGACGGTCCCCGTCCTGCCGCCGGCGTCGGTCGCCTCGCCGGCGAAGAAGAGCGTCCCCTCGAGCGGGCGAGCGAGGGCCCGCGCGGCGCCGGCGCCGCCGACCCGCGCGTAGCTGTACGCGCCGCGAGACCAGGGGTCGCCGTGCCAGTCGTGCTGCCAGGTCGCCTCGACGCGCGAGGACACCTTCCGGCGTGGAACGCCCAGCGCGGCGGCGAGCTCGGCAATCGCCGTCGTCTCCACCGCCCGCGGGCCGGCAACGGCGAGCGCCGCGGCCGGCGGACCGCCGCTCCAGGCGACCCCCAGCGGCCACTCGAGCGGATACGCCGTCCACCAGACGTTGACCTCCCCGCCGGGCGTGTGCAGGAAGCTCAGCTTCGCGGGCCGGCCGTGCGCCTTCGCCGTCGGCACGGTCCCCCAGGGCGGCGGGTCGCGGAAGGCGACCACGAGGCGCACCACGGCCCCCATCGCGAGCCGGTCGAGCGCGCGACGGAGGGTTGGCAGCTCGGGCTCGAAGAGCAGCCCGCCTTCGCCCGTCGCGGGAGCGGCGAGAACGCCAACCGGCACGGTGACGACGGCGGCGCGGGCGGCGATGTGCCGCTCGCCGCGGCCTTCCGCGAGGGAGAGCTCGACGTGGCCGCGCCGCCAGCCGATGGAGACGACAGGCGCCCCGAGCCGCAGCTCGGCGCCGAGCTCGCGGGCGAGCCAGCGCGGGAGCTGGTCGTAGCCACCGAGCACGCGGGCGCTGTGCACCGCGGTCTCGCTCCCCCGCTCGCCGGGCCCGGGCGCGATCGACCGGGCGCTCAGGTCGCGCGGATCGGCGGCGTGGAAACCCTGGACGAACTCGCGGGCAGCCCGAAGGTCGCTGGCAGGGAACCGATCGCGGAGGGCGTCGAACGCCTCCTCGCACGATCGATCTCGTCCTCGCCCCGCGATGCGCCCGAGCACGCGATCGATGGCGGCCCAGGGCGCGGTCCGGGCGAGCCTGCCGGCGCGGGCGGACCAGTGCTCCCCGCCGATGTCGCAGGTCGTGAGCCCGGCCTCGGCGAGCACGCGCCGCGTCAGCGGGGCATCGCCGTGGACGAACTCCGGGCCCAGCTCGACGGGCAACGGGAGCCGCTCGTCGTGCAGCGTGTGGATCCGGCCGCCGATGCGGTCTCGGGCCTCGAGGACGACGACGCTCGCCCCATGGCGCCGCAGCTCTCGCGCCGCGGCGAGACCGGCGACGCCGGCCCCGACGACCGCCACGTCGACGCGACTCATCCGCCGTCGGGCGGCGCGCCTCGGAAGAGACGCCTCAGCCGAGGAAGTACTCGCAGTGGATGCTCAGCCACTCGGCGAGGATCACCTCTTGGCTGGGGAGCGCGGAACCCCGGGCCGTGGCAGGGCCGGCGTTGCGGGCCGGGGTCGGCGTTCGGCTCTCGGATCCCGCCAGCAGGGTAGGCACTTCGACGGCAAGGTCGAGACCGCGCGGCCGTCCCGCCTGTCTTGGAGCCGTCGTGCCGGCGCCCTCGATCAGGGTGGTTTTCCTCCGCTTGCCTCGGCCGCCGCCGCCGTCTGCCGGTCTCGTCATCGCGGGCTCCTCTCTGTTGCACTTTCACCGGGAGCGGATGCGCCGTCTGGAACGGCCCCACACCGCCCTCGGTCGCCTGCGCCGACCCCACAATCTTGCTCTCGCTTCGGAGGAAACACCAGTGACCGGCCGCATATTCGCATCGGCCTTTTCAACCCAGGCTCTCGGTCGGCGGCGGACCCCCGGCGGCGCCCAGGTCACAGTACCGCCTGCCCTGCCCCGCCGCTGCAGGCCGGAATCAGAGGTGCCGGACCGCCAGCGAAGGGTGGAGCAGGCGGAGGCGGTCGGCGAGCACCGAGCGGTGGCAGGCGCGGAAGCTCGCCTCGACGCAAAGCAGGGCGGCCCGCGAGCCCAGGACGTGCCCCTCGAGCTCGCGCACGACCTCCGGCGACCGCAGCAGATGGTCGGCGAAGAGGCGCAGGCAGTCGTCGATCCGGCCCTTCATGCCGCGATAGGGGTTGCCGGCGGCGCGCACGTGGACGTATTCGATCGAGCGTGCGGCCAGCGCGTCGCGGAGCGGGGTCTTCGAGAACCCCTCACGGCGCGAGAGCGGCAGCTCGCGGACGTCGACGACGCGCCTGACACCCTCGGCCTGGAGCAGCGCCACGAAGTCCTCGAGCGATCGCCCCTCGTAGCCGACCGTGAACAGCACCGGGGCGGCGTTCATCCCCGGCATGGTAAGCCCGCGGTCGCCACACGCTACCATCGCGCCGCCCTGGAGAACCCCCTGGAGGTCCGCATGCGCCGTTCGCTCGCCCTGCTCTTCGCCGCCTCGTCGCTCCTGCTGCCGGCCGCCGCGGCCACCGCACAGCCCCGCGTGCCGCCGAAGCTCGCGCCCGACCTGCGGCAGCCGATGGATGCCGCGGCGGCGGCGAAGATCCGCGAGTACACGACCGCGCCCGAGTTCAACTCGCCGCTCACCGACTACCTGCCGGCATCGCCGACGGTGCCCTCGCCGAGCGCCGTTCTGGGGGACGTCGCCGGCGCGCCGGGGATGCTCCCCTACACCGCCGACGTGCACCGCTACTTCCGCATGCTCGCCGCGGCGACGCCGCGCGTCGAGGTGATCTCGATCGGCCAGAGCGAGGAGGGCCGCGAGCGCATCGCCGTCGCCATCTCCTCGGAGGAGAACCTGAAGCGGCGGGGTGAAAACGACGCCCGCCTGGCGCAGCTCGCCGACCCGCGCACGCTCGCGCTCGACGATGCCAGGGCGGAGCCGCTCTTCGCCTCGACGGTGCCCGTCTACTACATCACCGGCGCCATCCACTCGCCGGAGACCGGCTCGCCGACGGCGCTGATGGAGCTCGCCTACCGCCTCGCCGTCGACGAGAGCCCCTACATCCGGGACATCCGCGAGAACGTGATCACGCTCATCACCCCGGTCGTCGAGGTGGACGGCCGCGACCGCATGGTCGACGTCTACCGCTGGCACCTCGCGCACCCGGACGCGCCGATGCCGAGCCTCGTCTACTGGGGCCACTACGTGGCGCACGACAACAACCGCGACGCCATGGCGCTGACCCTGTCGCTCTCGCGGCAGGTGCTCGACACCTACCTCGGCTGGCATGCGCAGGTGTTGCACGACCTCCACGAGTCGGTGCCCTTCCTCTACGACAACACGATCGGCGACGGGCCGTACAACGCGTGGGTCGACCCCATCCTCACCAACGAGTGGCAGCTCTTCGGCTGGACCAACGTTGCCGAGATGACGAAGCTCGGCATGCCGGGGGTCTTCACCCACGGCGACTTCGACACCTGGAGCCCCGGCTACCTGATGTTCATGGCGGCGATGCACAACGGGGTGTCGCGCCTCTACGAGACCTTCGGCAACGCCGGCGCCGACACCGAGGTGCGCGAGCTCGACCCGTCGGAGAGCAACCGCACCTGGTACCGGCAGGACCCGCCCTACCCCCAGGTGACCTGGTCGCAGCGCAACAACAACAACTACCAGCAGACCGGGCTGCTGGTCTCGCTCGCCTTCACGGCCGAGAACCGCGAGATGCTCCTGCGCAACTTCTGGGCGAAGGGGAAGCGCTCGGTCGAGAAGCCGCGCCGCGAGGGGCCCGCCGCCTACGTGCTGCCGGGCGACGCGAGGCGGCCGGGGGCGCAGGCGGAGCTCTTGCGGGTGCTGCAGGCGCAGCACGTCGAGGTCACCCGTGCGGAGGCGCCGTTCACGGTCGACCTGGTCGCACCCGCGGCCGCCAAGGATCGGAAGGGCGATGGGAACGCGCCCGAGGGCGACGCGAAGCGCCGGCGCGCCGGGGCAACCATCGAGACCAAGAAGCCCGCCCTGTCGAGGCGCACGTTCCCGGCCGGCTCCTACCTCGTGCGCATGGACCAGCCGTACAGCCGCATCGCCGACGCCCTGCTCGACCGGCAATACTGGAGCCCCGACGATCCGCAGAAGCACCCCTACGACGACACCGGCTGGAGCTTCGGCGACCTCTTCGGCAGCGAGGTCGTGCGCGTCACCGACGCGCGCGTGCTGGCGGCGGCGGCGAAGGCGGTGACGGCCCCCCTTGCGCTCGCCGGTGGGGTGAGCGGCGCCGGCGGCGTCCACCTCGTCGCCCAGCGCGGCGACGACGCCATGATCTCGCTCCGTTACGCCCTCGGCGACGCCACGGTCGCCGCTTCCACGGCTCCGTTCACCGCCGGCGGGCAGAGCTACCCGCGTGGCAGCTGGATCGTCCGCGGCGCGGACGGGGACGCGGTGCGCCGGACCGCCGGCGAGATCGGCGTCGCGGTGCAGGCCGTGGCGGCGGCACCGACGGTTGCGACCCGGCCGGTGGGCAAGCCGCGCATCGCCCTCCTCCACACCTGGCAGTCGACGCAGACCGAGGGCTGGTGGCGCCAGCGGCTCGACCTGCTCCACGTGCCGTACGAATACATCAGCACCCAGGACGTGGCGGCCACCGCCGACCTCAAGTCGCGCTTCGACGCCATCCTCTTCCCGCCGGTCGGCATCAACCCGCGCACGCTCGTGCAGGGGCTGCCGCTGTGGGGCGAGCCGCTGCCCTGGAAGGAGACGGCGGAGACGCCCAACCTCGGCCGCATCGACTCGACCGACGACATGCGGCCCGGGCTCGGGTTCGCTGGCCTCGAGCACCTGCGCGCGTTCGTTGCCGCCGGCGGCACGCTCGTCGCGGCCGAGGACACGGCGCAGCTCCTCGTCGACCATGGGTTCGCTCCCGGCGTGCGCGTGGCGAGCTCGGACGGCCTCAAGGTGGTGGGCAGCGTCCTGCAGGCGCGCTTCCCAGACCCCGCCTCGCCGATCGCCGACGGGCTCGGCGAGAAGCTCGCGGTCTACAGCGCCGAGGGGATGAGCTTCGAGCTCAGCAACGCCGCCGCCGGGGGCTGGTCGGAGGACGAGAGCGACCGCCCCACCGGACGCGGCGGCGCCAAGGAGGCGGACCTCGTGATCGGCCGCCCGGCGCCGACGCCGCTCCCCGAGGCGCCCGAGGTCGAACGGTGGGAGGCGCGGCCGCTGTCGATCGAGGAGAGCCGCCGCAACCCGTGGGTGATCCCGGCATCGCAGCGTCCGCGGACGCTCCTGCGCTTCGGCGACAGCGACGAGCTGCTCCTCTCGGGGTTGCTCGAGGGAGGCGATGGGCTCGCCGGCCGCGCGGCCGTGGTCGGCGTCCCGCTCGGTCAGGGCCAGGTGGTGCTCTTCGCCATCAACCCCGTCTGGCGCGGCGAGACCATCGCCACCCATCCGCTGGTGTGGAACGCGCTGCTCGCCGGAGCTGCGCTCCACGAAGCCCCGGCGAAATAGCAGCAGCGAAGCTACGCGTTCCCGCGTTTGACGAGCTTGTTGAAGTTGCTCGTCTCCCCCGCCGCCGTCTCGTCCTGAACGAGCAGCGCGAGGTCTTCCTCGTCGAACTTCTGGAACCACTCTTCCCAGGAGATCGGCTGGAGCGTCTGGTCGCCGCTGTAACCGGGGAAGTCGAGACGGAGGACCCCGACATCGTTGCGATCGCCGGTGCCCTTCACGCATGCGGGCTTCGCGCCGCGCTCCTCGGCCCAGTGCTGAATCGCGGCATGTTTGGTGAGCGGATGTGCGGTTGTCGTCATGACACCTCCCTTGGCGCCATCGAGCGGCGAGCCGCAGCATCGGCCAGCAAGCAGATGCCATTGTGCGTCCCTCGTCACGTGACGTCGGGATGACGTCGCGCCGCGATTCGGCCCACTCGCGACAAGCGCGGATCCGTCGCCCGGGGTCGGCGTATAGGCTCGCCGTCATG
>Ga0075421_100001191_pt1 | contig 29959 bp, 33 predicted proteins | sample SoiMetdeltSBSDD5_FD_75292 | JGI IMG/M metagenome (GOLD analysis project Ga0075421, IMG submission 75292) | Bulk soil microbial communities from a Populus tree surrounding site in Tennessee, USA - Soil MetaG P. deltoides SBSDD5 | ecosystem: Environmental > Terrestrial > Soil > Tree plantation... | reverse complement strand
CTCGCTGCACGAGTCCACGCTGGCGCCCAACTCCATGAAGTTCCGCAACCTCATGGCCATGGACACCGAGGAGATGATCCGCGCCCAGCCCATGGATGCGGTGGTGCTGATGGGCGGCTGTGACAAGACCGTGCCGGCGCAGCTGATGGGCGCGGCCAGCGCCGGCAAGCCGGCCGTCCAGCTGATCGGCGGCCCGCAAATGACCTCGCGCTACAAGGACGATCGCGTGGGCGCCTGCACCGACTGCCGCAAGTTCTGGACGCAATTCCGTGCGGGCAAGATGAGCCGGCCGGAGATCGAGGCGGTGGAGGGCCGGCTCGTCACCACCGCCGGCACGTGCGCGGTGATGGGCACCGCCTCCACCATGGCCGCCATCGCCGAGGCCCTGGGCATGACGCTGCCCGGCACGGCCGCGATCCCCGCCGTGCACGCCGACAGGCTGCGCGCGGCCGAGGCGACGGGCGCTCGTGCCGTGGCGCTGGCGCGCTCGGACCTGACGCCGGACAAGATCGTCACCGCCGGCGCGGTCGAGAATGCGGCGCGGGTGCTGCTGGCGCTGGGCGGCTCCACCAACGGCGTAATCCACCTCGCGGCCATCGCCGGCCGCGTCGGGCTCAGGCTCGACCTGGCGCGCCTCAATGAGCTGTCCGACACGACGCCGGTGGTTGTGGGCGTGAAGCCGGTTGGCGACGAGTTCTACATGGAGGACTTCTTCGCCGCCGGCGGTATCGGCGCCGTGCTGCGCGAGCTCAAATCCCTCCTGCATCTCGACTGCGTGACCGTCACCGGCGAGACCCTGGGTGAGCGCCTGGCGGCCGAGGAGGGCGCCTACGTCGATCGCCGCGTCATTAGATCGGCCGCCCAGCCGCTGGAGCCGCAGGGCGGCCTCGTCGCCCTGTTCGGCTCGCTGGCGCCCGACGGCGCCATCCTGAAGCGCTCCGCCGCCACACCGTCGCTGTTCGAGAAGACCGGTCGCGCCGTCGTGTTCACCTCGCTGGAGGACCTTGCCGCCCGCATTGACGATCCCGCCCTCGACGTGACGGCCGACGATTTCATCATCCTGCAGAACGCCGGCCCGCGAAGCGCGGCCGCCATGCCCGAGGCCGGCTTCCTGCCGATCCCCAAGAAGCTGCTCGCCGCCGGCGTCAAGGACATGGTGCGCATCTCCGATGCCCGCATGTCCGGCACTGCCTACGGCACCATCGTGCTGCACGTGGCACCCGAGGCGGCCGTCGGCGGCCCGCTGGCGCTGGTGCGCTCGGGCGACCGGATCAGGCTCAGCGTCAAGGAGCGCCGGCTCGACCTGCTGGTGGACGAGGCGGAGCTGGCGAAGCGTCGCGATGGGGTCAGACCCTGCGGGTCTGACCCCACGGCTCGAGGCTATGATAGGTTGTTCCGCGAGTCCGTGATGCAGGCCCCCGACGGTTGCGACTTTGACTTCCTACGCTCTGGTGGGCGTTAGCCCCAGCGGATCTGACTCCCTATCGCCCCGCCATTCGACGGCGAGCCGCGCCGCCCGCACATGGGGAATGCCGGGCTACCCCGCCTGGGCCACCGTGGGGGCGTCGCCCGCCACGGTGGTGCGACGCACGTCGCGGGGCTGGGTCTCATCGTACCGGCGGCCGCGATGCATGGTCTGCCGGTTGTCCCACATGACGAGATCGTCGAGGCGCCACTTGTGCACGTAGACAAACCGCGGCTGGGTGGCGTGCTCGCCAAGGTCGCGGAGCAGGATGCGCGCCTCGGGCATCGGCATGCCGAGGATGGTGCCGGCGTGTGAGGAGAGATAGAGCGACTTGCGCCCCGTGACGGGATGGGTGCGCACCAGGCGCTGGAGCACCGGCTTGAACATCTGCTTCTCCTCGTCGGTATAGTCGAGGAAGCCCAGCGAGCCGCGCGAGTACATGAGGGAGTGCTCGCACACATAGTCCTCGATCTCGCGTTTGGTCTCCTCGTCGAGGGCATCGTAGGCGGCGCGCATATCGGCGAACTCGGTGTCTCCGCCCTTCGGGTTGACGCTGCGTGCCGACAAGAGCGAGTACTTGGCCGGCACGGCCCGGAACGAGCTGTCCGAGTGCCACAGCATGTTGCCGAGGTTGAAAAGGCGCTGGCGGCTGTCCAGCGCCAGCGGCTCGTGGCCCTTGTCGAGGTTGGAGACGTCGGTCATGCCCAGCCGCAGCCGCCGGTCCTCCATCTTGGTGATGTTGCCGCCGTGCGGCGTCTCCAGCGGGCCGAAGTTGAGCGAGAACGCCATCTGCTGCTCGTCGGTGAGCTTCTGATCCCGGAACACCAGAACGGCGTAGCGGTCCATGCCCCCCTCGATGGCCGCCACGTCCTCAGGCGCCACCGGCTTGGTGATGTCGATCCCCGAGACCTCTCCGGCAAACACGGTACCGATCTGGCGGATGGCGATGGGCATGGGCGCGTCCTCCATGCGTCGATCTGTGTAGGTTGGGTCAAGCGGAGCGCAGACCCAACACGTGTAGCAATACAACGGGCGTTGGGTCTCGCTTCGCTCGACCCAACCTACAAGAGGTTCGTCCGGAACCGCACGCGGCACTGCGCCGGGTCGAAGTTGCGCTTGTAGGCGGGCGGCTCGGTCGGCTTGACGCGCAGGAGCACGAACGCCGTGCCGTTGCCTTCGCGGACGAGGCGGGCGCCTTCGGCGATCTCACCCTCGCGCTCGACCGTGAGCGTGCGCTTGATGCCGGAGCCGGCGGCAATCCTCTCCAGGTCGACGCCCAGGCTGGTGTGGCTCTTCTGGTAGCCGGTCTCGCCGTAGTGGCCGTTGTCCACGCACAGGATCGACAGGTTGGGCGGGTTCAGCACGCCGATGGTGGCGAGCGAGCCCACGTTCATGAGCAATTCGCCGTCGCCCGTGACCACCAGCACCCGCCTGTCGGGCCGCGCCAGCGCCAGCCCGAGGCCCATCATGGCGGCTCCGCCCATGGCGCCGGCCATGGTGTAGACGTGGGCGCCGTCGTCGGTGAGGGCCGCCACATCGCGCGAGGTGCCGGCGAGGCCGGCGACGAACAGGAAGTCCTGGTGCCGCCCGATCAGCGCCGGCACGGCCTCAATGCGGTCGAGCACGAAGGCAGGGGCGACCGCATCGGCGATTGTCTTGGATTGCGTGGTCATCTCTTGTCATCCATCATCCCGGAAGCCGGGCCCCGCAGGGGCGAGACTGTCCGGGGCCTCCATCGACGTGTCGCACACCTCCCCGAGATCCCGGATCGGAGCGTTGCTCGCCTGCGGCTCGCACCGACCCGTCCGGGATGACGGGTGATTCAAAACCGCTTCGACCCAAGCAGCCGCTGCGTCAGCAGCACCGCCACGGCGCCCCCGGCCTGGAACGCCGTGGTGAGCGCAGCGCCGACCATGGGCACCACCTCGTCGGGCGTCTCGGCGCGCAGGCAGATCACGCCCATGGCCTCCAGCACCTTCTGCGTGGCCTGGCCCATGGGGTACTGCCACGGATTGCCCTCGCCGAAGTCGCCGCGCATGCTGATGAGCGTGAGGAACGGGAAGCGCCCGCCGCTCATCAGCGACAGCATGTTGATGCAGTTGCCCGCGCCGCTGCTCTGCATCAGCAACACGCCGCGCGCTCCGCCCAGATCGGCGCCCGCCAGCAGCGCCACGCCCTCCTCCTCGGTGGTGAGCGGCACCGCCTGCACCCCCGGATCGGCCAGCGCCCGCTCGATCAGGATCTTGTGCCCCGCATCAGGCACGTAGGCGATCAGCGTCACGTCGTGCTGGCGCAGGAGGTCATAGACCTGGTCCTGCCAGCGGGTCGTCGTCGGGGCGTCGATGCTCATTGAACTCATGGCAGCTCAGCTGGTCTTCCGATGGGTTGTTCCACGACGGTTCCGATGCGATCCGACTTCCGTCGAGTCGGGTGCATCGGCGACTGCGCGCTCGAACGGCGCCAGCTGAGATTGGACCCGCCTCGTGAGGCCGGCGCGGACGAGCCGATAGGAGGCGGTGATGCGGTGGCGCAGTTCGGCCTCCGGGGTGCCCCAAGGCAGATTCACCCAGGAGCGGTGGAAGTAGGGCGCCTTCACGGCAACGCCGGCGTCGATCAGCATCTGCGCCGTCTCGACGCTGTCGGTCTTGACCGAGACGCCGGGCATAACGGCACCGATGCAGGCGAACATCTTGCCTCCAACCTTCCAGGCGTCGTGGCCACCGCCCCAAGGATCCGACACCTCGGCGCCGGGGAACGACCTGCAGATGGCGTTGACGATCTTTCGGCTCATCGCACTCCCAAAAGGCGCGAATGGGGAATGGCGAATGGTGACTGCCACTCGCGATTGGCCATTCGCCCATCACTGTTTCGGCCGCGTCTCCTCGAACGCGGGGACGGCCTTGGCAAACTCATCCAGCCAGGCCACCAGGGCGGGGCGGCCGGAGCGCCATTTGCCCTCGTGGCGGAAGTCGAGATAGCCGAGCGCGCACGCCAGCGTCAGGTGGCCATAGTCCGGGCTGGCAGTCCAGGCCGGGGTGCTGGCCTCCAGGACATCGAGCGAGCGGTCGATCTTGGCCTGCTGACGCTCCTGCCAGGGGGCGTGCCATTTGTCCTCGGGCCGGAACCGCTTCTCGTAGACCAGGAGCAGCGCCGCATCGAGGATGCCGTCGCACAGCGAGCCCAGCGTCAGGGTGCGCATGCGCTCCACGCCGCCCTTGGGGAACAGCACCGGCGCCGGCGTCAGGCTGTCCAGGTACTCGCAGATGACGTGGCTGTCGTAGATGGCGGCGTCGCCGTCGATGACGAGCGCGGGGATCTTGCCCAGCGGGTTGGCCCTGGTGATGTCCGGGTTGTCGAGCGGGTTGGTGTCGACCTGGACCACCTTGATCCGGTCCTTCAGGCCCTTCAGGGCGATGGCGACCTTCACCTTGCGCCCGTAGGGCGAGAAGGGATGGGAGAGCAGCGTCATCATGGCGTGTCGGTTCTCGCGTCGGTCCACCAGCAACGACCCGCATGGTGCCCGCCGACACCGCGGCGGGCAAGCGCGAACGCAGGGAGGACCTGGCGAGATCTCGAGGGCGCAACCTGAGGGAGCCGGGGAGCCGACTCGCACCGCCCGACTCGTCCCCGTGTCGGAGGTGTCCCCGCTTCAGCCGGCTCCCTGGGCCATGCTATAGGCCTGCTGCGCCACGGGCGCACGGCCGCAGGGTGCCGCAGCGGAAGAACGCTGGGGAAATCGTGTGGACAAAGGAAGCGGCCGGGCCGGCACCGCGCCTACCCGCAAGAGGGGACCTACAACAGTCAGCCCGCGAAAACCGGCCTCAGCGAATCCACCAGCAGCCGCATCTGCACCTCGGGGTCGGGAAGCGAGAGCTGGGCACCGAAGAATTCCTGCACGAGCTGGCACACCTTGTCCGGCTCGGCCTGGGCCAAGGCCTGCTTGTTCGACAGCATCTGGAAGTCCGTTTGCGTCCAGCCCCGATTGCTCAGCTCCTTGGCCAGCTGGCCGTACTGGGCCTGGCTCGGCCGCGGATGCACGCGCGGCACCTGGCGGCCCTCGGCGATCGCCTCGAATACCGCCGTTTCCAGCGCCTGCAGATGCGCGGTGTGCTCGGTGCCCTGCAGGAGGGCCACGATCAGCGGCTCCGCCTCGCCCTGCTTGATGAAGCCGCTACAGGCCTCGGGGCTGTGCTTGCGCAGCCTGGTCAGGCTGTCGTAGTAGGCGGCCGCCACCGTCTTGAGCATGGGCAGCTTGGCGGACAGTCCGTTGGCGACCTGCTGCCGGCGTAGCTCCACCAGCTTGCGCGCCACCAGCTGGCCGATCACCGCGTCATCCTTGCTCTCGCGCGCCAGCGCGGACGCCTCGGTCAGCCGCTGTGCGTACCAATCGGGAAACTCGCGCTTGATGACGCGCCACAGCGCGGCGTTCTGCAGCGTGGCGTCGATGGCGTCGATCGCGCCGACCCGGAAGCCGAGCAGAGGCGGCGTCTCCAGGCTTTTGCGGTCGGCAATGTCCATGGCGCCCGACGAGGCGCTGAACGATGCGATGAGCGGCGTGGCCATGCCGGTCAGCTGGTCACGATAGATGTATGCCGCGCCTCCGGCGCCGGCCAGCATCGCAACCAGCAGCAGGAGCGCGAGGACGCGCCTCCCGCGCCTCGGCCGATCGCCCTCGTCCGCCTCCTCATTGACGGCGCGCTTGCGCCCGATGGGCGCCGGATCGGTCGTCACCTCGTCCGCCGGGCGCGCGCCAGCTCCGCCTCCCGGGACGCCCCGCAGGGGTCCCCGCGGCAGGGCGGACCCGCGCGGGGGGAACACCACCATGGCGGGCCGCCAGTCGGGGAAGCCGTCGCGCCACAACAGGTCGGTGGACTGCAGGTGCCCCAGCTCGACGAGCTTGGACATCTCTGCCTCGGAGATCGGCCCGAACTGCTGGCCGTCGCGGGCGAGATACCATTGCGGGTGTGACGCTGGCCCTGACATCTCTTGTCACTGGTGTGTCGCCGGTGCGGCCGATGGTGCCCGCAGCTCCAAGGAGTAAAATGCTCGCTGGAGCGAGCTAGCACGCTTCGCGCCGCGAATACTAGTGCCTGTTGACTTCAATGGTCCAGGAACACAACGACTTAGCCGCTCGTTTGCGGCCAAGGAAAGGCAGCCCGGCCGGCAAAGGGGTCAGACCCCTCGCGGGTCAGGGTCACACCCCTCGCCTCGACCCGTCGATCCTGCGCCACGTTGGTCGCGAGGGGTCTGACCCCTTTGCCGGCCGGTTGTGGGAAACGGAGGAGCGGCGCTATAAGGCAGCCCGCAGGCGCAATCATGACAACCTCAAGGAGAGCCGGATGGCCATCGAGCGCACCCTATCGATCATCAAGCCGGATGCCACCGCACGCAATTTGACCGGTGCCATCAACACCTTGATCGAGCGGGCGGGCCTGCGGATCGTGGCGCAGAAGCGTGTGCGCTGGAGCAAGGCGCAGGCGGAGAAGTTCTACGAGGTGCACAAGGCGCGCCCCTTCTACGGCGACCTTGTGGCCTTCATGACCTCGGGACCCATCGTCGTGCAGGTGCTGGAGGGCGAAAACGCGGTCAAGGCCTACCGCGACGTGATGGGCGCCACCGACCCCGCCAAGGCCGCCGCCGGCACCATCCGCAAGGAGCACGCCGAGAACATCGAGCGCAACTCGGTGCACGGCTCCGACAGTGTGGAAAACGCGGCAACGGAGATTACGCTGAATTTTCGCCCAGATGAGATCGTAGGCTAGCGGAGGATAAGCCAACGCTCGGTTTTGGGTTGCCGGATTTGGGGCGCGTGCGTGGCTTTCCTTCGTCTTGGGGGAACCGCATGCATATCATCGCCATCATCGGCGCCGTCCTGGGCGTCGCCGCCTTGGTTCTTTTCCGCATGCAGCAGGCCGCCAGTGCCGCGCGCGACATCGCCGACGCCGCGGACGAGGCGCGTGGGCTGTTCCGCCGCTGGGGCTGGCGCCGCAAGCAGCTGAAGAGCCCGCTCGACGCCGTGGACGACGCCCGCGAGGCCGCGGCGGCCATGATGGTGGCCGCCGCCCGGGCGGACGGCGGCATCAGCGAGCGCGAGCGGACGGCCATCACGGCCGCGATGGCCAAGCACTTCGGCGCCTCGGAGCGCCAGGCCGACGAGCTCTTGGCCCGCGCCCGCTGGCTGGTGCAGGACCGCACCGACGCCGGCGAGGTGTTCCGGCGGCTGACGCCGCTCATCGTCCGCAGCTGCGGACCACGGAGCGTGCCGACCTCATCGGCATGCTGGAGGCCGTGGCGAAGGCCGACGGCCGCAGCGACGAGGTGGTGGCACAGGACATCTCTAATCTTGCCTACAACTTGAGATCGGCATGATTGCCATCGATTACGTGCGCGCCATGGCCGAGTACAACCGCTGGCAGAACGAGAGCCTGTACGCCGCGGCGGAGGGACTCGGCGACGCAGCCCGCAAGGAGCCGCGCGCCGCCTTCTTCGGCTCGATCCACGCCACGCTCAATCATCTCCTGTGGGGCGACCAGATCTGGATGAGCCGCTTTGCCGGTACGCCGAAGCCGAAGGCAGCGGGCATCCCCGAGTCAGTGTCCCTGCACGACAGCTGGGACGAGCTGAAGCGCGAGCGCGCAGCCTTCGACGAGGTGATCCTCGACTGGGCGGCGCGCCTCGACCCGGCGTGGATGGAGGGCGACCTGACGTGGTTCTCCGGAGCTGCGGGCCGGGAGGTGACGAAGCCGAGATGGCTGCTGGTGACTCACATGTTCAACCACCAGACGCACCACCGCGGCCAAGTCCATTGCATGCTGACCCAAGCCGGCACAAGGCCGGGCACGACGGACCTGCCGTTGCGGTAGGCGTCACGCTCTTGCTGCGGGCCTCATCGGCCCACGCACTGCTTGTAGCGCTGCAGAATCTGCTGGCAGTTGCCGGACGTGTAGCCGTATGAGCCTCGCTCCCGCTCCCTGATGTTCACGTCCCGGCCACCGGCCCGCCGGCCGCGATCGGGCTCAATGTCGATATCGACCCTCGTGCGCCTGTCGGCCCTTGAGCCGCCATCGCGTCCTCCACGCACGTTGACGTCGGTGCTCCGCTGCCCTTCGCGTGCGCCCTTCTCGCGCGTCTGTGCGCCTTTCTCGCGCTGCTCGCCAGCCGCGCCCCGCTCACGCTGGCCCTGACCCTGGTCCTGACCCGGCCGCGCCGCGCCCTTCTGGCCGCCCCCCTCCTGACCCATGCCGGGCTCGCGGCCTTTCGAGCCAGACTCGGCGCCCTTCGCACCGCCGTCTTGGCGCGCACCGGCGCCTTTCTCCTCGCCCTTCTGGGCATAGTGAATCGCAGTCTCGGAGCCGATAACCGTGGCGCCCGGAGAAACCGTTGCCGCATCCAGATGGCTCACCGCGAGAGCGAGCGCCGATCCAGCGGCAGTCAGCATCAACTTGTTTCGCATTGCGTGACGTCCTTTGCGATGCGCCCATTCGCCAGCCTTGAGATGTGAACGTTGAAGTCGAGAGCAGGTTGCTCCGTTAACCACACTGAGCCGCGACTTGCGCTCCCAAGGCGCTTGAGCCACGTCCGGGACGCCGGCTGATTGCGCTCCCTGCGGTTTGGGTGCGGTGCGGGCTGTGCAGCGGGCCTCCCTGGCTGCATAATGACGATTGCCGGCTTGCGGATTGGGGGAGGGGCATGGCTTCGACGGTCACAGTGCCGATGTGGATGGCCGTCGCCATCGCGGGGCTCGCCGTCGTCGCGCTCGTCGACCGGCTGGTCGGGCCGGCGCTCGGGTGGTGGCTGCAGCGACGGGCCAACCGGGCCATCGATGAGCTGAACGAGCGCCTCCGTCTCAAGATCCCGCCCTTCAAGCTGGCGCGGCGGCGCCAGCTCATCGAGCAGCTGATGTTCGATCCCGAGGTGCTCAAGGCCGTCGAGGACGAGGCGAAGGCGCGCGGCGAGCCGAGGGCGATGGCCCACGGGCGAGCGCGCCGCTACGCGCGCGAGATCGTGCCCGCCTTCAGCGCCTACACCTATTTCCGCATCGGAGCGGCACTGGCCAAGCGCCTCTCCACCGCTCTCTACCGGGTGCGCATCGGCGCCCTGGAGGAGGCGGCGCTGGCGCGGGTGCCCGACGACGCCTCGGTGGTATTCGTCATCAACCACCGCTCCAACATGGACTACGTGCTCGTCACCTATCTCGTCTCGGAGAGGTCGGCGCTCAGCTATGCCGTCGGCGAATGGGCGCGGGTATGGGCGCTGCAGAGCCTGATCCGCGCCATGGGTGGCTACTTCGTGCGCCGCGACTCCTCCAATCCGCTCTACCGCAAGGTGCTGGCGCGCTACGTCCACATGGCCACCGCCTCGGGCGTGGCGCAGGCCCTGTTTCCCGAAGGGGGCCTCACCCGCGATGGCGCCCTGCGGCCGCCCAAGCTCGGCATCCTGAGCTACATGGTGGCCGGCTTCGACCCGCAGGGACCGCGCGACGTGGTGTTCGTGCCCGTGGGCCTCAACTACGACCGCGTGCTGGAGGACCGCATCCAGGTGGCCGCCGCCGGCTTGGCCCAGGGCGAGCGCCCGCGCTTCGCCTTCAATCCGCTGGTGCTGGCCCGCTTCCTGTGGCGGAGCCTGGGGCTGCGTCTGCGCGGGCGCTGGCACCGCTACGGCTATGCCTGTGTCGGCTTCGGCCGCCCCTTGTCGTTGCGGGAGTACCTGCGCGATCACGCCATCGACCTGCGCGCGCTCTCCGGTGAGCGGCGCCATGCCGAGATCGAGCGGCTGGGCCTGCACCTGATGCGGGAGGTGGGCGCCGTGGTGCCGGTGCTGCCCGTCTCCCTGGTGGCGACGGCGGTGCTGGCGGCGGGCGCGCACGGGCTGTCGAGCCTGGAGCTGAAGGGCGCCGTTCACGATCTCATGCAGAGCCTTGGGCGTGTCGGCGCCCATGTTCATATCCCGCGCCACGATCGAGAGTACGCCGTCGAGGTGGGGCTGCGCATGCTGCTGCTGCGCCGGATGGTGCTCCTCGAGGACGGCGTCTATCGTGCCAACCCCGAGGAGCGCGCGCTGCTGGCCTACTACGCCAACGCCGTCGCGCATCTGGTTGCCGGATCTGCCATGGGCACTACGCGGGGCTGAGCGGCGGCACTCTGGGGCTATTCGCGTCGTCGCCAGGGTCATCGCCAGTCTGTCGGCGGGCGAGGCCGGCGAGATAGGTGCCGATCAGGTTGTCGATCAGGCGGCCCGCGGTCTCCGTCGTGACCACCGAGAGCTTGTCGGCTGTGGACAGGGACGTGATGCCGTGCACGCCGGCCCACAGCGCGTGCGCCGCACGACGGCGCTCGTCCTCGCTGCCGGGCGGGAAATAGGAGGCCAGCGCGCGCTCCATCTGCGCCGTCAGTGCCTCGAGCTTCTGCTGGTACCAGGGCGGCAGCTGCGCTCCGCGCGGCATGTGGTGCTCGAACAGCAGGTTCCACAGGCGCGGCTTCTCCTGCGTGAAGGCCAGATAGGCGCGGGCGATGCGAATCAGCGGGTCGTCCGCGCCGGCCCCATCGCCGGCCCCATCCCCAACCTTGTCCGGACCAACCTCGGCAAGCCGCTGCTCGAGGGCATCGAGCACGCGCGCCTCCACATTCAGCACCACGTCGTCGAGGTTGGCGAACATATTGTAGATGGTGCCCGGCGAATAGCCGATGCGGCGGGCGATCTCCCGCGCGGACAGCCCAGCCAGACCCTGCGCCTCGATGATCTCCTCGGCCGCGTCGAGGATCAGCGCGCGGATCTGCTGCGGTGTGTGCGACGACCGTCGTCCCATGGCCAAGGCGGGGCCCGCCCCCGTGATGCTGAACGGCGGCCAGCATAGGAGGGATGTGGGCTTGTGGGCAATCGGAGGCAGTTGCAGGACGCCGGCGCCGGTCCTGGCCGGGATGCCCGGCCGGGCCACCCGCCTCATGGCGTGCAGCGAACATCCCGTTACGGCGCATTGGGTTGGTTGTCGTAAATTAACCGGCCATTCATGATTTCGCGTTCACATTCGGGCGGCTAGTCCGGCCTCCCTGATGTGCGCGTGGTTGCGAGGGGGTGATACTGCAATTTCCGGGTGTGCACATCGCCAGCATGGCAGGCCGAGCGTGCCTTTTCGCGTGAAGCCCGAAGAGGCCAGACCCCAAGGCTAAACCATGACGCGCCAACAAGAGTTTCGCAGGCAACCGGCGCCTGCCCGTCTCGCCTCTCCCGGGCTGGTGGCGCTGCCGGCCCCGGCGGAGGGCCGCTCGCCGCGCAAGCTGCCCGCGTGCGACCGGTCCAGGGCCGATGCATCCGCCCCGGCGCGCGCCATTCCCAGCATCTCCATCCAGGCGTACTGCGAGGCCGACAGCACAGCCGCGGCGCTGGAGGCGGCAAGCGCCGACCGGCGCCTGGCCAAGGTGCACATGGAGGTGAGCGGCGGCGGCATCGACGCGGCCATGGTCGCGTGCACCGAGGCGCGGGCGCCCAACGTCATCGTCGTGGAGACGACGCTGGCGCGGACGCAGATGCTGGCCAGGCTCGGCCGGCTTGCCGAGCGGTGCGACCCCGCGACCAAGGTCATGGCGATCGGCCACGTCAACGACATCCCGCTCTACCGCGAGCTCATCAAGCGCGGCATCGCCGAGTACCTCATCGGCCCGGTCTCGACGGCGCAGTTCATCGAGGCCGTGGCGGGCTTGTGCGGCGCGCCCGTCGGCGGCCACGCCGGCCGGCTCATCGCCTTCGTCGGCGCCAAGGGTGGGACGGGATCGAGCACCGTCTGCCACAACGTGGCCTGGGCGATGTCGGAGACGCTCAAGAGCGAGGTCGTGGTCGCTGATCTCGACCTGGCCTTCGGCACCGTCGGGCTCAACTTCAACCACGAGACAATGCAGGGCGTGGCCGAGGCGCTGCAGGCGCCGGAGCGGCTCGACGAGGTCTCGCTCGACCGGCTGCTCACCCGGTGCTCCCAGCATCTGAGCATCCTGGCCGCGCCGGTGGCGCTCGACCGCGACTTCGACATCTCCGCCGGCGCCTGCCGCGCTGTTCTCGACGCACTGCGCCAGCACGCGCCCTTCGCGGCTCTCGACCTGCCGCACGCCTGGACGCCCTGGCTGAAGCAGGTGCTGCTTGCCGCCGACGACATCGTCCTGACGGCGGCCCCCGATCTCGCCAACCTGCGCAATGCCAAGAACCTCATCGATCTGCTGGAGGCCCATAATGGCAGGCAGCCGCGGCTGGTGATCAACATGACACGGCGGCGCAAGCGCCCGGAGCTGACGGTGGAGGAGCTGTCCTCGGCCCTCGATCTGGAGCCCGCGCTGGTCGTCGAGTACGACGGCGAGACCTTCGGCATCGCCGCCAACAACGGCCAGATGATCGAGGAGTATTCGCGCAAAGCGCGCGCGGCCCAGCAGTTCCGCGCCCTGGCGTTGGCGCTGGCGCAGCGCGCCCAGCCGAAGGCCGCAAGCAGCCCCTCGCCGCTCGCGCCCATCCTCGACCGGCTCAGGGTGAGGGTGCATCTCTAGCGAGGCTCCGGCAGTCGGCAGTTGGGCGTTGGGTTTGGCAGTCGCCGGCCAGGCCTACCCGACTGCCGATCTCGAATGCCACCTGCGCCGGCGACGCCTTCGTGCTATCGCGTCCGGGGCACATGACGCCGCCTGAAGCGCCAGGAGCATGATGCCGTGAACGCCAAGACCGCGAGACACACCCAATGCGTCATTGCCGGCGGCGGGCCGGCCGGCATGATGACGGGCTACCTGCTGGCGCGGGCGGGCGTTGCCGTGACGGTGCTGGAGCAGCACGCTGACTTCCTGCGCGACTTCCGCGGCGACACCATCCATCCCTCGACCATGGATGCGCTGGCGGAGCTGGGGCTGCTCGACGCCTTCCTGCGGTTGCCGCACCAGAAGGTGCGATATGCGGAGCTGGAGATCGGCGGCGAGCGCGTGCGCGCCGCCGACTTCGGGCGGCTTTCCACGCGCTGCCGGTTCATCGCCTTCATCCCGCAGTGGGACTTCCTCAACTTCATGGCGGAGCAGGCGAAGGCTTTCCCCAGCTTCGGCCTGATGATGGAGACCGAGGCGGTCGACTTGATCCGCGACGGCGCGCGCGTTGCCGGTGTGGTGGCCCGGTCGCCGTCGGGCGAGCAGGAGCTGACCGCCGATCTCGTCATCGCCGCCGACGGACGGCATTCGACGCTGCGCGGCGCGGCGGGGCTCGCCGTGAAGAATCTCGGCGCACCCATGGACGTGCTGTGGTTCAGGCTGCCGCGCGGCCCCGAGGAGCCGGGCGCCGTGCTCGGTCGCATCCAGGCCGGCGGGGCGCTCATCATGCTCGACCGCGGCGACTACTGGCAGTGCGCCTTCATCATCCGCAAGGGCACGGCCGATGCGGTCAAGGCCCAGGGCCTGGAGGCCTTCCGGGCCCGCGTGGCCCGCTTCCTCGGCCCGGCGGCGGCGCAAGGCATCGCCAGCCTCGACGACGTGAAGCTGCTGACCGTGACGGTCGACCGGCTGGAGACGTGGCACAGGCCCGGCCTGCTGTGCATCGGCGACGCTGCCCATGCCATGTCGCCGGTCGGTGGGGTCGGCATCAATCTCGCCATCCAGGACGCCATCGCCACCGCCAACCTGCTGGTCGACCCGCTGCGCCGCGGCATCCCGGCCGAGGACGACCTGCGCAAGGTCCAGCAGCGCCGGAGCTTTCCCACGCGGGCGACGCAGACCTTCCAGACCGTTGTGCAGAACCGCGTCATCGATCCGGTGCTGAGGAGCTCGACGGAGCCGAGGCTGCCCCGGCTCGTGCGCTTCATGCAGCGATGGCTCCCCTTTCTGCAGGGCATTCCGGCACGGATTGTCGGCGTCGGGTTTCGGCCCGAGCACGTGGACCTCGCCGTCATCGACGGACGGGCGCCTGACCATCCGAGTCTCCGGTAGCGCCCGCTGCCACCATCTTGTAGGATGCCGCCATGGCGGACGAAGCCGAGAACCTGGTTCTGCACTACCTGCGCCGCATCGACGCGAAGGTGGACGGCATCGACCGCAAGGTGACCGACCTAACCGAGCGCGTCTCCAGCCTGGAGAAGCAGACCGCCGCCGGGCGCGTCGATTTCGCGGATCTGCGCGCCGACTTCGTGCGCATCGAGCACCGGCTGGACGGTTTCGAGAAGCGCCTGGAGCGCATCGAGCGGCGGCTCGACCTGCACGACCCGGCCGTCCCCGGTTGATCCTGCTCAGTCATATAGGCCTGAATGGCGTGACCATCGATTGACATTTCGTCCGACGACGGCTACTCCCTGCGCCATGATGACAGCACCGTCCGCCGCCGGACTGTATTACGCGCCGCTCACATAGCGGCGGGCGCTTGTTATTGCTCAACCGCTGCCTGGCCAGCGGTTGACCTCCGGCGGAATGTCTCTGGCCTCGCAGCCTTGTCGAGGTCGGTCCATGCAAAGCCGCAGCGATACCAGATCGGGCACAGTCGTTGGCCTTATAGGCTTCGGCGCCTTCGGCCAGTTGATCGCGCGGCACATTCGACCTTACGTCGGACTGTGCGCGTATGATCCCGCACCCGGCCTCCAGCCGATGGCCGATCGTCATGGCGTTACGCTTACGAGCCTCCCCGCGGCGGCGAGCTGCCCGGTTGTCGTGCTTGCCACGCCAGTGGGCTGCCTGCAGCAGGTCGTTGATGCTGCGTCCCCTCATATCCGGCCAGGATCGATTGTGCTGGACGTAGGGTCGGTGAAGGTCGGCCCGGCGGAGATCATGAGCCGTGGGCTTCCGGACCATGCAAGCGTTGTTGCGACCCATCCGCTGTTTGGCCCGCAAAGTGCACGCGACGGCATTGCGGGATTGAAGATCGCGGTATGTCCAATCCGGGGCCGGTGCTCCTTTCGGGCGGCCGCCTTTCTTCGACGACAGCTGCGATTGAACGTTATCATGACGACACCCGAGCAGCATGATCGCGAAGCTGCGACCGTGCAGGGGCTGACCTATCTCATTGCCAGGATCCTGGTGCAGATGGAGCCGCTGCCCAGGCACATGACCACAAAGAGCTTTGGCTTGCTGCTGGAGGCGGTGGATATGGTCCGCCACGATGCGCCGGAAGTCTTTGAGGCGATCGAGGGTGCGAATCCCTACGCGCTCAGCGTCCGAAGGCGCTTCATCGAGATTGCGTCCGTCCTGGATGTCGAGCTCGCAAATGGGCGACGACCGGTTCGCTCTCCGCCCGGTCCTCTGGATTGACCAGCCGTGGCCGCGGTGCGACTGTGACCGCAAAGCAATATCTATCGGGAGAGGCCGGGATGGCTCAAGGCGGGTGCCTGGCGGGCAAAGTGGTGGTCGTGACCGGCGCCGGACGCGGCATCGGCCGGGAGATCGCGCTGCTGGCGGCGGCCGAGGGCGGCAAGGTCGTCGTCAACGACCTGGGCGGTTCGGCGGACGGCGAGGGGGCCGACACCGGCGTTGCCCAGCAGGTCGTGAACGAGATCGCCAAGGACGGCGGTGCCGCGGTGGCCAATGGCGACAGCGTGGCCGATCCGCAGGGCGCCGAGCGCATCATCAAAACGGCGATCGACCGTTTCGGCCGCATCGACTGCGTAGTCAACAACGCCGGCATCCTGCGCGACCGCATCTGGCACCGCATGAGCGCGGTGGACTGGGACGCCGTCATCAAGGTGCACCTCTACGGCGCGTTCTACGTGTCCAAGGCAGCAACGCCCTATTTCAGGGACCAGGGCTCCGGCTCGTTCATCCACTTCACCTCCACCTCGGGGCTGATCGGCAACCTGGGCCAGGCCAACTACGCCGCGGCCAAGATGGGCATCGTCGGCTTATCCAAGTCGATCGCGCTCGACATGGCGCGCTTCGGCGTGCGCTCCAACTGCGTGTCGCCGTTTGCCTGGTCGCGGCTGATCGGCACCATCCCCACCGACACGCCCGAGCAGAAGGAGCGCGTGGAGCGCATCCAGAACACCATGACAGCCTCCAAGATCGCGCCCATCTGCGTGTTCCTGGCGAGCGACCTCGCCAAGGACGTGACCGGGCAGATCTTCGCCGTGCGCAAGGACGAGATCTTCCTGATGAGCCAGCCGCGCCCGCTCCGCGTCGCCCACAAGGACGGCGGCTGGACGCCGCAGGCCCTCGCCGAGGCCATGCTGCCGGCGTTCAAGAGCGCGCTCTATCCCCTCGACGTCTCCGCCGACGTGTTCAACTGGGAGCCGCTGTGAAATTCGTGAGATCGTGAAGTCGTGAGATCGTGAATTCGAGTTCACGACTTCACGGACATTTGGAGCCATGAATGTCCGAGGTTCGTAGGTTGGGTCGAGCGACAGCGATGACCCAACACCGGTTGATGCGCGACGTTGGTGCCTTGAATGTGCTGGGTCTGCGCTTCGCTTGACCCAACCTACGCCTGAGGGCCGCGAAATGTCCGAGACCAACACCGTCGGCATCCTCGCCTACGGCGCCTACCTCCCCCGCCTGCGCCTCGCGCGCAAAGCGGTGGCGGCGGCCAATGCGTGGTTCAACCCGGTACTGACGGGTCTCGCCAAGGGCGAGCGCACCATGTGCAACTGGGACGAGGACGCCGTGACCATGGCCGTGGAGGCGTCGCGCGACTGCCTCGTCGGACAGGATCGGGGTGCCGTCGCTGGGCTGGCCTTCGCCTCCACCAGCTTCCCCTTCGAGGACCGCCTCAACGCCGGCATCGTGCTGGAGGCCTTGAACCTTGCACCCAGCGTCAACGCACAGGATCTCACCGCCTCGCAGCGCGCGGCCACGTCGGGGCTGGTGGCGGCCCTGCAGATGGCGCGCGGCGGCGCGGGGCCGATCCTCACCGTGGCGTCGGAGAAGCGGCGCACCAAGAGCGCGAGCCCGCTGGAGCTGCAGACGGGCGACGGCGCGGCGGCGCTGCTCGTCGGCACCGGCCCGGTGGTGGCGCGGCTGATCGGGCATGCGAGCCGCACGGTCGACTTCGTGGATCACTTCCGCGGCGAGGGCTTCGAGTTCGACTACACCTGGGAGGAGCGCTGGATCCGCGACGAGGGCTACAACAAGATCGTCCCGGCGGCGCTGGCGGACCTGTTCAAGGCGACCGGCGTCAAGCCCGCCGACATCGCCCATTTCGCCATGCCGTGCCTGCTGCCGCGCGTGGCGGCCGGCATCGCCAAGCGGGCCGGCGTGGCAGAAGCGGCCGTGCGCGACAGCCTGCACGCGGTGTGCGGCGAGACCGGCGCGGCGCATCCGCTGGTCATGCTGGTCAACGCCCTGGAGGAGGCGAAGCCCGGCGACAAGATCCTGGTGGTGGGCTTCGGCCAGGGCTGCGATGCGCTGCTCTTCGAGGCCACGGAGCAGCTGGCGAAGCTGACGCCTCGGTCCGGGGTGAAAGGCCACCTCGCCCGCCGCAAGGAGGAGACCAACTACGCCAAGTTCCTGGCCTTCAACGATCTGGTCGCCATCGAGCGCGGCATGCGCGCTGAGGTGGACAAGCAGACGCCGCTCTCCTCGCTCTACCGCAACCGCCGCATGCTGACGGGCTTCATCGGCGGGCAGTGCCGCAAGTGCGGCACGCTGCAGTTTCCCAAGCTCAACGTGTGCGTGAACCCCAACTGCAACGCCTTCCACAGCCTGGACGACCACCCCTTCGCCGACATGCCGGCCAAGGTGCAGTCCTACACGGCCGACCGCCTCACCTACTCGCCCGACCCGCCGCACTACTACGGCATGGTGGTGTTCGACGAGGGCGGGCGGCTGATGATCGACTTCACGGACTGCGATGGGTCAAGCGTGGACGTGGCGGCTCCCATGCGCATGATGTTCCGCATCAAGGACTACGACCCGCAGCGCGGCTTCACGCGCTATTTCTGGAAGGCGGCACCGAAATAGCGGCAGTCGGGCGTCGGCAGTCGGAAAGTGTCTCGACACGCACCAAGCGCTCTCCACACTACGACTGCCGAAGGCCGACTGCCGACTGCCGATATAAACAGGGCTAGAGGAGACTACGACGATGGCAACCGGCATCCGCGACAAGGTGGCGATCCTCGGCATGGGCTGCTCCAAGTTCGGCGAGCGCTGGGACAAGGAGGCCGACGACCTGATGGTGGAGGCCTTTGAGGAGGCCATCGCCGACGCCGGCATCGACAAGAACCAGATCGAGGCGGCCTGGCTCGCCACCGCGATCGAGGAGCAGCACGTCGGCAAGTCGGGCGTGCCGCTGGCGGTGGCGCTGCGGCTGCCCTACATCCCCGTCACCCGCGTGGAGAACTACTGCGCCAGCGGCACCGAGGCGTTCCGCGGCGCCGTCTATGCCGTGGCGTCAGGCGCCGCCGACATCGCGCTGGCGCTCGGCGTGGAGAAGCTCAAGGACACGGGCTACGGCGGCCTGCCGCAGCGCGGCCGGGGTGCGCTCAACTCCATGTGGTGGCCGAACCTGTCGGCGCCCGGCTCGTTCGCCCAGCTCGCCGCGGCCTACCGCGCCAAGCATGGCAAGGCGCCGGAGGACCTGAAGCGGGCCATGGCGCACATCTCGGTCAAGAGTCACGCCAACGGCAACCGCAACCCCAAGGCGCACCTCACCAACAGGATCGACATCGACACGGTGCTGGGCGCGCCGATGGTGGCCGAGCCCTTGGGCCTCTACGACTGCTGCGGGGTGAGCGACGGCTCAGCCTGCGCCATCGTCACCACGCCGGAGATCGCAAAGAGCCTCGGCAAGCAGGACCTCATCTCCGTGAAAGCGCTGCAGCTCTCGGTGTCGAATGGCACCGAGGCCGCGCACAACTCCTGGGACGGCAGCTACTTCGCCACCACGCGGGTGGCCTCCAAGCGCGCCTACAAGGAGGCCGGCATCGACAATCCGCGCGAGGAGATCGATCTGATCGAGGTGCACGACTGCTTCTCGGTGACCGAGCTCGTCACCATGGAGGACCTCTACGTCTCTCCCGAGGGCGGCGCCATCAAGGACGTGCTCGACGGTTTCTACGACGCCGACGGCAAGGTGCCGTGCCAGATCGACGGCGGCCTGAAATGCTTCGGCCACCCGATCGGGGCGTCAGGCATGCGCATGATCTACGAGATCTACCTGCAGATGCAGGGCAAGGCCGGCCCCCGCCAGCGCCAGAAGCTCCCCCGCTACGGCCTCACCCACAACCTGGGCGGCTTCCCGCACCAGAATGTGTGCTCCATCTCGGTGATTGGGCGGTATGGCGAGTAGGCCTCAGATCCTGCGGATCTGAGGCGCGACCTACGGCTCTCGCGAAAGCGGGCGATCCAAACGATGTGTAGCAGAGCGCATCCATGAGTGCGCCGGCGGTACGGCGAACGTACCCTCACGCACCCGAGAGAGCCCTCACAGTCGAGGTCAGGGCCTCTGGCGAGACCGGCTTGGACAGCACAGGCTGGCGCTGGTCGCGGCGTACCAGCACGCGCGGGTAGCCCGTGAGCACCACGAAGGGGATGTCCTTGTCCTCGAGTGCGGCTTGCAGCCCTTCCGTGTTGTCGTCGGCCAGCACGAAGTCGACGATCGCCACGTCGATATCGTTCTCACTCAGGGCGGCGATTGCTCGGCCGGACGTAGAGCAGGGTCCGATAACGGTTGCGCCCGCCTCAGTCAGGTAATTGACGACGCCAACCGCAACGAGCGGCTCGTCCTCGGCCACGAGCACCGTGATGTTGGCAAGTTCCTTATTGCTCCCCACGCCGAGACTCCCAGCCAATTTCGAAGCCACATACAGCTTCAACGAAAGCGAAGTAGCGAAAACATTAAACGCGACAGTTGGCCTTCCGTTCCCATCGGCACCGGCACAAGTGAAGCTCCGGATAGCCCGTATTTCATGACAGCGGAATGGAGAGCTCTGAAAGCACGCCATCCGTCACGTGCGGCGCCGTATGAGACCGGCAATGACGGAGACGACGAAAAGCACGATGAAAATCCAGAACAGCAGCCTTGCGCCTTCCATGGCAACGCCTGCGACGCCGCCGAAACCAACAGCGGCAGCGATGAGTGCTACGACAAGGAATACGATGGCGTAGTGCAGCAACCCGTAGCTCGCCATCACCGCCTCCTTTAAGGCGCTTCCAAAGCTTCGCGACGTGAACGCCATCCATCCGCACCGGTTCCCGCCCCCGTGGCCCAATGCGAGCCACCGCCTGCAGGGAGGAGGCTGCTGCAGTCGCTAACGGGGCGATCCGTCCGGCGGCATGCGCCGGCGGCCATTAACCGAACGAAACCATCGTCGGCGCTCCACGTTGCCCTCCTGCAGTCTCGAGGGATTCAATGAGGAGGTTCGCCGTGCCTGCGTTCAACTGGTCCGCTATCGATTGGGTCTCTCTGGTGGCGCTCTCGCTGCTGGTGCTGGTGGCGGCTCGCATAGGCGAGCGGCTGTCGTTCGGCAGCCGTGGGCTGGCCGCGTTCCTCACCGCTCTGCTCTTCGCGGCGGGTTTCGCTGGGTGGTCGTATTTCGCTCTGCACGAGACCATTGCGCAAGGCATCGCGATGGTCATGCCCGGCAACCCGGGTTGAGGCAGGGGCCTCAGATCCGTTGCCGCCGGTCCGGACGCGGCAGGTCTGGACGCCACCCAATGGGATACACCCGACATGCAGCAGTTTCTCAATCAGCTCCTGCAGCTCATGCAGCAAGGCATCGACGCGACCTTCCGCTTCGTTCGCCTGATCTGGAGCTGGTCGGTGGATCAAATCACGGGCCTGACCAACGCCCCCTGGGACCAGTGGCCGATCTGGAAGCAGGTGTTCCTGGTCCTCGTGGTGGCCGGCGTGGCCTGGGCGCTGTTCAGGGCGGCGAAGGAGCTCTGGGATGCGGCCGAGCGCATCCTGGCCGCATTCGCAGCCCTGCTCGCCGCGCTGGTGCGAACGTTGCCCAGCGTCCTTCTGGCGGGCGTCATTGCGCTGGGAGGGATCTGGATCCTGAACAACGCCGATCTTTCACGGCTGACGTGGCCGGGCTTTGCCTGGAATGCCGACCGTTGAGCTTCAACGCTCATTCCACGAGGGGGCGAACGTGACAGGCGCCCCTCGAGCCTTGGCTTTCGCATCCATGGGCGGCGTGGTGGCCACTCCCCTTCTGCCGAGTGCGCTCGGCATTCCTGCGACGCCGGCACGGGTTGCACCGCAGCGGGTCCTGCGGTAACAGCGTGGGCGGCCGCGGACCCTCCTTGCCGTGGTGCGGAGACCTCCATGAACCAGCTCTTGCTGGACTATCTGCCCCTCGTTGTCTTCATGGGCATCGCCCTGGCCATCGGCCTGGCGCTGATGGTGGCGCCGTTCCTGGTCGCCGTGCGCAATCCGGACCCCGAGAAGGTCTCCGCCTACGAGTGCGGTTTCAACCCCTTCGACGACGCCCGCATGAAATTCGACGTGCGGTTCTACCTGGTCTCGATCCTGTTCATTATCTTCGACCTGGAGGTGGCCTTCCTGTTTCCCTGGGCAGTCGCCTTCAAGGAGGTGGGTGCCTACGGGTTCTGGGCCATGATGGCGTTCCTGGCCGTGCTGACCGTCGGCTTTGCCTACGAGTGGCGCAAGGGCGCCCTGGAATGGGATTGAGCGCGTGACGACCCTTTCGCAGCCCAGGTCCGGCTTGGTGGTTCCCGGCGATCGCGGGTTCGGCGAGCTGTCCAACAAGCTCGCAGACAAAGGCTTCCTGGTCACCACCACGGATGACCTCATCAACTGGGCCCGTACCGGCTCGCTGATGTGGATGACCTTCGGGCTCGCCTGCTGCGCCGTGGAGATGATGCAGGCCTCCATGCCGCGCTACGACCTGGAGCGCTTCGGATTCGCTCCGCGCGCCTCGCCCCGTCAGTCCGATGTGATGATCGTGGCCGGCACGCTCACCAACAAGATGGCGCCGGCCCTGCGCAAGGTCTACGACCAGATGCCGGAGCCGCGCTACGTCATCTCCATGGGCAGCTGCGCCAACGGTGGCGGATATTACCACTACTCCTACGCCGTGGTGCGCGGCTGCGACCGCATCGTGCCGGTCGATATCTACGTGCCGGGGTGCCCGCCCACGGCCGAGGCGCTGGTCTACGGCGTCATGCTGCTGCAACGCAAGATCCGCCGCACTGGAACGATAGAGCGATAGCCCGCGTGTCAACCATCGTGCGGACGTGGATGGCCTATGCCACCCTGGAGAAGGCTCGGGCGTACCGCGACCATTTGGCGGCCGTGGTCCTGCCGGGCCTGCGCAAGCTGCAGGGCTTCCAGGGTCTGGACTTGTGCGAGGCCCGGCGCGGCGACCGGGTGGAGCTTCTCGTGATCAGCCGCTGGCAGTCCATGGAGGCGATCAAGGCGTTCGCCGGTCCCGATCCGAGCCGGGCGGTGGTGGAGCCGGGCGCCAAGGCCGTGCTGGCGGAATACGACGATTTCGTCACCCACTACGAGGTGACGCTCGAGGCGATGGGAGCCTGAGATGACGCTGGAGGATCTGTCCAGCCATATCGACGCGAAGCTGCCGGGCGCCGTCCTGCAGCGGAGCATCGCGCTCGGCGAACTGACGCTCATCGTGGCGCCGGCCGACATCGCGCGCGTGCTGGCGGAGCTGCGGGACGATACGCAGTGCCTGTTCGAGGTGCTGATCGACATCTGCGGGGTGGACTATCCGGAGCGAGAGAAGCGCTTTGATGTGGTCTATCACCTGCTCTCGCCACGTAGGAACCAGCGCATCCGCATCAAATGCGAAGCCGACGAGGACACCGCGGTGCCGAGCGCCGTCGACGTGTTCCCCGCCGCCAACTGGTTCGAGCGCGAGGCCTATGACATGTACGGCATCCTGTTCTCGGGCCACCCGGACCTGCGCCGGCTCCTCACGGACTACGGTTTCCAGGGTCATCCGCTGCGCAAGGACTTCCCGCTCACCGGCTACGTGGAGGTGCGCTACAACGATGCCCAGAAGCGGGTGGTCTACGAGCCGGTAAAGCTGACGCAGGAATTCCGCTCGTTCGATTTCGAGAGCCCCTGGGAAGGCGTCGAATACGTCATTCCGGGGGACGAGAAGGCGACGAAGTAGGGGTCAGACCCTGCGGGTCTGACCCCATGGCACAACGATTGTTTGGAGAAAGGGGGCAGACCCTGCGGGTCTGACCTCGGCGCACCATGCCAGAAACCGAGCTTCGCCAGTTCAACATCAATTTCGGGCCGCAGCATCCGGCCGCGCACGGCGTGCTGCGCCTGGTCCTGGAACTGGACGGCGAGGTGGTGGAGCGGGTCGATCCGCACATCGGGTTGCTGCATCGCGGCACCGAAAAGCTGATCGAGCACAAGACCTATCTGCAGGCGATCGGCTACTTCGACCGGCTCGACTACGTCGCGCCCATGAACCAGGAGCACGCCTTCTGTCTGGCGGTGGAGAAGCTGCTCGACCTTGCGGTGCCTAAGCGCGCCCAGCTCATCCGCGTGCTCTACTCGGAGATCGGCCGGCTACTGTCGCACCTCCTCAACGTCACCACCCAGGCCATGGACGTGGGCGCGCTCACCCCGCCGCTGTGGGGCTTCGAGGAGCGCGAGAAGCTGATGGTGTTCTACGAGCGCGCCTCAGGCAGCCGCATGCACGCCAAATACTTCCGCTTCGGCGGCGTGCACCAGGACCTGCCGCCCAAGCTGATCGAGGACATCGCCGCCTTCTGCGAGACCCATCCCAAGGTGCTCGACGACATCGAGGGGCTGCTGACCGACAACCGCATCTTCAAGCAGCGCAACGTCGACATCGGCGTGGTGAGCTTGGAGGACTGCTTCAAGTGGGGCTTCTCGGGCGTGATGGTGCGCGGCTCCGGCGCCGCCTGGGACCTGCGCCGGGCGCAGCCCTACGAGTGCTATTCGGAGCTGGAGTTCGACATCCCCGTTGGCAAGAATGGCGACAACTACGACCGCTACTGCATCCGCGTGGAGGAGATGCGCCAGTCGGTGCGCATCATGAAGCAGTGCTGCGCCAGGCTCATGTCAGCCGAGGGACAGGGCCCGCACGTCACCGATGACAAGAAGGTGGTGCCGCCCAAGCGGGGCGAGATGAAGCGCTCCATGGAGGCGCTGATCCACCATTTCAAGCTCTACACCGAGGGCTTCCACGTGCCCAAGGGCGAGGTCTACGCTGCGGTCGAGGCCCCTAAGGGCGAGTTCGGTGTCTACCTGGTGGCGGACGGCAGCAACACACCCTACCGCTGCAAGATCCGCGCGCCCGGCTTCCCGCACCTTGCCGCTATGGACTTCCTCAACAAGGGCCACATGCTGGCCGACGTGTCCGCCATCCTGGGGTCGATCGACATCGTGTTTGGCGAGATCGACCGGTAGCCGGTTACTGAGCGGCGGGCTGGGGCAGCCGTCAAAAATGATACGCTACGCCCGCCATCGCGTGGCCGACGAAGCGATCGTATGCGGCGCGCACGAGCGGGATATAGTCGGCGTCCGGTGGAGCGTCGAGAAACCGGCGCGTGCCCGGCCTGATCTCATGCCACTCGATCTCATCGAGCCAGCGATCCTCGTCGGCACAGGCGCCCGATGTATGCAAGGCCGTACATGCTGACACCACTCGATCAGACGAGCAAGCTCCGTCGCTTCGCCCATTTTGCACACCTTCGGCGACAAGCGCAGCTGTCTTCTCGGGCAGCCTGACCTACGCCGCCGAAGCCTTGCTCGCGGGCCCCGTCGCCACCGGCAACCCGTTGCCGTCCACTCCCCACTCCACCCAGGAGCCGTCGTAGACCGCCGCGTCAGGGCGGCCGAGGATGGCCAGCGCCAGGGCGACGATGCCGGCCGTCACGCCGGAGCCGCACGAGGCAACTACGGGGCGGCCGATGTCCACGCTGGCGGCGGCGAACACGGCGCGCAGCTCGGGCTCGGACTTGAGCGTGCCGTCCGCGTTGAGCAGCGAGGCATAGGGTACGCTGCGCGAGCTCGGGATGTGGCCGGCGCGCAAGCCCGGCCGCGGATCGGCCTCGCGGCCCTCGAAGCGGGCAGCGGAGCGGGCATCGACGATCTGCGTCACGGAATTGCCGATCAGCGCCTGCACCTCGCCCGCGTCGCGCACCAGCTCGGCGTGGAAGCGGGGCGAGAAGTGTCGTGAGCTGCGGTGTGGAGGCTCGCCGTCCACCACCGGGCGGCCCTCCGCCTTCCATTTCTTGAGGCCGCCGTTGAGCACCGCCACGTCGTTGTGGCCCATGGCGCGGAACATCCACCACGCCCGCGCCGCCGAGTAGAGGCCCACGCTGTCGTAGGCGATCACACGCACGCCGTCGCCGATCCCCATGCGCTTCACGCGGCTGGCGAACTTGACGGTGGAGGGCAGCATGTGCGGCAGGGGATTCTGCTCGTCGGCAATGTCCTCGATGTCGAAGAACAGCGCGCCGGGAATGTGCTCGGCCAGGTACTCGGCCTTGGCGTTGCGGCCAGTGTTGGGCAGGTGCAGCGAGGCATCCACGACCACGATGTCGGGCGCGTCGAGGCGCTGGGCCAGCCAGTCGGTCTCGACGATCCAGGACGATGAGAGTGTGGGCATGGGCTTGGCCTCCCCCTTGTGCCAGTAGCAACGGTGGCGATGGGGCTGCCCCCTCGCGCGGAGATTGTTGGCCTATACTAATATCGAGACGTGGTGTCTGAAAACCCAACGCGGTGTGCTTGGTTGGGACATCTCGGCAGATGAGCGCGCGTAGCGGGCGGCTGCGGGGTCAGACCCCTCGCAAAGGTCGAGGCGAGGGGTCTGACCCCCGTCACGCGAACGAGACGCGGATGCGGCGGTTCAGCTTGCCCTTCTTCTCGATTCTCGTGATGGCCACGCGACCGATCTCGCCAGTGCGCTTCACGTGCGTGCCGCCGCATGGCTGCATGTCGACCGCGCCGTTCTCGCCGATCAGCACCAGGCGTACCCGGCCGGTGCCCATGGGCGGCTTCACCGACATGGTGCGCACGAGGCCCGGATTGGCCTCCAGCTCGGCGTCGCTGATCCAGCGCTCGCTCACGGGGTGGTCGGCAGCGATGAGGGCATTGAGGTCGGCCGTCAGCTTATCCTTGTCCACGGCAGACGGATCGTCGATGTCGAAGTCGAGCCGACTGTCGTCCGGGTTGACTTGGCCCCCTGTGACCGGGAACTTCACGAGGGAGCACAGCAAGTGCAGGGTCGAGTGCATGCGCATGAGCGGCGAGCGGAAGCCCCAGTCGAGGCTCGCCCGCACGCTCTGTCCGGGCGCGGGAGGCGCAGCGCCCTCAGCCGGGACGTGAACGATGGTGGACTTGTCAGCGTCGTAGACCGTGGTGGCGATGGGGCAGCTGCCGCCGCCGTCGACTTCCAGCACGCCCTTGTCCCCAGGCTGCCCACCCGCCGCCGCATAGAACACGGTGCGATCCAAGACGATGCCGCCGCGGTCGTTGACAGCGAGCACCTGCGCGGTGCAGTCGCGCAGGTAGGCGTCGGTGCGGTAGAGTTGCTCGGTCATCGGTCACGTCTTCACGAACGGTACGACGATATCGGCCTTGCGTTCCATCCACGCCGGCACCGGCAGACCCTTGGAGCGCAGGAACGCGGGATCGAACAGCTTCGACTGATAGCGCGTCCCGTAGTCGGCCAGCACGGTGACGATGGTGTGGCCGGGGCCCAGTTCCTTCGCCAGCCGGATTGCGCCCGCCACGTTGATGCCCGACGAGCCGCCGAGGCACAGGCCCTCGTGCTCCAGCAGGTCGAAGATCAGGGGCACGGCCTCGCTGTCCTCGATCAGGTAGGCCTTGTCCACCTTGATGTCCTCGATGATCCGGGTGACGCGGCCGAGCCCGATACCCTCGGTGATCGAGCCGCCCTCGGTGGCCTTGGCCTCGCCGTCCTTGAACAGGTGGTACATGGCGGCGCCACGCGGGTCGGCCACGCCGATGACGATATCCTTCCTCTTCTCGCGCAGGAAGCTGGACACGCCGGCCAGGGTTCCGCCGGTGCCGATGGAGCAGATGAAGGCAGCCACCTTGCCGCCGGTCTGCTCCCAGATCTCCGGTCCCGTCGAGACGTAATGGGCCTTGCGGTTGTCAAGATTGTTCCACTGGTCAGCGAACAGCACCCCGTTCGGCTCCCGCTTCCTCAGCTCGTCGGCGAGCCGCCGCCCGACGTGCTGATAGTTGTTGGGGTTGCCGTAAGGTACCGCTGGCACCTCGACCAGCTGGGCGCCCAGCAGGCGCAGGGTGTCCTTCTTCTCCTGGCTCTGGGTGTTGGGGATGATGATGAGCGTGCGGTAGCCGCGCGCGTTGGCCACCAGCGCGAGGCCGATGCCGGTGTTGCCGGCGGTAGCCTCCACCACCAGGCCGCCGGGCTTGAGCTCGCCGCGCTTCTCCGCCTCCAGGATCATGTGCAGGCCGGCCCGGTCCTTCACCGACTGTCCCGGATTCATGAACTCGGCCTTGCCCAGGATGGTGCAGCCGGTCTCCTGCGAGGCGCGCCTGAGCTTGATGAGGGGCGTGTGGCCGACTGCAGCAACCACGCCGTTGGCGACAGTCACCGGGAAATCCTCCGCTGGAGCCTCGAGATTCGCCCAACCTGGACCAGGGGGCGGGCCGTAGGCAATAGGCTGGTGAGGTGGCGAGTGGTGAGATGGTGAGATTTGGGAAAGCGCATGCTGCGCATGCTCTCTTCCCGCCGAAAGGTAGAAAAACGGCGCTTCACCGTTCCGAGCGGCGAAGCCATCCGCCCCGGTCGCCGGAGCCATGCCACCCCCGACCTTCGCCGAAGCGCCAGGCTTGGTGTTTTCACGACCCGGCACGGCATCCTCCGCCGAGCGGTCACCACTTCACCACTCACCACCTCACCCACAACCCCTTTTCATGCGACACCTGCGCCGATATATGGTGCCCCAACCCACAGCGCAGGTGCCGCGGCGGGCTTGCAGTTCGGCGAGGGTTGGGGCACTGCCGGCCGCGGAGCGCAAGGGGTCTCGCGGGCGTGGCGGAACTGGCAGACGCGCAGGATTTAGGTTCCTGTGACGCAAGTCGTGGGGGTTCGAGTCCCTCCGCCCGCACCAACGCCGCGCCAAGGCGCTGTAGGTCCCGGTTTTATTGGCTTTCTGGGGTCTCGCTGACCGACACCGCTACAGCGAGGCGTACCAAAGAAGCCCATGAGAATACCAGTGAAATGCCCAGCCTGACCCGAGGCGGTGACGGTCGGTGGCTCAGCCGCAAGGCGATCCCCTCCGGCGTCCGCCCCCACTACGTGAGCCTCGCCGGCAAGCGGGCTGTCCATGAGGAACGCTTCCGCCTTGACGCGGACGTGCCGGTCGAGCGGGCCAGGGCCGAGCTGATCGAGTGGAACGCAGCCGTGGAGCGGCGCATTGCCGCGACCAAGGATGCCTCCGAGGCGGCCCCGCGCGAGCCCATGAGGCTGACCCATCGCGACCTGCATGCCGCGGTGGGGTCTTGGTATTGCTGGTTTGTGCGCCACAGCAGAGAAAGGCGTGCCCGCCTCTTGGAACCTGGATCGTCACCGCACGTTTGGCCGTTAACGACGCCGGGCTCTCTCCAGAACAGCAAAGGAGACGTTGTTGATGATCCGAGTTGTTGTCGTTGCGCTGGCGCTGGCGACGGGCGGCGTACTTGTAGGCGGGCAACCTGCTGCCGCGGGTCCGATGCCGCCCGCGCACCAGACGCTTGGGGGCGAAGTCCACGTCGAGCAAGTTCAGTACCGCTACTGTCGGCGTTGGAACCGGGAGTGCCGCTCCCGCTGGGGCTACGGCTGGCGCTACCGGCGGTGCATGAGGCGGCACGGCTGCTGAGGCCACCCCATAATACGCTGCGCTGCTCCCTCGTCAGCCGGCGTGAAGCGGGTGGACCTAAGACCTCTGTGACTCCACACAGGGGCCGCCCGCTCGCGACGCCCTCGGCCGCCAACGGCTGGGGGCAATTTCCTTGGCCACAGCTCGCCGTGGTGGCCCACCCCCGCGCCGCAGAAGAATGGCGGCCGGAGTGGACGCCTTGCGTGGCGCCTGATGCTGGGCGTGGGGGACGCCTTGGCAGCTGCGGCGTCTTCGCGAGCGGAATCAAGCACTTGCTCCGATCGTAACGACAATAGCGCCTAGTCGTCGGCTTCTTCCACGCGATGAGGGAAATGAGCAGGGCCACACGACTGGACTTTGCCGGTCTGCAGGCACGGGGGAGGCGCCGCACGGTCCCCTCGTATCGGGGGAGGGGAACGAAGGGACTGAGGTGCGGCCCTGCTGGTTCAACCTTTGACATACAAGCTAAGCGGGCCGCCATTCGGGTTACACCCGAGACCATCGGTGGAGACTATCTACGTCGGGGGCCGCCGTTGCGATCCGAGGGGGATGCCCCTCGCACTCACCGTCTATGCCGACCTGTACGCCGCCGGCTGACGCTTGATCTTGCGCAGTCGGATCGCCCGGTAGACGCTGCTCCTGCCGATCCCGAGCTTCCTAGCCACGTCGCTCGGGTTGACCCCGGCCGCAAGCATCACCTCGACCTCGCCGGCCTTCGCCATGGCCGTCCTGGCGCGTCCCTTGTACT
>Ga0075421_100001190_pt1 | contig 29961 bp, 25 predicted proteins | sample SoiMetdeltSBSDD5_FD_75292 | JGI IMG/M metagenome (GOLD analysis project Ga0075421, IMG submission 75292) | Bulk soil microbial communities from a Populus tree surrounding site in Tennessee, USA - Soil MetaG P. deltoides SBSDD5 | ecosystem: Environmental > Terrestrial > Soil > Tree plantation... | reverse complement strand
TGGTGGTCTCCACCGGCACCGCGGGGTGGGACGACTGCGCCATGCGCGTGCGCGCCACCGTGGTGAGCCGGCCCACGGCGGAGCGAGCGGTGCTGGACGCGGGGTCGAAGGTGCTCACCTCCGACCAGTACTTCATGAAGGGCTTCGGTCACGTGATGGAGTACCCGGAGGCCGCGGTCACGCATCTGTCCGAGGAGCACGCGGTGGTGGATCTCTCCGCCTGCCCGGAGCGGCCGAAGGTCGGCGACGTCGTCGAGGTGGTGCCGAACCACTGCTGCGTCGTCTCGAACATGGTGGACGAGCTCCACGGCGTGCGCGGCGGCACCGTCGAGGTGGTGTGGCCGGTCGCCGCGCGCGGCCGCGTGCGCTAGGCGCGATGCCGCGCACCGGCGCGCAGCTCCTGGTGGAGGCGCTCGTGAGCGCGGGCGTCCGCCAGCTCTTCTCGCTGTCGGGCAATCAGATCCTGTCCGTCTACGACGCCACTATCGGGCGGCCTCTCTCGATCCTCCACACGCGCCACGAGGCGGGCGCGGTGCACATGGCGGATGCCTGGGGGCGGCTCACCGAGACGCCGGGCGTGGCCCTGGTGACGGCGGGGCCGGGCCACCTCAACGCGGTCTCGGCGCTCTACGGCGCGCTGATGTCGGAATCGCCGATGGTGCTGCTGTCCGGCCATGCGCCCCACGGGCAGGCAGGGCGGGGCGCCTTTCAGGAGATGGATCAGGTGGGCGCGGCCCGGCCGGTGACCAAGGCCGCCTGGCGGGTGGAAGAGGCCGCGCGCATGGGAGACGACATGGCCCGCGCGCTGGCCCTGGCCGCCGCCGGCCGGCCGGGCCCCGTGCATCTCAGCTTGCCCGGCGATCTGCTCGAGGCGAAGGTGGGGGACGGCACCGCGGGCGCGCGCCCGGCCGCGGCGACGGTCCCCGCGTCGGCGCCCGTGGCCGCCGCGACGCTCGGCCAGATCCTCGACCTGCTGGCGGCCGCGCGGCGGCCCCTCATCGTGGCGGGCCCCGCCATGGCGCGCAAGGCGCGGGGAACTGCGGTCGAGGCGCTCACGCGGGCCACGGGCATTCCCGCGCTGACCGTCGAGAGCCCGCGCGGCCTCAACGATCCGTGGCTGCACGCGGCGGCCAATGTGTTCGCCCAGGCGGATGCCGTGCTGCTCCTCGGCAAGCGCCTGGACTATGGCCTCCGCTTCGGCGATCCCGGTGTCTTTGCCGCGGACCGGCGGCTGATCCAGGTGGACTGGGACGCCGCCGCGCTGGCCGGCGACGCGCGGGTGGCGCTCCCCGTGGTTGGCGATCCCGCGCGCGTCGCCGAGCAGCTCGCCGCCGCGGCCGCCGGCCGGCCGTGGAAGCATGCCGCGTGGGGCGAGGAGGTGCGCGCCGCGCGCGCGAGCATCCCGGCCGAATGGGCGGCGCTGCGAAAGGCCACGACGCGCCCCATCCATCCCCTCCGGGTCTGCGCCGCGCTACAGCCGCATCTGGACCGCGGCGCCATCCTCGTCGCCGACGGCGGTGAGTACGGCCAGTGGATTCAGGCAGGCTGTGAGGCGGGCACGCGGCTGATCAACGGCCCGTCCGGCTCCATCGGCAGCGCCATACCCATGGCGCTGGGGGCCAAGGCGGCGCATCCCGATCGTACGGTCATCGCCGCGCTCGGCGATGGCACCTTCGGCTTCCACGCCTTCGAGCTGGACACCGCCGCCCGCCACGGTCTCCCGGTGGTCGCCGTCGTGGGGAATGACGCCCGCTGGAACGCCGAGCATCAGCTGCAGCTCCAGCACTACGGCGCGGAGCGCACGGTGGGCTGCGAGCTACTGCCGACGCGTTACGATCAGATCGCCGCCGCCCTCGGCGCCCACGGCGAGCACGTCGAATACCCCGGCGACCTCGACCCCGCGCTCGAACGGGCCATCGCCAGCGGTCGTCCCGCCGTGCTCAACGTCGCGATCGACGGCATCCCCGCGCCCACCTACCGCAAGTCGCCTGGCGGCGCCCACTAGCGAAGGCGGGCGGGGACGGGGCCTGCCCCGGGTTCAAGAGACCCATTTCCCGAAGACCGTCATCGGACGCGCTCCGCCCGGACGGAGCCCAGCCGCGCACGGCGATGCGCACGCGTGCCTTGTGGTCGTTTGAACCCGGGGCAGGCCCCGTCCCCGCTCGCCGTGACTCGGCGAGAACCGCTCGGCGCGGGGGTTACCGCGAGACGGTGAGGCGTTCGCGGCCGTAGTTGTCGGCGTCCACCCACGGCTTGCCCTCGGCGAAGCGCGTGGAGCGGAACGGCGTCAGGTCGACGAGGCTCGACTTGCCCTGGACGACCCACTCGGCGAGGCAGCGGCCGATGGCGGGCGCGGTCTTGAAGGAGGTGCCGGAGTCGCCCAGCATGACCCAGAGGCCGGGTACCGAGGGGATCTGGTCGATGACGGCCCGGCCATCGGCCGACATCATGATCATCCCCGCCCAGCCGCCACGCATGGTGGCCTCCGTGAAGGCGGGCAGGCGCGCGGAGAGCTTCTCCCGGCAGAGCGCCACGTAGTCGGCGTCCACGCCCTCGTTGTACTTCTCGGGGTCGCCGTGAGAAGCGCCGAGCTCGACGCCGATGAGGGTGGAGGCCTCGCCCTCGGGGCGGATCCAGGCCTCATGGTTGTCGTCGGAGATCACGCAGTGCCGCCGGGTGAAGCCGGCGGGCCAGCGGAAGATCGACACCTGGATGCGGAACGGCGTCAGCGGGAAGTTGAGGCCGAGCGGCTCGAGCAGCCGATGGGCCCACGCGCCGGGGACGAGCACCACCGCGGGCGTGTCGATGCGCCCGGCCGTCGTCTCCACCGCGGTCACGCGGCCGCGCTCGGTCACGATGCGGGTCGCCTCGCACTGGGTCTGGATCTCGACGCCCAGCCGCCGCGCCGCCTCCGCCAGCGAGAAGGTAGTGGCGTTCGGATCGGCATAGCCGGAGTCGGGCTCGTATGCGGCGCCGCCGATGTCCTCGAAGCGGCAACCGGGGAGGATCTCGCGCACCTCCTCCGGCGTGACCACCCGGGTCTTGATGCCGATCTTCTGCTGCACCGCCACGTTCCGGGCCAGCCGCTCGCCGTGGCCCCGCGCCACCAGCTTCAGGTAGCCGAGGCGCTCGAAGCCACACGCGCCCCCCACCCGGTTCTCCCAGTCGTGGAAGTACTTGAGGCTCTCGTGAGCCAGGCGCGACTCGTGCTCGTTGGTGTAGTGCATCCGGACGAGGGAGCCCGACTTTCCGCTGGCCCCCGCGGCCAGATGCTTCCGCTCGACGAGGAGTACCCGTCTGATTCCAAGGGTGGCCAAGTGGAAGGCCGCGCTGCAGCCGTTGACGCCGCCCCCGATCACCACGACATCCGCGGTCCGTGTGGCCATTAGACGCGGATTCTCGCATGCTTGACAGGGCGAGGGGAAGGCCCTATAAGGATGACCACCCGAACCCTTCGGTCCCGACGACCCGGACCGAGGGGTGCACGCAGAGTCGCGAGCTCAGATCCGCGCTCAATCCCCTATATCGGCAAGGAGGAACGCAGCATGACAGTAACCCGTCGAGAGCTACTCAAGGGCGCCGCCCTGGCCGGTGCCGCCGCCGCTCTGCCGGCCGGCCTTCCCGGCTCGGCCGCGGCCCAGACCACTCAGAAGCGCGAGCTCGTGGTGGCCCAGGGTGGCGACATCGCCTGGCTCGATCCCCACATGAGCACGTCGTCCAATGACATCCGCGTCTCGTTCAACGTCTTCGACAACCTGACCAGCCGCCGGCCCGACGGCAAGCTCGTCCCCGGCCTCGCCACCGAGTGGAAGCTCCAGGGTCAGCAGGCCTGGGTCTTCAAGCTGCGCTCGGGCGTGAAGTGGCACAACGGGGATCCGTTCACCTCCGCCGACGTCAAGTACAGCATCGAGCGCACCTACGATCCCGCCGCGAAGACGCGGGTGAGCACCGTGCTCACCACCGTCGAGCGGGTCGAGGCGCCGGACGCGACGACGGCCATCGTCCACACCAAGAAGCCGGATCCCCTCCTGCCCGCGCGGCTCGGCTTCTACGCGGGCCAGATCGTGCCGAAGAAGTACCTCGAGTCGGTGGGCGCCGAGGTCTTCAACCAGAAGCCGGTGGGCACGGGCCCGCTGCGCTTCGTCTCGTGGACCAAGGACGACCGGGTCATCTTCGACGCCAACGCCGACTACTGGGGCGGCAAGCCCGATTTCGACCGCCTCGTCCTCCGCGCGCTGCCGGAGATGGCCCCCCGCGTGGCCGCGCTCCTCAAGGGTGAGGTCGACATCGCCACCCAGCTCCCGCCCGATCAGGGCGAGCGCGTGAAGGGCAACGCGAGCACCACCGTGGCGGGCGCGCTTTATGGCGGCCTCTACGTGCTCGCCGTCAACAGCAAGGTCAAGCCGCTGGACAATCCTCTGGTGAAGCAAGCGCTGTCCCTCGCGATCGACCGCGACGTGATCATCAAGGAGCTCTGGCGCGGGCGCGGCGTGGCGCCGAGCGGGCCCATCGCCAAGGGCGACAACCACTTCGACGCGTCCCTGCCGACACTGGCCTACAACCCCAAGGAAGCGCGGGAGCTCCTCAAGAAGGCGGGGTACAAGGGCGAGGAGATCGTGATCGAGACCACCGCCGGCTACATGGCGGGGGACAAGCCCATGGCCGAAGCGATCCAGGCCATGTGGAAGGACGCCGGAATCAACGGCAAGGTCGAGGTCTTCGAGTATTCCGTGCGGGCCCAGAAGAACCGGGACAAGACGTTCAAGGGGCTCTGGTGGTCCGATCCCACCTCGACCCTGCGCGATCCCGACGGCATGATGTGGCGGCTGCTCGGTCCCGGCGGGCCCCAGGATTACTGGCGCCACGCGGAGTGGGACGAGCTCGGCAATGCGGCGCGCTTCTCCGTGGACGAGAAGTTCCGGGGCGACGCGTACAAGAAGATGACCAAGATCTTCCTCGAGCACTTCCCGTGGATCCCGGTGATTCAGCCCTACGAGGACAACGGGCTGCAGAAGTACGTGGAGTGGAATCCGGATCCGCTGCAGCAGCTCGAGATCCGACGCTTCAACTTCAAGTTCCGCCGGGCGTAGGTCGGAAGCCGGGCCGGGCGCCTGCCGGGCGCCCGGCCTGGCCGCTATGCGCGCCTTCCTGCTCTTCTTCGCCAGCCGCGCGGGGCGCGCACTCGTCGCGCTCTGGCTCGTCTCCACCGTCGTCTTCGTCGTCATGCGCCTGTCCGGCGATCCGACCCCGCTCTTGCTGCCACCGGACGCGCCCCAGAGCGAGATCTTCCGGCTTCGCGCCGAGCTGGGGCTGGACCGCCCGCTGCCCGTGCAGTACGCGGTCTTCATCGGCAACCTGCTCCGCGGCGACTTCGGCCAGTCCATCCGCTTCAAGGGCTCCGCGATGGCGGTGGTGACCGAGCGCCTGCCCGCCACCTTCGAGCTCGGGCTCACCTCGTTCGCCATCGCCGTGATCGTCGCCATTCCCGTCGGGCTGCTCTCCGCCGTGTACCGGAACCGGCTGATCGACCACATGGCGATGAGCGTCGCCCTGGTGGGCCAGGCCGCCCCGACGTTCTTCATCGGGATCCTCTTCATCCTGCTTATCTCGGTGAAGGCGGGCCTCTTGCCCACCTCGGGCCGCGGGGACTGGCGTCATCTCGTGCTCCCCGCGGTGACGCTGGGCCTGTTCGCGATGGCCTCCATCGCCCGGCTCACCCGCTCCGCCATGCTGGAGGTCCTGCGTGCCGACTACATCCGGACCGCGCGAGCCAAGGGGCTCGCCGAGCTGCTCGTGGTGATCAAGCACACGCTCCGGAACGCGGCCATCCCCATTCTGACGATCACCGGGCTCCAGTTCGGCGGCCTGCTCGCGGGCGCGGTGGTGACGGAGACGGTGTTCGCGTGGCCGGGGATCGGCCGCCTCGCCATCCAGTCCATCTACAATCGCGACTACCCGGTGGTGCAGTGCGTGGTGCTGCTGTCCGCCGCCCTCTTCGTCGTGATCAACCTCGCCATCGACGCCGTGTATGGCCTCCTCGATCCCCGTATCCGCGTCCGCTGACCTCGTGGTGGTCGCCGCCTCGGCGAAGGCCGGGCGCCGCGCCCGCCGCGCGCGCTGGCTCACCGCCGGCGGCGTCGGCTTCATTCTCCTGCTCGCCCTGATGGCGGTGGGGGCCCCCTGGCTGGCGCCCCACGATCCCACCAGGCAATCGCTGCGGGCGCGGCTGGTGGCGCCCACTCTGGAGGCGCCGGACGGGCGCGCGCACCTCATGGGCACCGACCATCTGGGGCGCGACGTGCTCTCGCGGATGATCTACGGCTCGCGGGTATCGCTGCTCGTGGGCTTCGCCGCGGTGGTGGTGGGCGGCCTCGTGGGCTCGGCCCTCGGCATCCTCGCCGGCTTCCGCGGCGGCTGGGTGGACACCGCGATCATGACCGTCGCCGACGCGCAGCTCGCCTTCCCGTTCATCCTCCTCGCCATCGGCATCATCGCCGTGCTCGGCCCAAGCTTCGTCACCATCGTCGTGGTCATCAGCCTCGCGGGCTGGGTGGGCTACGCCCGCATCCTGCGCTCGCAGGTGCTCGGGCTCCGCTCGCGCGAGTTCGTGGACGCGGTGCACGCGCTCGGCGGCTCCGTCCTCCGCATCGTCTGGAAGCACGTGGTGCCGAACATCCTCTCGTCGATCGTCGTGATCGCCACGCTCGAGCTGGGGCGCGCGATCGTGCTCGAGGCCACGCTCTCGTTCCTGGGCCTGGGGATTCAGCCGCCCACGCCGTCCTGGGGCGGCATGGTGCAGGAAGGGCGCGAGTACCTGGACAGCGCCTGGTGGATCTCGACCTGCCCCGGGCTGGTGCTCATGGCCGCGACCATCGTGGTGAGCCGGACGGGCGACTGGCTGCGCGATCTCCTCGACCCCACCCTTCGGGGCGAGTGAGCGATGCCCTGGTCCCTCCGCCTCGTGGAACACAGTCTCGAGGCCGGTGAGCTCCTCGCCTTCACCGGCGGGCCGCGCGTGATCTTCGTCCGCGCGGGCGCGCTCCGGGTGGTGGGGGCGGATCCCGATCAGGCCCATGTCGGCGCGGACGCCGCAGTGTTCGCCGCCGAGGCGAGCGGTGTGCAGTCGTACCGCGAGGCCCTCGCAGTGCTGGTGTTCGAGCTCGTGCCGCAGCCGGCGCCGTCCGCGCGGGGGCGGGTGCTCCTCGAGCACCCGATCGCGTTGGATCCCACCCGCGCCTGGCTCATGCGCTGCGACCGCGTGGACTTCGTGCCGGGCGCGGTCGCCCCCGCGCACGGGCACAAGGGGGGCGGCATCCGCTGCCTCCTCCAGGGATCGCTGCGCGTGACGGTGGGCGAGGCGGCACCACGCGTCATGCGGCCCGGGGACGCCTGGTTCGAGAGCGGTCGCGAGCCCGTCGTTGCCGAGGCCTCCGCGACCGAGGCGACCGCCTTCGTCCGCTGCGCGATCCTGCCCGCGGAGATCCGCGGCCAATCGTCCATCGTCTACGTCGATCCGGCCGAGGGGGCGCGGATGCGTCCGCGGACGTATACCATGTACGTGGACGAGCCGTTCACCCTGGAGAAGCCATGAACAAGATCGAGCGCGTGCGCGCCGCGCTGGCCGGCGGCCCGGTCGACCACCCGCCGTTCACGGTGTGGTACCACTTCGGCCTTCAGCACGCCCCCGCCGAGCGCATGGCCCAGGCTCACCTCGACTTCTTCGAGGCCTACGATCTCGACTGGCTCAAGCTGATGAACGACTACTCCTACCCCATGCCCGACGGGGTGGAAACGCTCGACCATGCCCGTGATCTCGACCGGCTGGGGCCCCTCGATCTGGAGCAGACGCCGCTCGCCGCCCAGCTCAAGGTGGTCGAGCAGGTGGCGCGCGCGCTGTCCGGCCGCGCGCTGGTGGTGGACACGCTCTTCAACGCCTGGAACACCCTTCGACGCAACGTGGTGAAAGGCGCCATCGACGAGCTCATGCGCGAGCATCCCGCGGGGCTCACCCGGGCCCTCCGCGCGGTCAACGACAACCTCATCCGCTATGCCCAGGCCGCCCTCGCCCGCGGGGCGGCCGGCATTTTCCTATCGGTCCCCGCCTCCACCGAGTTCGTCAGCCGCGATCAGTACGAGCGCTTCATGCGGCCGTTCGACCTCGACCTGCTGGAGGCCATCCGCGGCCGCGGCACGCTCCACGTCCTCCACGCCCACGGGAATCACGTCTTCTTCGACCGCATGCTGGACTATCCCGTGCACGCGCTCTCGTGGGCGGACCAGGACGCCGGGCCCACCCTGGCCGAGGCCCGCCGCCGAACCGATCTGCCGCTCATGGGCGGCATCAGCCAGGGCCGCTTCGCCTACGAGTCGGCCGGGCACATCCGGCAGCAGATCCGGCGCGCGACCGAGGAGGCCGGCCGTGAGAAGCTCTTCCTCGCCCCCGGCTGCGCCCTGCCCAGCTACTCGTTCCCCGAGCTGATCCGCGCCGCGCAGGCCGCCGCCGCGCGCTAGAGCCGTTCGGCGAGCGCCGCTACCCGCTCCCGCGTCGCCGCGTCGAAGCGGCGCGCGCGGCCGACCGCGCAGTTGTCGGTCATGTGGGCGGGGTTCGCGGTGGCGGGAATGCTCACCGACACGCGCGGATCGCTCACGCCCCAGTTCAGCAGTGCCTGAGCCCACGTGCGGAGACCGTGGTCCGCGAGGAAGCCGAGCTCGCGGGCGGGCGGTGACCGGCGGGCGAGGGAGCCTTGGCCGAGCGGCCGCATGACGACCACGCCCACGCCGCGGGCGGCGGCGAGGGGCAGCAGGTCGTCCTCGACCTCACGCTCGTGGGGATTGAGCGGCACCTGGATGGCGGTGACGCGCCCGTCCTCGAGGACGCGCGCCATCTCGCCGAAGGCGGACGCGCTGTAGTGAGTGATCCCCACCGCGCGGATGCGCCCGGCGGCGCGGAGCTCGTCCAGGTAGGGCAGGTGCTCGCGCCAGGCGACCAGGTTGTGGATCTGGTAGAGGTCCATCACGCCGCCGTACCAGTCCAGCGCGCGGCTGATCTGCTCGCGCCCCTCGCGCGCGCTCCCGGCCCAGACCTTGGTGGCGATGAGCGCGCGCGGCCGCCGCTCGCCCAGGGTCTCGGCGAGCACGCGCTCCGCGCGACCGTACATGGGCGACGAGTCGAAGAAGGTGGCGCCGCCGGCGAGCGCGGCGTCGGTGACCGGGCGCACCGCGTCGGCGGTGCGCACGTCGAACGTCTGCCACGTGCCCATCCCGATCACGGGCACGGTGAGGCCGCTACCGCCGAGGGCCCGCGTCTCCATGGCTTCCGGAGTGTACCCGACGGAGGGCTCCGCGGCTGGTAGAGTGAGTGGCATGGACGAGCTGATCGGCCTGCAGCAGCGCGCCGCCGCCGCCCTCAAGCAGGGGCGCTACGACGAGGCGGAAGCGCTCGCGCGCGAGGCGCTCGCCCGCGATCCCGCCCGCGGCGCCGCGCACTCGACGCTGGGCGCCGCGCTCACCCAGCAGCGGCGCTCCGCCGAGGCGGAGGCGGCCTTCCGCGAGGCCGCGCGCCTGGCGCCGCGCTCCGCGTCGGCGTGGCTGGACCTGGGCGATGCGCTGTTCGAGCAGGGCAAGCTCGAGGACGCGGAGGCCGTCTATCGCGAGGCGGTGACGCTCGAGCCGCGCGGCTTCCGCGGGCACTTGAAGCTCGGGCTCGCCCTCGAGCGTCAGCGCCGCTGGCTCGACGCCGCCACGGCTTTCGAGGCCGCCCTGCGCCTGCGCGCCGACCACGCCCTCGTCGCGCTCCGCCTCGGGCTCGCCTACCGGCGGCTCGGCCGCGCCGCCGACGAGGAGGCGGCGCTGCGTCGCGCCGCCGGTCTCGCGCCGCGCAACGCGGACGCGCATCACAATCTCGGCTTGGCGCTCCTCCGGCAGGGCCGGCATGCGGAGGCCGAGGAAGCCCTGCGCATCGCCACGGGGCTCGCGCCCCGCAACGCCATCGTGCGCGACGGGCTGGGCCTCGCGTTGGCCGCCCAGGGCCGGCAGGCCGACGCGGCCTCGGCCTTCCGCGAGGCGTTGCGCCTGGCCCCGTCGGCGGTCAAGAGCCAGGTGCATCTGGCGCATGCCCTCCGCCGGCAGCGTCACTGGGCGGATGCCGCCCATGCCTATCGCGCCGCCATTCGGAGCCGGCACGGCGACGCCATGCTGCACGGCCATCTCGGCGTCGTGCTCTGGCACGCGCGCCGCTACGCGGAGGCGGCCATCGCCTTTCGCGAGGCCCTGCGCCTCGAGCCCGACAACCCCGCCTGGCACGGGCGCTTCGGCCGCGTGCTCGAGCGCCAGGGGCGGCTGCCGGACGCGGAGGCGGAGTTCCGGCAGGCGATCCGCCTTCGCCCTGACGACGTGGGGCCCTATCTCGGCCTTGCTGGTGTCTTCCGCAGAGAAGGTCGCTGGGCGGAGGAGGCCGAGATCTACCGCGTGGCCCTGGCTCTGCGCCCCGACGATCCCAATCTGCACTACGATCTCGGGCTTGCCGTGTCCGCCCAGGGGCTCGACGCGGAGGCCGAGGCGGCCTTTCGCGACGCGGTGACGCTCGATCCGGCCGTGGCCGACTTTCACGTCGAGCTCGGCATCGCGCTCGGGCGGCAGGGCAAGCACGCGGCCGCGGAGGTGGCGCTGCGCGAGGCGATTCGTCTCGACCCGCGGGACGTCGTCGCGCTGGGCAATCTGGCCGTCGGCCTCGCGCGACAGGGGCGCTACGCGCACGCGGAAGTGGTCTACCGCGACGCGCTCGCGCTGCGGCCCGAGCACGCGGCGCTACAGCGCGGACTGGGTGTGGTGCTCTATCTCCAGGGAAAGTACGCGCCGGCCGAGGTGGCGTTTCGTGAAGCGGCCCGGCTCAAGCCGGGGTACGCGAAGACCCACGCGTATCTCGGCGAGATGCTCGCCGAGCAAGGCCGGCTCGCCGAGGCCACCGAGGCCTTTCGCGCCGCCGTGGCGGCCAAGCCCGACAACGCCGCCGCCCATCGGGGCCTCGGGGGCGTGCTGCTGGCCCAGGGGCGGCACGCCGAGTCGGAGGCCGCCTATCGCGAGGTGCTGCGCCTGCGCCCGGAGGAGGGGCAGAACCACTTCAACCTCTGGACGGTGCTCGAGCGCCAGGGCAAGGACGCCGAGTGCGAGGCCGCCTACCGCGCCGCCATCGCGCTGCGCCCCGACTTCGCGGAAGCCCATGCGCGATTGGGCTCGGTGCTGCTGCGGCTGGGCCGCCTCGCCGAGGCGGACGCGGCGTACGCGGAGGCTGTGCGGCTGCACCCCGACGACCGGCGCTTCCGTGCCGGCCGCGACGCCGCCCGCCGCCGGCTCTACTCCTGACCCCCTCACCCTGCCCTCTCCCCCAAGGGGAGAGGGTGTCGGGCTAGCGCGTGGTGCCTTCGATGGCGGAGATGCGGCGGTAGCTGACGCCGACCTTCTGGCTGTCGGCATCGAGGAGGAGGAGGCCGTTCTCGGTGATCTGGCTGAGCGTGCCCACGATGGGGTCGGGCGCGTTGCGGACGGAGACGGCCACGCGGCGCCCGAGATGGGGCCGCGCCTCCGTCTCCCACACCGCGCGAAGCTGCTCCACCGCCGCCGCCATCATGTCGGTCTCACGGATGGGCTCGATCTCGCGAATGGCGCCGAACAGCGGCATGTGAAAGTCGGCTTCGACCTGGGCGCGGCCGGGAGGCGCCGCCTCCTGATGCTCCTGCGCCGCCCGGAGTATCTCCGCCATCCGGGTGGTCATCGTCCAGAAGAGGTAGAAGCCGATCAGGATCGCGCCCACCGCCAGGCCGAGGTTCACGACGACTTTCGGCCGCGCGAGGGCCCCGAGCGTGTACAGGATGTCGATATAGAGGAGGAGCGGCAGCACCGACACGAACGCGAAGACGACGAGGGCCGCGCGCTGCAGCGTGTATGGACGCGGCTTGGCGTCTGCCGATTCCATCACCCCGACTCTACCGCGGCGGCCCGCCGATCGGATGCTTTTTGGCGTGCTAGTATCGCCCCCGGAGGTGCCGAGTGGGGGCTTCGCGTCGCGAGCTGCGCGCACTGCGCGGCTTCGTTTTCGATCTGGACGGCTGCGTGTGGACGGGCGACGTGCTCGTGCCCGGGGCCGCCGAGGTCCTCGCGCTGCTGCGCGAGCAGGGACGGCGGGTGTCGTTCCTCACCAACAACTCGGCCGCCCGCTCCGCCGGCATCCAGGCCAAGCTGGAACGGCTCGGCGTCCAGGCCGCCAAGGACGAGGTGGTCACCCCGCTCGAGATCCTCGGCGAGGTGATCACCGCGCGGTGGGGCCCGTCGCGGGTGCTCGCGATCGGCGGCGATGAGCTGGTGGCGGCCCTCCAGGAGGGCGGGCACGAGCTGGTGCCCGTCGATCGCCATCGGGAGGCCCAGGTGGTCGTGGTCGGCCGGGACGCGGGATTCACCTACGAGCGGCTCACCGCCGCCGCCCGCGCCATCGCCGCGGGTGCCCACTTCGTCACGCCCAACCTCGACCCGCGGCTGCCCCTCGAGGGCGGCGACTTCCTTCCCGGCTGCGGCGCGGTGGTGGAATCGGTGGCGGCCGCCGCGGGGATTCGGCCGCTGGTGATCGGGAAGCCGGAGCCGCCGCTCTTCGAGCTGGCCCTGTCGCGCATGGAGATGGGCGCGGACGCGGCGGCCATGGTGGGCGATAGCGTGGACTCCGACGTGCGCGGCGCGCGCCGAGTGGGGATGACGGCGATTCTCTTCGCGCCCGACGGCGGCCCCGACGGCGTGGCCCACTTCATGGTGAAGTCCATGCCGCAGCTGCGGCGGATGCTCGCCGACCGGTGAAGCGCGTCCTCCTCCACTCGGGCGGCCCCCTCGGCCCGGAGGGCCGCCGCGAGGTGGCCGCCTTTCTCGGCCCCGCGCGCCGCGTGGGCTTCGTCACCGCCGCGTCTCTGCACGACGAGGGCGCCTACTTCGAGCGGGTGCGCGCGGCACTCGAGCCCGCGCCGCCGGAGGGCGCGGGGCTCAGCCTCGTGCATCTTCGCTGGAACGCCCGCCCGCTGCCCGCGCTGGCGGGCGTGCACGCAGTGTTCATGGGCGGCGGCAACACCTACGCGCTGCTCATGCGGCTCCGCCGCTCCGGCCTCCTCGCCGCCATCCGCCGCCGGGTGCGCGCGGGCATGCCCTACGTGGGCGCGAGCGCGGGGTCGAACGTGGCGGGCCCGACCATCCTCACCACGAACGACTGGAACGTGGTAGGCCTCGCGCGGTTCGACGCGCTCGGGCTCGTGGGCTTCAACATCAACCCGCACTACAAGGAAGCCGACCCCATGATGGCCGCGTTCAGCGAAACGCGTGACGACCGCATCCGCGAGTATCACGTGGTGAATCGCAACCCCGTGGTGGGCCTCGAGGAAGGCGCGCTCGTCCGGGTGGACGGCGCCGCCGCTACCGCGCTGGGCACCGCCCGCATCAAGCTCTTCCGCCGCGGGGCCGCGCCCGTCTGGTACGCCGCGGGAGACCGGCTGCCCGTGAAGTAGCGCGCCCGCGTCAGCCCGTCTTCTTGAAGCGGCGGTGGAGCGTGACCGGGCGCTGCTTCTTCCGGTAGCGTAGGTTCAGCAGCTCGACGAAGAGGGAAAACGCCATCGCCACGTAGATGTAGCCCTTGCTCACGTGGGTGCCCATTCCCTCCGCCACCAGCATCACGCCGATGAGCAGCAGGAAGGCCAGCGCGAGGATCTTCACGCTGGGATGTGCCTCCACGAATCTCCCGATCGGGCCGGCGGAGACGAGCATCACGACCATTGCCAGCACCATGGCCACGACCATGACGGGGATGTGGTTGGCCATGCCCACCGCGGTGATGACGGAATCGAGCGAGAAGACGATGTCGAGCACCAGGATCTGAGCGAGGACCCAGAGGAGCTTGCCGCGCGAGCCGCGGGCGGTCTCGGCGGCATGATCGGCCTCCAGCTTGTCGTAGATCTCCCAGGTGGCCTTGGCGATCAGGAAGAAGCCACCGCCGAGCAGGATGAGGTCACGGCCCGACAGGACCTGGCCCAGCACGGGGACGGTGAAGAGGGGTGCAGTGAGCCCCATCATCCACGAGATGGCGAAGAGCAGGCCAATCCGCATGACGAGGGCGAGGATGAGCCCGGTCTGCCGGGCGAAGCCCTGCTGGGCGGCGGGCAGGCGGCCGACGAGGATCGCGATGAAGACGACGTTGTCGATGCCGAGGACGATCTCCATCGCGGTCAGCGTGACCAGCGAAACGAGCGCGTCGCCGGAGAGGAGGCCGTCCAGACTCACTCCCGAATGGTACCATCGGCGGAAACGCGGAGGAGGGCGGCATGAGCCCACATTGGGAGCTAGCGCTGCGGCTGGTGGCGGCCGCGCTGCTCGGCGGCGTTATCGGCTACGAGCGGGACGTGCACGGCCGTCCGGCCGGACTGCGCACGCATATCATCGTGGCGCTCGCGGCCGCGACGTTCATGGTCGTCTCAACGCAGTTCGTGTACTACCAGCGCTATGTCGAGGGCGATCTCGTCTCCGTCGATCCGTCCCGCATCGCCTCGACGGTCGTGAGCGGGATCGGGTTCCTCGGCGCGGGCGCCATCCTCCGCACCGGCTTCAACGTGAGGGGGCTCACCACCGCGGCCGGACTCTGGCTGGTCGCGGCGATCGGGCTTGCCGCCGGCGGGGGCATGTACGTCGAGAGCCTCTTCGCGACGGCGCTGGGGCTGCTCGCTCTCTGGGCGCTTCGCCGCATCGAGGGCAAGGAGGCCCAAGCGCCCCGGCGAAAGGTCTCGCTGGTCCTCGCCGATGGGACAGCGGGGCCCGAGGGTATCCGGACCGCGCTCGCCGGCGCCGGCATCCGCTCCTCGACCACGGCCTACGAGCGGCACCTCGAGGAGCGACGCGTGGAGCTGACGCTCGAGACGAGCGTAGACGCCGCCGAAGAGGATCGCCTGCTGCGGGTGCTCGAAGCGCAGCCCGGCGTGCGGCGGGTGCGCGTCGAGGCGCTGGAGTGAGCTCGGCCTACACGCGCGGGAGCACGTCGCGCGCGAAGAGCTCGAGGGCGCCGATATCCTCTTGATCCAGCATTTGCAGGAGCACCCGCTGCATGCCCGCTGTCTTCCACCGATCGAGATCGGCCAGCACCTGCGCGGGCGGCCCCGCGAGGAAGCCGGCGGCGCGCCAGGCCGCCTCGTTCTCAGGCAGGGCGGGGAAGACGGCGCGCGCGTTGGCGACGCGGCGGGCCACCTCGGCGGTGTCGCGCCCGATCGCGAGCGGGATCATGAGGGAGCGGCGGATGGTGTCGGGACTGCGGCCCACCGCCTTGCAGTGCTCGGCGAGCACTGCGAGCTTAGCGGGGTACCCGGCGAGGTCGACGCGCGTCACGTTCCATTCGTCCGCGTGCTCGGCCACCACGCGCAGCGTTCGCTTCTCGCCGCGGCCTCCGATGACGAGCCGGACGCGGCCCGAGGGGGCCCGCGGATAGCTCTCCGCGTTCTTGAGGGGGAAGTACGCCTGCGCCAGGGTCACCGGCTTGCCCGCGTCCAGCGCGCGGATCGCGCGGGCGCCGCACTCGAGCCGATCCATGCGCTCCTTGAGGGGCGGAAACGGAACCCCGAACATAGTGTGCTCGTGCTCGTTCCAGCCCGCGCCGATGCCGAGGTCGAAGCGGCCGCCGGAGAGGCCGTCCAGCGCCGCCGCCATCTTGGCGAGCAGGACGGGATGGTAGAAGGTCAGCGGCGACACCACGGGGCCGAAGCGGATGCGGCGCGTGCGGGCGGCGAGGGCGGTCAGGGAGACCCAGGTCTCGAGCGACGGGCGCTTGGAGTCGCCCCCGAGCCCGGTGAGATGGTCCGAGCGGCAGAGCGACTGATAGCCTAGATCCTCGGCCGCGGCGGCGAGCCGCCACCAGCGCTCCCAGGTCAGGCCTTCCTGGCCCTCGATCATGATGCCGACGTCCATGGCCAACGCCCCCCTTTTTCATCACACTGTACAATAGGCGGCATGCCGGACGAGGCGCCGAAACGCCTGCTGCTGCTCGTCCCCACGAGCACGTATCGCACCGAGGACTTCATGGAGGCGGCGCGGCGCCTCGACGTGGATCTGGTGGTCGCCTCGGAACGGCCGAACGTGATGGGAGAGCGGTACCCCGACCACCTTCTCAGCCTTCCCTTCGACGACCCCGAGCGCGCCGCCCGCGAGATGGGGGAGTACGCGCGCGCGCGTCCGCTCGACGCGGTGGTGCCGGTGGACGACGAGACCACCGTGGTGGGCGCGGCGATCGCCGCGCGCCTGGGCCTGCGCTGCAATCCGGTGAGCGCGGTGGTGGCGACCCGCAACAAGCGGTTGATGCGCGAGCGGCTCGCCAAGGCCGGCGTTCCCGGCCCCCCGTTCACCACGGTCGGGGTCGAGGAGGACCCGGCCGTCGCCGCCCGTCGCGTGGACTATCCCTGCGTGCTCAAGCCGCTGGTGCTGTCGGCGAGCCGCGGCGTGATCCGCGCCGACGACCGCCCGGCCTTCGCGGCGGCCTTTCGCCGCATCCGAGCCATCCTCGCCGACCCCGAGGTGCGGGCGCTGGGCGAGGGGACCGACCAGATCCTCGTCGAATCCTTCGTGCCCGGGATCGAGGTGGCACTGGAGGGCCTCCTGATCGACGGCGCCCTCAGCGTGCTCGCCCTCTTCGACAAGCCGGATCCCCTCGACGGGCCGTTCTTCGAGGAGACCATCTACGTCACGCCGTCGCGGCTCCCCGCGGCGACTCAGCGCGCCGTCGCGGATGTGACCGCGCAGGCCGCCCGCGCGCTGGGCCTCGAGGACGGGCCGGTCCACGCCGAGCTGCGCCTGGACGCGCGCGCCCCATCGCCCGCGCCCGTCGTCCTCGAGCTCGCCGCGCGCTCGATCGGCGGGCTCTGCTCGCGCTCCCTCCGCTTCGGCACCGGCCTCACCCTCGAGGACATCATCCTCCGGCGCGCCCTCGGCCTGCCCATCGCGTCGCTCGAGCGCGAGGGCCGCGCCGCCGGGGTGATGATGATACCGATCCCCCGGGCGGGGATCCTCGATCGGGTGGAGGGTCTGGAGGCCGCGACGGCGGTGACGCTGGTCGAGGACGTGACGATCAGCGCCCATCCCGGCGAGGCGCTGGTGCCCCTGCCGGAAGGCCATCGCTATCTCGGATTCATCTTCGCGCGCGGCGACACGCCTGCCGCGGTGGAGCGCGCCCTCCGCGACGCGCACGCGCGCCTCTCCTTTCTCTTTCGCTGAGTGAGGCCCCCATGCGCGGCATGCGCCCCGACGACCTCCTGAAGATCAGCTTCGTCTCCGACCCGCGGATCTCACCCGACGGGCGCCGCGTGGCGTTCGTCGTCACGACGCTGTCGCAGGAAAAGGACGAGTACCTCGCCAACATCTGGATCGCCGACACCGCCGGAGGCGCCGCGCGGCGCTTCACCGCCGGGCCCGTTCGCGACACCGCTCCGCGCTGGTCCCCCGACGGCAGCCGCCTGGCCTTCATCTCCGAACGCCAGCCCGGGAAGAAAGGGCAGCTGATGGTCATGCCCGCCGATGGCGGCGAGCCCGTCACCCTGACCCGGCTCAAGAGCGGGGTGGCCGCTCCGGAGTGGTCGCCGGACGGGACGCGGCTCGTCTTCGTCTCGCGCGTGGGCGGCTGGCAGGAGCCGGACGACGAGGAGGAGCGGAAGAAGTCAAAGCCGCCCCGGATCATCACCACGCTGAAGTACCGATTCAACGGGGAGGGTTTCGTCCACGACCGGCCGACCCATCTCTTCACGGTGCCCGCGGCGGGCGGCGAGCCCACCCAGCTGACGTTCGGCGATTTTCCCGACGTCGATCCGGCCTGGTCGCCCGATGGGCGATGGATCGCCTTCTCGTCGCCGCGCCACGACGACCGGGACTTCGACGACGCGGCGGATATCTGGGTGGTCGCCGCGGGCGGCGGCAAGCCGTGGCGGGTCACCGACACGCGCGGGCCGGCGGTGCATCCCGCCTTCTCCCCGGACGGCCGCACCCTCGCCTATCTCGGCCGACGTCACCACAACGAGTTCGGGCGGAACTTCCTTGTCTTCAGCGTTGCCGTCGAGGGCGGGGGGACGCCGCGCGGCCTCACCGAAGGGCTCGACCGGTCGTGCGCGCCTCTGGACCTGGCGCCGCTCTGGTCTTCCGACGGCGCCTGGATCACGTTCGCCGCCGAGGATGGGGGCGCGCTGGCGTGCTATCGCGTCCGCGCGGGCGGGACGGGCGGGCCGACGGCGGCCGAGCGCATCATCGGCGGCGAGCGCGTGGTGACCGGACTCTCCGCATCCGCGGACGGGACCCGGCTCGCGTTCACCGCGACGGACCCCCTCTCGCCGCCGGAGGTCTTCACCGCGGCGGCGGACGGACGCGGCGAGCGGCGGCTCACGGACTTCAATCGCCAGTGGAGGGCGGGCGTGGCCCTCGCGGCGCCCGAGCGCTTCCGCTTCGAGCGCGCCGGCTTCGTGGTGGACGGCTGGCTGATGAAGCCGGCGGGCTGGACGGAGGGCGGCCGCTTCCCGGCGCTGCTCAACATTCACGGCGGCCCGCACGCGCAGTACGGCTGGGGGTTCTTCGACGAGTTCCAGGTGCAGGCCGGTGCGGGCTACGGCGTGATCTACCTGAACCCGCGGGGCAGCCAGGGCTACGGCGAGGCGTTCACCCGCGCGGTGGTGGGCGACTGGGGCGGGGGCGACTTCGCGGACGTGATGGCGGGCCTCGACGAGGCGCTGCGCCGCGCTCCGTGGATCGATCCGCGGCGGGTGGGCGTGCTCGGGGGCAGTTACGGCGGCTTTCTCACGTCGTGGACGGTGGGCCACACGGACCGCTTCCGCGCCGCCTGCTCCGAGCGGGCGGTGAACTATCACCCCAGCATGTTCGGCACCAGCGACGTCGGGCACCTCTTCAATGAAGTCGAGTTCGGAGGCCCGCCCTGGGAGAAGCCCGAAGTCTACGCGGAGCGCTCGCCGCTGACCCACGCCAAGAACATTCACACCCCGCTGCTCATCATCCACTCCGAGGACGATCTGCGCTGCCCCATCGAGCAGGCGGAGCAGCTCTTCGTCGCCCTCAAGAAGCAGCGCAAGGAGGCGGTGCTCGTGCGCTTCCCCGACGAGAACCACGAGCTCTCACGGTCAGGCAAGCCCCGTCACCGCCTGGAGCGCTTCCGCATCATCCTCGAGTGGTTCACGCGGCACCTCGCCCCGGAGGCCCCGCATGGGCCTTGAGGGGCGGGCCGCGCTCGTCACCGGCGCGCAGCAGGGGATCGGGCGCGCCGCCGCCCTCGCCCTCGCCCGGGCGGGCGCCGACGTGGCCGTGAACTATCTCGACGATCGGGCCGCCGCCGAGAAGACGGCCGACGAGATCCGCGGCGTCGGCCGGCGCGCCGTCGTGATCCGCGGCGACGTGTCGCGCGCGGGGGACGTGCAGGCGATGCTGGACGGTGTGACGCGGGCCCTGGGCGCTCCGGACATTCTCGTGAACAATGCTGGCGTCTATCCCCGCTCGGCCTTCCTCGATCTCGCCGAGCAGGAGTGGGACGCCGTGCTCGGCGTGAATCTCAAGGGCACGTTCCTCTGCGCCCAGGCCGCCGCCCGCGCCATGGTGGCTGCGGGCCGGAAGGGCAGCATCATCAATCTCGCCTCCCAGGCCATCCGCGGCGCGCCGCTGGGCGTGCACTACACCGCCAGCAAAGGCGGCGTGGTGGCCATGACCCGCGCCATGGCGCTCGCTCTGGCGCCCCACGGCATCCGCGTGAACGCCGTCGCGCCCGGCCTCACCGACACCGCCCAACCGCGATACGAGCACAGCGAGGCCACCATGGCCGAGCTGAGCCGCGCCGTCCCGCTCGGCAAGATGGCCACGCCCGACGACATCGCGGAGGTCATCGTTTTTCTCGCTTCGGAGGCGGCGCGACACATCACGGGACAGACCGTCCACGCCAACGGCGGCTCGTATATGGCATAAGATTATGGGGCGGCCATGACCATCCCCACCGAGCCGATCGGTAGCATTCCCCGCCCGCCGGACCTCATCGACGCAATCGAGCGCAAAGGTGCCGACGATCCGAGCCTTGAGCCCCTCTACGAGGCCGCCATTCGCGACACCGTGCAGCGGTTCGAGGCCACGGGCTCCCCGGTCGTCACCGACGGCGAGCAGCAGAAATACCATAACTTCTGGACGTATCCGGTTCACGGCCTCCCGAATACCATGCCGGAAGGCTTCCAGATTCCGTTCGCGGCGGGCCACACGCGCCGCATGCCGCGTCTGACTCACGGCCCCTTCCGGTATCGCCGCTACGCGGATGCCTTTCTCGCCGTGGCCCAGCGGCACGCGACGGTGCCGGTCAAGCAGGCGGTCATCTCCCCCTCCGCCCTCAGCCTGATGTACCCGGCCGACGGTGTCCCCGGCTATCCCCGACAGCAGTTCATCGACGACCTCCTGCGTGAGCACGAGCGCGAAGTTCGTGGCTGTCTGGACGGCGGCGCCGATTCCGTGCAGGTCGACTTCACCGAGGGGCGTCTGTCGGTGAAGGTCGATCCGTCCGGGCATCTTCTCAATAGCTTCATCGACCTCAACAACCTGGCGCTCTCACGCTTCTCCGCGGCCGAGCGCCGGCGCATCGGTGTGCACACCTGTCCGGGAGGCGACCGGGATTCCACCCACAGCGCCGATGTTCCCTACGAGGAGCTGTTGCCCAGTCTCTTCGAGCTCAAAGCGGGCCGCTTCTACGTGTCGCTCGCCGACGAGCCGGACCGCGAGCGCGTGCTGCGCGTGATCCGCGACCATCTCAAGCCCGACCAACGCGTGTTCGTGGGGGTGGTCGCCCCCATCGATCCCCGGGTCGAAACGCCCGAGGAGGTACGCGACCGCGTCCTCGAGGCGGCACGGTACATTCCCGTGGCGCAGCTGGGCACCACCGATGACTGCGGATTCGCGCCCTTCAGTGACGACGTGTCCACGACTCGCGACACCGCCTTCGCCAAGATCCGGGCCCGCGTGCTCGGCACCGCGCTCGCGGCGAAGGCGCTTGGGCTTCCATGAGCGAGCGCGACGACGAGGAACGTCAGCTTCGCGCCGTCGCCCTGCAGAACGCCAATGCCATCCTGGTGGCGCGGCGGCGCGCCGAGCTGGACCTCTTGCATGCGAAGGAGGCGCTCGAGCAAAGGACGCGCGAGCTCGCTCACTCGCTGGTGATGCTGCGGGCCACGCTGGAGGCGGCCACCGACGGCATCCTGGTGACCGACGAGCGCGGCGCCGTCACCGACTTCAACGCGCGGTATCTCGCGATGTGGGGCCTTCCCCGCGAGGCGGTGGCGTCGGCGCGTCACGCGCAGATCCAGGAGCGCATCGCACCCCAGGTGGGGGACTCTCGGCAATTCGCCGAGCGGGTGGCGGCGATCTACGCTTCGTCCGCTCCCGACACCTTCGACGTGCTGGAGCTGGCGGATGGCCGGGTCTTCGAGCGGCACTCGCGCGTCCAGATCGTCGACTCGCGCAACGTGGGCCGGGTGTGGACCTTCCGCGACGTCACCCCCCAGCGCCGCGCCGAGGACGAGCGCAAGATCCTGCTCGAGAGCGAGCGGGCGGCGCGGAGCCAGGCGGAGCGGGCGAGCGCCATGAAGGATGAGTTCCTCGCCACCCTGTCGCACGAGCTGCGGAGCCCGCTCAACGCCATTCTCGGCTGGTCGCACATGCTCCGCCTCCAGACGATGAGTCCGGCCGACCTTCAGCGCGGGCTCGAGGTCATCGAGCGAAGCGCGCGCGCCCAGGCGCAGCTGATCGAGGATCTGCTCGACATGGGCCGAATCACGTCGGGCAAGCTGCGGCTCGACATCCAGCCGGTGATGCCGGCGGCGGTAGTCGAGGCGGCCCTCGACACGGTGGGCGCGGCGGCGGAGGCCAAGGGCATCCGCCTGATCACAGCCCTGGATCCATCGGCCGGCCCCGTCGCCGGCGATCCCAGTCGGCTCCAGCAGGTCGTCTGGAACCTGCTGTCCAACGCGATCAAGTTCACCCCGAGAGCCGGCCGCGTCCAGGTGAGCGTCCGGCAGAACGAGTCTCACATCGAGATCAGCGTGGCCGACACCGGCGCCGGCATCACGCCCGAGTTCCTCCCGCAAGTGTTCGACCGCTTCCGGCAGGGCGACGCATCCAGCACCCGGACTATCGGCGGCCTCGGCCTGGGCCTCGCGATCGTGAAGCAGTTCGTGGAGCTCCACGGCGGCTCCGTGGAGGCGAGAAGTGACGGGCCGGGGCAAGGGGCGACGTTCACCGTCTCCCTGCCCCTCATGGCCGTGCAGGCCGAGGCGCCGGGGGAACGGTCGCGTCCCCGCGAGCCCAGCTTCGCCGCCCTGGACTTCAAGCGGCTGGACCTGACCGGCGTGAAGGTGCTGGTCGTGGACGACGAGGAGGTCGCCCGCGACCTCATCGCCCGTGTGCTCGCCGAGTGTCGAGCGGAGGTGGTCATCGCTGGGACTGCCGAGGCGGCCCTTGCCGCCGTCGAACACACGCACCCACACGTGCTCGTGAGCGACGTGGGGATGCCGAACGTCGACGGGTATCAGCTCCTTCGTCTCGTACGCGAGCTCGGTGAGTCCCGGGGTGGGGGGGTGCCTGCCATCGCGCTGACCGCCTTCGCCCGCAACGAGGACCAGGCCCGCGCCCTGCAGGCGGGATTTCTCGTCCATGTGGCCAAGCCGGTAGAGCCTGCGGAGCTCGTCGCCGCGGTGGCCAGCGTGGTGGGCCGCGCCGGCGATACCGTGCGGGCGTGAGCGACTACAGCTTCTTGAGCGTGGCCTGGTGCGCCTGCCAGATCGGCGGGGGGAGGCGGTCGCCGAAGGTCTGGTAGAACTGGCCGAGCTCGTCGAGGGCGTTGACCCAATCGTCCTTGCCCACGCGGAGCGCCTCGGCCAGCTTTGCCGGCGGCATGTCCAGCCCGGAGAGATCGAGCGCGCCGGGCGAGGGCACATTGCCGATGGCGGTCTCGGTGGCCTGCCCGCCGCCGTGGATGCGCTCCAGTATCCACTTGAGCACGCGCACGTTCTCGCTGTAGCCCGGCCAGAGGAACTTGCCTTCGGCGTCGCGGCGGAACCAGTTCACGCGGAAGATCTTGGGCGGGTTCTTGAGGCGCCGGCCCATGGCCAGCCAGTGGGAGAGGTAGTCGGCCATGTTGTAGCCGCAGAACGGGATCATCGCCATGGGATCGCGTCGCACCACGCCCACCTGCCCGGTGATGGCGGCGGTGGTCTCGGTGCCCATCGCCGAGCCGAGGAAGACGCCGTGATCCCAGTCGAAGGCCTGGAACACGAGCGGCACCACCTGCGCCCGCCGCGACCCGAAGATGAAGCCCGAGATGGGCACACCGGCGGGGTCCTCCCAGTTGGGCGCGATGGACGGGCACTGGGACGCGAGCACGGTGAATCGTGAGTTGGGATGCGCGGCGGGCCCCCCACCCGGCTGCCAGGGCTTGCCCTGCCAGTCGGCGAGGCCGGGGGGCGGCGGCGTATCCATGCCCTCCCACCAGGGCTCGCGCTCGGCGGTCATCGCCACGTTGGTGAAAATGGTGTTGGACCGGACCATGGCCATGCCGTTGGGATTGGTCTTGGCCGAGGTGTTGGGGGCGACGCCGAAGAAGCCACGCTCGGGATTGACGGCGCGCAGCTGCCCGTGCTTGTCCACATGGATCCAGGCGATGTCGTCGCCCACCGTCCAGCAGCGATAGCCCGGCAGCCGCGAGATCACCATCGCGAGGTTGGTCTTGCCGGAGGCGCTCGGCATCGCGGCCGCCAGGTACGTGATCTTGCCGGATGGATCCTCTACGCCCAGGATCAGCATGTGCTCGGCCAGCCAGCCTTCCTGCCGGGCCTGGGCGGAGGCGATGCGGAGGGCGTGGCACTTCTTGCCGAGCAAGGCATTGCCGCCGTAGCCCGAGCCGACGCTCCAGATCAGGCGCTCCTCCGGGAAGTGCAGGATGAAGCGGCGGTCCGGCGAGAGGTCGCCCAGTGAGTGCAGGCCCGGCACGAAGTCGTCGTCCGACCGCATGTGCTCGAGGGCCACTGCCCCCACGCGCGTCATGATCTGCATGCTCGCGGTGGCGTACGCGCTGTCCGACACCATGACGCCCACGCGGCTCATGGAGGAGCCGGCGGGGCCCATCAGGTAGGGGATCGCGTACATGGTCCGGCCCCGCATGCTGCCGCGGAAGAGCCCCCCGATGCGCTGCTTGGCCTCGCGCGGGTCCATCCAGTTGTTGGTGGGGCCGGCGTCGTCCTTGTTCCGGGAGCAGATGAAGGTGAGCTGCTCGGTCCGGGCGACGTCGGTGGGATGGCTACGGTGCAGATAGCAGTTGGGATAGGTCCGCTCGTTGAGGGGCACGAGGGTGCCGTCGCCGAGCATCTGACTTACGAGGCGGTCATACTCGGCCTTGGAGCCGTCGCACCACACGACCTCGGCGGGGTTGGTGAGGCCGGCAACTTCATCCACCCATTTCTCGGCGACACTCGTTGTGGCCATCGTGCCCTCGCGGTGTCAGGGAAGGAGGAACTGGAGGACTCGGCTGGCCCGTACTCTAGCAGAAATCCGCGAGAGTACCGACGGCGAAGTTCGACGCAGGCGCGCCATCGCCGCCGCCCCGCCCATCGTCGGGGGGGGGCGGCGGCGGACGCACGAGATCAGGCCGGCTCGCGTCCCTCGTAGCGCGCGAGCTTGCTGCGCAGGGTCTTGGGTGTGATGCCGAGCACGTCGGCGGCCCGCGTCTTGTTGCCCTCGTGGCGGGCGAGGGTCCGGAGGAGGAGGTCGCGCTCCGCGTCGTCGAGCGTCGTGCCGAGCGGAATGACCACCGACCCCTCGTCGTGAACCGGCTCGCCCGCCGCCGGCGTGGCCGCTCGCGGCGCCGTGCTCGCGAGGGGGAGCTGGTCCCGCGTGACGATGTCGGCAGGGCAGGTCACCGTGGCCCGCTCGATCACGTTGCGCAGCTCCCGCACGTTGCCCGGCCAGCTCCACTGCATGAGCGCCTGCAAGGCGGGGTCGTCCAGGCCCTTGACCCGCTTGTCGTACTTCGCGTTGAACTCCTCGACGAAGGCCTCCACGAGGAGCGGGATGTCCTCTTTCCGTTGACGGAGAGGCGGCATAGCCACCGCGAACACGTTGAGGCGATAGAAGAGGTCCTCGCGGAAAGTCCCGTCCTTGACTGCCTTGAGGGGGTCCTTGTTGGTGGCGGCGATGATGCGCACGTCGACGCTGAGCTCGCCTTTGCCGCCGAGGCGCCGCACCTGCCCTTCCTGGAGGATGCGGAGGTACTTGGCCTGGAGCGCCGGACTCATCTCCACGATCTCGTCGAGGAAGATGGTGCCCTTGTCGGCGAGCTCGAAGTAGCCCGCCCGCCGCTCGAGCGCGCCGGTGAACGCTCCCTTCTCGTGCCCGAACAGCTCGCTCTCCAGAAGGGTCTCGGGAATCGCCGAGCAGTTCACCGCCACGAAGGGCGCCTTCCGGCGGGACGACATCTCGTGGAGCGTGCGCGCCACCAGCTCTTTGCCGGTGCCACTCTCGCCCGAGATGAGCACGGGCGCGCCGGTGCCGGCCGCGACCTCGATGACGTGGTAGATCTCCTGCATCGAGCGGCTGGTGCCCAGAAGCCGACCGAGCCCGCGGGCCTCCTTCAGCTGCCGGCGGAGGAGGGTGACCTCGCGCATGATCTCGGTCTTCTCCAGCGCCTTCTCGATGAGGGGCCGGAGGCGGCGCGTGTCGACGGGCTTCGTCAGATAGTCGTAGACCCCGCGCTTCATGGCGGTGACGGCGGTGTCCACGGTGGCGTGGCCGGTCAGGATGATCACGGTAGCGGACGGGTAGTCCTGCTGAAGGGCGCCCGCCAGCGCGAGACCGTCCATCCCCGCCATTACGAGATCGGCGATCACGAGATCCGGGCGGAAGGCGAGCGCGCGCTGATACGCTTCCTCGCCGTCGTGCGCGGTTTCGACCTCGTATCCCCAGCTCGTCAGCAGCGTGGTCAGGCCATCGAGAGAATCGGCGTCGTCGTCGGCCACGAGTATTTTGTGTGTCATGGCTGGCGGTGAACTGCAATCGTCATGCTAGGGCGAGAGCACCAGAAATCGCGTATTTACGCGACGGTCCGTCGAACGGGGACGAGTGGGCGGGTAGTAATTACCGTGTAACAGACGCGGAGGTAAGCGTGGCGACGCGACGGATCCTTCGCGTCGCCACGCTCGTCATGCGCCGGGGCTCGCGATGCCCCGACGCTCATAGTCGAGCGCTACCGCATGCGCGGCGAAGGCCGCGTGGACTCCATCTCCGGATCCGACGCTCGATCCAGGAACTGATCGAGCTCGCGCTCTGCGCGGTCCTTCGCCCAGCCGTACCGCTCCTGGAGCCGACCGGTGAGCTTGTCGTACTGGCCGGCCGCCACATCGAGGTCGTCGTCCGTCAGCTTGCCCCACTGCTCCTTGATGCCGCCCTTGAGCTGCTTCCACTTCCCGGCAAGAACGTCACGGTTCATGGATGTCCCTCCTTGTCCCCGGGAGGGAGCAAGCGGCATGCCGCTGGGCCGGAGCGCGCTGCAAATGCGCGCCCACACGCGGCTTCACTCTTGGCGCCCCCTCGATGGAGGGCGCTCGTCACGGTCGCGGCGGGAGGAGGTACCGGGTAAGGCACTCCTCTTGCAGCCCACGGGGACCACCAGACAACCAATGGAGGTGAACGACATGAAGGCGGGCATGATCGTGGGCATCATCCTGATCGTTCTCGGAGTCGTCGCGCTGGGCTACGAGGGCATCTCGTATACCACGCGCGAGAAGGTCATCGACGTCGGGCCGCTGCAGGCGAGCGTCGAGCGGAAGAAGACCATCCCGTTGTCTCCCCTCGTGGGCGGAGCCGCGCTGCTGGGCGGGATCGTGCTCGTGATAGTCGCCGCCCGCCGGTAGGCGGTCCCGCCGTCCTGCTATCGGCGGCCGGCTTCGCCGCGATCGAGGACGCCGGCGAGGATGTCCACGAGGGTGTAGGGCTCGACGGGCTTGGGCACGTGGACCTGATAGCCGGCGGCGAGGATCCGCGTGGCGTCTTCGTCGCTCGCGTAGGCGGTGAGGGCGATCGCAGGCGTGCGGGGCATTCCGCGCTCGACCTCGAGCCGGCGGAGGCGCCCGATGAGGCTGATCCCATCCTCGCCGGGCATGCCGATGTCGGACACGATGACATCGGGCCAGGCCTTGCCGATCTCGCCCATGGCGTCGGCCACGGACGCCGCCGTGATTACCGACGCGCCCGCCCAGGACAGGCTCATGGTCGAAGCTTCCCGCGCGTCCTTGTCGTCGTCGACGAACAGCACGCGCACGCCCACGAGGGCGGAGCTGAGGTCGATGGGCTCGTGGCGCGCTGGGTGCCCGTCCTGCACCGCCTCATGGCGGTGGGCGAGGGGAAGCGTCACCGTCATGGTGGTGCCGTACCCTTCTCCCGCGCTCTCCGCCTTGATGCTGCCTCCGTGCAGCTCGACGAGCTGGCGGGCGATGGCCAGGCCTAGGCCCAGGCCCCCCTGCGGACGCGTGCTGCTGCTGTCCCCCTGACGGAAGCGGTCGAAGATGCGCGGGAGCAGATCGGGCGCGATGCCTTGACCGGTGTCCCGCACGCGCAGCTCGGCCAGACCGTCGCGCCGGCGGAGAAGGATCTCGATCCGTCCGCCCGGCGGGGTGAACTTCAGCGCGTTGGTAAGAAGGTTCCAGAGCACCTGCTGCAGGCGCGTGGCGTCGCCGAGCACCGGGCTCACGTCGGGATCGACGGCGCGGGCGAGGGTGATGCCCTTGTCGTCGGCGGCGGCGCGCACGGTCTCGACCGACGCTTCGATCACCGAGCGGAGGTCGAGGGGACGGAGCTCCAGGCGAAGCTTGCCGGAGGCGATGCGCGAGATGTCGAGCAGGTCGTCGATGAGCTGCGCCTGGAGCGCGGCGTTCCGGTCGATGGTGTCGATCGCCTTGGCCAGCGTCGCCGGCTCCAGCGGCTCCTGCCGCAGCACGCCCGCCCAGAGGCGCAGGGAGTTGAGCGGAGTCCGCAGCTCATGGGACAGGGTCGCCAGGAATTCGTCCTTGGCGCGGTTGGCCTTCTCCGCCTCCGCGCGCGCCAGCCGCTCGCGCGCCAGCAGGGCGGTGCGCTCCGCCTCCACCGCCTTCCGATCCGTGATTTCGTTGACGACGGCGAGGGCGACGAGCCCCGGCACCCCGGCGCCGCGGACGCGCGAGACGGAGACGCTCGCCCAAACCACCGCACCGCCGGGGCGGACGTAGCGCGTCTCGAACGTGCGGCTGGTTCCGGTGGCGCCGACGTCGGCTAGGATCTCGCGAAAGGCGCGCGCGTCGTCGCGGCGCGCGATGTCCTCCAGCGGCCGCAGCAGGATCTCGTCGCGGGAGCGGCCGACGATCTCGCAGAAGCGATCGTTGACGAAGGTGAAGCGGCCCTCGACGTCGAACTGGACGATGCCCACGGTGGCCTGGTTGACGATGGCGGACAGGCGATCCTCGCGGTCGCGAAGGACCCGCTCGGCGTCCGCGCGCTGATAGCCCGCATCGAGCAGCACGCCCGCCATGGCGTGGACCTCCGCCACGGAGGACCGCGGGTGGGTGGTGAGCCGGCCTGAGCACAGCTCGTAGGCCACCGCCGACAGCTGCCGCAGCGGCTCGGTGATGCGCCGCCCGAGCACGGTGGCGACGAGGATGCCGAGGAGGAGGAAGCCGAGCCCGCCGGTGGCCACGGCGCGGGCCGAACGCCAGAACGGTCGGTCGATCACCGCGGTGGGCACCGCCACCACCGCGGTCCAGCCGCTGACGTTGGACGGCGCCGCCGCGAAGTAAACGGACGTGCCGTACGAGTCGACGCCGCGGGCCCAGGTCTCCGACACCGGCTGCTGGGGGCTGGCGAGGGGAAAGGTCGCGGGCCTGCCGACCGTCTCGGCGTGCTCCTGGCTGCGCGCGAGGATACGCCCGTGCGCGTCGATGACGAGGCCGAGCCGGTCACCGGTTTGCTTCCGTTCCACGAGAAGGTCGCGGATATTGCCGGGAGAAACCATGGCGCTGAGCACGTAGAGCAGCCGCACGTCCTGGAACACCGGCACCCGGACCACGAAGTAGGCGTCGGCCGGGGAGGGGCCCTGTTGCAGCGGGCCCACCGTCGGCAAGCCGGTCTCGACCACGCGGCTGATGCCCGCGCGCTCGCCGTCGGGGGGCTCCGTGCGGACGTCGCCAGCCGGACGCCGCGTGTTGAGCAGCTCGCGGCCGTCGGGATCGGAGATGGTGAGCGCGATCCAGTGGCGCTGCGCGGTGAGGTACCGCTGGGCGTCGTCGCGGAAGCGGCCGAAGTCGCTCCCGGAAAGACTCGGGGACTGTCCCAGCAGCGTGAGGGTGCTGATGTCGGCGGAGACCTCGCGGTCAACGGTACTGGCGACCGCGCGCGCGGCGTCGGCGACCTCGCGCTCGACGGTGGCGCGCCGCTCGGCGGACAGGCTCATCGTGAGCCACGCCGTGAAGGCGACCATCGGGAGCAGGGCCGCGACGACGAGAACGATCAGATGCGCGCGGACGGACGCACGACGCCCGAGCAACACGCGCGCTCCCGCCGCCGGCGGCGCGCCGGGTGTGGCGCTGCTGTTGCCGGGCGCGGAGGCGCCGGTGCCCTCAGGAGCGCTCAACGGGCTGGGCCTGACTCGGTCTCCGGCGCGTTTTCACCAATCCATTCCTGGGCGACGCGCACGCCGGTGTCGCGGGCGTCCGACTCGGTCGGAAAGTCCGCCGACGGGACAGGGATGGGCAGCGTGCTGAGGCCCGTCGGCGTCGCGTGTACGACGTTGGCGACCACCGCCCACGCCCCGCTCGAGCGCTGCTCGGTGGTGACCACGATGTCGTAGTCCGGCCGGCCCGAGGCCACGAT